>Ga0079226_10001583_pt1 | contig 17450 bp, 15 predicted proteins | sample Poulit2014_FD_76345 | JGI IMG/M metagenome (GOLD analysis project Ga0079226, IMG submission 76345) | Agricultural soil microbial communities from Georgia to study Nitrogen management - Poultry litter 2014 | ecosystem: Environmental > Terrestrial > Soil > Agricultural land | place: USA: Georgia...
ATACGCCCCTTTTGTTATAGGAGCATTGGTTTTATCGGCCGGTGCCGCAGCGGCTATGTCTACTGCCAACAGTCAAATACATGCTGTATCAGCAATTATGACAAAAGATTTGTATCAACGGTATTCTAATCCAAATGCTGGTAATGAAAAGCTTGTTCAAGTAGGGCGATACTTTATTGTTTTATTTTCTGTTGTTGCCTATTTCCTAGCTTTATTTGCACCAGGAGTACTTGTTGCAATTGGGTTAATTGCTTTTGGAGGAACAGCACAACTCATCGTGCCTACAGTAGGTGCTTTGTTCTGGCAAAGAAGTAATGCAGCAGGTGGGATTACCGGGTTATTAGCTGGAACTATAATGATGGTTCTATTAACGTTTGTCCCAGGATTGGAGAGTCCATTTGGGTTGGATCCTGCAATGTGGGGATTAGTTGTTAACACATTAGGATTTGTCATTGTTTCTGTATTGACTCCTTCGCGAGATAAGGAAACTGTGCAACGTTTTGCTATTGCTTTGGAAGAATATAAGCAAACGCCAAATCATCCAGAAGAAAATATCAACTAAAATTTTTCAATGTGAAGAAGTAAAATAAAATTCAGAGTAAGAGCTGAATGATAGACTTATTTGGGAAAAGACTTAGAGCAGGAAATTTTACAAAGAAAGCGTGAAGGAAATAGCGAGTCACAACTTTTTAAATCTACCTGATGGCCTGCCAGTTTCTCAGGTTGATGGTGCAGCTAATCATTTTACGGGAAACCAATTCCTTCCATTATGTGATACTCCACTTATGACAAAGTGTGGATATAGCTGCTATAAAAGGTACTTTTGTATTGTATTTTTATCCTTTAAGCGGCAAGCCCGGGGTGAATTTTCAGAAAGGATGGAACAACACCACGGGAGCTAGAGGATGCACACAACAAGCATGTTCGATACTAGACTATTACGAGAAATTAGAAAACTTAAACGTGAACAGTATTTGGACTCAGTACCCAAAGCACTTAATATTAAGCGACATGCATTTAAATCTAGCAAAAGATTTACAACTTCCTTAATTTGGGGAAGCAGTAATGCAACTTTATAAAAGATTGGCTCTTATTGTGCAAGAAGGTTTTACTGTGAAAGTATTTTATCCGGTTTTCCACCGGATAAAAACGTAGATGAAGTAATTGGATGGTTTTATTCGAAATAAAACATCGATGCAGGGTTAATTTTATAAACTACGGACAATCTTCTTTAAGACCCTTTTGTTTTTAAAGTGCTCCACTGATTGTTGAACAGTAAAAAACAGTTTTTAAAAAATTAACTTAATAACAGTTTAGAATTAGCTTAACAAGTATGAAGTCATTTTCAAAGCAAATTGTTATTTTAGATTACTTTATAATAAGAATAGTATAAGTTCTTTTCAGTTATATATGGCCATAATACGGTTTTTGTGCTGTGGCCATGTGAATCCAATTTATCATTGTGATAAAATCAAAAACTGGAAGCCCTGTTGCTTGTTGAATATCTGATGCGTAAGGAGGGAGATCACTACATTCAAGTAAAATCGCTCCTATATTAGGGTTTTCATTTACGAGTTCTACAGCAGCGTGAACCACTTCTTCTTTCACAATATTATTGTCAAAGCTCCCTCTACTTTCAATTATTGCAGAAAATTCAGGTAAGTCTTGAAGTCCTTTAATTTTAATGTAATGGGGATCTGAGATTCCACAACTATTGAATAAATTTTCATTGATGCCATTGCGGTCGGCAGTTAGCATCCCAATATCCTGATAACTTTTTAAACCTGACTTGATCCATGGAACTTGTAATACACTAGATAGAAAAACTGGTATTTCAACAGCATCAGCCACTTGTTTTTGGAAGTTGCCAAAAAAGCCACAAGCAGAACTAATAGCACGGGCGCCTTCTTCCTCCATTTGTTTTGCTACTTTTATGATATCATCCACAAGCGTTGGATCTCCGGCATGAATTCTGTCCTGTGTACAATTAGGTACAACTTTAAAAACAACTGGAAAATCGTATGTGGATAGATTGGCAACGTTCCCTGGCAAAACGGGATACCAGCAATTATCTAAAAAAAGTACCCCTACTGAGTATCCTGAAACATATTTTCCTTGCTTCATGTTGATTACGCTATCTTTATTTTGTTTGTCTATATACATGTAATCGTGTTTATTATTTTTCATCGTTTGCAAACCTGTTACCCTCTTTTCATAGTAGTTTCAAAGAAAGCTCATTTCTTTGAAACTACTCATTAATAAATTTACAGAAGTCAGTCATAACCATAGTATAATTTTATTTGGATACGACACCAACATTATAACCTAATTTAGTTAATTCTTCTTTCAATTTAGCTTTGATTTCTTTGTCTGGTTGAGTCAATGGCTTTCTAACAATACCACCTTTACTTCCTATCATATCTAAACCAGCTTTAACAGGTCCAGGGTAAGGATTATCATCTGTTTCAGCTAAATCAAACATGCCAGATAACTTTTGATGTAGCTCTCTAGCAGCTTTTAAGTCTTCTTTTTTAGAAAGATCATAAAGCTTTACAAACTCTTTAGGAAGTAAATTAATTAGTATTCCATAAGCGCCATGGCCTCCCACTGACAGAGTAGGTAAAATAAGTGGTTCTTCTCCCGTGAAGACTGCAAAATTATCAACGTCTTTTGTTAAAGATAACACTTCATTTAAATGTTCGAAATCAGCAGACTCTTTTACGCTAACAATGTTTTCTTCCTTGCTCAACTCATAAATAAGTTCAGGTGAAAGATTAACATTAGTAGCAGGCGGATAATTGTAAATAACAATACCGATATTAGTATTTATAGCTATTTCTTTAAAGAATTCTTTAATTCCTTCTTCACTTGTTTGATGGTAATAAGGAGGTAAGACGAGACCCCATGTTGCACCGCAATCTTCTGCAAAGTTTGTGAGTTCTATCGTCTCTTTAGCAGTAGTACATCCAACACCTGCCATAACTGGTACTCTACCTTCTGCATACTCAATGCCAGCTTTAATTAATTCTTTACGCTCCTCCATGTTCATAACATGATATTCTCCTGTTGTGCCCCCAACTAGTATGCCATGCACACCGCTTTCGATTTGGAAGTCAATAATCTCTTTATATCCTTGAAAATCGATAGTTTCATCTTCGTTAAATGGTGTAATTAACGGTACTATAATTCCTTTTGGTATTTTACTCATTATTAATTCCTCCTAAATATTGCTTAAGAATGTTTATAGTTTAAAAATGAAAACCCAGAGTCTAGCTGTTTTTAAATATTTTATGTTTACAAGTGAAGTCACTCAAACCTCCTTTCCACTAGAATAATAGAATACTTATAAATCGCTTTCATTCTGCTTATTACAAATTACTTATCCTATTTTAGATAATTATTTACTTGATATATAATTACAACACTTATTCCCAATGATATATAGTTTTATGATATTAGTAAAATATAAAATATAGATGATAGATATTAGTTTTATTCATGTGTTTTAAAATTGTTCTTACATATCATATGATGATATATCATTAGTCGAAATAAGTGATTTCATGTATGTAAAGACCCCGAAATCGTTTTGATAAACACGCTTTCGGGGTCTTTAGAAGATAAGAAGTAAGAAGTCTCGAAGGACAGATAATATACCGCAATCATCTATCTTGAAGGTGGGGGCTGCTATTTTATATAAAAAATAAATATCTTTAACTATGTAAGTACAATTAAAGAGTTCACTGTTGAAAGCTTAACGAGCGCAAGTTTTTTAAAAGTTGTAATCGAATTTTCCGTTTTCTTTAAACCATTTGACTACTTCTATGAACTTGTTAGTAGCATGAGAAGAGTATTTTGCAGTACCTATTCCTATCGTTCTGTGCGCTTCATTTTCAAGATTTAATATCGTTATATTCTGAGGTTTATCTGTTAGGACCAAACCAGGACGAATATTAATTCCCAATCCGGCTTGAACTAAAGCAATAATTGACTGGTCATCAGAAACTTCGTAGGCAATGGAAGGTTTTATATTATTTTTGCGAAAGTAATTCATTATTTCATAATCCCATCCTTTAGTAGGCTTAATAAGCGGATATTGTTTGATCTGATCAATTGTAATTTTATCATAGTTATTTAGCCCAAATTCATTCGAAACAATGCAATATAAAATGTCACTTTTAAGTGGTGTAAACGGTATAAGTTTCTTCTCGGATTGGACAGTAAAACAACAATCTAGATCACCTTTGTAAACTCCATCCTCTAGTGATTGATAATCTCCTTCTACTAACTTTATGTTGATGTCAGGATAATTTTCTTTGAAAAATTTTAAAATTTTAGGCATCCAATGAGTAGTAACAGTTGTGAACGTGCCCACCCTAACTGTTCCGGTTATTAACTTATTTAATGCGTTAGCTTCTTCAATTAGTCTTTGATTTGCTTGTAACACTTCTTTAATGTGTTTATGTATTTCATTTCCTTCTGGTGTTAAGGCTACTCCAGTTCTTTTTCGAATAAGCAATTGAACATTCAAATCTCTTTCCAAAGATTTAATAGCGTGACTAATCCCGGATTGAGAAATATTTAATTCTTCGGCAGCATTTGTGATATTTTGTAATACTACTACTCGATCAAAAATTTCGTATTGTTGTAGAGTCATTTTATCGCTCCTTACATGAATAAAATTGATTTCTATTATCAAGAAAATGTATTTTACTAATATTATAACCTAATGTATTGTTAACAGCAAGATACACTTTTTGAGTACATGTACAAAAGTAAAACCTATTATACATGCAATTGGAAGCGATTGCATATACTTTGAAGGGGTTGATACAAACATTCATAAATTAATAAGTTTATAAATTGATTTCTGAATAGACAATTAACAAATGGAGGTAAAAAATGAAAGGGAAGGTAGTAGTAATAACTGGAGCAGGAAGCGGTTTAGGAGAAGCACTTGCTCAAAAATATTCAAAACTAGGCAGCCATGTTTGTTTATTAGGCAGAACTAAATCTAAATTGCAGAAAGTAGCTTCTTCATTACAAGGAACCAGTTCTATATATGAGGTGGATGTTTCTTCTTTAGTTGGAGTGCAAAAGGCTATGCAAACTATTGTAAGTAAAGAAGGGAAAATTGATTGTTTAGTAAACAATGCAGGAGTAGGGATTTTTAAATCATTGGAGGAACTAAGTGAAGAAGATATCCAAAAAATGATAAACATCAATTTAACTGGAACTATTTTCTGTACACAAGCTGCACTTTCTTATATGAAAGCTGAAAATAGTGGGCAAATTATTAATATCGTGTCAGCTTCTGGTAAACGTGCTAAGGCAACAGAGAGTGTTTATAGTGCAAGTAAGTTTGGAGTCCGAGGTTTTTCAGAAGCTATAATGGATGAACTTACTGAAACCGGTATCAAAATATTTGGTGTGTATATGGGAAATATGAAAACAAGTTTATGGGATGAAGGAGTAGATCAAAATATTTTGGAAGAATTTATGGAACCAAATGATGTCGCTGAATTAATTATAGAAAACACAAAAAAACAAAATAAACTTTATGTACAAGATTTAACTATATTAAACCACAAACAATAATGCTGAAGTTATTGTTGTTTAAATAATTTTTTTAAGGAGGAGTATGATGGGGGCCATCATTGAATGGTTAAGTGAGCTAGTGTGGAATCAGGTTTTTATTTTTGCGTTTTTAGTAATTGGTTTACTCTTTACTATTGTAACAAAATTCGTCCAAGTGACCCAGATTAAAGATATGATAAAATTTACATTCACTGGAGGATCGTCAAGTAGTGGAATCTCTTCTTTTCAAGCGCTTTCAATGTCTTTAGGAAGTCGTGTAGGAACAGGAAATATTGCGGGAGTAGTTACAGCGATAACACTGGGCGGTCCTGGGGCAGTCTTTTGGATGTGGATGATGGCTTTTTTAGGTGCTGCCACTTCTTTTATAGAAGTAACCCTTGCTCAGATTTTTAAGAGTAAATTGAAAGGCGAATACCGTGGTGGTCCTCCATTTTTTATGGATAAAGGCTTAGGTTTAAAAAAGTTAGCAATTGCATATGCATTATTAACAATTATTGCTAATGGATTTTTACTTATGAATATTCAATCAAATACAGTCGCCATAGCTATGGAAGATGCGTTTGGAATTAACCGAGTAATTACTGGGATATTTTTAGTGGGAGTTTTAGCATTAGTTGTTTTTGGTGGTGTTAAAAGAATTGCTAAAACTGCAGAATTAGCTGTCCCTTTTATGGCGATTGGTTATATTATAATGGCTTTAATTCTCATTTTTGCAAATTTTTCAGCTATTCCTGAAGTTTTTAGAGTCATAATTTCAAGTGCATTTGGTGCTGACGCAACTTTTGGAGGTATTGTGGGATCTGCTCTCTCTTGGGGAATACAAAGAGGTTACTTTTCAAATGCTGCTGGTTCTGGAGGAGAAACTTTTGAAGGAGCGGCAGCTGAAGTTTCTCACCCCGTAAAACAAGGGCTTGTACAAAGTTTTGCCGTATATATTGACACTTGGGTTATTTGTTCTATGACAGCGTTTATGGTCATCATAACAGGTATGTATAATGTTGAAGAAGCAGGAGTGAACAATGTGCCAGGAGTAGTGGCAGGTGGAAGTAATGTACAGTTATCTATAGATAGTGTATTTGCCGGTTGGGGGAAAGCTTTCTTGGCCATTTCACTATTATTATTCTGTTTTACAACCATGATATCTTATTATTACAAATCTGACACTAGTTTGTCTTATTTAACTGTCAGCAAAGAAAGGCCTTGGGCTAATTATTTAATGAAGTTTGGAATCATGGTCTTTGTTTTTGAAGGTACTGTTATCTCTGCTGAAGCAGCTTGGACTGCAGGAGATGTAGGTTTAGGGAGTATGGCTTACTTAAACTTGTTTGCTATTTTGTTCTTGTTTAAACACGCTTTAGTTGCATTGAAAGATTACAAAGAACAGAAGAAATCAGGCAAAGATCCAGTATTTGAGCCTCTTAGATTAGGGATTAAAAATGCTGATTTTTGGGAAGAAAAAAATAAAAAAGAAGCGTCTAATTCTGAATCAGAAGTGATGAGTGAATAAGAAAAGGGGTAAATTAAATGAAAACAGAAGATAAATTAAATAATTTAGAAGTGTTTGAAGAATTGGAATCAAATGTTAGAGGGTATATTAGGGGATTCCCAGCTAAGTTTGTCAAAAGCCAAGGAAGTATGTTGTGGGACGAGACTGGTAAAGAATATGTTGACTTTTTTAGTGGCGCTGGAGCTTTAAATTATGGACACAATCATCCGGATTTAAAGCAAAAGTTAAAAGATTTTATTGAAAAAGATGGTTTGGCAATGAGTTTGGATATGGCGACGCCGCAAAAAGAAGAATTTTTACTGAAGTTCAACGAAAGTATTTTAAAACCAAGAAATATGGATTACAAAGTGATGTTTCCAGGGCCAACAGGGACAAACTCTGTTGAAACAGCACTTAAACTAGCTCGTAAATTAACTGGCCGTCACACGATAATAAACTTTACAAACGCTTATCATGGAATGACTTTGGGTTCTCTTTCCGTATCAGGAAACAAGTTAAGTCGTAGTGGAGCTGGGGTTCCTCTAACGAATACAAATACCATGCCTTATGATAATTATTTTGAAGATGAAACTGATACTTCAAAATATCTGGAAAAAATGCTAGCAGATCAAAGCAGTGCCATTGAAAAGCCTGCTGCAATTATTGTTGAAACAGTGCAAGGGCAAGGAGGAATAAAGGTAGCAAAAGATGAATGGTTAAAATCAATTCAAGACATATGTCGCCGTTATGATATTATGTTTATTGTTGATGATATTCAAGCAGGTTGTGGAAGAGTAGGAACCTTTTTTAGCTTTGAAAACATTGGTCTAGATCCGGATATTATTTGTATCTCTAAATCAATCAGCGGTTATGGTTTACCATTGGCTTTGACTCTCTTTAAGCCAGAACTTGATATATGGGAACCTGGAGAACATACAGGGACTTTCCGAGGGAATACATTGGCGTTTGTTACAGCGATTGAAACTCTTAAATTTTGGGAAGATTCATCTTTTGAAAAAAGTATAATAGAAAAAGGTAAGAAGACGAGAGCATATCTCGAGAAAATCGCAAAAAAATTCCCGAGTCTGGAACTTGAAGTTCGAGGACGTGGACTGATGAATGGAATAGCTAGCCCAAGGAGGAATTTTGGAGAAGAAGTTTGTAAAGAAGCTTTTAAGCAAGGAATGATTATGGATAAATGTGGACCTAATGGAGAGGTTCCAAAGCTATTTCCTCCAATTAATATTGACGATGAGCTGTTAGATAAAGGTTTGGTTATTTTAGAGAAAAGTATTGAAAGCTATGCATTTAATCAAGTATAAATTAAAAAGTTTACGATATGCAGTTTAACAAAAATAAAATATTTACTTGAAAGGTAAAAGAAGGGCGTAAGTTTAAAAACTTGTGCCCTTCGTAAGTTAGTTAAAATAATTATTATGGAGGCTTAAAATGAGATTAAACAATAAAGTTGCGATTGTTACAGGAGCTGGTTCTGGTAATGGGGCAGCTATAGCTAAAGGCTTTTTAGATGAAGGAGCAAAGGTCGTGTATGCAGATATTAATGAGGAAACTGCAAAAAAAGAAGCAAAAAAAAACGGGCATCCTGAAAGCAATTGGTTAATCGTTAAAACAGAAGTTTCAAATCAAGAATCAGTATCTAACTTGATTTTAAAAACATTATCGAAGTTTACGAAGATCGATATACTAGTAGCAAATGCAGGAATTACGAAAAAAGTTCCTTTTTTAGAAACTTCTATAGAAGACTATAATAAAATTCTGGATGTTAATGCAAAAGGAGTTTATTTATGTAGTCTGGAAGCTGCAAAAATTATGGAAAAACAAGGGAATGGAAATATTATACATATGTCTTCTATAACGTCAGAAATAGCTGAACCCAATGCAGTAGCTTATGGTGCTTCAAAAGGAGCGGTTGCTTCCATGACAAGGCATATGGCATTTGAACTAGGGGCAAAGAATATAAGAGTAAATGCAATAGCCCCTGGTACAATTAAGACTAATTTAACATCTGCAAGATTAGAGGATGAATCAGTACTACAGCATGAAGCACAACTTACAATGTTAAAACGCATTGGTAAACCTAGTGATTTAATAGGTGCTGCTGTTTTTTTAGCATCTGATGAGTCCTCGTTTATAACTGGTACTCATCTATTTGTCGACGGCGGCTATACTTTCCAATAACAACTATTTTAATTATCTTTGTAGTCATCAATAACCTCTATGTTAAGTGTTTATTGAGTAAGGAGGACAGTATAATTGCATGAAAAAGTATTTATTATGGTTTTCATTTTCCATTGTCTTAAATGCTCTGGGGAACAGTCTTTTAATTAAAGCCAATTTAGGGAGTGCGCCCTGGGCTACAGCCGCAGAAAATCTTTCTTCTGTCTCGCCATTTTCGATAGGGTTGTGGGTGATAATACTTAACGTTTTTTCTTTTATACTAAGTTATTTCATGAAAGTGAAATTTACTTTTTTCATTGTCGTTAAAAGTATTTTGTTGACATTTATTTTTGGGTTCCTAATTGATTTCTTTTTGTATATGCAAGATGTGTTGTACATCCCGTCTCATATTGGCTTACGTTATTTACACTTATTTATTGGACTAAATCTTATGGCAATTGCTTTATGTATTTATTTTCAAGTAAGTTCAGTACATTTGCCATCAGATTATTTAATAAAAGCATTTGGAAAACTAATGAACAATTATACAGTTGGGACAATGATTTGCACGTCTATACCTATATTGATTAGTGTGATTATTGTTATATATAGACAACAACTGCTTGGACTTGGAGTAGGTACTTTATTATTTATGTTTGGAGTAGGTTTTTTAATTGATCAATACAATCGATTTATTAGCTTCCAAAAAGAGCATCTATACAGTGAAACTGCATCACATTCCTAAGATATACAAATTAGTGAAAATTCTAACTATGTAAAAAAATGTTATAAATTAAAAAAGTTTAACATGAATATAAATAATGTTAGGTATTAAAAACATCTATTTTACTAATGAAAAATTATAGCTTAGAATTAATAGTATAGATAAAGTTATTTTCAATCAGGAGGTATGATTTTCCTTAAATTACTATTTATAAAGTTATGAAAGGGCTTTATTTCAATATGTATCTACTGTAATTTTTTATATTTTTAAAGGAGGAGAGACTATTATGTTTGTTGCTGAAGAAACGAATTTTAAAAGTGTTTTGAAACCAATAAACGAAGTTCAACCAATGTATATTGATGGAAAATGGGTACTAAACGATTCAAATGCTCCAAGGAAAGTAATTAATCCTGCAGATAATGAAGAAATTGCAAATGTTGCTGAGGGCGATGAAAAGGATGTAAATGATGCAGTAATTGCTGCAAAAGATGCTTTTTATAATAGAGGATGGAAACAAACTTACGCAAGGACAAGAGCAAATTATTTGTATCAGGTTTCAGATGAGTTGTCGAAACGAAAAGAAGAATTTGCAATGCTGGAGACTTTAAATAACGGAAAGGTTTATGCAGATGCGCTAGAAGATATAGATGATTCTATTCATCAATTTCAATATTATGCTGGACTTGCAACAAAACCTCATGGACAAACATACGAAGTCCCTGATGAAATCCAATCAATGGTAGTACGAGAACCTATGGGTGTAGTTGCTTTAGTTGTCCCGTGGAATTACCCACTTGTTATGGCTACTCAAAAAATGGCTGCAGCATTAGCAGCTGGTTGTACTGTTGTAATTAAACCTTCTTCACAGACTCCACTAACTTTAATCAGATTATTTGAAATTATTGACCAGGTGGGTATCCCATCGGGCGTTGTTAATTTAGTTATGGGAGCAGGAGCAAAAGTTGGGGATGAATTAATTAAACATCCGGATATCAGTAAGATATCTTTTACCGGAGGAACGGATACTGGTAAAAGAATTATGAAAGAATCAGCAGATACATTGAAAAAAGTTGGCCTCGAACTTGGTGGTAAATCTCCTAATGTTGTGTTCTCTGATGCAGATTTCGAAACTGCTATTGATTATGCATTATTAGGCATATTTGCTGAACAAGGTCAAGTTTGTTCAGCTGGTTCAAGGTTAATTCTTGAAAAAAGTCTGTACGATAAATTTATCCCGGAATTAGTAGAAAAGGCTAAAAAGATTAAAGTTGGTCCTGGCTGGGATTCAACAGCAGAAATGGGGCCATTAATATCTGAAAGTCATATGAAAAAAGTATTGGAGTATATCGAAATTGGCAAATCAGAAGGTGCAGAATTGTTATGTGGTGGTAAGCAGTTAACAGAAGGAGTCTTTTCAAAAGGGAATTATATGGAGCCTACTATCTTTACAAACACTACACCTGATATGAGAATTGTGCAAGAAGAAATTTTTGGGCCTGTTTTAGTTATCCAGACTTTTGAAACAGAAGAAGAAGCTTTAGAATTAGCTAATGGTACTCCATTTGGTCTTGCGGCTGCTGTGTTTACAAATGACGGTGCAAAAGCCCAACGAATGATTCGTGAAATCGAAGCTGGTATTACTTGGATTAATGCTTATCATCCTACCTTTAATGAAGCGCCATGGAGCGGTTATAAACAAAGCGGTATTGGCGGCGACCTCGGAACATATGGTTTTGAAGAATATCTTTATAAAAAACAAATTAATATTTCATTGGAAGTAAAACCATCTGGTTATTATAAAGGTTGATTAACAAAAAAAAGTGTGGTGTGTGCATTGAATCATTTTGACGTAGTAGTAATAGGCGGAGGGATTATTGGATGTAGTGTGTCTTATCACTTAACCAAAGCTGGGTATGATGTCGCTTTAGTAGAAAAAGGAGAGGTGGCTAGTGGCACTTCCAGTCGCTGTGATGCCGTAGCTTTAATCAGTGATAAAAAGCCAGGTTTAGATACAGAATTCGGTTACAAAAGTATTGAAATGTATAAACAATTAGCTGAGGAGCTCTCATTTGATTTCGACTTTTCGACTCGAGGAAGCTTGTACGTTTGTGAAACGGATGTAGAGTTAGAGATAGCCGGCTCCTACGCAAAAGATCAAAAAGCTGCAGGCTATACTATGGATGTTGTAGATAATAAAACATTACTAAATATAGAACCCAATCTAGCAAAAGATTTAGCAGGAGGTGTTTGGACAGAAGTTGATTCTACCATGAATCCATATTTAGTGTGTTATGCATTTATAGAAGAAGCCCAGAAAATGGGGTTAACTTTATACAAAAACCATGAAGTTTTATCGATTAAAACAGGGGTAAACAATCAAATAGAAGCAGTTATAACTGACAAAACGACTATTTATACTAAAAAAGCGGTTAATTGTGCTGGTGTTTGGGCATCCAAAATTGGCGAATTGGTCAATATAAATATCCCAATCCAGCCTAGAAAAGGTATTATCCTTGTTACAGAAATGACAGATCGCATTGTTAACCAAAAAGTTCATGAATATGGATATATGCTTTCTAAATTTGAAGATATAGATTATATACGGCAAGTTAGTGATAGAATTGAGGATAACAATATTGCATTCACAATCGAACCAACAACTGCCGATAATTATCTTATAGGGGGTCATCGTGCTTTTGATGGCTTTAACAGTAATTTAAATATGGATGTTATGCAAGGCATTGCTGAAAGAGCAACGCGATTTATTCCTAAGTTGCAAGAGGTAAATTGTATACGCGCTTATGCAGGAGTTAGACCTTGGGTAGTTGATCATCTCCCGATTGTCTCTGATGTAGAGGAAGTTCATGGCTTTTATATTGCTGCTGGTCATGAAGGTGATGGAATCAGTCTAGCTCCTATTACTGGAAGAATTATGACTCAAATAATTTCTGAAGAGCAAACCGAATTTGATGTTAGCCAATTAAGTTTTTCTAGGTATAAAAATAATACAAATAAACTCCACTTAGTGTAGCTAAGTTACTTGAAAATATTTTGAGGGAAATATTGAAATATATGAAAATGGAGATGTTATAAATGAAAGTTTTAATAGTAGGCGCTCATGGAACAATTGGTACAGCTGTTGCGGAAGAATTAGAAGATGATGCTACGGTTGTAAAAGCAAGCAGAAACAGCTCGGAAGTGAAAGTGGATATGACTTCAACTGAAAGCATAAAAAATATGTTCAAACAAGTGGGAGAAGTAGATGCTTTAATTTGTACAGCTGGAGCAGCTCATTTTGGTTATGTACCAGATATGACTCCTGAAGATAACCAAGTTGCTGTGGAAAGTAAACTGTTAGGACAAATTAATCTGGTTCTTTTAGGTATGGATTATGTTAAAGATAACGGAAGTATAACACTCGTTACTGGAATTCTAATGGACGATCCTATTTTGAAAGGTGCTTCCTCAGCTATGGCTAACGGCGGGGTTCGGGCGTTTGTAAAATCTGCAGCAATGGAAATGCCTAGAAATATTAGAATAAATTCCGTTAGTCCGACGATGCTTGAAGAAGCAAAAGAAAAATACGGCCCATTATTTCAAGGATATGAGCCTGTTAAAGGAAAAAGTGTAGCGTTAGCTTTTAGAAAGAGTGTTTTTGGTGGACAAACAGGCCAAAGCTATAATGTATATTAACTTGGAAAAATAATATCATATTACATTCAAAAACAGTATATAAAAACCCGAATGCGCGTTTTATACGATTAAAAACATACTCGATTATAATTAACTAATTTGTTTATTCACAAAAATACAAGCTTTTCCAGCATCCATAAAACAATTATGCTAATTATAACTATATAAAAATTGTTTTTATAAGCGTTTCTCGTTTTTATTAGAGAAACGCTTTTTGTTTTGAAATTAATTATTAAATAAACCTAATAACTTTAATAACCTTAATAAAATTCGATAAGAACCACTATTTTATCTATCAAAGGGGAGTTAAAAATGTGCGATTCGATTGTTTGTCGATGTGAAGAAGTAACAATAAACGACATAGAAAAAACAGCTGAAAAATATAAATGTTCTGCTCGCGAAATTAAACTTCGTACTAGAGCAGGCATGGGATATTGCGGTGGGAGAACTTGTAGACCTCTTTTAGATGCTACTTTGAAAGAAGTAACTGGAGAATCTCCCGCAGATGATTTACCTCTTAAAGTTAGAGCTCCAATTCGTCCAGTTAACTTTGGATTGTTACAGGGGGATACACGATGAATAAGCGTATTGTTGATCATCCTGTTTTAGGAAAATTAGAAGAACAAAATTCATTTACGTTCGAATTTGACGGGGAGACATATAAAGCGAATACGGGAGACACTATTGCTTCTGCTCTTTTAGCTAATGGAGTGCGTCATCTTCGTGTACAAGAAAGATCGACAACACCAAGAGGTATATATTGCAATATTGGGCATTGTATGGAGTGTCGTGTAAAAGTTAACAATATGTCAGGATACCGTGCTTGTTTAACGGAAGTTAAACCAGGAATGGTTATAGATAGTGGTAAACCTGAAGAAGCACCTTTTATTTAAAAATAATGAAATATAAAAAATCTATAGTAAAAACGAAGAGGGTAAAGGAGGAGAAATATGAGGGATGTTATTATTATTGGGGCTGGCCCAGCTGGTTTAGCTGCTGCTATCGCTTGCAGAAAATGGAATCTAGACGTACTTGTCATTGATGAATTTCCAAAACCAGGAGGGAGACTACTGGGCCAACTACATCAAGAGCCTGACGGGGCTTGGTGGAATGGTATAGTAGAAACAGAAAAGCTTTTAAAAGAGGCCTTTTCATTATCCACAGATATTCGTAATGGTGTTTCTTGTCACAATATTGAAAAATCTACCGAGAACTTCATAGTGTATACAAATGCAGGAACTTTCTCTTCGAAAAAGTTGCTTAGTGCAGCTGGTGCTGCTGAAGTAGCGGCGCCAGTTCCTGGTTGGACACTTCCAGGTGTAATGTCTATCGGTGCAGCTCAAGTCATGACAAATGTACATCGCGTACGTGTAGGGGAAAAAGGGGTTATTGTTGGAGCAAACGTTTTATCCGCTGCTATTGCTCGCGAATTACAATTAGCGGATATAAATTTACTTAGTATGGTGCTTCCTGTAAAAAATAAAGCGAATTACAATCATAGTACTCCCTCTAAAGTGATGGAGGGCTTAGTACGGATAGCGCACTTAGCCCCTTCTGCTTTTTTAAGATTTGGAAGTAAGTTTGCTAAAGCAGATTTTGTAAAAAAATTAGCAGTGAAATTTTATCCGAAAAACGGTATAAAAATGTGGGGAATGCCAATTCATTTGAGAAAAGCAGTGGTTTCTATAAATGGGGTAGATAAAGTTGAATCTGTAACTTTATGTAAAATAACGCCGAATGGTGATATTATTAAAAACTCTCAAAAAACAGTAGACGTAGATTTTGTATGTATTGCAGGAGGGTTATATCCACTTGTAGAGTCTGTTTCTATACTTGGATGCCCTTTTATATACCTTGAAGAGTTGGGCGGACATGTTCCTGTGCATAATGAACAAATGGAAACCCCCGTAGATGGTTTATATGTTGCTGGAAACATAACGGGAATTGAAAGTTCAAAAGTAGCGATGTCTCAAGGCGATGTAGCAGGTTTGTCTATAGTCAAATCTTTACTAGAAGACTCTTTTTCTATACATGTACAACTTCAAAAGTCTGTTGAAAACGTTAAGAAAGTGAGAAAAAATGCTTCTATACAATTTCATCCTAATATAACAGAAGGAAGAGATAGGATTTCTAAAACATTTAACCAGATAAAGGAATAATTAAGGTAGTAATCAAATATAAAAAATAAATGTTAGTTTAATATTTTTAGTTATTACAGTAAAATTCTGGTTACAATTGTAATAATTGAAAATTAATTTTTTAGTGTGACAGGAGGAGATAAATTTGCAGTGGTCTCGAACGCTTAACGTTGTTGGCGCTCATGCAGAAGGAGAAGTTGGTAACGTAGTTGTAGGAGGGATGCCACACTTTCCGGGAAATACAATGTTTGAAAAAAGGAATGTATAGAACAACATTTTGATAATATCAGGAAAATTTTATTGTTGGAGCCAAGAGGAGGCCCTTTTCACAATGCAAACATATTGCTACCTCCTTCCAATCCCGAAGCAGACATGGGCTTTGTTATTTTGGAAAGTACGGAATACCCGCCTATGTCAGGATCTAACACAATTTGCGTTGCAACAGTATTGTTAGAAACAGGATTAATTCAAATGAAAGAACCTTATACGAAACTCGCACTAGATGCTCCTGGAGGTCTGATTCATGTGAATTGCAAATGTGAGAACAGGAAAGTGAAACAAGTAGAATTCGTAAATGTTCCCGCGTTTGTTATTAATTTAGATTCAGAAGTAGATACCCCAGGATACGGCAGCATAAAAGTTGACACATCATACGGTGGCATGATGTTTGCACATGTTAAAGCAGAAGAACTTGGATTTCAAATCCTTCCTGAAGAAGCACATAAAATGTGTTTGATGGGTCAGAAAATAAAAAAAGCTGTTAATGATCAATATATAATACAACATCCTTTAAATAGTAAAATTAGTGGGATTTCTAATGTTATATTTGAAGGATGTATAGAGCGTCGTGAATCAGCTGTAATAAGTAAAAATGCGACTGTTGTGTTACATGGAAGAATGGATAGATCTCCGTGTGGTACAGGAACAAGTGGAAGGTTAGCAGTTATGGAAAAAAGAGGGATTATTCAAAAGGAAGAAAAATTTGAAAATTATTCTATTACTGGAACAAAATTCTCTGTAGTATTCTAAAACATACAACAGTTAAAGATAAAACTGCTATTGTACCCACTATTTCTGGTCAAGCTTGGATTACAAGCAATATGGATATTGGAGTAGACCCTACTGACCCTATCGGCAAAGGACATTGGGTCTGTGATATTTGGTTTTAATTAAATATAAAGGTATTTTTGTAAAAAAGGAGCAAGGTAATTCTGTTTCTGTGTTCTTTTAATATATGTTGGTAATAAAGCCAGTAGTAGTTACTGAAATGAAAGTTTTTAGGACAGATTTTTTGGTTGAGAACAATTGTCTGTTTATACTTGAAAATTTATTGATATCTAGCTTTAAATGATAGCGCAATTATCTTTATTTACAAACTATTTTACAATCTTAAACATCAAAATAACAGCTTCGTTTAAAATGTAAAACGAAGCTGTTCATTCTGTAAATTAATATTGTACTTTTTCTTTCCAAGTTACTTTAAGCTTTGTCTCCTTTGATTTAATCAAATAAACAAACATAGCTATGAAAATCAGGAAACCCATATATCCTAACATTGGGTATACTGTATTGACCAGTCCGGTAAAGCCGACAAAACTTAAAGTAAAACCAAAGATACCTGAGAAAATGGCTG
>Ga0079226_10001585_pt1 | contig 17445 bp, 13 predicted proteins | sample Poulit2014_FD_76345 | JGI IMG/M metagenome (GOLD analysis project Ga0079226, IMG submission 76345) | Agricultural soil microbial communities from Georgia to study Nitrogen management - Poultry litter 2014 | ecosystem: Environmental > Terrestrial > Soil > Agricultural land | place: USA: Georgia...
GATGCCGCGGGAGGGTCGAGAACGAGTGTGGCTCGTGGGTGCTGTTGGAGCACGCTGCCGGGACAGCTGGTAGTGATCGGCCCCTCGGCAAGGTGACGAACGGCTTCGGCCTTGTGCTCGCCGGTGGCCATGACGACGACGTGCCGCGCATCCATGATTGTCGCCACGCCCTGAGTCAGGCCGTACACGGGAACCGTGTCGATGTCGCCGTCGAAGAACCGAGCGTTGTCGCTGCGTGTCTGCGTGGTGAGTGTCTCGATGTGGGTACGAGACTCCAACGAGGCGCCCGGCTCGTTGAAGCCGATGTGCCCGTTACTGCCGACTCCGAGAATCTGCAGGTCGATGCCACCACTGCCGGCAATCGACTGCTCATAGTCGGCGCACTCGGCGACGAGGTCGTCCGCGAGTCCGTCGGGTCCGTACACGCGGGCAGGGTCGATGTCGACCTTGCTGGTGAAGTCTCGGTGGATCACATTGCGGTACCGCTGGGGATGTTGCTCGGCGAGCCCGACGTAGTCATCCAGCAGGTATGCGCTGGCCTCGGCCAACGTCAGAGCGTTGGTTTCTACCTGCTGTGCCAGCGCATCGTAGAGGGTCGTCGGGGTGGAGCCGGTCGCCAGTCCGAGCACTGCCCGCGGATTCTCCCCGTAGAGAGCGACGATGGGTGTGGCAGCGATGCTTCCGGCATCAGCAGGATTCTCCGCTATGACGACTTCCATGTTCCGGTGCCTCCAGGTCGCGTTCTGATACGGAACCGACGTCATCGTTTCAGGTCCATGATGTGCCTGCTCCCACCAGGGTTCGATCGAACCATCCGGAAAGGGTGCTCTGTCGGAGTGCGGACATGACCATGATGTCGAAGCTCACCCGACGGCACAGGGCGCCGGTCGAGGCAGTGTCCTGCGCGGAGCGGCGGAGTCCTGGAATCACGAACAGCCAGCGGAACGATTCCTCCACCCGGGTCAGGTCGTTGGTCCAGAGTTCGATGTGGTGTACAGGATTCACGGCGTCAACGTACAGTCACCCACACGCGAGCGGCACACTGCGGCGCAGGGCGCTATGTCGAGCCGGTGTGCCGCGGCGAGGAGCCGTTGAAGGCGCGGTGGGCCGTGGCCACCAGATGCTCCAGTTTGCGGCGCTCGTCGGCGATGTCGAGTGGATTCCCCTCCAGGGATGTCGCGAAGCCGCACTGCGTGCCGAGTGCCAATCGCTCCCGTTCGACACAGGTGGTCGCTCGTTCGATCCGTCGCAGCAACCAGTCGACGGGTTCCAGCTCGGCCCGCTTGGTGCTCACCAGACCGAGAACGACGCTGGTGTCATCCGGGACGTGCCGCAGTGGGGCGAAGTCGCCGGACCGCTCGTCGTCGTACTCCAACAGCATCCGGTCGGCGCGCACCCTGCCGAACAACGTCGCGGCGATGTCGTCGTATCCCCCCGAGACGAGCCATCGCCCTCGTTGGTTGCCGCGGCACAGGTGGAAACCGAACGTTGCGGGCCTGCCCGCGTCGATCACCGCGTTGTCGAGTTCGATGCCGTACGACAGCCATTGTCGATAGTCCCAACCGCGGCACTCGTAGAACTCCCGCCAGGCCGGGTCGACGAGCAGCGGATAGTGCGGGGCATCCAACTGGACGTAGGAGCACCCCAATCGGGTCAGTTCCCGCACCTCGTCGCACAGGATCGTGACGACGTCGGAAAGGAACTCATCGAGCGTGCGGTACGGCCCGGGTCGTTGGGGTGACCACAGGCTGGCGAACAGGCTCGGGCTCGGCAACGTCACCTTGCCCACGGGACCCGCGCCGTCGGCGCCACCCGCGCCTTCCAGGCAGGAACGCAGGAACGTGTAGTCCTCGGCGGCGAGGCTGCGTCGTTTCCGTAACCGTTCGACCACCGTCGGCTCCTCGGCCGCCGCGACTCGGTCAGCATCCGCGCCGTCCGAGTACCAGTCGCCACGCAGCCACGTGTTCATGTCCACGCCCGCGACACCGTCGACGGCGGCGGTGAATTCGCTCTGGAACGAGGTACGTCGTTGCTCCCCGTCAGTGACCACCGGACACGCCGCCTGGCGTTGCAGCTCGACCACCTCACGAACGGCGGCGTCCTCGGCCCGCTTCAGCTCGCCGTGGCCGCACTCACCGGCCGTGTGTGCTCGCCTGGTGGCCAGTAACTCGTCCGGCCGCAACAGGCTGCCCACGTGTTCCGCCCGTGCCCACACGCCGTGTTCCTACTCCAACAGGTCGGCGGGCCGTACGCGGTACACGTGCAGGTTCTGGTCGTAGAACTTGTCCGTCTCGCCGACCCAGCTCATTCCGATCCGTTCCGCGGTGGCGATCGCCCGGGTGTTGTCAGGACGTACCACGGCGAACAGTTCATCGATGTCCTTGGTGAACGCCCACTCGGTCAGAGCGCGTCCCGCTTCGACGGCGTAACCATTTCCCCATGCGTCCGGACTCAGCTGCCAGCTCAGTTCGAGATCCTCCTCATAGGGTGGCAGCAGCCGGATCGCCAACCCACCGATCACGGCACGGTCCGAATGTCGTTCGATCGCCCACCGTCCCGCCGGGGGGAGCTGGTTCGGTTGAGCTTCACCCCAGGCTTGCAGCACAGAACGCATTGCCGCGGTGTCGTGTACCTGTTCCATCACAGGCGTGAGCCACTGTGTCACTTCCGGCGCGCCGTACACGCTGGTCGCGGCATCAGCATCGTCGACGGACCAGTCACGGATGCTCAGCCGGGACGTCTGCAATGGCATCTCCATTACCAGACGATACTGCGCTTTCCGGCTCACTGTACAGCGCTCGCCGCACTGCCGTGACACGCTGCACCGTGCTCATGTGCACCCGCGGTCCGGCGATGGCCACGGCGTCGATTCCCATCCGTTCGGCCAGCCGTTGCAGGACCGTAGTCGTTCGTCAGTGTCGCCACAGCACCACACGGGTCGGCCAGCGATTCGACCGCCCACGCGCTACCGGCTGCGGACAACTGATGGCCCGGTTCGCACAACAGCCGCTCGGCCTCGTCCGGCAGGTAGTCGGTCAGCCCCTCCCACAACTCCCACAGTTCATCCGAGGGGAGGCCGGTCGCGGCGGCCATTTCGGTGACATGCGGCGGCCGACTGTTCCGCTGGAGGGGAGCACTCACAGAGGATGACATGTCGGGTTCCACCCACCCAGTACTACACCGAGTGTCGGAGTGATCGCTGACCGTGACTGCCGAAGGTCATGGCCGCAGACCGGATTGCTCCGGATCTGCCGAGCACACACCATCGGGGCATCGTCACCAACAACCAACTAAGGTAGGTAGTCGTGAACGCACCGGCAGCCTCGCCGAACCGACACGCGAACGACCTGTCCCACCCCGGGGCTCGCACCGGCAAACGGCAAGAGCGCAAACTCGCCACACTCAACGCGTTACGGCAGGCCGCTCTCGACCTCGCGCTGGCATACGGCCTCGACGGGATCACCGTCCACGACATCGCCGTGCGCGCACAGGTCTCCCGACGTACGTTCTTCAACTATTTCGCCACCAAAGAGGACGCAGTGGTGGGCGAGAACCCGGAAATGGCGACCGTGGTGCACCACGCGATCACCGAACGTCCCGACAGTGAGACACCACTGGTCGCAGTGCGCAGCGCACTGGTGGAACTCGCCGGGACGATCGTCACCCCGCAGATGCAGCAACGGATCCGGGGACGACATCGGCTGCTGACCGCCCACCCCGAACTACTCGGCCGGCACCTCGCCCGCTACGCGGCGTTCGAGAACCTGCTGCGTGAGGCCATCAGCGACCGCGACAGCGAGGACCCCGACCTGCTGGCCACCGTCGTCACGAGCACCCTCCGGCTGTGCGTGCAACAGTGGGCAACGGACGACGGCGTCGACCTGGTACAGCAACTCGACCGGTCGCTGGGCACCCTCCACGACGGGCTGCGCTGAGCCCGACCCCGATCAACCGAGCCGGCGCAACACCGCACGGCCCGCCTGCCTGCCCGAGAACAGACACCCGCCGAGGAACGTGCCCTCCAACGCGTTGTAGCCGTGTACTCCGCCCCCGCCGAATCCGGCGACCTCCCCGGCGGCGTAGAGCCCGTCGATGGCATTGCCATCGCCCCCCAGCGCACGCGAGTCGAGATCCGTCTGGATTCCCCCCAGCGTTTTGCGCGTCAGCACGTGCAGTTTGACACCGATCAACGGCCCTGCCGAGGGGTCCAGGATGCGGTGCGGCGGAACGGTGCGACTGATCCTGTCCCCCAGGTAGCGACGCGCGTTGTGAATCCCCTGGACCTGGGCGTCCTTGCCGTACGAGTTCGCGATGTGCAGATCACGTGCCTCGATCTGCCCACGGAGACCGGAAGCATCCAGCAGCGGTTCGTCGGTCAGGGTGTTCATCCTCCGCACCAGCTCGTCCAGGGTGTCGGCGACCACGAAGTCGGAACCGTGTCGTTTGAACGCCTCGACAGGACTGGGAGCGCCTTTACTCAGCACACGTTCCCTGAGGACATCCTTGCGGTCCCCGCCGGTGATGTCCGGGTTCTGCTCCGACCCTGAGAGCGCGAACTCCTTTTCGATGATCTTCTGCGTGAGCACGAACCACGAGTGGTCGTACCCGGCGATGTCCGGAGTGTCCCGCAGGTACCGCAGTGTGCCGAGTGTGTCGTAGCCGGGCAGATACGGTGGGGGCAGTCTGCGACCCAACGCGTCGAACCACATCGACGACGGCCCCGGCAGGATCCGGATCCCGTGGTCCGGCCAGATCGACTGCCAGTTCCGCACACCCTCGGTGTAGTGCCACATCCGGTCCCGGTTCACCAGCCGCGCGCCCGACTCGGCGGCGATGTCCAGCATGCGCCCGTCGACGTACGCGGGCACCCCTGTGATCATGTTCCGCGGCGGGGTTCCCAGTCGCCGTGGCCAGTTCCGACGCACCGCGTCGTGGTTCGCACCGATCCCACCGGTCGTCACGATCACTGCCTGCGCGGTCAGCTCGAACTCCCCGGCCGGTTCACGGTTCGACGGTTCGCCCCGTGGGGACTCGTCGTCGGCCAGCAGAGTCCCCCGCACTCCGGTCACCGCGCCGTCGGTGGTGATGAGCTCGTCGACACGGTGGCGATGGTGGAACGTCAACGACCCGTCGCGTGCCGCCTGCTGTGCCGCGTCGACGAACGGTCCGACCACGCCCGTGCCGGTGCCCCACGCGATGTGGAACCGCGGCACCGTGTTGCCGTGCCCGTCCGCACGCAGGTCACCGCGTTCTGCCCAGCCGACCAACGGCGTCAGCTCGATACCGACCTCACGCAGCCAGGACCGTTTCTCACCCGCTGCGAAATCGACATAGGCCCGTGCCCAGCGCACCGCCCAGGAATCCTCGTCGTCGAGCCGGTCGAATCCGGCACTACCCTGCCAGTCGTTCCAGGCCAATTCGGCGGAGTCCTTCACCCGCAACCTGCGCTGCTCGGGCGAGTCGACCAGGAACAGCCCACCGAACGACCAGTAGGCCTGCCCACCGAGGTTGGCCGCGTTCTCCTGGTCCACAACGGCCACCTTCCGGCCCCCGCGGGTCAGTTCACGCGCGGCGACCAGACCGGCCAGGCCCGCACCGACCACGATCACATCGGCATCCATGACAGGGACCACCTTCCTGGTTCGTGACAACACCCAGCGACGGGCACAGTCCAGCAGCGACGCTGTCGCGGCGCAAGGAGGGCGCGAAAAGTGGGCGAGACGGGGCACCGTGTCGAGCCCGTGGCCCGGGGCCGGTCGTCCTCCGTCGTTCACTCCGACCCGGGTACGAGGACGGCCCGGCCGCGGATCCGCCCGTTGTCGAGATCGTCCAGCGCCTCAAGCGCCGAGCCCAGCGGATAGGTGCTCGTGTGCAGCCGCACCTTGCCGGCCGCTGTCAGTGCCATGAGATCGGCCAGGTCGTTGTAGCTACCGACGAGATTGCCAATGATGTTGATTTCGCGCGAGATGATGTCGATCGTGGGGACGTTGATCGTGCCGCCGTACCCGACCGTGAAGTACGAACCGGCTTCCGCCAGCATGGCGATCCCCTGGTGTTCGGCTCCCTGCTCACCAACGAAGTCGATCACCACCTGCGCCCCCGGGCCGCCGGTGATCTCCTGCACCCTGCGGACAGCGTCGCTGTCGGCACGCACCGTGTGATCGGCGCCGAGCTGCCGGGCGAACTCCAACGCATCGTCGGAAAGGTCGACGACAACAAGCTGTGCGCTGGTCATCGCGGTCAGACACTGGATCCCGATGTGCCCCAGTCCACCCGCCCCGATCGCCACGACGAACGAGCCCGGGTACAACAACGGAATCGCCTTGTGTGCCGCGTGATACGCGGTCAGTCCCGCATCGGCGAGTGCGGCCACGTCTGCGGGCTGCAGGCTCTCGTCCAGCTTCACCACCGCACGTGCGTTGGTGAGCAGGTACTCGGCCATGCCACCGTCGCGGGACATCCCGGGGAACTCCGAGTTCGCACAGTGCACGTCGTCACCCGCTCTGCAGGCACGGCAGAGCCCACAGGTCACCAAGGGATGCAGGATCACGGCATCGCCCGGGACGATGTTCGTAACGGCCGAGCCGACCTCACGCACCCAACCGGCGTTCTCGTGACCGATGATGTACGGCAGTTGCGGCGCCATCTTGTCCGCCCATTGGCCCTCGATGACATGCAGGTCGGTACGGCACACTCCGGCGGCACCGATCTCGACGAGCACGTCGAACGGGTCCGTGACCCGCGGATCCGGCACCTCGTCCACGGTCGGCCGCGCACCGTACTGGTGAACTCGGACAGCCTTCATCCCTGACCTCCTCTCCACGGGCGGTCCGTCCGCCGCAGACCACCCGGTGCTTCCCGTTCACGAACACTGGTTGCGGTACTGGGTCGCGATGTACTCTGCCTGCCGGACCGCGAGGCCGACGATGGTCAACGTGGGATTCGCCGCGGCCGAGGTGGTGAATTGACTACCGTCCGAAATGAACAGATTCGGCACGTCGTGTGCCCGGCCGAACCGATCGACGACACCATCGCGGGGACGTTCACTCATCCGACAGGTTCCGATGTTGTGAGTGGACGGATACGGTGGGGTGCGGATCGTGCGTTTCGCCCCAACAGCCTCGTAAATGGCACGGCCCTGCCGTTGCGCGTGCTTGCGCATCGCCAGGTCGTTGGGATGTTCGTCGACGTGCACGTTCGCCACCGGCAGACCGTGCCGGTCGACGATCCCGTCATTGAGCGTCACCCTGTTCTCCGCGCGAGGCAGGTCCTCGCCGACGATCCACATTCCCGCCGTGTTGATGTAGTCGGCGACGTAGGTCGTGAACTCCGGGCCCCAACTGCCGGGTGCCACGAACGTGGTGAAGAACGCCGGACCCAAGGCAATCGTCTCCAGGTAGTACCCGCCCACGAAACCACGGTCGGTGTTCCGTCCGGACTCGTCCGCGATCACCCCGGCCATGGTCTCGCCGCGGTACATCCGCACCGGTTTGGCGAACTGCCCCCACACGGTGCCGGTCGTGTGGCTCATGTAGTTACGCCCCACCTGCCCGGACGAATTCGCCAGGCCGTCCGGGAACAGCGCCGAGCGGGACAACAGCAGCAACCGCGGCGTCTCGATCGAATTCCCCGCGACGCACACCACGCCCGCACGTTGTCGCCGCAACGTACCGTTCCGGTCGGTGTAGAGCACCCCGGTCACGTGCCCACCACTGTCGTGCAGAATCTGTGCGGCGTGACTGTCCGGCCGCAGGTCCAGCTTTCCCGTCTCCAACGCCTTCGGCAGTTCGGCGACGCGTGTGGACCATTTGGCACCCTGCTTGTCGCCCTGGAAGTTGAAACCGTCCTGGATACTGGCGGGTCTGCCGTCGTACGGTTCCGCATTCGTGGCATACGGGCCGGTGGCATAGTGCCGGTACCCGATGCGTGCCGCACCGTTCGCGAACACCTTGTAGTTGTTGTTCGCCGGCAACGGTGGAAGTCCGTGCCGGTGACTCACCCCCATTTTGATCTCGGCGCGGTCGTAGTACGGCGCCAACTCCTCCAGCGTCAACGGCCAGTCGAGCAGGTTCGCCCCGTCGATGTCACCGTAGGTACTGCGGGCGTGGAACTCGTGCGGTTTGAACCGTGGGCAGGCACCCGCCCAGTGGGTCGTGGTGCCTCCGACAGCCTGCACGACCCAGGCGGGGAGATCGGGAAAATCCTGGTGGATCCGCCAACTTCCCGATGTGCTGCGCGGATCTCCCCAGGACATTTGCTCGAAGTCCCGCCACTCGTCGTTGTGGTAGTCCTCCGCGGTCAGGTGCGGCCCCGACTCCAGCACCACGGTCTTCAGGCCACGTTGGCAGAGTTCGTTGGCCAACGTCCCACCACCCGCCCCGGACCCCACGATCACAACGACGTCCTCGTCGTCGAAGTCGAAACCGGTCACCGCGACACCTCCTCGACGCGCGGCTCCGGCAACCAGTCGAGATCGTCGAAACCGCGTTCGACGTAGCCGCCCTTGGCGAACGACGGTCCCTCGTATCCCAGCAGCTCCCACACCTCGTGGTCGTCATAGAACCGGACGGACGCGACACTGTGCACCGCGACGAAGAACGGCGCATCCTGGATCCCGCGCAGCACCGTCAACGCCACCGCGTCGTCGAGCTGCGCGAACGGCGCGTCGCGCAGCCGGTCGAGATCATGCAACCCCTGACACAGTTGGGCCAGGCTCCGTGGATTCGTCTCCGCCGCGTCGAGCACCTCACGGGCGGCACGCTCGTACGGCCCGGGCGGGAACGAACCGTGCGGGAACATCACCTCGATCATGCGTACCAGGGTGCGCATGTCGTGATCCGAAACCAGGCTCATCGGCCACCTGCCTTCCTGCGCACCGGCCGTGCGACCGCGTCCCGTCCGGACGAGACGCGGCCACACTGCGAACACGGACCGCATACCACGATCGCATCGTTTCTGGATCGGCGCAGCGCCAGCGGTCGCGCTCGGTCCGCTACGTCGAAGTCAGCCGGGTCGACGAGCACCCGCACGACGCACCCGGGCGCACACCGCCCCTCCCCCCGCGACACAACTGACGGGATACTTCCCCGATCAGGAACCGACCGGCGATGCCCCAACACCCAGGGAGGTGCATATGGTTCCTTGACAGCAGGTCCCGTCCTCAATGCACGCTCCGCGAACGGCCCCTGGCGTTTTTCCGACTACGAGATGCGGCTGTTCGTGACCACACCGGACGGTGTGCGTGAGGCAGGGAGGCATCACGTCTTCGATCACGGCAAATACCGGGGATGGAACCGCACTACTTCCGGTTCGACGTCGTCGACGAAAAGGCGAGCAGACCGGGAGCCGGAATCGAGCCTGTGACGTGACGTCCGCTCGGACAAGACCATGAGCTATGATCGTATGAACTCAGCCACAACCATGTAACGGAACGGTCGTTGTCGCAGATCGGGGGCCCTGTTTGATGATTGTCGCCACGCCGCGCGCTCGAACGGCGGTACACACGTGAGCTGGATGGCGCCCATTCCCACATGGGCAGCCACGCAACCCATGCACTGGGTGTCGCAGGACGCCCTGTACGTCTCCCGCGGGCAGCAGCACCGAGGTACCGTCAGCATCGGTGGGTGGCCGGCCGCGTGCGGCGTGCTCGTCGTACCGATCCCGCACGACACCGCCCGCGACGAATGCGACACCTGCGCGGAACACGCCGAACATCCCTACCGCAGTCAACACGGCCAGTGACCGCGTCGTTGAAGTGACTCGGACAATCAACACCGGTCACCATCAACGTAGCCAAGGAGAGCCGTGCCCACCCAGGTCGCGCCCACTGCCGGCGGTCACCACATCGCCTACAACACCGAAGCAGGCCCCAACCCGGTGATGCTGATCCACGGGTTCACCTCGAACGCGCGATTGAACTGGGAGCGCACCGGCTGGATCCGCATGCTCACCCGCGCGGGACGTGGCACTCTCGCCGTCGACCTGCGCGGGCACGGCGGCAGCAGCAAACCCCACGACCCCGCCGCCTACTCCCCCGGACAACTCACCGACGACGTGACGGCGGCACTCGACCACGCGAACCTCGGCACGGTCGACATCGTGACGTACTCCATGGGCGGGGTCGTGGCGTTGGAGTTGGCGGAACGCTCCCCGCGACGGGTGGGACGGCTCGTCCTCGGCGGTCTGGGGCAGAACGAACTGTTCGGCACGGTCGACGACGAGGAGCTGCGGACCGCGCTGCTCGACCGGGAAAACCGGCCCCGGTCCCGGCACGCCGCGGTGTTCGGAACCGCAGCTGCACTACCCGACAACGATCCGCAGGCGTTGTACGCCTGCGCCACCGGCATGCGGGGCACACCGACATTCGCCACGAAACCGCCCGCGCCGACCCTGCTGGTTGCGGGGGAGAACGATACGACGACCACCGGCATTGTCACACTGGCACGACACATGGGCCTGACATACACCATCGTCCCGGGCCGCAATCACTTCAACACCATCTCGTCCCGCACGGCTCGCGACACCGCCCGGGACTTCCTCGACTCCGACGACACCCCCACCCGGCGGTGCCCGCTCCCCGCCCCATAACCGGGTCGGCCGCACCACACTCGCTACCCCACACACACGTCACTGCGGGAACGCACGCCGAGTTTGCGTAACACCCGGGCCACGTGTTGTTCGACAGTGCGAGGCGAGAGATACAACGCGTCCGCGATCTGGCGGTTCGTGTGCCCGTCGGCGAGCAACCGTTGCACGTCCCGCTCCCGCGGCGACAACTCGGCGCCGTATCCTCTGCGCCCGCGCCGTGACGGTTGCCCAGTGCCCTGTTTCCGCAACAGGTAACGACACCGGGCCGCGTCGTGGGCTGCGCCGAGCATGTCGAACTCGTCGGCCGTTGCCGTGAGTGCGGCGGCACCGTCCACTTCCCCACGCCGGATCCGGTACGTGGCGAGCCTTTCGGCCGCACGGGCAGCGAAATAGGGGGCCTGCAGTTGTCGGGCACGGTCCTGTGCCTCGTTGAGCCGCTCGGTGGCACGCTCCGGTTGGTCACTGTCCACGGCGAGGATCCCCTCGCACATCGCGATCGCGGCGTCCGTGGCAGGCGCGTCACAGGTTCCACGGAGCGCGGCGAACCCGTCGACAACGGCGTGGGCATCAGCCGTCCGTGCCGCGGCGAGGTAGGTCGTCACGGCTGCGGGCGCCAGTTCACCTGCCCACACCCACACACCCTTACGCTGCACAATACGCATGCCACGGTCCGCCGCGTCGGCGGCCGCCGCGTGATTCCCCTGTGCGTTCCGCATGCGAACCGTCGCCGCATAGGCGTCGAGCACGACCTGGGTGACGGCGTTTTCCGGAGCGTCCATCCCTGTGTGAGCCAAATGACGCCGCGCCGCATCCCACTCACCATTCGCGACAGCCAAATTCCCGAGTATCAGACACAGTTCACTCGCGACCGGATGGAGATCACGATACTGCTCGTACAGCAACCGCGCTCGCTCCGTGAGACCGCCCCAGTTTCCGGTGAGCCAGTCGAGATGCACCCGGGTGGATCGCGCCACCCCGGCAAGGACAGTGGCGCCGGCATCCCTGGCCAACCGGGTACCGCTGCGCAGGAGACGCTGTGCCCTGCGGTAGTGGCCGGTCCAGGAGCACGCGTCGGCCAGGTTGCAGTACGCCCGGGCAAGATTTCGCTGCTCGGCGGGTTCAACCGATCCGCCGGGCAACGCAGCGATCATCGACCAGGCCGAGCGATCCCCCAGGGAAAGGCGTGCAGCAGCCGTGTTGGCCAACAGCCCCGTCGTCGGCCACTCTCCGCGATCGGCGAGTTCGATGTCCATCCGGTCCAGCCACGACACACACTCGGACACGGGTGTGGTGCCGAGTGAGGGTTGCGCGAGCACGGACATGCCCCTGCGGCGCAGGACCGGACGCTCGACCAGCTCGTCGACAGCCAACGTGACCTCGAGTCTGCCGGACTCCAGGTGATCCGCATGCCGCACCAGCAGCAGGCCGAAAGCCAACCGGACCTCCCCCCGCGCCGAACACGACAGCCGACCATCCGTGATCAAGCTTTCCAACACGCGGGCGGGCACGTGCTGATCGAGGCCGTCGACGACCACACCGCTCAGTTTTGCCGCCAGTCGGTCCGCGTCGTCCGGTGACAGTGTCCCCTCGGCCAACAGCGGTAGCAGCACCCGCGTCGCGGTGGCGGCATCGCCGGACTCGGCCGCGCGGTCGGCCGCGGACTCCGCGTACCACAGCCAGTGTTGGTACTCGCCCGCACGACGACTGTGCTCCGCCAACGACGCCAGCGGCGGTGGCTCCCGCCGTCGTAACGCACGACTCGCGGTCAGGTGAAGTTGTGCGCGCTCCGGACCGGGAATCGCGTCGTACACGGCGCGTGCGCCGAGCTGGTGCCGGAACGTGTAACACCCCTCGACCGATTCGTGCAGCAGGGCGTTGTCGAGCGCCGACACCGTCGCCCGTCGGGTACGCGTCACACCCAGACCACTGATCTCCGACAGGAGGTTCAGCGATACGGGCCCCTGCAGTACCGCCGCTGTTCGGGCGATGTGTTGGGCATCGGCAGGCAATTCCGCCAACCGGGCCAGCATGGCCGAGCGGATCGTGCTGGGAACGTCCATCGCGTCGACGATCTGACCGGACGTGGCCGGTTCCCCGGCATGCCCCACGGCATGGGTGCCGAGCGCATGCAGCATCGCCACAACAACGAACGGGATTCCCGCCGTGCGGTCCCGCAGCCGGGAGGCGAACTCCGCCGAGATCCACTCTTGGCCGAGGATGTCGCCTGCTAACCGCTGAACATCCTGAACGTCGAGTGGTTCAAGGTCGATCGTCGCGGTCATCGCGTCGCGGGTGGGCTCCTGGCTGTCGCCAAGTGGAGCCTCGCCACTCACCGCACGTCGCCGATAGGTCAACACGAGACTGAGGTTCCGCGGCGGATCCGCCACCAGAAACCGCAGCAGGTCCAGTGAGCGTGGATCCGCATTGTGCACATCCTCGATGACGATCACCAACCTGCCCGACGCGGCCACCACCTCTCGCACCGCGCGACAAAGATGATCATGTGGTGTGCTCGCCTTCGCTCCGCCCTCCGTGGTCGGCAGCACGTCCGCCAGTTCCGGCAGGTGGCTGCGCAGCACGCCGGCCAGTGGGCTCAACTCGGCGGCGGCCAGTTGCGAACGCGGCAACTGGCCCAGCGCCTGCAACACGGCCCCGTAAGGGGAACGTTCACGTGTTGTCCGCACCTGTCCGAAGACCACACGGTGGGTGCGGTCCACTCCGTCGGTGAGCAGTTCCCGAACGAATCGCGATTTGCCGATTCCCTGTTCGCCCTCGACGCGGACGATCGCGGGCGGTCTGCCCACGATCGCCGTGGCTGTCGCGAGTTCCCGGGTGCGACCGAGAAACCTGCCGAGACGGTGCTCCACCGTCGTGGTCGCATGGGGTGGGTCAACGACGTTTCGCAGCGTTCGCACGACAGTCAGCTCCCGAGAAGCAGCGGATCGACACCGTTCCTTCCAGTAACTGGCCAAATTACAGGTCGTCACCCGTTCGTGGTACCCACTTTCGTGTGACGTGATGGACCGTATGTAGTCGGGGCGTGCGATCGAGCAGCGCATATATGGGACGGCGGCACGATGCCGTGTCGTGGTCATCGTGCCGCCGTCCCACACCGCAAGCACCGCTTCGTCACCGGAGCGGATAGCAGTACGTGTTCAGGAAGAACTGCGTGCACCGCAGCGTGTGCTGCGCCGTATCGGACTGCTGTGCCTCGTCCGTGACGGTCAACGTCGCCGTGAACGCACCGCTCGAACCGTAAGTGTGATTGACAACCTCGCCCGTGCCGACGGCCCCGTCACCGAACTCCCAGGAGTAATCGGCAATGCCAGCCTCGGCGTTCGACTCGGAGGCGTCGAACGAGCATCCCGAACCGAACTGGCAGGACACGGCGAAAGCAGCATCGAGCTGACCGCTCTCCGGCGGTTCACCCGGACCGCCACCGTTGCCGCCTTCGCCGAGGTAGGAGACATCGAGCAACTCGTTCGGCGAGCCGGGCTTGATGTCACTCAGTTGCCCACTCGTCGCGTGATCCACCAGTGCGTTCCTGACCGCCGCGGGCGAGTCCGAGGGATTCTCGCCCAGATGCAGCGCCGCCGCTCCCGCGATGTGCGGGCTTGCCATCGACGTCCCGCCGAGGGTCGCCGTCGAGGAGTCACCGTTGATGTAACTCGACTTCACCTCCGTACCGGGTGCCCAGATGTCCAGGCACTCGCCATAATTCGATTCGGATCCGGGAGCCTGTGGCCAGGTGGAACGCTCATCGTTCTGGTTGGAAGCACCGACCGTGACAGCTTCCGGCACACTGGCGGGGCTGACGTTACATGCGTCCTGCGCCTCGTTGCCCGCGGCGACAGCCACGGTCACGCCCGAATCGATCAGTCCGGTGGTCGCGTCATTCAACGCAGCGCTCTGGCCACCGCCGATACTCATGTTCGCCACGGCGGAATCACCCGCGTTCTGGGCGACCCAGTCGAGCGCATCCACAATGTTCGACACACTCCCTCGACCGTCGCAGTCGAGCACGCGAACCCCGACCAGAGCGGTCTGTTTCGCCACACCGAAGGTTGAACCACCGATGGTGCCCGCCACGTGTGTGCCGTGGCCCGCACAGTCGTCGGCATCCTGGTCGCCATCCACAAAGTCGTAACCACTCGATGCCCGGTCACCGAACTCGTCGTGCGTCACACGCAGACCGGTGTCGATGATGTAGGACGTCGTGCCCGCGCCCGCCGAATCCGGATAGTTGTAGGCACTGTCCAGCGGTAATTCGGTCTGATCCACCCGGTCCAGGTTCCAGATCGGATCCTGTTGGGTACCGACCGCGTGGAATGTCTGATCCTGTTCGACATAGGCAACCTCGGACTCGGCCGCGACCGCACGTGCTTGCTCAGCGGTCATGGTCGCCGAGAACCCACGAACGACGGTGTCGTAGTTCGACTGCACCTGCCCACCGTGCTGGGCGACCAGCGACTGTGACTGCGCCTCAACGTCCTGCGCACTCACCTGACCGTCCTCGAACACGATCAGGTAACTGTCCGAGATGGCTGTGGCACTGTCGATGCCGCGGATATTTCCCTCGTCCTGCTGTCCTGCCAACGCTGTGCCCGCGGTCGTAGCCATCGCCAGCGCTGTGGCGCCGGCCAGCAATCCCGCGCCGGCCCCTCGGTATCGGGACCAACATTTCGTACCCATCAGTACTCCGTTCGCTGCTCCGTGACACAGTCACGACGCGACCAAGAGCAGTAGGGACGACCAGGCCGCGCAGGCCAAACCCTCCGGCAACGGCACGGGCAGAACAATCAGGGTTTCACTAGTGCCGCACACAGCCCGGTATCACTGGCCATTATGTCTGGACCGCGGATGCGTACACACGGTAGCCTGCCGCGCGAGAGGTGACACCCATGCCGTATGACCATTCCGGCCGGCCCGGTTACCGGGCCGGGGCGAGTAGTCACTGTGTCCACAGCGTCCACAGCGGCCCGACCTGCCATTGCGGACACACGGGATGACGCCGGTCTGTCACCACGGTCACCGTATGTGGGACTCCGAGAAGCCCTACTGTGAGGATCCCGGCTGCCACCTCAGGTGGTGGTTGCGCTACGGCGTACCACTCCTGCTGTTCATCGCCGCGACAATCACGGTGGGGATCCTCTGGCCCGCCGAACTCGGCGCCATCGGCTCACACTACTGGGCCCATCCCCCGGGTTGATCGAGACGGTATTCGGGTGCGCGGGAAGTGCCGCACGCTGTCCTCCCGGTCTCGTCCGACCTATCGACGGACACCGGGGGACGTGCTCCCCGCCGTGCGCAGCGACCGCGCGACAGCCCCACAGAACTCTGCGCGACAAGCGCAGGCTCCATCACGAGGACGGGCGCACTCCGGGTTCCATGCCTCGGGGTGCGCCCGTCCTCATAGCGAGGGTGCCGTACTCACTCGTCGCTGAGCGGTTCGGCAGCGATCTGGTTGAGTACCGGCCTGCAGATCACGCCACCGAGTGCCGCCACCAGCACACCCAACGCGATCGGCACGAGGATCCACGGGCTCAACACCGGGTTGCCGTGCGGGCTGGCTGTCAGGAACAACCCGATACCCGCGAAGGTCCCGACCGCGCCCGCACCGATCGTGGTGATGAACGCGGGCAGTGCCGCTTCCGTGCGCAGGGCACGAGCCAGCACTCTGACCGGGGTTCCCGCGGCGATCAGCGCACCGAAGGTGCGTCTGCGGTCCATCACGCCACCCGCCGTGGTGATCGCGGCGCTGCCGCCCGCCAGCACCGCGGCGATCACGAGACCGATCACGGTGACCCGCTGAATGTCCGCCAGGAGGTCTTGCTGCTCGGCCACCCGGAACGCGGGACTCTTCACCGAGTTGCCGGGTGCGGCTCGCACGAGCGCGGTGTGGATCGCCGCCGCGTCACCACCTGCCGTCGGTACGGCAACCGTGACGCTCGCCGGGGTGAGATCCGGAGGCAGCGCGTCCGGAGTGATGACGGCATCGGTGTACGCACCCTCCGTTCGGAGCGGACGAACCGGGATGTCGGATTCCAGCGCCACACCGTCATCCAGCCGGGCACCGCCGCTGACCGTCAGCCCGGTAGCGCTGGGATTCCCGGATGCGTACACGGCAGAATCGCCGTCGCAGGAGCCCACCTCCAGTCTGGTCACGCGGTCGACCTTCCGGCAGTCCATGACCATCGCGGTACGAATCTCCGCGCCGTCATGCAGGATTACCCGTGGGATGGCTATCGCCCGCTGGTCCTGCTCGTACTGTTCGAGCACCGTGTTCGCCCGTTCCACAATGTCCCCCGCACGCTCGGCGCCGCTGTCGACATAGAGCACGGAACTCTCGAACGTGTCACTGTTACTTCCCATCGAGTTCAGACTCGGCAACAGGGTCAGTGCCATCGAACCGGTGAACACCGCGAGCACCACACCCGCGGAAGCGCGATAGGCACCCTGCGGATCGCCACGCAACCGGCGTCCCGCCAGCAGTGCGGCGGGACGCCGCCACAGCCGCACGAACAGGCTGCCCACTGCCGCGGTGACCCAGGGACCGACCAGCGCGAACGAGCCGATCAGCAGCACGAGGCCGAACAACACCGTGTACAGGCTCTCCGATCCGCCACCCTCCCGCGCCTGCATGACCGCGGCCAGGAAGATCGAACCGGCGACCGGTAGCGCCAACAGCCGCCACCAGCGCAGAGGTTGAGGCGTGTGCTGGGCGGCGGCGCCGAGCGGGGTGGACACGACTCGCCGCAGCCCCAGCACAGCCGACAGCACCACCAGCACCACGAGCCCGAACGCGATCGCCCATGCGGCGATGCCGCCGAGGGTGAAGTCATCGGGTTGCCAGGTCCC
>Ga0079226_10001586_pt1 | contig 17427 bp, 14 predicted proteins | sample Poulit2014_FD_76345 | JGI IMG/M metagenome (GOLD analysis project Ga0079226, IMG submission 76345) | Agricultural soil microbial communities from Georgia to study Nitrogen management - Poultry litter 2014 | ecosystem: Environmental > Terrestrial > Soil > Agricultural land | place: USA: Georgia...
GAACCATCAAAGACATTGAATATATAAGATAATGATCCAGAAAGAACCCCTTCTATTTTTAAGATCTTATCACCTGAATTAATCAGATTTTGCAAAGTCGAAATCACGGGTAAGCCTGCTCCTACATTGGTCTCATAACCAAAAGTTACATTGTTTAGGTGAGCTATTTTTTTAAGATTGGCGTATTCTTCATAGGAGGAAGAAGTAGCGATCTTGTTTGGTGTGACGATATGAATGCTTCGTTCGAGAATGGTTCGATAATGTTGAGAAATTTTATAAGTAGCAGTATTGTCAACAAATACAGAATTGATCAAATTGATATCATCCATTTTTTTGATGAAATTCTGCATGTTCATCCTTTCCGAAGAAGAATTTAAGCTGGATTCCCATTGATCGAGATCGATACCATGTATGTCAAATTTCATTTTTTTACTGTTCGCCAATCCAATCAATCGAATCTCAACTCCTCTTTCAGAAAGTAAGGATTCTCTTTGCTCTCGAATTTGTTTTAATAAGGTACTTCCTATTAAACCGGTTCCGACAATAAAAAGATTGATCACCTTGGTGTCGGATAAAAAGAATCCTTCATGAAGGGCATTTAAAGCCTTGTTTTCGTCTTCTTTGTTTATTACTACTGAAATATTTCTTTCCGAACTACCTTGAGCTATAGCAATGATATTGATTCCATTGTTCCCAAGAGAACGCATCATTTTAGCAGCTACACCCGGAACAAAACGCATATTATCTCCGATGATGGCCAAGATGGAAAGTTCATTTTCTATATGTAAATGATCGAGATCATTACGTTCAAACTCACTTTTAAATTCATTTTGAATTTGAAGACTCGCATTACGCACTTCTTCTGGCAAGATGGCAAAACTGATGCTGTATTCTGAGCTTCCCTGAGTTATCAGCATGATGTTGATACCCGCATCAGCCAAGCACTTGAACAACCTTGCTGCAGTTCCCGGTACACCAACCATTCCGTTGCCTTGTAAGGTAAGCAAAGCGATATCACTGATAGCTGAAATGCCTTTTACCGGATGATCTGTACTATTTCCGGAAGCAGAAATGAAGGTTCCCTCATTTTCCGGAGACAAAGAGTTTTTAATAACAAGAGGAATATTCTTATCCATTGCAGGTTGCATAGTGGGCGCATAGATTACTTTTGCACCAAAATGGGACATTTCTACTGCTTCTAGATAAGACATTTTAGGGATAGTAAAAGCTTGTTTGACGCGTCGCGGATCACTTGTTAATACTCCATTGACATCTGTCCATATTTCAATCAAGTCAGCTCCTAATCCTGCTCCTAAGAGTGCAGCTGTATAATCCGATCCGCCTCTTCCGAGAGTGGTGCTCAATCCGCCTTTGGTAGAGCCAATAAAACCCGTCACAATCTGAGCTCTGGTTTTATCCTTAAAATAATCGATTATTTTTTGATAGGTTAGTTTTAGATGAACCTGTGCGTTTCCGAATTGCTCATTGGTAATGATGATTTCACGTGCATCCAAAAAATCAGATTGTACTCCGCGTTGTTGCAGATAATGTGCGATTAAATAGGCACTTGAACGTTCTCCAAAACTCAGAACATAATCCATGGTACGGGGAGAAGCTTCCAAAACCAGGTAAATTCCGTACAGAAGATCTTCAAGGGTCTTATATTGTTCTTCAAAGGTAGGAATTACTATCTTCTTATTTTCTTCAGAAAGGAGATCTTCGATCGTTTCACTATGTCTTATTTTGAAAATCTCAAAATCTTCTCTATAGCTTTTATCTCCTTTACTTGCTTTGGTTGCCATCGAGATGAGAAGATCTGTGATCCCCGACATAGCTGAAAAAACAGCTGTAAAAGGAATATTTTTTTCAGAATAATTCTGGAGAATATTTCCGACATTCTTAATCCGTTCCGCATTTTGTATGGAGGTGCCTCCAAACTTTAAAATTCTCATACTGTGATATATCTAAAAACTGTGATGTTTTATTGTAATCTATCTAATGAGCCGGCAAAATTATTAATTACTTTTAAGGGAAAGTAATAAATGTATGAGAAAATATTTTATACAGATCCAGTTCTGTGAGTTTATGCTTTTTTAGAATTTGATTTGAGAAGGGAAGCTTTGAATTTCTGGAAAAGAGGATGCCGCTCCATGTCGTTTAAAATCATTACTTTTACCTTCTGATCTAAGAGGTTCTCAAATCAAAATTATGTTTCAGACACCAAATATTGATACAGATCAAAAAGCATTGGAGATCAATCTGAACGACCGGATTTTTGGCACTTTTGCTGAGATTGGTGCAGGTCAGGAAGTAGCGAGATTTTTTTTTAAAGTTGGTGCTGCTGCCGGTACGATCGTTAAAACAATGTCTGCATATGATAAGACTTTCTCAGATAATATTTATGGGAAAGAAGAAAGCGGGCGATATGTGTGTGAATCAAGGCTTTATAAAATGCTGGATCATGAATATGGTCTGTTGTGGGATAGATTGGAAGAAGATAGAGGCAATAAAACTTTTTTTGCTTTTGCAGATACGATCGAGGCTATTAATTATCAAAAAAGCAATATAGGGCAAGGATGGTTGGGACTTCGATTTCAGTTGACACCCGGAGGACCTTCACATGATCTTGTACTTCATGCCAGAATGAGAGATACGGATTCCCAGCTTCAGGCATCTGCGATTGGTATTTTGGGGGTGAATATGCTTTACGCGGCATATTATCATTATCATGATCCGGAGACTTTTGTGCAATCATTACATGATTATTTGCAGGAACGGATTTCGATTGATATGATCCGGTTGAAGGGTCCGCAATTTGACGGTTGGGACAATCGAATCCTTTCTTTATATCTGGTTAAAAATAAACTGACCGATGTGGCGGTATTTGATGAAGAAGGGGAAAGTATTCATCCTTCAGAATTTTTATATCGAAAATCATTGATGGTGGTACGTGGAAATTACCGACCTCCTACTTTGGTAACAGAAGATGTTTTTGACACATCTCTTCGTATGTTTCAATCAGATTTCGAGATTTTAGATCAAGATACTGAAATAATGGCGGAATTAACTCTTGAAAATTTGACGAGACATGGTCGGATCGACATAAATGATTTTTTGGCAAGATCAGATATGATTAATGCAATGGGTCATAAGGTCATTATTTCTGATTGTAGTGATCATCAAAGACTCATTCAATATTTGTCGGATTACAAAATTAATAAACTGGGAATTGTTATTGGAATCCACGAATTTAGAGAATTGATCAATGAGAATTACAGGAAGTATGAAGACGGAGATTTATTGGTTGCTTTTGGGCAGTTATTTACTAAAAACATCAAGGTGTATGTATATCCTGCTTTGAACAAAGAACAGTCAGAAATATTGACTTTGGAAAATATAGAATTACCTCAGGGAATCCGTTTTTTATTTCGATTTTTGATAGATCAGAAATTAGTTGAACAGATCAAAGGGTATAATGCAGATATATTAAGCATTATTCCACACGGAGTATACACGATGATCAAAAATGGTGTGACGGGTTGGGAAGAATACTTGCCGGAGGCCCTGATTCAGATCATAAAGAAAAAAGGTTTGTTTTATTATAAGCCGGAAACATTACATAGAAAAAAATAGGAATGTTTTATAATTCATTGATTATTAGTTTGTTGATTTTAGCCGGAGTGATTTTTTGCGGATGTAAAAATGGTCCTCCGGTCGATCGGGAGAAAAAAGAAGTACTCTCAGATCAGATAGATGATATATCCGATTCTCTTGGAAAATCATTAGATTGGAAGCTGTGGCCTATTGATACAAGCATTGCTTATGTAACCGGAGATTTTGATCCGGCACTGGATACAATTTTTACTTTGATTGATACATCCAAGGCTGATCGTCCCGGCTTGTATTTACGAAAAGATACGTATCTTGCATTTTTAGCAATGGATTCAGCGGCAAGAGAGGAGGGAATTTTTTTACAAATTCGTTCTGCTACTCGTAATTTTGATTATCAAAAATCGATTTGGGAAAGAAAATGGAAGGGAGATACAACTATTGAAAATGGTGAAAATCTCTCTGAAACTACTGCAGACTCAGTGGAAAGAGCTTTGAAAATACTCCGCTATAGTTCGATGCCGGGATCGAGTCGTCATCATTGGGGAACAGATATTGATCTCAACAATTTCTCTAATAAATATTTCGAATCAGGAGAAGGATTGATCATGTATGAATGGCTTCAGAAGAACGGGCCTAAATATGGATTCAGGCAGCCTTATACTGCCAAAGGAGTGGATCGCCCCGATGGTTATAATGAGGAAAAATGGCATTGGAGTTTTTATCCTGTATCGGATGTTTTGACAAAATATGCTGCGGAAAATTTAAGAAATGAGATGATCAAAGGTTTTTTGGGTTCGGAAACGGCTCAGGAAATTGATATTGTTCAAAAATATGTCTTGGGATTGAATCCCGAACTTTTACCAAAATAAATTTTAAAGTATGGCTTATACACTTTCAAACATGCTTCCGTTGGGAACGAAGGCACCTGATTTTATTTTAGAGGATGTGACAGATGGGAAAATGAAATCCTTGGATGAATTGAAATCGGAGGTTGCCACAGTAGTAATGTTTATTTGCAATCATTGTCCCTATGTAATTCATTTGATAAGAGATATTGTCGATACGGCAAATGAATATTCTGAGAAAGGTGTTCGATTTATTGCGATCAGTCCAAATGATATTGAATATGCCCCGGATGACAGCCCGGATAAGATGCGGTTGATTGCAAAAGTTCTCCAATTCCCATTTCCATATTTGTATGATGAAACACAACAAACGGCAAAGGACTATGATGCCGCTTGCACACCTGATTTTTACATTTTTGATAAAAAAATGGAATTGGCATACCGAGGTCAATATGATGATTCCCGGCCCGGAAAGGATGTTTCCATCAGTGGAAAAGATTTAAAATCAGCTCTGGATGCAGTAATTAAAGGAGAGAAGGTATCTGAAAAACAGATTCCGAGCGGAGGTTGTAATATAAAATGGCTGCCATAAGAAGGATGGATCGATTTTTGATGTGATCTCATCATTTGATGAATTCTCCAATATGAATTATGAAAGATATTCTGATTTTCTGTAGTACATTGTCGGTATTTTTTTTCTCAATGGCATGTCAGCCGGGATCTGGTAAAAGCGATCACGCAGAAACCATTTTTGATCAGGAGGAAAAGAAAAATGAATTTCTTCCGACTGATGATAAAAATTTATTTCTCTTTACTCAAGTACCGGCCTCGTTGACCGGATGTATAGGTACTTTTGCACGAACAGAAGAAGAGTTTGAAGCTGAAGAGTTTGTATTTTCCACAGATCTTGAAACCAGTTGTGTGCTGGCAGTGAATGAGCGTTTTTTGCAAATAGATCTGACTTCAAGGAAGGTAATGAATACGGACAGAGACCTTTATCGATTTGAGGGAAAAGGATATTTGATCAATTTGGAACTGCGCGAGATTGAGAGACTTGATAAATACAGGGTCAAATACAGAGGTCAGTTGAGAATCACTGATCATTCAAAATTACAAAAAGTAGTTTATATCACAGGAATTGTAGAATGCTGATTCATTTTGATTGAGGAAAAAGATCAGAGGACTTTATCTCATATTTGGTTTCTTTATGTGAAAAAGGATTTTTTGTCTTTAAAAAACTAAAAAATAGTGGTTAAATTTCTGAATCAAAGAAAAATCATGTTTCTTGGGAACATTATTATTTTTAAAATAAGAGGTTGATAAAATGGACAATCACACAAAAACCAAAGGAAAAAATACCCGTCGTGCATTCCTTAAAACCACCGGAACTACTTTGGCAGCGACAGCTGTCGGTATGAATATGGCATATGGAGCAACAGATTTCTCCAGCAAAAGTAAAACGTTGAAGGTTGGATTAATCGGATGTGGTGGTCGTGGTACTGGAGCTGCGGTCAATGCAGTGAATGCAGATCCCAATGTGATTCTCACTGCTATGGGAGATATTTTCGAAGATCATTTGGACAAGGCATATTCTGTTTTGAAAGATGAAGAGCCGGATAAGGTGAAGGTAGATGATGATCATAAATTTATTGGTTTCGATGCTTATCAAAAAGTAATAGATTCCGGTGTGGATGTAGTATTGTTGGCGACGCCGCCCAATTTTAGACCGGATCATATGGAAGCTGCGATCAAGGCCGGAAAACACGTATTTAGTGAAAAACCTGTGGCTGTGGATGCCCCGGGCGTGAGAAAGGTATTAGCAGCAGCGCGGGAAGCAAAAAGGAAAAATTTGTCCATTTTATCCGGATTCTGCTACCGCTATGATAATATCAATCGTGCTGCTTATGAAAGAATTCATGATGGCGCTGTAGGTGAAATCCGCTCTGTCTCCACCATGCGATTTGGAGGAGAATTGTGGTCCAATCCGCGACAGCCGGGATGGTCAGATATGGAATATCAATTGCGAAACTGGTTGTATTATGATTGGTTGTCCGGTGATTTTATTACAGAACAGGCTGTACATAGTCTGGATCTGATGGCATGGGCTCTGGGAGATCGTTTGCCTGTAAAAGCAATTGGTACCGGCGGAAGACAAAAAAGAACGGATCCTATTTATGGAAATATATATGATCATTTTGCCATTGAATATGAATATGAAGATGGAGTGAAGGGGATTCATCTTACTCGGCAACAGTCAGGTACAAAAGGCAGAAATTCAGTAGATGTTTTTGGAAGTGAAGGACATGCATTGATCAATCCTGCGTCTGCTGCCAGAATCACCGCAAAGGGCAAAGATTGGAAATTCGAAGGAGAACGAAACAATATGTATCAGACGGAGCATAATGAATTTTTTGAAGCGATTCGAAAAAATAAACCGATGAATGATGGAGAATGGATGGCTCACAGTTCTATGCTTGCTATTCTCGGTCGAATGGTTGCTTATAGCGGACAGGAAATTACCTGGGATGAAGCATTGGAATCGAATACACATCTCGGACCAAAATTTGATGAATATGCATGGGATCTGAAATGGCCCATGACTCCCGTACCTGTTCCGGGCAAGACGAAAGTTCTAAAAAGCTGATTTATGAAACGCCTTTTTTTATTTTTGCTGGGATTGTTTGTTTTATTAATACCTGAAGCGAACTCACAGGATTTTTTATTTGAATTTGGCACGGTTGTTCCGCTCGAAAATAGCTTTGGAGATACGGAAGGAGAAGTTGAACTTGAGAAAATTCGCTGGCATCAGGTGAATACCGAAGAAGATACCTGGGAACTTCAGGATAGTATTCTTGTATGTAAGGGTTTGCCCATCGGAGTCATCAGAAGCAGCAGACAATTTGAAAATTATATCCTTCATGTGGAATGGATGCACATGGAGCCTGGAGGGAATAGCGGAATGTTTATGTGGAGCAGTGCTGTGCCCGGAGAAAATCGGTTGCCCAATGGTGTTGAGGTGCAAATGCTGGAACTGGATTGGGTGAAATTGAATGCAAAAGATGGTGTGGATCAACCGATTGCATATGTTCACGGAGAAATGTGGGGTGTGGGAGATGTCAAGACGATTCCTGACAATCCGAGAGGGATTCGAAGTAAATCGATAGAAAACAGATGCTTGGGGCGGGGGCAATGGAATACTTATGATGTGGTATGCGTCGATGGAACTATCAAACTGGCGGTAAATGGAAAATTCGTGAATGGGATCCGAGAATCTACTCAGCGAAAAGGATACATGTGTCTTGAATCTGAAGGAGCTGAAATACATTTTCGAAATCTGAAGGTAATAGAATTACCTGATGGTTTCGGAAAATCTGTAGATTAAAGATTTGCGGTCAAAAGGGAAATGGGATTCCTCCAGAGTTTTATTATTGGCGGAATCCCATTTCCCTACTTTTAATCTTCGTCCCGGGATCACCAGTATAGGTCCGGTTATTGGGTTGATCGGTGAATCTCTTCAATTAAGTCACACCCAATTGGGAATTTTGACCACGTTGCCATTGATTGCTTTTTCCACCACTTCTCTTTTTGTTTTTAGGCTCACTTCCAGGATCGGATTTGAAAAGAGCATCATGGTTGGGATTGTCATCATTGGAATATCTACCATGATCCGGGGATTGGGATCTCCTTCTTTATTATTTGGAGGTACTGCTCTTATGGGTTCAGGAATTGCGATTTGTAATGTGGCTCTTATTCCTCTTATCAAGGAGAGGATGTCTTCTCAAGTGGCTTTTGCTACGGGTGCTTACACCTTGAGTATGAGTGTTTTTTCGGCATTAGGTTCAGGGATCACAGCTCCGATTGCCGTCGATACTGATTTGGGCTGGGAAGGGGCATTGATGGTTTGGGCTGTTCCGGCTTTACTGACAATTCCTTTATGGAGTAAGCAAATCATAAAGAAAAGGGAGGTTGAATCGGATGAAAATGATCAATTTAGTATAAATGTCTGGCGGTCACGGAGGGCCTGGCAAATCACAATTTTCATGGGCTTGCAATCTTTTTTTTTCTTTTCAATGGCTGCATGGGGACCTGAAATTCTTCTGTCCAAAGGTTTTTCTATGGAAGCAGGTGGATGGGCCTTGTTTTATGTTCAGATTATTTCTTTGCCTGCTGTTTTCTTTGTTCCGGTTTTGGCAGATAAAGAAGGTTGGTTGCAACGTGTAGCGGCCGTGATGATCATTTTCTTTTTAGCTGCCTTTATTTTCTTTCTGAGCCACCATAGTTTATATATATTTATGGCGCTTACATTTTTAGGTTTGGGAATGGGAGGAAGTATAAGTTTAGCTTACTATTTGATCAATCAAAGTACGATTTATTCGGTGAATACGGTCCGGCTTTCGGGGATGGCTCAGTCTTTTGGCTATTATATAGCTGCAGCCGGTCCTTTTTTGATAGGCTGGAGTTTTGATCAGTTTGGAGATTGGAATATTATTCTTTCCGGATTTTTAGGAATTGTAGTATTCTATGGATATTTCATTTTTGCAGCAATTCGAAAAGGAAAGATGGAGACTGATGGACGAATTTCTAGACCGATATAGAAAAAGTATATTGTTATATTTTAAAATAAAACAGAGTGTGGTATAGAATTCCATCAAAAAATATTTTCATCATTACAGGTCTGGCTATATTTTTGATTTTCATGCTGACTGTTGAAATTGATCCTGATCGACCACAATTGACTTATACCGCCGCCATTGGAATTCTGATGGCATTTTGGTGGGTAACTGAAGCGCTTCCGATCGGAATTACCTCATTGATTCCGGTGGTTTTATTTCCAGTTTTTGGTGTGATGAACAGCGCAGATACTGCCAGTGCTTATATCAACCACATAATATTTTTATATATAGGCGGATTTATGATGGCTTTGGCCATGGAAAAATGGAAGTTGCACCGACGGATTGCTTTGTTTATTTTGCTGAAGATCGGACAAAAACCTTACCAGATTTTGATGGGGTTTATGCTTGCCAGTTACGGACTTTCGATGTGGATGAGTAATACAGCCACGGCGATGTTGATGGTTCCGATTGCGATTTCTATCATGAGCAATTTAGAAGGATTTTATGGAAAAAAAGTAACTGGAAAATTTAGTACTGCAGTATTTTTAGGGCTTGCTTATTCTTGTTCTATCGGTGGAGTTGCTACTTTGATCGGTACTCCGCCTAATCTTTCTTTTGCAAGGATCTATGCAATTACTTTTCCCGAGGCTCCGGAGATTAATTTTGCTGCCTGGTTTATTTTTGCATTGCCTCTCAGTCTGATTATTCTGTTAGCAGCTTTCTTTTTATTATTCCGGATGTATGTTCCTGTCAGAGAGATGAAGTCTATTTCAAAATCAGTGCTGGCTGAAAAATATGAAGAGTTGGGCAAGATCACAAAAGAAGAGAAATGGGTGGGGGTATTGTTTTGTGTGATGGCTTTGTTATGGATTTTTCGTGCGCCGATAGAGATTGGTAATATAGTCATTCCGGGTTGGTCATCTTTGTTTGCTCATCCGGGATATATCAATGATGGTACTGTGGCTGTTACAATGGCGATTCTTCTTTTTATTATTCCCGGAGGTCAGAAAGATCGTCTGATGGATTGGAAAACTGCTGTTCGATTACCTTGGGATATCGTATTGCTTTTTGGCGGAGGATTTGCTTTGGCTTATGCTGTAAAAGACAGTGGATTGGGATTATGGATGGGGCAGGCCGTCATTGAAAGCGGCAACTGGTCAGAATTGGGACTGATGACTGTTCTTACAGCGGGTATGTCTTTGATAACGGAATTTACAAGCAACACAGCAACCACAGAAATGGTATTGCCGATTATTGCCGGGATTTCAGAAACAGCAGGAATTCCGCCATTGCTGTTGATGATTCCAGTTACTCTGGCTGCATCGATGGCTTTTATTCTTCCTATTGCCACACCTCCGAATGCCATTGTTTTTGGGAGTAGTCCATTGCGAATCAAGGATATGGCTCGAGCGGGTATATTCCTGAATATTCTTTCCGTGATTTTAATTATTTTGACTATGTATTTCTGGGGGATTCCTGTGTTTGGAATTTGACCATTTATATGTTGAATCGAATGAAAAGACTCAGAAACCATACCCGATTCCGATGTTATAGATCGGTCTGAATTGAGAATCATAATTTTCATTGAGACTGATAAAATATGCTTCTCCGGCAAAAAGATCTATTGCAAATTTTTTATTTATAATATATTGGAAACCTCCGGTTGCACCGATTTGTATATTGCTTTGTCGACCTATGAGCTGATTGATAGCGCTGTAAGGAAGAGAAGAGAATCCTACTACCGGCCGTAAATAAAATCCAATTGGCGCATTGAATTTTTTGTGGAATAAATAATAACGGTACGCACCGCGGATATCAATATTGAGTTCGATCCGATTGCTGAAAGGAGTGCTTCCCAAGCCCAATCTCAATGCGCCGTCGATACTGGATTTTTCATTGAGGTTGAATTCCATATATACCTCGGGATCTCCATATTCCAGCCATGTATAAAGATTGACCTTCAAAATCGTTTTTTGCGAAAATCCTGTTGCTCCGCATCCCAGGAATAATAGAATAAAAAAGAGGTGGTTTTTCATTCAATCTGTTGATTTATAATATTTTCCAATGAGTGCAACGGCTTTTAAGGGACAAATATTTCTCTATCTCAAAATAGACCTCGAAATAATTAGCTTTTGGATCTCAGATGTTCCTTCATAGATCTGAGTGATCTTCGCATCCCGCATCATTCGCTCTACATGATATTCACGTACATGTCCGTAGCCTCCATGGATTTGTACCGCTTCTGTAGTGATTTTCATGGCTGCTTCAGCTGCATAAAGTTTTGCTATCGAACTGCTGATGTCATAGGGACGACCGGCATCTTTGTCCTGAGCAGCCTCGTATACTAAAAGCCGGCTCGCTTCTAACAGAGTGGCCATATCAGCGAGTTTGAATGCGACATCCTGATGATGGGAAATCGGTACTCCAAATGCTTTTCTTTCTTTGGAATAAGCCAGAGCACGTTCATAGGCACCGGCCGCAATACCCAAGGCTTGTGCTGCGATCCCGATTCTGCCGCCATTCAATGTGTTCATGGCAAATTTGAAACCGAATCCATCTTCACCGATTCGATTTTCTTTGGGTACTTTCACCTCATTGAGCAAAACGGAGCAGGTATCGCTGGAACGGATTCCCATTTTATCTTCTTTTTCGCCGGTGGTAAGACCCTCTGAATTTGCTTCTACAATGAAGGCATTGATTCCATGATGACCTTTTTCAGGATGAGTCTGTGCAATGATCAGATATATATCCGCGTATTTTCCATTGGTAATCCAGTTTTTGATTCCATTCAGTACATAGTGATCTCCTTTATCTTCTGCAGTTGTATTTTGACTGGTGGCATCAGATCCGGCTTCGGGTTCGGATAAACAAAAGGCACCCAACATTTGTCCACTTGCCAGAGGTCGGAGATATTTTTCTTTTTGTTCTTCAGTTCCATATTCTTCCAATCCCCAACAGACCAGGGAATTGTTGACGGAGATGATTACGCCGCAGGAAGCATCTATTTTGGAAATTTCTTCCATGACCAAAACATAACTCAAAATATCCATTCCACCTCCTCCGTATCGTGGATCGGTGGTCATTCCAAGGAATCCCAGGTTTTGCATTTGGGCGATTTGTACTTTCGGATACAATGCGGATTTATCTCGCTCGATCACACCGGGTAGCAATTCATTTTCTGCAAACTCTCTGGCAATATTGCGGATCATCTTTTGCTCTTCGCTAAGCTTCATTTTATTATAACTTGAAATAAAATCAAAAATTTCTTCCTTTTCTGTCAGATGAGAAATCAATAATATTTAAAATCCAACAAATGAGGGTAAAAATAGAGGAATATCTTGAAGCCGATGACTTCATTTGTTCTTTTATGTTTTTCGAATGAGCAATATGCGGAATATTGATTTGGTTCAATCTGAGTGAATGATGAAGTATGAAATAAAATCCGGCAATTTTTATAGTATCTTTGAATGATTATGAATCCACATTTAGATCCCAGTGGAGAAAGTTCATCTCCCGACGAAAAAATAGTTGATAAAGCGCTTCGGCCTGAAAATCTGGATGATTTTGCAGGACAGGAAAAGTTGGTTGAAAATCTTTCTGTATTTATTGCAGCCGCCAATCTTAGAGGGGATTCTTTGGATCATGTAATTCTGCATGGTCCTCCTGGTTTGGGCAAGACGACCCTTGCATATATTATAGCGCATGAATTGGGATGCGAATTAAAATCGACGAGTGGGCCTGTGCTTGAAAAACCCGGGGATCTGGCAGGTTTGTTGACCAACCTCAATCCTGGGGATGTTTTGTTTATCGATGAAATACACCGACTTAATACGGTAGTGGAGGAATATTTATATTCTGCGATGGAGGATTTTAAGATTGATATTATGATCGAAAGCGGGCCCAGCGCTAAAAATATTCAGATATCCCTTCATCCTTTTACATTGGTGGGAGCGACTACCCGAATGGGCTTGATCAGTGCGCCGATGCGTGCCCGTTTTGGAATAAATTTTCATCTGGATTATTATGATCATCGGACCCTTCAGAATATCATTGAAAGATCTGCTCGTCTTCTGGATATTGCCATTGATCAAAAAGGATCTATGGAAATCGCCCGTCGAAGCAGAGGAACACCAAGGATCGCAAATGCCCTTCTTCGGCGGGTAAGAGATTTTGCACAGATCAAGGGAACCGGTTCCATAGACCTTGAGATCGCGAGATTTGCGCTCAATTCTCTGAATGTAGATGAACACGGATTGGATGAAATGGACAATCGGATTCTTTCTGCAATTATTGATAAATTTCAGGGTGGACCGGTTGGAATCGGATCCATTGGTACTGCTGTGGGCGAAGAAGCCGGCACGATCGAAGAGGTTTATGAACCTTATCTGATCATGGAGGGGTTCATACAACGTACTTCCAGAGGCAGGATCGTAATGGACAAAGCTTATAAGCATTTGAATAGACCACTCCCCCACTCTTCCGGTGGCGGATTGTTTGATGAATAGACCTAAAAAAGTAAACCCCCGGCTCATTATGATAATCCACAATGAACCAAGGGTTTACAGCGTCCAGTTCTGAATATTCTTTTTAGGATTACTTTAATTGAGAATCCATTGTGATTTCACAGTTTAATACGGCGGAAACGGGACAATGATCTTTTGCCTGACCAGCCAATTCATCAAATTTACTTTGATCAATGTCGTCGATCTCGGCAGTCAGATCAAGATGACTATTTGTGATTTTGATTCCTTCGTCATTTTTTACAATGGTAACTGTGGCTTTAGTTTTTAGTTCTGTTGGGTTAAATCCTGCTTCGGTCAGCATATTGCTCAGGGCCATATTGAAACAACCTGCATGGGCAGCCGCAATGAGTTCTTCCGGGTTGGTTCCGTTTTTACCTGATTCATCCGTGAATCGTCCTGCAAATGAATAGGGAGTTTCACTGAGTGTACCGCTTTGACTGGTGAGCGATCCTTTTCCTTCTTTGACTGTGCCTTTCCAGACGGAGGTTGCATGTCGTTTCATAATTATTGTGATTTTATAGTGATGAAAATGTAATAGTAAAACTGGAAAAAAAGAAAATTGTTTGTAAAAGCCTGGTCTTTAAAATTATATGAGAGATAGAAATCTTATTGGTAGATTACTTTCCGGAGGAATTGCAAAGTGATTCCTATTTCCAAACTGATATTTCTAATTTCCTGTTCCGGCATCATAAAACGATCTCCTGCCGGAGTTTGAAGTTCTTGCTGAGGGATGTATACTTGCTGCGACAGATCAGGGCTAAAAGTTATGTGAAGCAAAGGACGGAAAAATTCATTTGACTTCAGGCGGAATCCTCCCCCGGCACTGACACCATAATTCCATTTTCGGATCCCATTGGTATTGATATATCGGATACTTCCAAATTCTGATCCGTAAGTATAGGAGAGTCTTAATCCGAAAGAGTAGAAGAATTCAAAATCTTCAGTCCATTCATAATATCTTTTTATGCCTGCTCCAACTTCTGCATTTTTGAAGATGATTCTCGAATACCCGCCCCGCACTACCCTGCCGGTGATGGGGCTTACGTAATCATTATACCTCAATCCTCTTCCCTTCGGATTCAGACCGGCATTGAGGAAAAAAACAGATTCATCTCCATAAGATTCCAGGTGTCCCATCAGATGTAAAGCCAGCAGCGGTTTAGATTCCCGGTATCCATTCCATTTTTGAAATGCAATGACAGGTCCTCCTTTGATTCCGAAATACATGGATTGGGTAATCGCTTCACGTGGTAAAAAGAACAAGCCTACTACTGTACCTAAAAAGATCAGGATCCGGTTCATTGGGAGATTTTAAGAATTTGACCGATTTGCAATTGACTCGATTTCAATTGATTGATATCCATAATGGTTGAAACAGTGATTCCATATTTTCGGCTCAGACTGTAAAGAGTATCTCCTTTTTTTACCTTATGATGGAGAACCTGTGATGAGGCAGATTCTTGTTCCGGAGAGTTTTTATCTTCCTCGCCGGATGTTTTTAAGACGATATCAGGACGATCCAGATCGATTGTTTTCATGGGTTCAGACTCTTCAATCAGGGGCAGCGGATCACTTTCCATTGCAGGAGTTGATTCCTCCGCCTCTTCATCAGATGAGGACAAGGTAGATTCCCAGTGATGTTTCAGTACAGGTTTGGAAATTTCTTTTGATTCTACAATATCAACATCTTTATAAGTCAATGGAATTTGATCACCGCGGGCTTTCGATCCTCTTAGAATGACTTTTTCTCCGGGGATCGGAATATCATCAGCATTGATCCTGTTTTTTCGTTCGAGAGTTGCGATACGGATTCCGTACTTTTGAGAGATATTATATAAGGATTCTCCTTCTTTTACGGTGTGATATTTTGCACTTCCCTTATACCACCTTTTCTTTTTCTCTAAAAATACAATTGCCCCCTCGTGCAGATAATCATCCGCCTCCAGTTCAAGATCATTATATCGAACAATGGCAGATACGGAAATATCATATTTGTCTGCTAGTTGTTCCATTGTCTGTCCTTTACGGGCGATTAAAGCTTCTTTTTTATTGATAATGGTTTTTTGTTCTACCGCAGATCGTTTCGAGGATTGTCCGGGTCTTTTTACGATTTTTTTATCCTGATTTCGTTCCAGTGTTTCATGCGGACGAATATTTTTTGGCTTTGCAACCATATCCTCGGGTCGAACATATTTTACATTCGAATCTTCATAGTAATCGAAAGTATATAAACCATATGTTTCAATGATATTGATCAATAGATTGGCATAAGCAGGATTTGTGGCATATCCGGCTTTCCTCAGTCCCCAAGCCCAGGAACGGTAATCAGTTTTATCCAGTTCAAAAAGAGGACCATATCGAAAAGTTTTGGCAGGGTCAAGCAAAAATTGGGAATGCGCAGCATAGGAAGATCGGGCATCTTCAAAAACTCTAAAACAGGAAGGAATCAATCGTCCTTTTTTATCCCGATCGTCATCCTTTTTGTAAAAAGTAGGACCATTCCATACGCCTCCACATTTTATTCCGAAATGATTATTTGCTTCCCGAGCAAGGTCACTTGTTCCCGCATTTGATTCCAGAATGGCTTGGGCCAATTTGATACTAGCCGGAATGCCATACATGTGCATTTCTTTAACAGCTACAGTCTTGTATAATTGAATATAATCCATCACCTCTTTCTTTTTGGGGCTGGAGAAGAGGGAAAAACCACAAAAGATCCAAAGAATGGTAAATTTTATTCGCATATTTAAAATAATTTCAACTGAAGATGGAAGCCAAAATTGTGCCAATCCCATCTGTCGGACTGTTAAAACATATTATAAATTTTTTTGTTATATTCCGTGATTTTAAAATACCTAAAATACCAAAATATTTACAGAACTGGTCCATATCTGCGGCTTGTGTTTGGATTGTTTTTTCTTTTATTGATTCAATGCCGCCCTGATTCTGTTGATACGAATCATTCTATAGAAAAAACGGTGGATTCTATTGATCTGTTGTCTCGGAGAATCAGTATAGAACCGGATGATTTTGAAGCAAGAATCAAAAGAGCTTTTTTATTTCATAGAAATCATGCTTTTGGGGCGGCTCTGAAAGATGCGGAACATGCTCTGAAGATCGATAGTCTCAGCGAGGATGCTTATCTTCTGAAAAGTATGATTGAAATGGATTATTTCCGATCTCTCGAAGCCATTCGCACCTTGAGAAAAGCGGCGGAGATTCATCCGGCTTCTGTAATCATAAAAGAGCAACTGGGAGAATATCAGCTTGTGTTGAAGCAATATTCGGAAGCGGTGAATACTGCCAATGAAATATTGAATATCAATCCTCATTCTGCTCGATCTTATCTTATTCTGGGTATGGTAGCCAGAGAAAAGAAGGATACAATGGCTGCAATGGATTATTATAAGCAGGCGGTAAAATATAATGCCGACATGCTGGATGCCTGGGTTGAAATGGCACGTTTGGAAATGAATCGGGATCCGATTGCTGCAGCGCCTTATTTCGAAAGTGCACTTCAAATTTCGCCTGAGAATATTTCTTTATTACATGCTTATGCCATGTATTGGCAAAACCAGGATAGTCTGGAACAAGCAAAAAATATTTATCAGAGAATCTGCAAAATCGAACCTGATTATTCTGAAGGATATCAAAATCATGCATTGATTTTGATGGATCAGGATTCGTTTCTTACAGCCATTCCTTTATGGGATCGATTTTTGGAATATTCTGATCAGGGAGGAAAAGGGTATTATTATCGCGGGATAAGCTATGAAATGAGCGGGCGATGGAAAGAAGCATATGCAGATTATATAAAGGCCCGTGAAGAGAATC
>Ga0079226_10001587_pt1 | contig 17426 bp, 15 predicted proteins | sample Poulit2014_FD_76345 | JGI IMG/M metagenome (GOLD analysis project Ga0079226, IMG submission 76345) | Agricultural soil microbial communities from Georgia to study Nitrogen management - Poultry litter 2014 | ecosystem: Environmental > Terrestrial > Soil > Agricultural land | place: USA: Georgia...
CGGTCACCATCTCCTCTGTGGGCTTACCGGACTTGGGTACAAGTCGGCCACCGTGCCGACGTTTCCGCACGTCAACACGGCCGCTATAAAGGAAAGCACGGCCTGCGACCAGGCCGTGCCGATGACTCAGGATAACACGACATGCGGCCGTTGTGGCGCAACTACGCGAATTTACCGCATCGTGGCCGCGGTGTCACTCCTTCGGGCGCACTGCGGCCGACATGTATGACGGCACACCGTAGCCACATCCGATGATCGATGCCGTGACCGGTTTCGCGTTGCCTCTGATGACCGTGGTGACTTCGCTCTGTCCGGCCGGCACGAGCACCTCACGGCGCCCCGATTCCACCCCGTTCAGGGCGCGTGTCCGCACCACGCACACAGCCGGGCTGTCGGGATCGTCCCGGCGCACCCGCATGTTCAACTCCATGGCTTGTTCGGACACCTGGCGGAAGCTCGTGCGGTCCGCCTCGATGGACTCGCTGCCGAGGTTCGTGTACATCAGGAAACCGAGCAACCCCAGTACGACGGCCAGTGGTATCGCGATGAGTGCCTTGCGGGTTCCCGGCCGGAATCGGTCACGCCAGGACTTGCTGCCCGGACCGTAGCGGTTGGCGGGCACCGTACCGCTGGCTCCGTCCGACGGCTGTTGGCTGTCCACCTCAGGGCCTCCGGATGAGTCGATAGACGGTGTCGGGATAATCCATGGTGAATCGATTATCCGCGCCGCGCTACATGCCGGGCGCAGGCGGGGTGGCGTAACGAGGAATAACGAGATGGAAGGGATCGTTCCGGCGATGGTGGAAGCTGAACAGAGCACCGGGTTGCGTTTGATGGCAGTGCACGCCCATCCCGACGACGAATCCAGCAAGGGCGCGGCGACCATGGCCCGCTACGTCGCGGAGGGGCACCAGGTGATGGTGGTGACCTGTACCGGGGGAGAAGCGGGTAGCGTGCTCAATGCCGCGATGGACACTCCCGAGGTCCGGGCGCGGCTGACCGAGATTCGTCGGGAGGAAATGGCACAGGCTGCCAAGGCGCTGGGGGTGGAGCATCGGTGGCTCGGTTTCATCGATTCGGGACTTCCCGAGGGGGAACCGCTGCCGCCGCTTCCGGAGGGATCGTTCGCACTCGTTCCCGCGGAGGAGGCCGCGGAACCGTTGGTTCGGGCCATCCGGGAGTTCAAACCACACGTCGTAGTGACCTACGACGAGAATGGCGGATATCCGCACCCGGACCACATTCATACCCACACGGTGTCGATGGTTGCTTACGAAGCCGCCTCGGATCCGGCACGTTACCCGGACGCCGGTGAACCATGGCAACCGCTGAAGCTGTACTACACCCACGGGCTCTCCCGCGCCCGGATGCGTGCGCTGCACGAGGGGTTGTTGGCCGAGGGGCTGGAGTCACCGTACGGTCAATGGCTGGCCAAGTGGGACCCGGACAAGGCCGACGTCATGGAACGTGTGACGACACGGGTGCCCTGTGGGGGGTATTTTGAGTACCGGGACGAGGCGTTGCGGGCGCACGCCACGCAGATCGACCCGAACAGCAGGTGGTTCGCTGTCCCGTTGCACATTCAGCGGGAGGTGTGGCCGACCGAGGAGTACGAACTGGTGCGTTCGCTCGTCGACTCGACCATCCCGGAGAACGATCTGTTCGCTGGCGTGAGTGCCGACTTCTGAGCGGGTACTCCCGCCACAGCCCACGGCGCGCAGGGTACGGCCCACGACGAACACGGGCGGATGCTGAACGAGTACGGAGAGAGAGGGTGAGCACGTGAGTCCCACGTTGGCGGCAACCACGCTGCACAATGGGGCCGTGCACGCTGCGACGACGTTCCTGGCGCAGCCCGAGGGAGCGGATCCCGGTGGTAAGGGCGAGGACTTCGGTAAGTCCACACCGCTGGGCCTGTTGCTGCTTGTGCTGTCGCTGATCGCGATCGGGCTGCTGGTTCGTTCGATGAGCAAACACATCAAGCGCGTGCCCGCTTCCTTCGCAAATGACGAGGACGAGGACGAGGACGAAACGTCGGACGAACAGTCCGCACATCCGGCCGAAGCGAACGAGTCCGGCGTGGCGACTGCGGGACGGAACGACACCCACAGCGACCAGTCGGGGCAGAGTTCGTCGTGACACCCTGGGGGCATGCCGAATCAGTTAGCTGACGCGACGAGCCCTTACCTCCTGCAACACGCCGAGAACCCGGTCGAATGGCGGCAGTGGGGTCCGGCGGCGCTCGCGGAGGCTCGTGAGCGCGACCTCCCGATCCTGCTGTCGATCGGGTACGCCGCCTGTCACTGGTGCCATGTCATGGCACACGAGTCGTTCGACGATGCCGAGACGGCCGAGATGATGAACGCGAACTTCGTCAACATCAAGGTTGATCGGGAGGAACGTCCGGACATCGACGCTGTGTACATGACCGCGACCCAGGCGATGACCGGGCAGGGTGGCTGGCCCATGACCTGCTTTTTGACTCCGGACGGTGAACCGTTCCACTGCGGCACGTACTACCCGTACGAAGCGCGGCCCGGCATCCCGTCCTTCCAACAGGTGCTGGGCGCCGTCTTGCAGGCGTGGCAGGACCGTCGTGAGGAGCTTCGCGACGGTGCCTCCCGGATCGCCGAACAACTCGCGACGCAGTCGGCTCCGTTACCGGAGTCCGCGATCGACACGGAGGTGCTGGACACCGCGGTCACCACGCTGCAACAGGAAGAGGACCAGGAAAACGGTGGGTTCGGCACGGCACCGAAGTTCCCACCGTCCATGGTGCTGGAGTTCCTACTGCGGCACCACGAACGGACCGGTTCGGAAGCGGCGTTGTCGTTGGCCGAGAACACCGCGGAGGGAATGGCGCGCGGCGGAATCTTCGACCAGCTCGCCGGTGGGTTCGCCCGCTACTCGGTCGACCGGACCTGGACGGTGCCCCACTTCGAGAAGATGCTCTTCGACAACGCATTGCTGCTGCGCGCCTATACGCACCTGGCCCGGCGTACGGGATCGGCGTTGGCCGAACGGGTGGCCACCGAGACCGCACAGTTCCTGTTGCGGGAGTTGCGCACGCCGGAAGGGGGTTTCGCGGCCTCACTCGACGCGGATTCCGAGGGTTTCGAGGGACTGACCTATGTGTGGACGCCGCAACAGCTCGTCGAGGTGCTCGGTGAGGACGACGGGGCCTGGGCAGCCGAGATTTTCGGTGTTACCGAGCAGGGAACCTTCGAACACGGCAAATCAACATTACGGCTGCCACGTGATCCGGAGGACGTGGATCGTTACGAACGCGTGCGGGCGACATTGCTGTTGGCGCGGATGTCGCGTCCACAACCCGAACTCGACGACAAGATCGTCGTTGCCTGGAACGGATTGACGATCACCGCGATGGCGGAAGCCGGGATGGCGTTGCAGCGCCCCGAATGGGTCGACGCCGCTCGGGACGCCGCGCGTTTCGTGCTCGATGCACACGAGTCCCAGGGCAGGCTCCGCCGGGTGTCGCGGTACGGAACGGGGGGCGAGGCAGCGGGTGTGCTCGAGGACTACGGTTGTTTCGCGGAGGGATTGTTGACGCTGCACCAGGCCACCGGAGAATCGGAGTGGCTGGCAGCGGCAACCCGGTTGCTGGACGTCGCGCTCGTGCGGTTCGCAGGAGATGAGGACGGCGTCTACCACGACACGGCCGACGACGCGGAACGGCTCGTGCAACGCCCGTCCGATCCGACCGACAATGCCAGCCCGTCCGGCGCCTCCTCGTTGGCGGCCGCACTGCTGGCGGCCGCCGCTTTGGCGGGCCCCGAAAGCGCCGAGACCTACCGGGGTGCGTGCGAACGCGCGATGCACCGCGCCGGGATGGTCGCCACCCGTGCCCCGCGGTTCGCGGGGAACTGGCTCGCCGTTGCCGAAGCACAGCTGGCCGGGCCGGTGCAGGTCGCGGTTGTCGGGACGGATCCGGGCCAGCGTGCCCCGTTGCTGCACGAAGCAGGCCGTGTCGCGCATGGCGGCAGTGTCGTACTCGCGGGCAGCCCGGATGCCGCGGGTGTGCCGTTGTTGGCTGCGCGTCCACTGGTCGACGGTGCTGCGGCTGCCTACGTCTGCCGCGGTTACGTGTGCGACCGCCCGGTGACAACCACCGCCGAGCTACGGGACAAACTGGCTGTTTCGTAGTGCACCCGTCGCGGTTCGGTGGGTGCCGGTGGTTCGCCCCGTGCCGTCGTTCCGCCGTGGGATCGGGTCGCGAATACGGCTGTTCGGTTCGCGTGTGGGGCGGTTCTGCGGCACGGTGGGTGTTGCCCCGAGCGTGAGTAGACGACTGGAGTGATGGTGCAGCTTCCCCCGATACCGGAAAGAGTCGCAGCCGACGCGCTGACCACCGTGTTGGACGGGCACTGGGCGGGCGTACGTCGGGAGCTTCGCGCGGAGATCGCGGCAACACGGTTCCGGGACGCACGAGCTCTCGACACGACCGCACACCGGCAACAGGTGTCCGAGCAGTTGTACGCGCTGGCCTCGTCCGAGTGGCCGAAGCTGGGTTTCGACCAGGAGCACGGCGGCGGCGGGGATATCGGCGGAGCGCTCACATCCTTCGAGGTACTGGCGTTCGGCGACCTGTCGTTGATGGTCAAGGCGGGCGTGCAGTGGGGACTGTTCGGTGGGGCGGTGCAGCTGCTCGGGACACGACGACACCACGAGCACTACCTGCGGCGGATCATCGATCTGGAGTTGCCGGGTTGCTTCGCCATGACCGAGACGGGACACGGTTCGGATGTGCAGCATCTGGAAACGACCGCCACCTACGACCCTGCCACCGCCGAGTTCGTGATCCACACTCCGCATCGCGGCGCTGCGAAGAACTTCATCGGCAACGCAGCGCGTGACGGCAAGGTGGCCGTCGTTTTCGCCCAGTTGATCACTGGTGGGGAGCGTCGTGGTGTGCACGCCTTCGTGGTGCCCATCCGCGACGAGGAGCACAATCCGTGTCCCGGCGTGGACATCGCGGACTGCGGTCACAAGGCCGGGCTCAACGGGGTGGACAACGGGATACTCTCCTTCGAGCACGTGCGCGTGCCGCGCCGTGATCTGCTCGACGCCTTCGGCGACGTCGCTGTGGACGGCACGTACACCAGCCCGATCGACAGCGACAACCGGCGCTTCTTCACCATGCTGGGGACCCTGATCAGGGGAAGGGTCAGTGTGGCGGGCAGTGCGGGCAGCGCCACCAAACGGGCGCTCACCATCGCTGTACGATACGGCGATACCCGGCGGCAGTTCTACACCCCGGACAAGACCGCGGAAGTGCCGATCCTCGACTACCGTGCCCACCAGCGCAAGTTGCTTCCGGCGTTGGCCACGAGCTACGCGCTCCATTTCGCCCAGGAGGAACTGGTCGCGACGCTCGACCAGATCCAGAGTAGCTCCGAAACGGATGAATGGCGGCAGCGCGAGTTGGAGACCCGTGCGGCGGGGGTCAAGGCGCTCGCCACGTGGCATGCCACGCACAGCATCCAGACCGCGCGGGAAGCATGTGGTGGCGCGGGATACATGACGGAGAACCTGTTGCCCGGGTTGAAGGCCGATACCGACGTGTTCACCACCTTCGAGGGCGACAACACCGTACTGTTGCAACAGGTCGCCAAGGGGCTGTTGTCCAGTTACCGCGACTATGTCGCGGATTTGACTCCGTTGGCGATGGCGAGGTTCACGACCGAGCAGTTCGTCGGAGCGATCGTTGAACGCACCTCCGCGCGGCAGGCGATCGAACGGATCGTCGCCGCTGCCCCCGGGCGTGACGACGAGGACGTGTTGTTCAATCGTGGGTGGCAGTACCGGATGTTCACCGATCGAGAGGAACACGTGCTCGACGGTGTGTCGCGGCGGCTGCGTCGGGCGAACTCCGAGGGGGCTGATCCGTTCGCCGTCTTCAACGACGCCCAGGACCACGTGCTGCGTGCGGGCAGGGTGCACATCGAACGGGTGGTGCTGGAAGCGTTCGTCGCCGCGATCGAACGTTGTGCGGATCCGGACACCCAGCAGCTGCTCGAACGTGTGTGCGACCTGCACGCTCTCTCGGTGATCGAGGCGGATCGTGGCTGGTTCCAGGAGCACGGCAGACTGACCACCGAGCGGTCGAAAGCGGTGATCGAAGCGGTGAACGAGCTCTGTGCCGAGTTGCGGCCGCATGCCCGTACACTTACCGATGCCTTCGCCATCCCGGAGCAGTTCCTCGACGCGCCCATCATCTCGACCTGATTCACGAGGTTGTGTGCTGCGTCGATGCCTCGCTGTGCCGACCTGCGGTCCGCTGCTGCGCGGGGCGCCGGAGCACTCTCCCCCAGCCCGCGCGTCAGCGCCGCTGCCGGCATTCCAGGGGAGGTTGCCGTCGAGTGCAGCATGACGGCCTGTGGACGGTCTGATCAGTTGTGACAGGAAACTCCTGGGCTCAGTACATCACGAGTGAGCTCAGTACATCACGAGCCAGATGGCGATGTAGTGCGTGATGGCGGCCAACACGGTGCAGCTGTGAAAGAACTCGTGGTAACCGAACACGTGTGGCCAGTGATTCGGCCACCGGACCGCGTAGAACACCGCGCCAACTGTGTAGAACAGCCCGCCGACCAGGAGCAACACCACCGCGTCCACACCGCCCGCGGCCATCAATTCGGGCAGCACGAACACGGCCACCCACCCCAGGGCGACATAGACCGGTACACCGACCCATCGAGGGCCGTTCGGCCAGAACAATTTCATCGCAACGCCTGCGATCGCGCCTGTCCACACGATGCCGAGCACGAGGTAGCCGGTTGGTGGGGCCATCGCCAACAACGCGAACGGTGTGTAGGTGCCGGCGATGAACAGGAAGATCATCGAGTGGTCGGCCCGCTTCATCCACCGGTACGCCGTGGGGTTCCAGATCCGCTTGTGGTACAGGGCGCTGACGCCGAACAACCCCAGGACGGTTGCCCCGTAGACGGAGGTGGCCAATGCGGCCAACCCGGAGACGGTCGCGGCGGCGAGACTGATGAGCACGGCACCAGCGGCGACGGAGCAGAAGAAGGACCAGAAGTGGAGGTGGCCACGCAGTCGTGGCCTGGTGGGGGAGTCGGTGGTGGGCGGCGGGGGGAGTTCTGTCGGGGCACTCACATCCGCCAGGCTACGGCACCGCAAGTTGTTTTCGACACCTGTGGTGAGTCATTCGGCCGGATGCCTGCCCCCGGCCACTGCTCACGGGTGAGTAGGCTACGGGGTGTGAGTGTTCGGTCGTTTCTATCCCGCATCGTGTACGGCATCTACGGAAAGCGCCTCATCCAGCAGGCTGCGGGCAGGCAACCCCGTCACATCGGCATCGTGTTGGACGGGAATCGCCGCTGGGCCCGTGAAGCGAGATTGACCGACGTCAATCACGGCCATCGTGCGGGCGCCGAGAAGATCGCCGATTTCCTCGGGTGGTGCCGCGAGGCCGGGGTGGAGGTCGTCACGATCTGGTTGCTGTCCACCGACAACCTACACAACAGATCCGAGGACGAGCTCTCGGCACTGTTGGAGATCATCCCGAAGGTCGTCGATGAGTTCGCGCGCCCCGACACGCCGTGGCAGGTGCGACTTCTCGGGGCGATCGATGAACTCCCGACAGAGACCGCACAGCGGCTCACCGATGCTGCAGCCCGGACCGAAGGGCGAGCCGGGATGGTGGTCAATGTCGCGGTCGGGTACGGCGGACGCCAGGAAATCGCCAATGCGGTGCGGAAACTGTTGAAACAACGGGCGGCCGACGGGGCGACCCTGGAGGAGTTGGCGGCAACGCTCAACGTCGAACATATCGGTGAGCATCTGTACACGTCGGGGCAGCCGGACCCGGACCTGATTATTCGAACGTCCGGTGAACAGCGATTATCGGGTTTTCTGCTCTGGCAGTCCGCGCACTCCGAGTTCTGGTTCACCGAGGCGTACTGGCCCGCGTTCCGCAGGGTCGATTTTTTGCGGGCCATGCGCGACTATGCGGTGCGACACCGCCGGTACGGATCGTGACCGACGCACGACGATCCCGTGAACGCCGGGCAGTGTTCCCGGCGCGCACGAGATCGTCCCGCGTCGCCGATGTTTCGACGATCAGTTCGCCAGCGAGTCCGCCATCATTGCGGGCGTCTGTGCGACACCGGTCCAGGCGCCCGCGACCAGCATGGCCGCTCCGGTTCCGGCATGTTCGCCGCCCTGGATGAACGTGTGGTAGGCGTCGGCGTACGTGATCTGGTCTCCGGACGGGGCCGGAGCGGGTTCCGAGTTGCTCTCGGATGCGAACGCCGTACCACCCATCATCGTCAGCGCAGCGGCCGCCGCGGCGACCACACCAGCTCTCTTCAGCACTTCACACACTCCTTGAATCGAATTCTTCATCGAGACAGTCAGGTACTGATTGGTGTCTCGATGAAGAAAAACGTACTCGGTATCGGCGAGCTCCAAAAGTGTGATTACACGATCGTGTGACAGAATTGTAGAAAGATGCCACTTTCGTGTCATACCCGCGCGTGTCAGCCGAGTGGCGAGGTCGAATCGTGCTATGGGAAACGTCTTGTAACAAGGGGGTGAAACAATATTGGCCACAATTTTTAATTGTGTCCCCGATCGAGTGTGTCACAGCCCGGTATCTCATTGCAGCATGTGGTCAAGAGCGTCGTGGGCACGACACGGACGTGGGTGTGTTTGCTCAGTAATCGGGTCGTTGCCGCGTCAACCGGTGAGTTGACCGTGTTCCCGGTGAGTTGACCGTGTTCCCGGTGAGTTGACTGCGTTCGCGCCGATTCCCGGGTAGTTTCGCGGTGACGGCTCGTACCCGAGCGAGTCGTCGCGGGAGGCCCTGGTCGTGGCTGCTGTGGGACGAACGCCGGTGACGGGAGTCGCCGGGGACGTTCACCGAATGCACGAGGGGGTCGGCACCGGCCCTCGTGGTGCCTCGAGGGCGACGCTGCGGCATCGCTCCGGCGAGACGACCAGCCAGGGCGGTGCCCGGCCCAGCGACAGTGGGCGTGGTGCCGTGCCCACGAGGGAGATGCGGTGACCTTCATGACCACGCAGCGTTCGCCCCACGTCAACAGTGTTCCGCAGCGAACGGACCGTCATACCTACGTGTTGGACACATCCGTCCTGTTGTCCGACCCGTGGGCGGCCACACGATTCGCCGAACACGCCGTCGTCCTTCCGCTCGTCGTCATCAGCGAATTGGAGTCCAAACGTCATCACCCGGAGCTCGGGTGGTTCGCCCGCGAGGCTCTGCGGCTGCTCGACGAGTTGCGCCGCAGCCACGGTCGGCTCGACGTCGGAATGCCGGTCGGTGATCATGGCGGCACGGTGCGAGTCGAACTCAACCACTCGGATCCGACGATCCTGCCGCCAGGTTTCCGCACCGACTCCAACGATCATCGGATCCTCGCGTGTGCTCTCAATCTGGACGTCGGCGACGGGTCGGTGACTCTGGTGACCAAGGACGTGCCCCTGCGAGTGAAAGCCGGTGCGGTGGGCTTGCAGGCGGATGAGTACCGCGCGCAGGAGGTCGTGCCCTCCGGATGGACCGGCACGGTCGACGTGGAGCTGCCACAGGAGGGCATCGACACACTGTTCAAGTCAGGGGGCGCCGATCCGGGCGAGTTCGGCAGGGCGGATGTGGCCGAACTGCCCTGCCACACGGGACTGCGGCTGTTGGCGGGTACCACCAGCGCGCTCGGCCGGATCACCGAGGACAAAACCATCCGGCTGATTCGGGGCGACCGGGAGGTGTTCGGACTCCGTGGCCGTTCGGCCGAGCAGCGTATCGCCCTGGACCTGCTGACCGACACGGATGTCGGGATCCTGTCGTTGGGCGGGCGTGCTGGAACCGGGAAATCGGCACTCGCGCTGTGCGCCGGACTCGAAGCGGTGATGGAACGTCAGCAGCACCGCAGGGTGGTGGTGTTCCGCCCGGTGTACGCCGTGGGAGGGCAGGACCTCGGATACCTGCCGGGGGGTGAGGATGACAAGATGCAGCCCTGGGCACAGGCGGTATACGACACGCTCGGGGCGCTGGTCAGCCAGAACGTTCTCGACGAGGTGTTCGACCGCGGCATGCTCGAGGTGCTCCCGTTGACCCACATCCGGGGCCGTTCGCTACACGACGCGTTCGTGATAGTCGACGAGGCACAGTCACTGGAACGCAACGTGTTGCTGACCGTGTTGTCCCGGCTGGGAGCCGCATCCCGGGTCGTGCTCACCCACGATGTGCAGCAGCGTGACAACCTCCGGGTCGGACGTCACGACGGGGTGTCGGCGGTGATCGAGAAGCTCAAGGGCCATCCGCTGTTCGCCCATGTCACGCTGACCCGATCGGAACGCTCACCGGTCGCCGCCCTGGTCACCGAAATGCTGGAGGAACATGTCTGACGGGTGATCCGGCTGCCGGTGTGTGGCGTTGGTGGGGGCGGTCCGTTCGCGGGGCGCCCCCACCTCATCACCAGCCGGTCGGTAGCGGGCGTCCCTCGGCGAAACCCGCCGCGGACTGGATGCCGAGCACGGAGTGTTCGTGCAGTTCCTCCAGCGTGTGGGCACCGGCGTACGTACAGGCCGAGCGCACGCCCGACCCGATCGAATCCAGCAGATCCTCCACACTGGGTTGCTGCGGGTCGACACGCATCCGTGACGACGAGATTCCCTCCTCGAAGAGCCCCTTCCGGGCTCGGTCGAAGGCCTTGTCGTCGCGTGTCCGTGCGCTCACCGCGCGTTTCGACGCCATCCCGAAGGACTCCTTGTAGGGTTGGCCGTGCTCGTCGTAGCGGAGATCACCCGGGGACTCGTGGGTGCCCGCGAACCAGGATCCCACCATGGCCGCGGAGGCACCGGCTGCCAACGCCAACGCGATATCGCGCGGGTGGCGAATACCGCCGTCGGCCCACACGTGCTTGCCGACCTCCCTGGCCGCGGCAGCACAGTCCGCGACAGCGGAGAACTGTGGACGGCCGACACCGGTCATCATCCGAGTGGTGCACATCGCGCCCGGCCCGACGCCGACCTTGACGATGTCGGCACCGGCATCGATCAGATCCCGGGTGCCCTCGGCGGTGACGACGTTGCCCGCCGCCACCGTCACCTTCGCATCGACCGTACGTACCGCTTTCAGCGCGGCGATCATCTTGTCCTGATGTCCGTGTGCGGTGTCGACCACCAACATGTCGACTCCCGCCTCGAGTGTCTCGGCTGCCTTGGCGGCCACGTCGCCGTTCACTCCGATCGCCGCGGCGACCCGGAGTCCCCCGGCGTCGTCGACGGCCGGGGTGTAGATCTCCGCGCGTAACGCGCCTACCGCGGTCAACACGCCCGCGAGCCTGCCCTGGTCATCCACCCCGAGCGCAAGCTTGCCGCCACGCTCGTGCAGCTTCTCGAACACCTCGCGTGGAGACGTTTCCAGCGGAAGAGTCAGCACTGCGGGCTCGAGAACCTCGCTGAGCCGGGAGAACCGGTCCACACCGCTGCACGCGGCCTCGTCGACCACGCCCACCGGCCGGCCGTCCGAGTCCGCCACGACAACTGCCCCATGGGCACGTTTACCCAGCAGGTTCAACGCGTCCGCCACCGCATCTGCCGGGGTGAGTACCAGTGGTGTGTCCCAGTTGGTGTGCCGCTGTTTGACCCAGGACACGATGTCGGCGACAGCTGCGGGGTCGACATCCTGCGGAAGGATGACGAGCCCGCCCCGGCGCGCCACGGTCTCCGCCATCCGTCGACCCGCGACGGCCGTCATGTTGGACACGATCACCGGGATCGTGGCCCCGCTGCCGTCGGCGGTTGCCAGGTCGACATCGAAGCGGGACTCCACATCCGAGCGACGCGGGACGAGGAACACGTCGTCGTAGGTGAGGTCGTTGGCGGGCACATTACCGTCTTGGAATCGCACGAGTCCCCACACTACCTTGCGCTGATGCGGTGGTGTGAGCGTGGCATGACCCGTCACCCGGTGTGCTCGGTCCACGGCACCACTCGGTATACCGTCGGGGCATGAGCGATGATGCGACACTGGCCCCGGTGGCCGAGCGTGTGCTCGACGTGGCGGGGACGTTGTTCTACGACAACGGCATCCACGCGGTCGGTGTGGAGTCCATCGCCGCGGAAGCGGACGTGCCCGAGGAGACGCTCTACGACCAGTTCGGGTCGAAGGACGGGTTGATCGAGCACTACCTGCGGCGCAGGGACGAACGCTGGCGCGAGCTCGTCGTGGCGAAGGTGGAACGCAGCCGGGTACTGCCCAGCGAACGGATCCTGCTCATGTTCGACGCGCTGGACGAATGGATCGGCATGGAGAACCCACGCGGCTGCGCGTTCGTGAACGCCCTCGCCGATTTGCCGGATGCCGGCCATCCCGGCAGAGAAGTGATCAGGGAACAGAAACAGTGGCTACTGGACTACCTTCGTGATCTCGCGCGGGAAGCGGGCGTGCGTAACGCACGCAAGGTGGCGAGCTCCCTGTTCGTGCTGTTGGAGGGGGCCATGGTCACCGCCAGCTTCGGCGTCGTACCCGGCACGGTCGGCAACGCGAAAGAGGTCGCGCGTTCGCTACTGGAGCGGTGACGGATCCCCGCGCGGTGTGCAGCCGCGTCGCGGGATCCGGCACCGGTACGCGGCCTTGCTCGCCGCCGGGATCACGCACTGTGCCGAACAGCTGCGTACGGATCCGGCACAGTGCGTGCGGCCTCAGGGCCGTAGGTGCGCGCGCTGCTGTCGTCCGGCGGAGGGCTACTGGTTGCCGTGCGCCATGCCGAGCACGTCCAGGGCCTCGTCGAGTTGCGCCTCGGTGATCTTTCCTGTCTCGATGTAGCCGCGCTGCAGCACCACCTCGCGGATCGTACGACGCTCCTGCAACGCCTGCTTGGCGACCGCGGCGGCCTCCTCGTAACCGATGTACGCGTTCAGCGGCGTGACGATGGACGGTGATCCCTCGGCGTACTCCCTGGCGCGTTCCTCGTTGGCGGTGGCGTTCGTGAACACCTTGTCCGCCAACAGACGGGATACCGCGGCGAGCAGCCGGGTCGACTCCAGGAAGTTCCGGGCGATGACCGGCAGGTTCACGTTGAGCTCGAAGTTTCCCGCGGACCCCGCGAAGGCGATCGCGGCGTCATTGCCCACCACCTGTGCGACAGCCTGCAACGTGGCTTCCGGGATGACCGGGTTCACCTTGCCCGGCATGATCGAAGAGCCCGGCTGCAGGTCGGGCAGCGCGAGTTCACCGAGTCCCGTGCGCGGCCCGGACCCCATCCACCGCAGGTCGTTGGCGATCTTGTTCAGCGACACCGCGACGGTCCGGAGATTGCCCGAGGTCTCCACGACGCTGTCCTGGCTCGCCTGGGCCTCGAAGTGGTTACGCGCTTCGCTGAGCGGGAGCTCGGTCACTCCGGCGAGTTCGGTCGCCACCGCACCGCCGAATCCGGTGGGAGCGTTCAACCCCGACCCGACCGCGGTACCGCCGATCGGAAGTTCGCCGAGACGCGGCAGGCACGCCTGGACCCGTTCGACGCCGAAGCGGATTTGGGCAGCCCATGCGTTCGCCTCCTGCCCCAGCGTCACCGGAACCGCGTCCATCAGGTGCGTTCTGCCCGATTTCACGACTTCGGACCAGTCCGCGGCCCGTGCCTCGATGGTGCTTGCGAGATGCTCCAGGGCGGGGACGAGATCGGTGACCACCGCCTCGGTCGCGGCGACGTGGATGGTGGTGGGGAAGGTGTCGTTGGACGACTGCGAAGCGTTGACGTGGTCGTTGGGGTGAACATCCGAGCCGAGGCTGTGACTGGCCAGAGTGGCGATCACCTCATTGGCGTTCATGTTCGACGAGGTTCCGGATCCCGTCTGGAACACGTCGATGGGGAAGTGGTCGTCGTGTTTGCCGTCGGCGACCTCGTCGGCGGCGGTCGCGATCGCCTCGGCGGTCTCGGAGTCGAGCACCCCGAAACGTGCGTTCACGCGGGCCGTGGCGGATTTGAGCAACCCGAGTGCGCGGATCTGCGTGCGCTCGAGGCCGCGCCCGGATACGGGGAAGTTCTCGACGGCCCGCTGTGTCTGTGCCCGGTAGAGAGCGTTGGCGGGAACCCTGACTTCGCCCATTGTGTCGTGCTCGACGCGGTATTCTTGTTCAGCCATGGCCACAGTCTGGCGCAGGTCAGTACGCCCGGTGCAACTGGCCGTGGCACGACCCTGTTCGTTGCTCGGTTCGTCGCCCACGACGCTGCTGTGTTCCCCCACCATCGCGGTGTTGGGCGTTGAGGCGGAACGAAGGGTGAACGGTGGGGGAACACAGCCGGGTGAGTGGTGAACACGGTGATCAGGGCAGCGGAGGGATCGCGTCCGGATCCGGCTCACCGCCTCCGTCGAAATCGACGGAGGCGTAGGAACGTAGTTTCGTCAGCCGATGGTAGCCGTCGATGAGCCGCACCGTGCCCGACTTGGAGCGCATCACGATCGACTGCGTCGTCGCGCCACCGGCGCGGTAGTGCGTGCCGCGCAGCAGATCCCCGTCGGTGATCCCCGTCGCGCAGAAGAACACGTTGTCGCCACGGACCAGATCGTCGGTGGTCAGTACGCGATCGACATCGTGTCCGGCCGCGATGACCTGCTCCCGTTCGGCGTCGTCCTTGGGCCAGAGTTTCGCCTGGAGTTCGCCACCGAGGCACTTCATCGCACACGCTGCGATGATTCCCTCCGGAGTGCCCCCGATACCGAGCAACATGTCGACACCGGACGTGCTGCGGGCAGTGGCGATGGCGCCCGCCACATCGCCGTCGGTGATGAACCGGATCCGGGCCCCCGCCTCACGTACCTCTTTCACTAGCTGGTCGTGTCGCGAGCGGTCCAGAATGCACACGGTGACATCGGAGACGTCACTGCGTTTGGCGCGGGCGACACGTCGAATGTTCTCCGCCACCGGAGCGGAAATGTCCACGCTGCCCGCTGCCTCCGGGCCGACGGCGAGTTTCTCCATGTAGAACACCGCCGACGGGTCGAACATCGCGTCACGCTCGGCGACCGCGAGCACGGCCAGCGCGTTGGGCATACCCTTGGACATCAGTGTCGTACCGTCGATCGGGTCGACCGCCACGTCACAGTGCGGACCGTCGCCGTTACCGACCTCCTCGCCGTTGAACAGCATGGGCGCCTCGTCCTTCTCGCCCTCACCGATGACGACGACGCCCTGCATCGACACGGTGCCGACGAGCTGGCGCATGGCGTCGACGGCGGCGCCGTCGCCGGTCTCCTTCTCACCGTGACCGACCCAACGGCCGGCCGCCATGGCGGCGGCCTCCGTGACCCGGACCAGTTCCATTGCCAGGTTGCGGTCCGGCGCTTCGGTACCGGTCGGCTCACTCATCCCTGCCTCCTCGTGTGTCGTGTGGGGAGTTGTGTGGGGCTGCTCCAGCGGAACCGCGGGCAGCGCGTCACGACGGGCTCACGGTGTTTCCATCGCCGTGTCGTCGTCATCGTTCGTGCCGTCCGCTGTGCCGCGGGGGTCTTCCCCGCCTTCGGGGGCTGTGCTGTCCGCTGTGTCGTCAGCACTCTCCGAGACAGCGGAGAGTGCTGTTTCGACACGTTCCCGGGCACGTCCGAGATGCTGTTCGCAGATGTTGGCCAGTCGCTCGCCGCGTTCCCACAACGCCAGCGACTGGTCCAACGAGAGGCCTCCGGCCTCCAGCTCACGGACCACCTCGATCAGTTGGTCTCTTGCGGGTTCGTAACCGAGTTCGGTGTCCTCGCTGTCTTCGATTCGGTCGCTGCCTTCGGCTCGGCCGGTGTCCGGATCGGCGTCGGATCCGGCTGTTGGTTCACTCACGTCCGTGGATCTCCGGAGGTCGTTGCGTGCGGGTCCTGGGTGCCGGCCCCGTGTTCGTTCGTGTCGGTGGTCACCGCATGTACCGCGCCGTCACCGACGCGGATACGTAGCGGAGTGTCTGTCGCGACGTCGGTGACGGAACGCAGCACCCGTGGTGCTCCATTCTCGTCGGTGTACTGCACGACCGCGTACCCACGTCCCAGGGTGGCGGTCGGGCCCAGCGCGTTCAGCCGGGCATGCCACGAGTTCAGTGCCGTTTCCTCTCTGGTGATTCCGGCGAGTACCTCTCTGCGGGCCCGGTCGCGTGCTGTGGCGACTTCTTCTGCGCGACGTTCGATGGGGCCGAGCGGGTCCGCGAGCACCGGGCGGTCGCGTAGTTGTTCCAACAGTCTTGCCTGGGTGTCGACCCACCCGTGTAGCGCCCTGCGTGCCCGGTCCCGGAGCTGGGCGACCCGGTTGGCCTCTTCCACCACATCCGGGACCACGCGCTTGCCGGCGTCCGTGGGAGTGGAACAACGGAGGTCGGCCACGTGGTCGAGCAGTGGCGTGTCGGGTTCGTGCCCGATCGCGCTGACGATCGGGGTGCCGGCCGCGCCGACGGCCCGGCACAACGCTTCGTCCGAGAACGGCAACAGATCCTCGACGCTGCCGCCACCACGGGCGAGCACGATGACCGAGACCTGCTGGTCCGCATCCAGCTCGGACAGCGCCTCCAGTATCTGGGGTACGGCTTGCGCTCCCTGCACCGCCGTGTTGCGAACCGTGATTCGGGCAGCGGGCCATCGGGCGTGTGCGTTCGTCAGCACGTCCCGTTCCGCGGCAGAGCCCCGCCCGGTGATCAGTCCGATGCCGCGTGGCAGGAACGGCAGGGGGCGCTTGCGCTCGGGTGCGAAGAGGCCCTCCGCTTCGAGTAGTTTACGCAAGCGTTCGATGCGTGCGAGCAGTTCACCGATGCCGACAGCGCGGATCTCGTCGGCACGCAGGCTCAGGGTTCCTCTGGCGAGGTAGTAGCTCGGTTTGGCGTGCAGCACGACGCTGGAGCCCTCCTCCAGCGGGGGTTCCACCGATTGCAACAGTTTCGGTGAACAGGTCACGGTCATTGACACGTCCGCGGACGGGTCGCGCAGGGTGAGGAACGCGGTGCGAGTTCCGGGCCGTGCCCTGATCTGGGTCAGTTGTCCCTCCACCCATATCGCACCGAGTCGGTGGATCCAGTCGCCGATCTTTCGGGCCACGGTACGGAGCGGCCATGGTGACTCGGCCGTGGTGCCGGTACGCGACTGCTCGGCCGGGGCGTCGTGGCTGGCCTGACTCAACGGTCCGGATCGTCCTGATCGGGGCCGGTCTCCTGTTCTTTGCGGAGGTTCTCGATCCGTCGCGAGAGCATTCCGGTGAAGGAGGACCGGTTGGCGTGGGCACGTTCGTACGCCAGGATCTCGGCGAGTTGTTCCGGTGTGAACAGCCGTAGCTGCCCTCGTAGTTGCGGCAGCGTCAGTTCGTCGTAGTGGTCCAGCCCCGCGGGAGGGCCTGCGGGGCCGCTGTCGGTCCCGGTATCGGTGGTGCTGTCGAAGGTGCCGTCGGCGTACTCGTGGGAGAG
>Ga0079226_10001588_pt1 | contig 17421 bp, 18 predicted proteins | sample Poulit2014_FD_76345 | JGI IMG/M metagenome (GOLD analysis project Ga0079226, IMG submission 76345) | Agricultural soil microbial communities from Georgia to study Nitrogen management - Poultry litter 2014 | ecosystem: Environmental > Terrestrial > Soil > Agricultural land | place: USA: Georgia...
GACTACCAACATTACCTATACAAGGAGATATCTCATTAGCGAGCCAAGAGTAAACGAACGCATTCGCGTGCCCGAGGTCCGGTTAGTTGGCCCAGAGGGCGAACAGGTCGGAATCGTGCGTATTGAAGATGCGTTACGGCTGGCCGTTGAAGCTGACTTAGATCTGGTAGAAGTAGCGCCGAAGGCGAAACCACCAGTCGCAAAATTGATGGACTTCGGTAAGTGGAAGTACGAGGCCGCTGTAAAAGCCCGCCAGTCGCGCCGAAACCAAGCAACTACACAGCTGAAGGAAGTTCGCTTCCGTCTGAAGATTGAAGACCACGATTACCAAACTAAAGTTTCGCAAGCACAGCGTTTCTTGAAATCTGGTGACAAAGTTAAGGCAATGATCCAATTCCGTGGCCGCGAACAGCAGCGCCCAGAATTCGGTGTGCAACTTCTTGAACGCTTCGCCGATGATGTCGGGGAGTTTGGGGAAATAGAATCTAAGCCCCGTCAAGATGGCCGGAATATGGTTATGGTTGTTGGTCCAGTACGTGGCGCCCAGGCTGCCAAGGGTAAAGGTGGCGCACACAAACCGCGCGAAGGCGGTGGCTCAAGGCGTGACCGTCGCGCAGCAGCTGCCCGAGAAGAACGCGAAAACCAGGCAGAACAAGCAACCCCCAAAAACTCCGTTGCTGACGCCATGCCAGATGAACTGAAACAACAGGCTACGAAGCCAACAGATGGACCAAAACCAGGCCCACGTACCTCATAGGTTCGCATATCCTGAAGAATTTGCCCGAGCCAAGAACGGTGCAGGGACCGAAAGTCTGATATAAGACTGAGTCTGGTTTCAAGCGGAAGCCAGCAAAATGATGAAGAAGGAGAACGGCCAAAATGCCGAAAATGAAAACTCATAATGGTGCCCGCAAGCGCTTCCGCGTCACCGGGTCAGGCAAGCTGATGCGTGAACGCGCAAATCGCCGTCACTACCTGGAACACAAGCCATCGAGCTATAAGCGTCGTCTCAAGCCAGATACGACCGTTGCTAAGGCAGACGTTGCACGTATTCGTCGCATGCTCGGCATTTAGTTAACCATTACACAGGTAGTAAACCAACAGCTTTCTTCCCTGTAGAGGGAAAATATTAAAAGGAGTAGAACGCATGGCACGTGTCAAACGTTCGATTAACGCAAAGAAGAAGCGCCGTACCGTACTGGAGCGCGCTAAAGGGTACCGTGGTCAGCGCTCCCGTCTGTACCGTAAAGCTCACGAGCAGTTGTTGCACTCATATGTTTACAACTATCAGCACCGTCACAAGCGCAAAGGCGATTTCCGTCGTCTATGGATCACACGCATTAACGCTGCCGCACGTGCCAACGGCATGACGTACAACCGCTTCATTCAGGGCCTGAAGCTTGCCGAGATTGATTTAGATCGTCGTATGCTGGCTGAAATTGCTGTTTCTGATGCAGAAACGTTCTCCGCTCTGGTCAAGATGGCAAAAGCTGCACTGCCAGCCGACGTGAACGCACCAGTCGCTAAATAACGTATTACTGGGCATAAGTGATGCATAATCGCCCCGTCAAAGTGATGGATAACCCGAAGGCTGATCGTGTCAAACGGGTCGTTCAATTGGCGGGGCGTTCTGCTGTTCGCAATCGACGCCAGCAATTTCTAGTTGAGGGACCTCAGTCAGCTACCGAAGCCATAATGGCCCACCTGGGGCGCCTGAATTTATCTGAAACTGCAGCGCAGATGTGGCCGGCCGATAACACAATCACAGAGGTCTATTACACTCAGCAGTTGTCTAGGACAGATCGCCAATTATACAATCTGGTGGGGCAGCTGAACGATAGGGTGTTTGTGGCCGAAACCTCCTCGGCCGTGATGCAGGCTATGTCTGACGCTGTGGTCCACCAAAATATCGTCGTGGTTGCAAATCTACCGTCTGCACCTCTCAGCCCACAATGTGAAGCCGATCTTGCTTGCGTACTTGTACGAATTCAAGACCCAGGAAACGCGGGTACGATCATTCGCACCGCGGATGCTTCCGGAGCAGATTATGTTGTTGCGACGTCACAGACCGTAGACTTCTACAATCCAAAGACGGTGCGATCAACAGCCGGTTCCCTATTTCATTTACCGGTATACACGCAGACTGATTTAGCAACTTTTGTGTCGACATTTCATGGTCAAACGCTAGCCGCCGATGGGTACGGAGACTATACCCTAGACCGAATGGAGACGTGTGTGTTGGCCAACCCCACTGCATGGCTATTTGGAAATGAAGCTCGTGGACTCGCCGAGCATGAGCTCGCGTTAGCTGACCGGCGAGTAGCTGTACCGCTCTATGGCCTGGCAGAATCCCTTAATGTGGCCACCGCTGCTACCATCTGCTTATATGCCTCGGCAATGGCCCAGTCCATCAGCTAATAGCAACATAACTGGACTGCCTTGCCACCTGTAGGCTGTTCCGCAGACACTAGCACCGCCCGAGAAACCACTGGTGGAACCGCCACAAGTTTTGGCCATATCATCTGGTGTTCAGGTGACGAATTTAGCGGCAAATAGAACCGATCAGGAATCATCGCAAGCATTCGACCGCCGGCTAATTCCCTTGCACCAAATACGTATATGGTCAACGTTGGTTCGTGCTGGCGCAGCAGTTGTATGAGACGGTCTTCTAAGCCTTGAAAGCTTCCGGTCACCATCTGCGTTGACCAGCTTCCCCAATCGGTGATGACCACGGTGGTTGGTTGCTTATTAACCAGTGTGTCTTCTAGCCATTGAAGGAAGTGTCTGAGGGTATCTGGATCGGAACTGGCCGAATGCAAATATTTATCCCAGCCGGAATTGTCCTGGGTTTGATGTCCACCGTCGAGCAGAACGCACTGGATAGATTGGGATAGAACATGTTCACACACAACGTTGGCTATTAGCTCAATCCCGCTGCCGCCAGCCCCAACCCAAGCCACAGATTTGGTCAAGATCGTACTGTTGAGGTGCTGTGGTGTGACACCTAGCGCGACTGGGTACTGGGCGCGTTGAGCAGGGTCGTCGACCAAGCCCAGCACCGACATGCTCGTCGGAGTTTCGTGGGCCGCACGTAGTTGAGCCACGCTTATATTTTCCGGTAGCTCAGGCAGAATTACCGGTTCAGGTGTTGGCAATGGAGTTGCTGTGCGACTCAGCTGCTTTACAAGTGCGGTCCAATCAGTCGTTGCTTGGAACCGTTGAGTATCGTCTTGTGAATGGGGTTGTACCACGATGGGCTCACTATTTAGCACGTAGCGGGCCGTCTGAAAGAGCTGTGGAAGGTCTGCGCCTGCCTTAAAATATGCCCGACCGGGAGTTGACGGAGAGATCCGAAAAGCATCCGCGGTGCCCAAGACCTCCCAGGAGTCATGTTCTGTAGCGGTCCGCAAGCTAATGATTGCACCAATGTTGGCGCGAATATCGGAGCTAACCGCGCCTTGAGTTCGTTGTGTTGCGATAACGAGATGAAATCCTAGGGACCTGCCGGTAGCTGCTAGGCGCGCCAGAATTTCTGCAGCTTGCGGATTCTGATCAACCAACACCCGCAACTCATCAATAGCCACGACAAGCCGGGGTAGGGTGATATCAGGGTAGGAACGACGGAACTCTTGATAGTCGGCGACATGATGGTCAGCAAATAATACTTCGCGTCGGTGAAGCTCAGCCGCAATGGCATCTAGTGAGCGAAACGACGCAGAAGCCACGTGGTTGGTTTCTACACTCATGGTGTGGGGGAGCGGTGCCAATATATTAAAAGACGAGCCACCCTTGAAATCTAATAAAATCAGGCTCGTTTCGTTGGGCGGGTAGCGCTCAACCATCCCAATCAAGACCGTCAGTAGGAGTTCAGACTTTCCGGACCCAGTGGTGCCCGCAATTAATAAGTGCGGGCCATCTTTCACCAAATCGATTGTCAACCCCAAACGTCCTGCACCGACTGCAGTGGTTAATGTGTCAGCTGCCCAACCTTGCATTGTGGCTGAGGATAATTGTAAATAATCTCCGGCCAGCATCTGCCCTGGTTGGTCCAACGCTATTTCGTCATAGATGCGTTGCAGAGCTGCGCTGCTGATGCCCAATGGCTCGAGGCTATGTGCAGAGGTCTTTCCATCGACACGCTTCGCTGAGAGATCGATTACAGTTAGATGCTCATCCGCCACCGCGGTAGCGTGCCCGCAAAATACTAATTGGTGACGATCAGGTCTGTGTGAAATTAGATCTGCTACTTCGACGGCGGGCTGTCCACCAATGTGTCGGTCATCTATGACTATCCCTTTTCCCGTGGCTTTTGCATGCCGGAATAGCTGTGCCAGACACCAATTTTTAACTACTCGAAGACTACGAGGATCCCCAATTACCATGGTGCAATGACCAGGTTCCAACGAAATTGTCACGGCAACGGCAGCTTCTAGAAAGACGTCCCAACGTTCGGGTTGTTGGACTCCTTCCAGTGAGGCCTTGCGAAGTCCTGTACCTATGTAAATGACGGGATGTTCTGGTTGTACCGCTTGCAAGTCCAGCGGATCAGAGGCTGTACTCGTGAGAGCAAGGGTGAGCTGATGTGGAGCAAAAACTTCTGCTGCCAGAGCCTTGGCTTTCTCATCGACAGCAGCGGCAATTTGTGTTCTGAATCGTTTACGAGCGCGCCGATATTGGATGATCATGACTGCTGCGATGACCACAGAAATACCGGAAAATAATAAAAAATACCACATGCCGGTCATCACCATCAGAACAATACCGATAACTAAGGGTGCGGCAGCGCCGATTATCTGCAAAACCACGTTGGGTGGAGACGGAGCTTGTCCAGGTTGGACATCGAAACTTCCAGGGGTCTTTGGTGCGCTCAACGGTTGCCCGCTGCCCCGGTGCAGAAGAAAGCTTGTCGTGCCAGCTTGAAAGGGCTCACCGGATTCCCATAAAAACTCTGGTTGATCTGTTGGGACGACTAGCGTGCCATTTGAAGTGAGACGAATATCAAAGTGATGTCCTGATAACCACGGATCGCGTATCTGCGCCCGGGAGGTACCACGACCGACAGAAAGGTTGCCTCTAGTTAACGGAAAAATGCGTCCGGCATCGGAACCAGCTGATGTCACCAAATATAGTCGGCTAGCAGGCCCGGATCGCCTCGTAGATTCAGTAGGTTTTGCCACCAGCCGCCCTACTCCGTCATTCCATAGTTGGGTGAGGCTCCCGAACGATAACGCAGCCAGAGGACCCGCTTCAGTATGAAATTCAAATTTCGTGCCTCCAGGGAGGGCATCTTGCAACACAACTGATAGACCGGCGCCTCCGTCGTGAGGAATACGATTCAGCTGCCACCATGACGGTGACGATGCGAGGCCATAAATTTGCAGCAGCACAGTCGTCCTTCCAAGTTAGTTGCTAACAATTGTGGCTGACTAACCGGTTGTCTCGTCGAAGTAGTAACGTGCCTGTGGATAAGTTTGTCAATTGTCAAACTTATCCACAAAGCGACGCTCAAGGGTTGAACCTCCTGCAAATATAGGTAAAAGTGAATTTCGTCACGACGGTAGGTGAACTGGTTTGGAGCATGATGGAAGCACAACAGTTGTTGGAACTAGAAGTCCGGGAACTGATTCGTTCGCAAGGTATTGACCCAACTGGTCAGCCTGATACGGTGCGTGAGCTTGTTGCTAGTGCTACTGCTAGCTATGATCAGCGCAGTATGCATGCGCCATTGCCAATGCTTCACGACATGGCCGCTACCCAGCAGGCTATTTTCGATGCTGTAGCTGGTTTTGGTCCACTGCAGCCCCTGTTAGATGATCCTGAGGTCGAAGAAATTTGGATCAATAGTCCTACCCAGGTTTTTTGTGCGCGTTCAGGAATTACCGAACTGACCAATATTTCATTATCAAGTCAACAAGTAGCGGACCTCGTTGAAAAAATGCTCAAAACGAGTGGTCGCAGGCTTGATTTGTCGACTCCCTTTGTCGATGCAGCATTACCTGATGGTTCACGCTTGCACGTTGTGATTCCAGATATTACCTCGAAGCACTGGGCCGTAAATATTCGCAAATTTGTTGTTCGCGCGCACCGTCTATCAGATCTCGTACGGAAACAAAGTTTGTCAGCCCAAGCAGCAGCTTTTCTTGATGCAGCCGTTCGTGCCGGCCTCAATGTGTTAGTTTCTGGTGCAACCCAGGCAGGCAAAACGACACTGCTCAATTGTCTATCCGCTTCGATCGGTTCCAGAGAGCGGGTAATCACCGTCGAAGAAATTTTTGAGTTAAAAATTCCACAGCGTGATGTGGTCAATATGCAGTGTCGACAACCTAACCTTGAAGGTATCGGAGAAATTTCGCTACGAAGGTTAGTCAAAGAAGCCTTACGAATGCGACCGGATAGAATAATCGTCGGAGAAGTTCGTGAAGCCGAAGCACTCGATATGCTTGTTGCGTTGAATGCTGGCTTAGCGGGTATGTGCTCTGTCCATGCCAACTCGGCTCACGACGCCCTCGCAAAAATCTGTACCTTGCCGCTGCTGGCTGGGGAAAACATTAGTCGGGAATTTGTTACCCCGACTGTCGCCAGTTGTTTTGACCTGGTGGTGCACTGCGCTCGCAATAACGACGGCAAACGTCACATTAGTGAGATCCTATCCGTAGGTCAGCGTGTTGAGAACGGAATTATAGAGTCCGCCACGACGTTTCGGATGGATAACGGTCAGTTAACCCTGAACCCTACTGGAGTGATGAAGCATCCAAAGTTTGAAACTGCAGGAATAAACATTCATGACGTTATTGGTGGGCTTGCATGAGCGTTATCTTCGGGCTTCTTTTGGGTGCTGGGCTGTTAACAATCTGGTGGTCGTTTTGGCCTAGAAACGCCAAGCCATTAAACCCTACTCCGACAACAGCTCAACAGCTCATTGCCCGTAGCGGTATCGCACATCTTACAGTTCCTGCAGTTGTGACCGTGTCATTGCTTTTGGCCGGTATTGTATTTATCTGCCTCACCGTGTTGACCGGTGCAGCTCCAATTGGCTTATGCTTCGGTCTATTCGCCGGTGCACTGCCTTGGGCAGCGTTAGTTTGGCAAGGTAACCGGCGTCAGATAGCATTGCGCGAAATTTGGCCCGATGCTATAGACAATCTCCGCTCCGCTGTCCGTGCTGGCTTAACTCTGCCAGAAGCCCTGTCACAACTAGCAGAGCGCGGGCCCGAAGAGCTGCGAGATGCGTTTGCAGACTTCACCGCCGATTATCGGTCTGGTGCTCGCTTCGATGATGCATTAAGTCGGCTCAAATACACTTTGTCTGACCCGACTGCCGACCGATTGATTGCTGCCTTAAAAGTCACACGTGAAGTCGGTGGGGCCGATATCGGTCGACTCTTGCAAACGCTGTCAGATTTCTTGCGCGACGATGCTCGAACACGTGCTGAACTCGAAGCGCGCCAATCGTGGACTGTTAACGGCGCACGGTTGGCCGTGGTAGCACCGTGGGCCGTGTTGTTATTGCTGGCCACCCAACCGCAAGCTGCAGCGGCTTACCAATCAGTGGCTGGCCTTATCGTGTTGTTTGGCGGCATGGTCATTTCAGTGATTTGCTACCGCCTTATGTTGCGTATCGGTTCGTTGCCTGCTGAACGGAGAGTACTGTGACAGCCACGCTTTGGCTTGCCATCGGTCTGGCTGTCGCTGGTGGGGTTGGTGCCACGATGCTGGTCTTCGTGATCCTCCGTTCCAATAAACCCGCGCTGGTGGAACGTATCGCTCCACAGTTGCGAGGCCACACAGTGGATAGCCCCACTCAACAACCCGAGTTAACGACGCTTGGAACTCTGTCGAAGTTGGCAGCGCCCCTTATTCAGGCAGGCGTAGACCAACTTAACAAGCTCAACTTAGGCAACAGCCAACTAGCAGCACGATTGGCACAGGCCGGTTCGCGCCTGAATGTCGCTGACTATCGGGCTCAGCAGCTCATTACGGCGGCATGTTTTGCGGGATTGGCTACCGCAGGCTGTGTAACAGCTGCGGTAAATCATGCATTGCACCCGCTAATCGGGCTATTTGTCGTTATCACAGCAACGACAGTTTCTTTTTTCGCCAGAGACAACCTCTTGACAAGCCAAATACAAAAACGACGAACCAAAATCCTGGCAGAATTTCCTACTATTGCTGAGCTACTTGCACTCTCGGTTGCAGCAGGCGACTCGGCTCATGGCGCACTGGAACGTGTTGCGACTACCGCCCGCGGAGAGTTGGCTTATGAATTTAAGCTTGTACTAGCCGATATACGATCCGGGGATAGTCTTCCCATCGCGCTAAAGGCTTGCTCTGTGCGACTAAAACTTAACCCGGTTGAACGTTTCATCACTGGCTTTACTGTCGCCCACGAGCGTGGCACACCGTTAGCTATGGTCCTCTACGCTCAGGCGACTGACGTCAGAGAACTCACCAAGCGCGAACTGATGGAAGTTGCCGGGAAAAAGGAAATTGGCATGTTGGTACCGCTAATTTTCGGAGTATTACCGCTCACCGTTATTTTTGCAGTATTCCCTGGACTCTCATTACTCAATATTGGCTTATAACCTAGAAAGGACCACAAATGCACATACTGTTTTCGTTGTTCAAGTATTGTTCGACAGAGAATCTAGCAAATGAGCGGGGCGATGTGCCCGGATGGGTGATGATTACCCTAATGACTGCCGTACTCGTAGCCGGATTACTGGCATTAGCTGGACCGGCATTGAACGGCCTGTTTGAAGAGGCAATCGCACGGGTCTCTGGGTCCTAAATGTTGTCCAGTAAGGACTCTGGTTCAATTGTTGCTGAGTCGGCGATGATCATTGCACTGATCACTCTGTTGTGCGGCACGATCTTGCAAATCGGCGTTATCATACATACTCGGAACACTATGATTGACGCCGCTTCGGCAGGGGCACGTCATGCAGCGTTAGCCGATCGTGGATTGGTGGACGGCAAGCAGCGAGCCGCGCAGTTATTTACCAACTCGATTCCAAATGCTAGCGCAGCTTATGTCACTATTAACCGCGATAGAGGTGGGGAACTCATCACCGTCACTATTGACCACCAGCTACCATTGCTAGGATTTATTACTGGACCGATCCCGTTATCGGCAACTGCTCACGCCTATGACCTTACGCCCTAGTGACCATGGTTCAGCTACAGTGGAATTTATAGCATTATCGGTGTTGCTGCTTATTCCAGCGGTTTATCTGCTCATTACCATTTCCCAACTACAAGCAGCCGGTTATGCTGCTGTGGCAGCATCAGACCAGGCAGCAAAGGCGTTAGCCTATGCTGATAATGATAATCAAGCAGAGTCCCAAGCCATTAGTACGGTGCATCTAACTGCTGAGGATTATCAAATAGATCCAGCGAGAACGAGCACGGCGATCCAATGTAGTAATACTCCTTGCTCCAGCCCCGGAACGCAAGTCACCGTGTCCGTATCTATCGAGGTTCCGCTTCCTCTAATGCCGACCTTTATGGGTAATCAAACGCGAATCGCCACGATGGATGCCACCGGGTATCACGTTATTGGGGAATTCGAATGACAAAGCCGTTGCGTACCGATGAAGGTCAAACCTCGGTTTTTACGATCGGTGTCACCGTGGTGGTTCTGCTGGTAGCCCTAACAATCAGTGCAATTATGTCGGTGACCCTACAACACAGAAAATTACTCTCCCTTGCAGACTCGGCTGCCCAAAGTGCGGCCACGGCCTTTACGATTGCTGATCCGCTCGAGGGTACGCTTACCATTACCGATGCTTCAGCCAAGCACGAAGTACAAGAGCACATGCGCATGCTAGGCGCGGCAGAGTATTTGAGTGACCTAAATATTGAATCCGTGCATGTGGAAGGCGGTACGACTGTGCTAGTACGGCTTTCTGCTACCGCACATCCTCCAATAGTCAATTTCGTCATTCCAGCTGGTATCCAAGTCTCAGCCGAAGGCACGGCACGAACCCGACTTGAACAATAAGTTATGTCATAGGCACTTCTTTCGCGTATCCTTGAAAAGCCATGGCTCATATAGACTTTCCCGCAGAAATCGCAGATCTTCGACATACCTATGAATCGATCGCGGCCGTATCTGATGTTGAACAGATCCGCGCCGACATCGTCGAGCTGTCCAAAGAAGCCAGTGACCCCAATTTGTGGGATGATCCTGCGATCGGTCAACAGGTTACTTCGGCGTTGTCTCGAAAAGAACACGAGCTAGAACGGCTAACGTCACTGCATGCGCGTATCGACGACCTCGAGGTCATGGCAGAACTTGCCCAGGAAGCTGATGATGCCGACCTCCACGCCGAAGCTGCCCAAGAGTTGCAACATATTTCCAAGGCCCTTAGCCAGTTGGAGACTGTTACGTTACTCAGCGGTGAATATGACGAGCGCGAAGCCGTGGTCACAATTCGTGCTGGTGCCGGGGGAGTAGATGCCGCAGACTTCACTGAAATGCTGATGCGTATGTATTTGCGGTGGGCCGAGCATAATGGATATCCCACCAAAGTTATGGACACCTCCTATGCTGAGGAAGCCGGCTTAAAATCTGCCACCTTTGAAGTGAACGCGTCCTATGCTTTTGGCACGCTATCGGTTGAAGCAGGTACACATCGACTAGTCCGAATTTCTCCATTTGATAACCAAGGACGCCGGCATACTTCATTTGCCGCGGTTGAGGTGGTGCCGCTTATTGCCTCAGATGATTCGATTGAGATCCCGGATGCTGACCTAAAAATCGATGTGTTCAGGTCATCGGGCCCAGGAGGGCAGCACGTGAATACTACGGACTCAGCGGTGCGTATGACACACCTTCCAACCGGCATTGTAGTTTCGATGCAGAACGAAAAATCTCAGATTCAAAACCGCGCGGCTGCATTGCGGGTTTTACAGTCACGATTGCTACTGCTTCGTAAAGAAGAAGAAGAAGCTAAGAAGAAAGAATTGGCCGGCGACGTCAAAGCATCGTGGGGTGACCAGATGCGTTCTTACGTGCTTAATCCATACCAGATGGTTAAAGATTTGCGGACTAACCATGAAGAAGGCAACCCAGATAAGATCTTTAACGGCGAAATTAACGAGTTTATTGACGCCGGCATTCGGTGGCGCGCGGCTACCCGTCACGAGTAACAAGCGAACCTAGTCAAGCTACTACGGTGCTGACACACTAGAGATATGACTGAACAACGCATCGTACAAGCTAGTCGCACCGTTAACGCTCCAGCTACAGAAATTTTTGAATTCATTGCCGATCCCGCGCTTCAGCCTACCTGGGACGGAAATGATAACCTTGCTGAGGCGCCAACGGACCAACGTATCACTGGTGTGGGGCAACAATTTGTCATGCACCTGACAAATGGGCAGTCACGGACTAATCATGTGGTCGAATTTGAAGAGGGTCGGCTCATAGCCTGGAATCCGGCTCCAACTGGGGAACAACCCCGTGGCCATCTATTTCGGTGGGAACTGATCCCGTTTGATGAACGTACTACTGAGGTCAAGCACACATACGACTGGAGTCAATTGACCGATACCTCTAGGTTTGAACGTGCCCGTTCTTATACAGTGGAAGCCCTCATGAATTCAGTTAATCGTCTTTCACTGAAGGTGGAAAAATAGGGCTGTACATGTGACTAGTTGAGCGATGGTTTGCGATACAATGTGTGCAATACCACGCTAGACAAACTAGGAGTCATTGTGTCTGCTTCTTCTCCACGCGATGCAGTAATCATCGGCGGATCGCGTACGCCATTTGGTCGTCTACTTGGGGTACTTGCCGGGTATTCCGCTATCGATTTGGGTGCCCACGCCATTAAAGGTGCCATTGACGCTGCCGGTATCTCCGTCGATGCTGTGGATACCGTTATTATGGGTCAAGTAATTCAAGCTGGCGCCGGCCAAAATCCGGGGCGACAAGCTGCGCTCAACGCCGGAATTGGTCGAGATGTCCATGGTATTACTATCAATAAAGTATGCCTTAGCGGTGCTAGCGCCGTCATTGATGCCAGCCGTATGATCGCACTGGGTGATGCTGAGGTAGTTATTGCTGGCGGTCAAGAATCGATGACCAACGGACCGCACCTGATGCCAGGATCACGTGCCGGGCATAAATACGGTCCTGTAACTATGTTGGATGCCACGGATCATGACGCACTTCAAGACCAAGACGGCGCAATTTCGATGGGTGTACTGACTGAACGAGGAAACCAAAAATTTGGTTTAGACCGCGAGAGCCAGGATCATGTTGCTGCGCTTTCGCATCAGCGTGCTGTGGACGGCAGTCAAGCACGCTCTGAAGAAATATCACCCGTAGAGATTCCGCAACGTCGCGGCGAACCGGTTGTGGTCGACGCTGATGAAGGTGTCAGGGCACAAACGACTCAGGAAAGCTTAGCAAGTCTGCGTCCGGCCTTTGCCCCGGAGGGTACGGCAACCGCCGGCAACTCTTCGCAGCTATCCGATGGTGCTGCAGCGATTGTAGTGGTATCGCGCGAGTATGCTCAAAAGCACGGTCACCAGATTTTGGCAACAGTAGCCGGCTACGGTCAGGTTGCTGGCCCGCATGATGCTCAGTTGCATTCTCAGCCAGCTAATGCCATCAGTGCAGCGACGAAACGTTCTGGGTGGGGTACCGAAGAGCTTGATTTCATTGAGATCAATGAGGCCTTTGGCGCTGTGGTGGTGCAGTCGCTGAAAGACTTGGACTACCCATTAGAAAAAACAAATATCTATGGGGGCGCCATCGCATTGGGGCACCCGGTTGGTGCTTCAGGGGCACGGTTGGTGCTTACAGCAGCTAAAGAACTTGCCCGACGGGGTAGCGGTAAGGCCGCCATTGGTCTGTGTGGTGGCGGCGGGCAAGGCGAATGCGTGTTGCTCGAGCTGTAAAAATTTTCCAACACACCATAAGCACCAGCTCCAAGATCCCACGGATGTTACCAAACCGTGATTACTCTTGAAGAGCTGGTGCTTTTTGCTTCCCCAACACCGACCGGGCACCGGTGAATCGCATGCCGATTCGGTCAAGGAAAAACATGATTCGATTCGAAGATGTCACGAAGGTCTATGACACGACCTCTCGTCCGGCCTTGGACAGCGTGACCACAGAGATAGAACGCGGTGAATTCGTGTTCTTAGTTGGTCCGTCAGGTTCAGGCAAGTCCACATTTATTCGACTCGTGCAGCGTGAAGAGAAAGCTTCTTCCGGAACAGTGTATGTTTCTGGACGTGATGTCGCCCGGTTGTCGTCTTGGCGCGTGCCGCATCTTCGCCGTGATCTTGGCGTCGTTTTCCAAGATTTCAGGTTGCTACCCAATAAGAATGTTTTTTCAAATGTCGCCTTTGCGATGCAGGTACTTGGTAAACGTCGTGGTTTGATCAATCAGGCGGTACCTGAGGTTCTTGAAACCGTTGGTTTGGAAGATAAAAGTCGCCGTTTTCCTCATGAACTGTCCGGCGGTGAACAACAGCGCGTGGCGATTGCCCGCGCGGTCGTTAATCGTCCGGCAATTCTTCTGGCAGATGAGCCCACCGGGAACCTAGACCCCGAAACGTCCTGGGGCATCATGGAAGTCTTAGATAAAATCCACCAAAACGGAACAACCGTTGTCATGGCTACTCACGACCACGAAATAGTTAATACTATGCGTCGGCGCGTCGTAGAGCTTGAAGAAGGCCGAATCGTGCGCGATGAACCAGAAGGTGGCTATCAACCAGCAGATATCACAGCCCACGTGCAATCGCGGTTGAGAAAGTCCGAGGTGAACTAGTGCGGTTTGCGTTTATCGTTTCCGAAACGCTTTCTGGGATTCGCCGAAACCTCTCTATGGTCATCTCCGTGGTGCTAGTTACCTTTATCTCACTGACTTTTGTCGGTTCGGCTGGTTTGTTGCAAATGCAGATCAACCAGATGAAAGGCTACTGGTACGACCGCGTTGAAGTGGCGATCTTTTTGTGTAACGACACTTCGACAACTGCAAGCTGCGCCGGTGGTGCAGTGACTGATAGCCAACGCGAAGCCATCGAAGCACAATTGGAATCGCAACAGGCTGCAGCCTATGTTGAAAGTTATGAATATGAATCTCAAGAACAGGCTCTTGAGTTGTTCCAGGAACAATATTCAAACTTAGACATGGCAGACAGCGTTACTGCCGAGCAGCTACCGGAGTCATTTCGTGTCTCGCTGGTGGACCCGGAACAGTACGAAGTAGTCAATGAGATGTTCTCGGGTATGGCCGGTGTAGAGGTGGTCTCGGATCAACGCGAACTCTTAGAGTCGTTGTTCTCACTGATGAATATCGCCTCGGTAATTGCTATCGCACTGGCCGTAATTATGCTTATTACCGCCATTTTATTGATCGCCACCACCATCCGATTGTCAGCATTTTCGCGGCGACGTGAAACTGGGATTATGCGCCTAGTGGGTGCATCAAAGACCATGATTCAGCTGCCGTTTCTGGCCGAAGGCGTTGTCGCAGCAATACTGGGTGCTGGTCTAGCCTCGCTTGCTACCTGGGCGATAGCGAAATTCTTCATTGCCGATTGGCTGGCGTCAGAATATCCGCAAACCGGTTTTATTTCGTCTGCCGAGGCGCTCTGGCTTGTCCCCTTATTGCTAGTCATTGCGTTAATTCTCGCCTCGATGTCATCGATGTTGACCCTACGGCGATACCTCAAAGTATAGATGTTTTGATGAAGCCAGTTGAAACTTCCCGCGAAGATTCACCGCATGTGTCTGAAGGAGACATGAACATGATTCAGCGACGGTTCTCAAGTGCTGTTGCGGCTGCAGGTATAGTAACTGTCCTCGGTATGACTTGTGTTGTGCCCGCTGTTGCACAAGACCAAGTCGACCGGCTTGAACGCGAGCTCAATGATTCTAAAAATGAGCGCGATAGATTGGACGACTCTTTAGAGGAGCTCAATCAGGAAAAGTCTAACCTAGACGCTGACCGCGGCGACCTGAACGCATCACTTGAGGGCTTGGATCAGGATATTGCAGCCAAGGTTACTGAACTGCAAGATCTGCAGGATGAGCTACCGGATGCCCAGCAGGCTGTGGAAGATGCTGAATCCCGGGTATCGGCAGCTCAGGAGGAAGTCAACTCGCTGAATAACAGAGTTGCTGAAGCAGAGGGGCGTCGCTCGGACATTCAAGCAGAGATTGAATCGTCCGAGCAGGAGCTAGATGTTGCTGAGGATGAAGTCGGTCGGATTGCTGCTGAGGCTTATAAATCCGGTGGGGTTAATGATCTGTCCTTCCTCCTTGGCGTCTCGGACTCGTCGCTGCCTGACGCTATGGGGATGGCACAACAGGCGTTACGGATTCAAGATAGCCAGATGGCGGATGTTTCTCAACAAAATGCTCAGGATGTTAACGCTGAAGCGCGCATGGAGGCCGTTGAAGCTGAAATTCGGGAGTTGAAAGCGCAGGCTGAGGATGCGCTAGCTGCTGAAGAGGAAGCACGCGAAGAAGCCAATGCCGCTAAAGATGAGCTCGATGGCATGATTGATACTAATGAGCGTCTGACAGCGGAGTTGGAAGACGAGCGTCCGCGTATTGAAGCCAAGATTGAAGAAAATCGTGCGGCTGCCGATGACGTTAATGATGAAATTTTGGCTCAGCAAGAGAAGGTAAACCAGCAGTCATCGGAGATCTCTGGTTTGCAAGATGAATATAACGCTGCTGTAGCTGAGGCTGAAGCTAAACGAAAAGCGGCTGAAGAAGCGGAACGTAAAGCCCGTGAAGCTGAAGAGCAGGCAGCCCGAGAAAATGCATCGGAGCAGCAAAAGGAATCAGCCACGAAAGCTCGCAGTGACGCCGAAACGGCAGATCAAGAATATGAGGACCAAAAACAGAAGGTTGAAGAGGCAGCAGCAGACACTGGCAGCTCCTGGGGGCTGATTCAACCGTTGAACACTTATCAGACCTCTGGGTTTGGCTGGCGCCCCACACCTGCTGGCACTTTTGATTACGGTGGTAGCGGCGGCTACGTCCATACCGGGTTGGACTACGGTGGTGGGTGTGGCCTTCCAATTAAGGCTGCTCGTTCGGGTACGGTTATTAACGCCGATAGCGCCGTTCCGACCTCGGGAAACCGCGTGGTTATTGACCACGGGCAGGTAAACGGCAGCTTGCTGGCCACCAAGTATCATCACATGACACGTTATGTGGTCAGCCCTGGGCAGTCTGTTTCCCAGGGAGAGATTATCGGCTACACCGGAACAACCGGAAATTCCACCGGTTGTCACCTGCACTTTGAAACCTTGATTAATGGTCAAGCACAGAATCCACAGAACTACCTCTAATAGCTAGAACAGCAAACAGTACACCCTCATCCAAGCACAGTGGATGAGGGTGTACTTTTGACAAAGTCTGTATAATAGGACGTTGGACAAAACCGTGTTGCGGAAGGAGTGCGAATGTCCAAGAAATCTGGTCGCGGCAAACCCGCACGCGAAGATCGGCAAGTGATCGCTACCAACCGCAAGGCGCGTCATAATTACAACATCAAAGATACTTATGAGGCCGGTATCGCCCTGATGGGCACGGAAGTGAAGTCGCTGCGGGACGGGCACGCATCGATTGTTGATGGTTTTGCCATGTTTTCTGGTCATGAGCTATGGCTAGAGAATGTCTATATCCCAGAATACGGTTATGGCACGTGGACGAATCATTCTGCTCGGCGTCGTCGTAAGCTTTTGTTGCACCGTAGCGAACTCAATAAGCTGCGTCGGGAAAGCGAGGTGGCCCGACGAACTATCGTACCGTTGTCGATGTATTTTCGGGATGGCAAAGCCAAAGTCGAAATTGCACTGGCTGAAGGTAAACGCGATTATGATAAGCGACAAGCGTTGCGGGAAGCACAGGACAAACTTGAAGCACAGCGTGCGATGCGAGAAGCAAATCGCCGTGGTAAATCGGTGCTATAAGGTATGTGACCGCCTGGGAATAAAACCAAATAGTCTCGGGTTGTACCTAGTGTAGTTCCGAGTTATAGTGGACTGTCCTGGTCGTTACCAGGAGCTGTTTGTAAACAGAATATGGGGATGATCGGTTTCGACGATGTGAGTTGCCGCGTGGGAAGCGTGCCGAGGAAGCAAAGTCACCTCGTAAACGCCCTTTGCAACCAATTAAGTGCCGATTCTAAACGCACTGACTTCGCTCTCGCTGCCTAAGTAATCCAGCGAACGAGTCCGTCAGCCCAGGCATTGCTATCGTCCTGGATCCTGGCGTCGATTAGATAGCCACTGTCTGTCGCCCCTGTCGGGGGAAGCGACAGAGACCTGAAACCGACTAGACCTAACAGTTGCTGGTCTGTGAGCCAACTGAGGTCGATAAAACTCCGAGCAGACTGCGCACGGAGAAGCCTAGCGAAAGCCACATCGGACCCGGGTTCA
>Ga0079226_10001589_pt1 | contig 17420 bp, 12 predicted proteins | sample Poulit2014_FD_76345 | JGI IMG/M metagenome (GOLD analysis project Ga0079226, IMG submission 76345) | Agricultural soil microbial communities from Georgia to study Nitrogen management - Poultry litter 2014 | ecosystem: Environmental > Terrestrial > Soil > Agricultural land | place: USA: Georgia...
GCATCCAATCCGGGGCCTGCTCGGTCAGAAACATGGCAATGCCAAAGGACACCGGTATGGCAATGATCAGTGCCACCAGAGACGTCAACAGCGTCCCGAGCAGGGGTGCCCAGGCTCCGTACTGATTGCGCACCGGATCCCATCGCGCTTCCCAGAGAAAGGCAAGCCCGTGGGCAGCAAAGGATTCCCGGCTGCCCCAAAACAGAGACGCCAGAATACCCAGCAGCACAATCAGAACCAGCAACGCCACCACGCGTGTCAAACCACGAAACAGGACATCCGCCATGGCGTGACGTCGGTATCGGGTGGTGATCATGACGGCTCCCAGATTGGCTCGCCGTTTTGATCGACGATTTGACGCCATTGCCTGTGTACGGCACGGACGGCAGGTTCTGGAAGGGGGATATACGCCAGTTCCGTCGTAATGCCAGTTCCTTGAGTCAACGCCCAATCAAAAAACTTCATGACCTGTAACGCCCGCTCTACGTGTCGGGGCCGCCGGGGCAACAGAATAAAGCTGGCTGCGACAATCGGCCACGCTGCCTGTGCCGGCTGATTATTCAGCAATACACCCATACCTGGCTTGCGCCATGGGGCATCTGCGGCGGCTGCCGATATACTGCGGGTGTCCGGATTCACCGGAACGCCAGCGGCATTCTCGAGCCGAGTCCACACCAGATCATTGGTTTTTGCGTACGTGTATTCGAGATAGCCGATAGCGTAGCGCAACTGCTTCACGTAGGCCGCCACCCCTTCGTTGCCCTTGCCGCCCTGACCCACCGGCCATGCTACTGCCTTGCCCGTTCCGACCTTCTCGCGCCAGCCCACCGACGCTTGTGAAAGGTAATCCGACCAGACAAATGTGGTTCCGGATCCATCAGCGCGATGCACGACAACGATATCGCGATCAGGGAGCGCAAGTTCGGGATTGAGTCCGGCGATGACCGGATCGTTCCAGCGGGTGATGTTGCCCAGATAGATTTCGGCGAGTACGCTGCCTGTGAGAATAAGCTCGCCGGGTTTGATACCAGGAAGGTGAACCACCGGCACCACACCCAGTACAACAGCCGGAAACTGGACCAGCCCATGCTGCTGCAGCCAGGCATGGGGAAGCGGGTCATCGGATGCGCCAAAATCAACCGTGCGGGCAAGAATCTGCTGCTGACCGCCTCCGGAACCCATGGACTGGTAGTTGATGCGGTGACCGGTCTGACGGTGGTATTCCGCAGCCCACTTGGCATAGACAGGATAAGGCGAAGACGCCCCGGCCCCGGTCAGGTCGATGGCCAGCGCCGCCTGACACAGCAATCCCAGACACACGGATACCACAACCGCCATGCAAAATGGCTTGGCGCGAATGAGCAGAAACATCAATAATCTAGTCATTGGCGGCCATCATACCCGCGAATTATGACAATATGATGACAGCACCGCATCGCGTCAGGAAATATCGGCTCGCCGTGCCGCAGCGCTGTGCCGGGACATCAAGTGATCATGCACGTTGAATGGCTCACCACGGGCCCGAACCCGTACGTGATCCCCATCGGGAAGCATGCGCCACGCCAGCTGATTGTCTCGCAGGGCATAGCGAAACGCCTCGGTAATCACCCGCTTCTTCAGACGCTTGTCTCGTATCGGAAACACCACTTCCACCCGTCTGAAGAAATTTCTGTCCATCCAGTCAGCCGATGAAAGATAGACCAGATCGTTGCCCCCATCCTGAAAATAGAACACGCGGGAATGTTCCAGAAATCGTCCAATGATCGACCGCACCCGTATGTTGTCAGACAAGCCTGGCACACCGGCCCGCAAGGCACAAGCCCCCCGAACGATGAGATCAATCCGCACACCCGCCTGGCTGGCTTGGTAGAGTGCCTCGATGATTGCCGGCTCCAGCAGGGAATTCATTTTTGCCATGATGCGGGCAGGCTTGCCGTCACGGGCGTTGGCCGCCTCGTTGCGTACGCGGGCCAGCATGGACTCGTGAAAGGTAAAGGGTGACTGCAGGAGGCGCTTGAGCGGACGACGCGCTCCCAGCCCGGTCAGCAGGGAAAAGATCCTGTCCATGTCGTCGCAGATGTCCGGGTCGGCGGTTAGCAGTCCGAAATCCGTATACTGCGTCGCCGTATGGGGGTGATAGTTGCCGGTTCCCAGATGCGCATAGCGCTTGATGTGATTGTCTTCACGGCGCAACACCAGCGCCATCTTGGCGTGAGTCTTGTGTCCGACCACGCCATAACTCACATGGGCACCCACCTCTTCCAGGCGAGCAGCCCAGTTGATGTTGGTCTGCTCATCAAAACGGGCCATGAGTTCCACGATCACCGTCACCTCCTTGCCTGCCCGCGCGGCGGCCAGCAGCAGGCGCATCAGCTCCGAATCTTCACCTGTACGATAGATGGTGTGCTTGATTGCCACGACGTCGGAGTCCGCCGCAGCCGCCGTCAGGAAATCCAGTACAGGCTGAAAAGACTGATAGGGATGATGCAGCAGGACATCACGCTGACGGATGGCAGCAAACAGTTCGTCTGGCTGGTCTGCCAATTCGTTGAATGGTGGCGCAATTGACGGGTGATAATCAGGAAACAGCAGGTCGGGCCGATCCACCATGCGGCACAGCGGTGCCAAGCGTGCCAGATTCACTGGTCCCGTGACGCGATAGGTGTCGGGCGGCTGCAGCAGGAATTCCTGCTGCAGGAACTGCGCCAGATGCTCGGGCATGGACGCATCGATTTCCAACCTGACCGCTGCGCCAAAGTTGCGCTGAGACAGTTCTCCCTGCAGGGCCTTGCGCAGGTTGGTGATTTCTTCCTCGTCGACAAACAGGTCACTGTTGCGCGTGACACGCCAGTGATAACAGCCCTTTACCATCAGGCCCGGAAACATGGTGCTGACAAAGGCGGCAATAATGCTGGACAATAGCACGTAGCAGTGCGGCTTGCCTTCGATCTCGGCAGGTACCTGCACCACCCGTGGCAGCGATCGCGGTGCCTGGAGAATGGCAATGGATGCCTGGCGCCCAAAGGCGTCAATACCCGAAAGTTCGACAATGAAATTCAGGCTCTTGTTGTAGACACGGGGAAATGGCCTGGCCGGATCAAGCCCGATAGGCGTGAGCAAGGGCAAGACGTCTTCCTCGAAATAGGCTTTCATCCAGTCTCTGACTGGATCCGACCACTGGCCGGCCCGCAACACATGAACCCCTTCCTCATCAAGTCGCGGAAGAATCTCGTCGATATAAAGCTGGTTCTGGCGATGTGCCAGTAAATGGACCGCCTTTTGCACTTCAGCAAAGGCTTGATCAGGCGTACGTCCGTCGACCCCCGTCAGCACGGGACTCTGTCGCTGCTGCTCTTTCAGGCTGGAGATCCTGATCTCGAAAAACTCGTCCAGGTTGGAGCTGACAATACAAAGGTAGCGCAGCCGTTCAAGCAATGGGGTCGTCTCGCGCTCTGCCATGGCCAGGACCCTTTCATTGAACTTGAGCAGGGAGAGCTCGCGATTGAGCAAGGTGGGTACGTCGTTGTCCTTCATGTTCTTTTCAATCCACTGAGATGGTGGCATGCAAACCGCACCATGCCGTTTTCCACCAGACAATTTTAAAAGGCTTTCTCCTGCCCGGTGATGTCGCCTTATAATCGGCCTGTTTTCCGGCTGACATGGTGAGACATGCCCGATTTGCTTGCTGCACTCGACCTGGGCTCGAACAGCTTTCGACTATCCACTGGCCGCATTGTCCGCCACAATGGATGCGCGCGCGTGGAAACCCTGACGCGTCTGAAGGAGACTGTCAGACTGGCGTCGGGCCTGGACGCCGATGGCCAGCTCAATGGTGAGGTCACCGATCGGGCGGCCCAGGTGCTGCACGCCTTTGCTGCCCACCTTCAGGCACGCGAGGTCAGCCAGGTCAGAGCCGTTGCTACCAACACCTTGCGGATAGCGCGCAATCTGGACATCGTGCTACCCCGTCTTGAAACTGCACTGGGCTATCCCATTGAAATTGTATCGGGCATTGAAGAGGCCAGACTGATCTTTGTCGGCATCAGTCATGATCTTCCCGATGACAACGCTACCCGACTGATGGTGGATATCGGCGGCGGGTCGACTGAAATCATCCTGGGACAAAATCAGACGCCCCTGCACCTGGACTCACTCCCCATGGGTTGTCTGAGTTTCACCCACCAATTCTTTGCCGACGGCACCATTACCAAAACAGCCATGGCTCAGGCCGTTCAGGCTGCCAGCACACAGGTTGCCAAAGTGGCCGGGCCCTATCAGCAAACCGGCTGGCAGCAGGCCTATGGTTCATCAGGCACTGCAAAAGGCTTGCTGGCCGTGCTGCAAGAGACCGGCTTCGCTCCCGAGGGCATTACCACCTCGGGTCTGCTGAGGCTCAAGCATCAGCTGGAACATGACGGCCAGGTACGACTCGATACCTTGCCTGGCCTCAAGCCTGCACGCGTGCATGTGCTGGCAGGCGGGCTTGCCATCATGCTGGGAATCTTCCAGACACTGGGTATTACACAAGCCATGGTGGCCGGCGAAGGCGCTCTGCGCCGCGGCGTCATGGCAGAAATGATCCCATCTGACTGAACACAGCTGCGCCAGACCATTGCTGACAGGCCGGCTTGCCCGGGACACGCCGCATTGAGGCGTATCGACAAGACTGACGTATCAGTTGAATGCAGCCCGCAGGGTGTCGATACTTTGCTCAGCCAGCCTGGCCTCTTGTGCCTCGACCATCAGCCGCAGGATCGGCTCGGTTCCGGATGCCCGGATCAGTACCCGGCCGCGATTGCCAAGCGCTTGCTCGACAGCCTTGCTCGCCGATACCAACGCTTCGGACTGACGCCAGTCGGCCCCCTTTTCCCACGGCACATTGACCATGATCTGAGGGTACATGGACAGGTCTGACACCAGCTCTGCCACAGATTTGCCCTGATGCTTCATGGCGGTCAGCACCTGCAGGGCGGCCACAATGCCATCACCCGTGGTGTGCTTGTCCAGGCAAAGCAGGTGGCCGGAGCCCTCGCCGCCGTAGAGCCAGTTGTTGGCTTGCAGGCGCTCGAGCACATAGCGGTCACCGACGGCAGTACGCTCGAACGGCACATTCAGCATGCCCAGCCTGTGTTCAAGGCCAAGATTGGTCATGAGCGTACCCACCACCCCCGAGACCGTTTCGGTCAGCATGCGATCGCGCACGATGGCGTAGAGCAGTTCATCGCCATTGAACAGACGACCCGTGCTGTCCACCAGTTGCAGGCGGTCCGCATCACCGTCCAGCGCAATGCCCAGGTCGGCCTTGCGTGAAACGACCTCTTGGATGAGGGCATCGGGGCTGGTCGCACCAACGCCATCATTGATGTTGAAACCGTCGGGCTCGCAGCCGATGGCATGGACATCTGCGCCCAGTTCCGCAAACACATGGGGCACGATGTGATAGGCCGCCCCATGGGCGGCATCCACCACAATGTTCAGGCCCAGCAGGTCCAGATCATTGGGAAAGGTGCTTTTGCAAAATTCGATATAACGACCGGCTGCGTCGGACATTCGCCTGGCGCGGCCCAGTGACAAGGCATCTACACACCCCAGGGGTTGATCAATCACGGATTCGATCCGGGCTTCCATGTCATCAGGCAGCTTGGTGCCCTGGGTAGAGAAAAATTTTATGCCGTTGTCTTCGAATGGGTTATGCGAGGCACTGACCACGATGCCGGCCACCAGACGAAGCGCGCGGGTCAGATAAGCCACGGCCGGTGTGGGGATGGGCCCAGCCAGCAGGACATCGATGCCGGCAGCCGACAAGCCGGCTTCCAGCGCGGATTCCAGCATGTAGCCTGAAATACGGGTGTCTTTTCCGATCAGTACGGCCGGACGCTCGCGATGGGGATATTGTTCTACCAGGACCTTGCCAGCAGCGTAACCCAGACGCAGGGCAAATTCTGCATTGATGACGGTACCGCCCACCCGGCCCCGGACCCCGTCGGTCCCGAAATATTTGCGTTTGCTCATTGCTTGATTCCGTTTTCAACGGCTTCCCAAATATGGACGGCGTCGGCCGTCTCCCTGACATCGTGTACACGAATGATGGACGCCCCACGCTGGATGGCGGCCAGCGCCGCTGCAAGGCTTCCTGCCAGGCGATCCTGTGGCTCGCGACCGAGCACATGGCCCAGCATGGATTTGCGCGACAGCCCGGCCAGCGTCGGATAGGCATGCCGTGTGAGATCAGCGTGATGGCGCAGCAGCGTATAGTTTTGTGCCACGGTCTTGCCAAACCCGAAGCCCGGGTCCAGCACGATTCTGTCCTTCGCCACACCAGCGTCTTCCAGCGCACCTGCCCGCTTGAGCAGGTAACCATGTACCTCGGCCACCACATCTGAATAATGGGGTGCCTGCTGCATGGTGCGGGGTTCGCCCTGCATGTGCATGGCACACAATGCGCAATCATGGGCGGCCACTGCCTGCAGTGCAGCCTGATTTCCAAAAGCCGTGATGTCGTTGATCATGTCGACGCCAGCATCGAGCGCATGTTGCATGATTTCCGGCTTGGTGGTGTCAATGGAAAGCGGAACCCCGGAATCCATCAGCCCCTGGATGACGGGCATGATGCGGCTCAGTTCTTCTTGTGTGCTCACCGGACGGGCGCCCGGACGGCTGGACTCACCGCCAATATCAAGCATGTCGGCGCCCTGCTCGATCAGGGTGACCCCCTGCCTGACGGCCTGCGCCGGTGTGATGCCGGGCCGGCCATCAGAGAAGGAGTCGGGCGTGACGTTGATGATTCCCATGACAAGCGGGCGTTCAAGCGATAGCCTGAAACGCCCGCACTGCAGCGAATTGGACATGATGCGTCCGACGTGTCTGAAGGCAATCAGACAGGGGTGGTTGCCGTGTCGCCGTCGTCGGCCGGCACACCACCTGTTGCAGGAGGCTGCGACGAGCCGCCTGACGATGAACCGTCGGGCTCTTTGGGCGGTCGGGGCGGACGTCCCTCCATGATGTCGTTGATCTGGTCGGCATCAATGGTTTCCCACTCGAGCAGGGCCGCAGCCATGGCTTCCATCTTGTCGCGGTTTTCTTCGATCAGCTTGCGTGCCACACCGTATTGCTCGTCGATGATGCGGCGGACCTCCTGGTCGACCTTCTGCATGGTGGCCTCGGATACGTGCGTGGTTTGTGTCACGCTGCGTCCAAGAAAGACCTCGCCTTCGTTTTCGGCATAGACCATGGGGCCAAGGGATTCTGTCATGCCGTAACGCATGACGATATCGCGTGCAATGGTGGTGGCCCGCTCAAAGTCGTTGGATGCACCGGTCGTCATTTGATTCATGAAGACTTCTTCGGCAATACGCCCGCCAAACAGGACAGCGATCATGTTGAGCAAATGCTGCTTGTCCATGCTGTAGCGGTCTTGTTCAGGCAGCTGCATGGTCACGCCCAGTGCGCGTCCGCGCGGGATGATGGTGACCTTGTGGACCGGGTCGGTCTTGGGCAGCAACCTGGCCACCAGGGCATGGCCGGACTCATGATAGGCCGTATTGCGGCGCTCTTCCTCGGGCATGATGACCGAGCGGCGCTCGGCACCCATGATGATCTTGTCCTTGGCGTTTTCAAAGTCGCTCATGTCGACGGAACGGGCATTGCGACGCGCGGCGAACAGGGCGGCCTCGTTCACGAGGTTGGCCAGATCGGCGCCGGAAAAGCCGGGTGTTCCGCGTGCCAGCACGCGTGGCTCGACGTCGGAAGCCAGCGGCACCTTGCGCATGTGCACCTTGAGAATCTGCTCGCGACCCCGGATATCGGGAAGCGGAACCACAACCTGACGGTCGAAACGGCCCGGACGCAGCAGGGCCGGGTCGAGCACGTCGGGCCGGTTGGTGGCAGCAATGACCAGGACCCCCTGGCCAGTCTCGAAACCGTCCATTTCGACCAGCAGCTGGTTGAGGGTTTGCTCGCGTTCGTCGTTGCCGCCACCGAGGCCAGCGCCCCGCTGACGACCGACGGCATCGATCTCGTCAATGAAAATGATGCACGGCGAATGCTTTTTGGCGTTCTCGAACATGTCGCGAACCCGCGCCGCACCCACACCTACAAACATTTCAACGAAATCAGAGCCGGAAATACTGAAGAACGGCACCTTGGCTTCGCCGGCAATAGCCTTGGCAAGCAGCGTTTTACCCGTGCCTGGTGAGCCGACCATCAGGACACCGCGTGGAATACGCCCGCCCAGACGCTGAAACTTGGTGGGATCACGAAGAAAATCAACCAGCTCCTGAACGTCGTCCTTGGCTTCGTCGCAGCCAGCGACATCGGCAAAGGTGATGTTGTTGGTGTTTTCATCCAGCAAACGGGCCTTGGACTTGCCGAAGCTGAACGCGCCTCCCTTGCCGCCGCCCTGCATTTGTCGCATGAAGAAAATCCATACGCCAATAAGCAACAGCATGGGGAACCAGGAGATGAAGAGGCTGGTCAGGAAGGAGGGTTCGTCGCGTGCCTTGCCGGAAACCTGAACGCCTGACTTGACCAGTTCGGGAACCATCCAGAGGTCACCGGGTGAGGTAAGACTGTAGGGACGACCGGCCTCGGGGGTGACATAGAGGGTATCGCCCTGGATGTCTACCTTGGTAATACGCCCGGCCTGCGCGTCTGTCATGAACTGGGTATAGGTGACGTTATCGCCTGTGGCCACATGACCGTCGAATTGCTTGAAAACGGTAAACAGCACAAGCGCGATCACCATCCAGATCGCTATCTTGGAAAACGAGTTGTTCAAAGCCAACCTCCTACGTATCGCTTTGCCTGCAGGGCGGCCTTGATGGCCTGAGCACCATGCAGAGTCTGTATACGTTATTCTACCCGATGCGGGTGTTACCGGGTCTGTCGGCGAACCAACGGCAAGCGTCAGTCATCCTTCCATTGCCGGGCAATCAGAAAAGTTTCGGTGGAGCGATCGCGCGAAGCCTTGGGCTTGCGTACCACTACCCGCCTGAAATGCTGCCGGAATTGCTCAAGCACCTGCGTGAAACCTCCACCCTGAAAGGCTTTGGTGATCAGGACCCCATCGGGTTTCAGGTGATTCCGGGCAAACTCCAGCACCAGATCGTGCAGATGGCTCATGGCTGCGACATCTGCCACCTTGATTCCTGTCAAGTTGGGGGCCATGTCTGAAATAACAAGGTCAACCCGGTCACCACCCAGTTGTTCCTCGAGCTGACTCAGCACATCGTCATCACGGAAGTCGCCCTGTATGAAGGTGACGTCAGGAATCGGATCCATGGGAAGGCGGTCCAGGGCAATGATCTGACCATTGAGGACGCCACCCGCATCCAGAAGACGGTGACGGACAACCTGAGACCAGCTTCCGGGTGCCGCACCCAGATCGACTACAACACTGCCTGCCAGCGGCAATGCCTCGGCATCCAGCAACTCCAGCAGCTTGTAGGCGGCACGCGCCCGATAGCCATGCTGTTGCGCCAGTTTCACATACGGGTCATTCACATGATCCTGCATCCAGCGTTTGGACACTTTTTTCTTGGCCATTGCCGTACAATATTCCTATGCCTATGCTTGAACTTTCTTCTGCGCTGCGCAGCAGCTTGCGCGCCCGCGCCCACGCGCTTCACCCGGTTGTCCAGATCGGCGATCAGGGTGTTTCCCAAAATGTGCTCAAGGAAATTGATCGCAGCCTGGCTGCACATGAGCTCATCAAGATCAAGGTGGCAAGCGGCGACCGGGCTGAGCGCAATGACATGCTCGACACCATTTGCGACCAGTTGAACTGCTCACCCGTTCAGCATCTGGGACGCACGCTGGTGGTCTACCGCCCTGCCGCCTCCGCAGACAGCATTTTCAATGATCCCATCGAACGCAAGCCTTCCGAGCCCTATACTCCCAAGAAACTGGCAGCAGCGGGTAAAAAGCGCACCCATGCCGGGCCAACGGGCCGCCGCAAGAAACGGCCCGCATCGTCATTTTGATGCCTACACGTAGCGGATACTGATAATTTCGTACTCGCGCACGCCACCGGGGGCGTGTACTTCAGCCACATCGCCCTCTTCCTTGCCGATAAGGGCCCGGGCAACCGGGCTGGAAATCGAGATCAGGTTGGCGCGGATGTCGGCCTCGACATCGCCCACAATCTGATAGGTCAGCCTGTCTCCGGTTTCCAAGTTTTCTATTTCTACCGTTGCGCCAAAAACGGCCTTGCCGTCCACATCCAGCTCGCTGGGCTCGATGATTTGTGCATTGGACAGGGTGCCGTCAAGTTCCTTGATCCGGGCCTCGACAAACGCCTGACGCTCGCGCGCGGCATCGTATTCTGCATTTTCGGACAGGTCGCCCTGTGCGCGGGCTTCAGCGATGGCGTCAATAACCTGGGGGCGCTCGATCGTCTTGAGTTGTTTCAATTCAGCTCGCAGCCGGTCAGCACCGCGAGTCGTCAACGGTATCGTGGACATAGTGATTCCAAGTAAATAGCGTGGCTTTCGACAGAAAGCAGCTGGGCAGACAATGCAGGCTGGCTGCCTGACGCCTGAAAAGGCGCAGCCAACGAAAAGCCCCGGCCAGCACGCCGGGGCAACATGCCTTTATTGTGCGCAAAGTCTAGGCAGAATGCAAGCCCTGATCAGCGCGGGGACGCAGCAAGGCGTACAGGAGTATGGCGCCAAAGGTCGCCGTGCCGATACCGTCCAGATGGAAGGTGCCGAACTGCAGGGAAAAATTTCCTGCGCCCAGGATGAGGGTAACGGCCGCCACAATGAGGTTTTCGTTGCGACTGAAATCCACCTGGTTGACTACCCATATGCGGGCCCCGGCAATGGTGATCAGCCCGAACACGACAATGGACATGCCGCCCAGCACCGGGCCCGGAATGGCCTGGATGAGCGCACCGAACTTGGGTGAAAATCCCAGCAGGATGGCGATCAGGGCCGCCGTGACAAAGGCCAGCGTAGAGTAGATGCGTGTTGCCGCCATGACACCGATGTTCTCGGCATATGTCGTGACCCCCGTGCCACCCACCGCCCCTGACAGCATGGTGGCCACACCATCACCTGCAAAAGCGCGCCCCAGATAATGGTCCAGATCCTTGCCCGTCATGGCACTGACTGCCTTGATATGACCAAGATTTTCTGCGACGAGGATAATGGCGACCGGTGCAATGACGCTGATGGCCTGGGCCTCGAATACCGGCTTGTGAAAAGTGGGCATGCCCAGCCACGCTGCGCTGGCTACTGCAGCGAAGTCGATGGGTGCGCCCCAGCCAAGCCCATTGGTAAACAGGGCGTACAGTACGCAGGCCAGCAACAGACCCACCAGAATGAGCAGCCGCTGCCATACGCCACGCGTGAACACGGCCACACCACCCACGCACAGAACCGTCATGAGCGCCATCAGCGCATCAAAGGTGGAGCCGCCCATGGCTCCGCGGGCAGCCGTGGGCGCCAGATTGAGCCCGATCACGGCCACAATGGCACCCGTTACCACGGGGGGCATCAGGGCATTGATCCAGGCGGTTCCGCTGGCTGAGCGCGCACTGGTGTACCACACCACCACGCCAATAAGGGTATAGACCAGGCCGCAGACGACAATGGCCCCCAGCGCCACGCCAATATTGGGGTTGGCACCCGATCCGGCGTAGCCGGTCACGGCAATGACCCCACCGATGAAGGCAAAGCTCGAACCCAGATAGCTGGGCACGCGCCCGCCGACAAACACAAAAAAGATCAGGGTACCAATGCCCGACATCAATATGGCGAGATTGGGATCAAAGCCCATGAGCAGCGGCGCCAGTATGGTGGATCCGAACATGGCCACGACATGCTGGGCGCCCATGGCCAGGTTTTTCCACCCGTCCAGACGTTCGTCAGGCATGACGGCATCGGCGCCGGATTGAGGCCGGACCAGACGCCAGCGGGGAAAATAGGTTTCAGACATGATGAATGATGCGCTCTGAAGTGGACAAGCTGGAGTCAGGAATCGGTAATGGCAGCGTGGAGGTCTTGCAGGGAATAGACTTGCAGGCCGTTGGCTTGCTGCAGGTAGTGCAGGCCTTCAACGGCGGCCTTGGCACCGGCCATGGTCGTGAAGTAGGTCAGCCCCGCAGCCAGCGCATTGGTGCGCAACACGCGGGAGTCCGCAATGGCGTTGCGGCGCTCTGCAACCGTATTGATCACCATGGCGATCTCGCCATTCTTGATGCGATCCACCACGTGTGGGCGGCCCTCGGCCACCTTGTTGACCGCCTTGACCGCCAGGTCATGGGCCGCGATGGCCGCCGCCGTACCCCGCGTTGCAGCGAGCTCAAAGCCCAATTCGAGCAGCTGTCGGGCCAGCTCCACGGCGGCTTCCTTGTCTTCATCGCGCACGCTCATGAACACCGTGCCGGACTCGGGCAGGAATGCGCTGGCCGCCAGCTGGGATTTCACGAAGGCCTCGCCAAAGCTCTGCCCGACCCCCATGACCTCGCCCGTTGATTTCATTTCGGGGCCAAGAATGGTATCCACCCCCGGGAACTTCACAAACGGAAAGACGGCTTCCTTGATGGTGTAGTACGAAGGGGTCACTTCTTTGGTCACACCCAGTTCAGCCAGCGTCTTGCCCGCCATGACCCGCGCCGCAATGCGAGCCAGCGGCAAACCGGTTGCCTTGGACACGTAAGGGACGGTACGCGAGGCACGGGGGTTGACCTCAAGCACGTAGACATCGTCATTCTGGATGGCAAACTGCACGTTCATCAGACCCCTGACATTCAGGGCCCGTGCCATCAGGCCGGTCTGGCGCTTGATCTCGTCAATGGTGGCTTCTGACAGCGAATACGGTGGCAGGCTGCAGGCCGAATCCCCCGAGTGCACGCCGGCCTGTTCAATATGCTCCATGACGCCGCCCACGAAAACGGTCTCGCCGTCTGCGATGCAATCGACATCAACCTCGATGGCATTGCGAAGAAAGTGGTCCAGCAGCACGGGAGAGTCATTGCTGACCTGAACCGCTTCGCGCATGTAGCGCTCCAGCTCGGATTGCTCGTGCACGATTTCCATGGCCCGGCCACCCAGCACATAGCTGGGCCGGACGACAAGCGGGTAGCCAATTTCGGCAGCCAGGGCCAGTGCCTCGCCCTCGGTGCGTGCCGTCCGATTGGGCGGCTGACGCAGGCCAATCTTGTTGAGCAGCTTCTGAAAACGCTCGCGGTCTTCAGCCACATCAATGGATTCGGGGCTGGTTCCGATGATGGGGACGCCATTGGCCTCGAGCTCTCGGGCCAGCTTGAGGGGTGTCTGGCCGCCGTACTGGACAATCATGCCGGCCGGCTGCTCGACATCAACAATCTCAAGCACGTCTTCAAGCGTGAGAGACTCGAAATACAGTCGGTCGGCCGTGTCGTAATCGGTGGACACGGTTTCGGGATTGCAGTTGACCATGATGGTTTCGTAGCCATCCTCACGCAACGACAGGGCGGCATGCACACAACAGTAGTCAAACTCTATGCCCTGCCCGATCCGGTTGGGCCCCCCGCCCAGCACGATGATCTTCTGTCTGTCTGATGGCAGCGCTTCACACTCTTCTTCGTAGGTGGAATACAGATAGGCCACGCTGGTGGAAAATTCTGCAGCGCAGGTATCGACCCGCTTGTAGACCGGACGAACACCAAGCTGATGACGCAATCTGCGCACTTCGGATTCGGACGTATCCAGCAGAAACGCCAGCCGTCTGTCCGAAAACCCCCTGCGCTTGAGTGCCCGCAGCACCTCTTCATTGAGATCAGCCAGGGTTTTTTGCTCAAGCGCCAACTCGATGTCGACGATTTCCTGGATTTGTGCCAGAAACCATGGGTCAATGGCCGTAAGCTGGTGGACCTCTTCAGCCGAGAAACCTTGCGCAAAGGCATCGCCTACATACCAGATGCGCTCGGGGCCGGGCTCACCCAGCTCCACGATGAGCCGTTCCCGGTCGGTGGTCTTCTGGTTGAGACCGTCAACACCGACCTCCAGCCCGCGCAGGGCCTTCTGGAAGGACTCCTGGAAGGTGCGACCAATGGCCATGACCTCGCCAACGGACTTCATCTGGGTGGTCAGACGGGCATCGGCCGTGGGAAATTTCTCGAACGCGAAACGCGGAATCTTGGTGACGACATAATCAATGCTGGGCTCAAAGGACACGGGGATGCCGCCGTCCGTCAGGTCGTTCTTGAGCTCATCCAGCGTGTAGCCTACGGCCAGCAGCGCAGCCACCTTGGCAATGGGGAAACCGGTGGCCTTGGACGCCAGCGCCGAAGACCTCGATACGCGCGGGTTCATTTCAATCACAATCAACCGCCCATTGGCGGGATTGAGTGCGAACTGCACGTTGGACCCGCCGGACTCCACGCCAATTTCGCGCAGGACGGCCAGCGATGCATCGCGCATCAGCTGATACTCGCGGTCGGTGAGTGTCTGGGCCGGGGCCACCGTGATGGAATCTCCGGTGTGCACGCCCATGGGATCCAGGTTCTCGATTGAGCAGACAATAATGCAGTTATCTGCCTGGTCCCGGACCACCTCCATCTCGAATTCTTTCCACCCGAGCAGGGACTCTTCAATGAGCAGCTCATTGCTTGGCGAGGCTTCAAGCCCCCGCCTGCATATGGTCTCGAACTCTTCCGCATTGTAGGCAATGCCTCCGCCTGTCCCGCCCAGGGTAAAGCTGGGCCGGATGACAACCGGGAAGCCGGATGTGCCCACCTGTTCGGCGATGGTGCGCTGCACGGCCCAGGCCTCGTCCATGGAATGGGCAATGCCCGACTGCGCTGATTCCAGCCCGATGCGCGTCATGGCGTCCTTGAACTTCTGCCGGTCTTCGGCCATGTCGATGGCCTCGGCATTGGCAGCCAGGAACTCGACACCATGCCTGGCAAGCACGCCATGCCGAACGAGATCCAGCGCACAGTTAAGTGCGGTCTGCCCACCCATGGTGGGCAGCAGGGCATCGGGTTTTTCACGTTCGATGACCTTTTCAAGCGCCTGCCAGGTAATGGGTTCGACGTAGGTGACATCGGCCGTTTCAGGGTCGGTCATGATGGTAGCCGGGTTGCTGTTGACCAGGATGGTGCGATAACCCTGTGCCTTCAAGGCCTTGCAGGCTTGTGCACCGGAATAGTCGAACTCGCAAGCCTGTCCAATGACGATTGGCCCGGCACCGATAATGAGAATGCTGGAAATATCTGTACGCTTGGGCATGGTGCAAATTACCTGTTGGCTGCCATGAGGTCAGTGAAACGTTGGAAGAGCGGGCGCGCATCAGAGGGGCCAGGGCTGGCTTCGGGAAAGCCCAGAAAGCCCATCACGGGTGCATCGGCCAGTTCGAAACCCTGCACAGCGCCATCAAACAGGGAGACATGCGTGACGCGGACATTGTCGGGCAGCGTATCGGGAAGGATGGTGTCGCCGTAATTCTGGCTGGTGATCAGGACTCGACCGGTTGCGACCTCGCGTACAGGATGATTGATGCCACGCCGGCCACACTTGAGGCGGGCGCCCGAGGCGCCCAGCGAGAGAGCGAGCAATTGATGGCCCAGCCCGATCCCGAACAAGGGGACTTTGGCTGCGATCAGGGAGCCGCATTCGGCAAGCAGGCTGGTCAGCCGTGCCGGGTCGCCCGGCCCGCCAGACAGCACAACGCCGTCAGGCTTGCCGGCAAGCACAGTGGATGCAGGCGTGCCGGCAGGAACCACCGTGACTTCACAACCCTGAGCAACCAGATCGCGCAACAGGCTTTGCCTGACGCCAAGGTCGTAAACCGCCACACGATAATTAGCCGACGGTGCAGGAATTTGCTGCCCGGCAAGGTCTTGCGAGCCATCAGACCATGAATAGGGAGCCGATGTGGTTGCGTCATCAACCGGATGGATGTCGGGATGTGGTGCAACCTGACGCGCCAATGCCTGCGCCTGCTCTGTGTCGTCTCCAGCAAGGATGCAGGCCCCTTGTGAACCGTGTTCGCGCAGATGGCGTGTCAGCTTGCGGGTATCAACACCCGAAATGGCCACCACCCCTTCCTGAGCCAGGTACTCAGGCAGCGATTGCGTGGCACGAAAATTGGACATCACGGCGGGACAATCGCGTACCACGACACCGCTGACTCTTGCCTTGTCTGACGCTGCATCGACCGGGTTGACACCGGTACTGCCGATATGGGGGTAGGTAAACACCACGATCTGACCCGCATAGGCGGGATCAGTGAGGATTTCCTGGTGACCCGTCATGGCGGTGTTAAACACAATGGTCGCCAGACTGTGACCCTCTGCCCCGATGGACACACCCCGAAACAGAGTGCCATCAGCCAGGGCAAGTACGGCAGGATGCGACGAGACACGGCGTCCCGATTCAATTAATGGCAGCACGTTTGACCCTCGTGGTGGATTCCCGGCAAATAAACCCGCTGATTATACCCCGTGCCGATCAGAGCTGGAAAACGGCCAGCCCCCACACTTTTCAAGGACAAAAGCGCCAGAGAGTGGATTGTTATTGACCAGCAAAATAGACTACAGTCTTGTATGAGACATATGAAACAATCAGTGCCTGACCCGTAACCATGACAACACAACTTGAACAGCTTCGCACCATGACAACCGTGGTGGCTGACACCGGAGACCTGGATCAGATCCGGCAGTTCCGGCCTACCGACGCCACCACCAACCCGACCCTGATTCTGGCTGCCGCCCGGCAACCCGCTTATCGTCCCATTGTGGAGCAAGTGGTGCGCGATCATGCCAGAGCCACCGGTGTTGAGCTCACCGACCACCTGCTGGTGGCATTTGGCCGCCAGATTCTGGAGGCCATTCCCGGCAGGGTGTCTACGGAAGTCGATGCCCGCTTGTCATTTGATACCCAGGCCAGCATCGAACGTGCCAGGCAGCTGATCAGCCTCTATGATGCTGCCGGAGTCGATCGCGACCGCGTGCTGATCAAGCTGGCATCCACCTGGGAAGGCATACAGGCTGCCCGCGAGCTGGAAGCACAGGGCATCCACTGCAACATGACACTGATGTTCAGTGTGGCCCAGGCACTGGCGTGCGCCCAGGCCAACGTCACACTTATTTCGCCCTTTGTGGGCCGTATCCTGGACTGGCACAAGAAGGCGGCCGGCGACAGCTGGGATCCAGCCGCACACCTGGGTGCCGATGATCCGGGCGTGCAATCGGTACGGCGCATCTATAACTATTACAAGGCTTACGACATTCCCACCCAGATCATGGGTGCAAGCTTCAGGAATATTGAAGAAATCCGCGCGTTGGCCGGATGCGACCTGCTGACCATCAGCCCGGCCCTGCTCCAGGAGCTTCAGGACAGCCGTGCTCCCCTTTCCCGTGCCCTGACGCCCGACGCCGCCAAGGACGACGCTCCAAAATGGCGGGCCAGCAATGAAGTCACTTTCCGTACCGA
>Ga0079226_10001591_pt1 | contig 17416 bp, 14 predicted proteins | sample Poulit2014_FD_76345 | JGI IMG/M metagenome (GOLD analysis project Ga0079226, IMG submission 76345) | Agricultural soil microbial communities from Georgia to study Nitrogen management - Poultry litter 2014 | ecosystem: Environmental > Terrestrial > Soil > Agricultural land | place: USA: Georgia...
TGAAAAATAATGGAGGGTTGAAGATGAACGATACATATATAAAAGTAGAACAATCTAGCCATGTAGCAACAGTCACGATTGATCGTCCCCCAGTTAATCCGTTAAATACCGAAGTCTTTGAGCAACTAGCTTATGCATTTCATGAATTGGAAACGAGCGATGATGTTCGTGTAGTTATTTTGACGGGAGCTGGGGAGAAAGCATTCGTAGCAGGAGCAGATATAAATGAAATGAAAGACTTGGATTTAGTCGGGATTAATCGGATGAATAAAACATCCCGTTCTCTGTTCACCCAAATTGAAAAACTTGCTAAACCTGTCATCGCAGCAATAAATGGCCTTGCGCTTGGTGGAGGATTGGAATTAGCATTGGCATGTGATCTAAGACTTGCTTCCAGTAATGCCAAGTTTTCTTTCCCGGAAGTGGATTTAGGAATCATTCCTGGAGGGGGAGGCACACAACGTCTTCAAAAAATTGTCGGGCAAGGATTAGCAAAAGAATTGCTTTATTTTGCAGAAATATTTGATGCAGATCGCGCCAAAGAATTAGGGCTTGTAAATAAGGTAGTGAGCAAGGAAGCATTGCTGAACGAGGCAACAAAATGGGCAGAAAAGTTGGCTGATAAGCCGCCAATCGCCCTGCAAATGTTAAAGCTTGCCGTGAATGAAGGTAGCAACACGAACATGGATACAGCATTATCCATCGAAAATGCTTGTTTTGCCAATGCTTTTTCAACGGAAGATCGAAAAGAAGGGTTAACGGCTTTCATAGAAAAAAGAGAGCCTGTTTATCAAGGAAAGTAGCCAGGGTTTTAGTGTGAAGTATCCAAACACTCTTTGGATACTTCCAGATTAAACGCTAGGTGAAGAAAGGAGATTCTTATGTCGCAAGTACAGATTGAATCTTTATTTAATAGAGGTAAGAGCGAACTAAGCTTTTCACCCGAGCAATTCAATGATCAGCAGAGAATGATCCAGGATATGAGTATGCAGTTTGTAGTAAGGGATGTTATGCCTGAATTGGAAGCTATCGAGAATAAAGATTTTGAACGAACAGTGAATTTGATTCAAAAAGCAGGAGAGCTCGGCTTGCTTGGTGCGGATGTTCCGGTTGACAATGGCGGACTGGAACTGGGAAAAGTAAGTGAAATCATCATATCAGAGTCGATTGGAAGGAGCCGTTCCTTTTCCATAACATTTGGAGGACAGACCGGGATAGGAGTTTTGCCAATCGTGTATTTTGGTAACGAGGCGCAGAAAGAGCGCTATTTACCTGCTATTTTAGCGGGAGAGAAAATCGTCTCTTATGCGTTGACTGAACCAACTTCCGGAACCGATGCAATGAGTTTAAAGACTAGTGCTGAGCTTGCCGAAGAGGGCGGACATTATATATTGAACGGAGAAAAACAGTGGATCACCAACGCTGCTTTTGCAGATTTTTTCATTGTGTATGCTAGAGTTCCTGACAGAGGAATTACTGCATTTATCGTGGAAAAAGACCGAGACGGTTTAACCGTTGGACCAGAGGAAGACAAAATGGGCTTGCATGGTTCTTCTACCTGCTCTGTAATATTGACAGACGTGAAAGTTCCTGCAGAGAATGTTATTGGAGAAGTAGGGCGCGGTCATATTATCGCATTTAATATTTTAAATATCGGCAGGCTCAAAATGGGTGCTTCCGCCTTGGGATTATCGAAACGATCCATTGAGTTGGCAGTTCAATACGGAAAAGAGAGAAAACAATTCAATAAACCATTAACTGATTTTTCATTAATTAAAGAAAAAATTGCAGAAATGACTGTAAAAACATTTATAACAGAATCGGCTCTTTACCGGACAGCGGGCGTATTGGAAGAAGCTTTCCAACAGAATGCAACAGCTTCTTATGCGGAAATTATTGCCCCCTTTGCAATCGAGTGTTCTATGAATAAGGTGCTTGCTACGGAGTATTTAGATGAAATAATTGATGAAGCTGTACAAATTCATGGAGGATATGGATTTATGGCTGAGTATGAAGTTGAAAAAATTTACCGGGATTCACGAGTGAACCGTATTTTTGAAGGAACAAATGAAATCAACCGGGTGCTTATTGCCAATACCATTTTTAAGCAAGAAAGTTTTGCTGTCGAATCAATTGAAATAAAATCAAAAGAATTACAGACAGAAGTGGCTATTTTACACATGCTTATTGCTGTGTTTCAAGAATTGACAAAACATGTTCGGGAGAAGGAAAAGATAGATTTAAACGAAGACCAAGAGCTGGCGGCCTTTATTGCCGATATAACGATATCAATCTATGCTCTTGAAGCAGCAGTGGAACGGACAGAATATATGATTGCTAATCAAGATGTTGAAGCGGCAAGGTTTGCCAAGAAATGCACACAAGTCTTTGCTCATGAAGAAGCCGGAAAGCTGATGCAGCGTTATCTAAATTTTGCACACGATTGGTCAGAGCAAGTTGGAGAAAAGATGAAGGAACTGGCGGAAAAAAGAAAAGATGTCGATATTATTCAGGATAAACGAGAAATAGCAGATAAATTAATTGAAGAAGGATCCTATACGATTATGTAAAGAGGTAGATGTTATGACAAATATTGTAATTGTAGAAGGTGCACGAACGCCATTTGCTAATATAGCAAAGTCGTTTAAACATATAACTGCTAGTGAATTAGGAACAATTGCATCGAAGGAAGCTATAAAACGATCGAATATAAACCCTGAGGCAATTGATCATGTTATTTTCGGCAATGTACAGCAGTCTGATAAAAATGCTCATATGCTGTCAAGGCATATCGCCCTTCAATCCGGTCTTAAAACAGAAGTTCCAGCGGTTACTGTTAATCGAGTATGTGGAACCGGAATCGAAGCGATTATTATGGCTGCCAGGTTTATTATGGCTGGGGAATCAGAAGTTGTTTTAGCCGGCGGTACAGAGAGTATGAGTCAAGTTCCTCATGTTATCCCAGGAATGAGATGGGGGAGTGCGCTCGGTGGGCCACAAATAGAAGATTGGGTTTGGGATGGCTTACTTGATGCAAATTGTGGTTATACAATGGCAGAAACGGCAGAAAATGTCGCCCGTAAATACAATATTTCACGTGAAGAAGTGGATCGGCATGCGCTCACCAGTTATCAATTAGCGATTAGAGCACGAGATAATGGAATTTTACAAGAAGAAATTATTCCGGTCGAAGTCGCAAATCGAAAAGGGAACTTCATCGTTGAACAGGATGAACACATCCGTGAAACGAGTATGGAGCAACTAAGTAAATTAGAAGCACGGTTTGTTAAAAATGGTGTGGTTACACCCGGAAATGCCAGCGGTATGGTAGACGGAGCTGCCGCCGTTATCGTAACGACAGAGGAGTACGCCCAAAACAACCATTTGCAACCTATCGGAAGGCTTATCTCCTGGGATGCAGTCGGTGTCGAACCGAAATATATGGGAATAGGACCGGTGCCAGCTATTGATAATTCACTTAAGAAAGCCAATCTATCAGTAGCAGATCTTGATTTAGTAGAAATCAATGAAGCTTTTTCTGCACAGTATATTGCATGTCAGAGAGAACTTGGTTTTGATTCGGAAATTGGCAATGTCAATGGAGGAGCCATTGCTATTGGACATCCGCTTGCAGCGAGTGGAACAAGGATAACGTATACACTTTTAAAAGAATTAAGAAGAAGGAAAAAAACTTACGGTGTCTCATCCGCATGTATCGGGGGAGGACAAGGAGTGGCGGCTGTCTTTGAAGCGTTGTAACATGCGAAGAAAGAGAAATTTGTTCAGAGAGGCGGGGTATCTTGTTTTCACTAAAGCCGATGAATATAAGTAAACAGTTGTATGAAACTGCAAATAAGTATGGAAATCGTGAAGCCATTTACTTTGAGGGAATTAGATTGACATATAGAGAGCTGAACGAACAAGTTTCAATGCTTGCCAAAGGACTGAAAGCTAACGGTATTAAACGTGGGGAGCATATTGGCGTTTCTTTACAAAATTCTATACAGTTTATCGTCGCATATTATGCGATAGCAAGAATCGGTGCAGCATTTGTCCCGGTGAATCCTTACTTTAAAGAAAAAGAGGCAGAGCAAGTGATAAATCAATCCGATGTCACTGTTTTATTTTGCGATGCAGCACGTCAGTACCAGAAAATATGTGCCAAAATCAATGACTTTAAATTAAAGATTGCAGTCGGTTTCACCGCCCCAGGTTTTAAAAGTTTTGAAGATTTTTTACTAGGTGTCGACGAAGATGAAGTTGTCCACGAACCGCCCAAAAATGACTTGGCTGCAATTATGTACACATCCGGAACGACAGGGCAGCCAAAAGGTGCTATGTTGACACATAAAAATTTACTATCATCAACAATGGAAGCAGGACACCGGATGCAAGTAACTGAAGAGGATGTTTTTATTATTCCTAGCCCTCTCTTTCATATTTTCGGTGTGACATTTATCTTAAGAGCCTTAATAAGTGGTGGTAAATTAGTATTGATGAGAAAGTATTCTGTCACGAATACTTTAAAACTAATTGAGCAAGAAAAAGTAACCGTTCATCCCGGGGTGCCAACGATGTTTAATTTGGAATTGAACTCGCCCGATATTGATAAGTACGACTTAAGTTCACTTCGCATCGCTGGTGAAGTTGCAGCAGCTCCAAGCTCTATAGAATTAATTAATCAAATTCGTACGAAAATGAATTGCGATGTTTTAATTGCTTATGGAATGACAGAAACATCTGCTACCGTTACTATTACGAGTCTTGAAGACAGTGATGAAATTCGAGCAAAAACGGTCGGTAAAACGATACGTGGAACAGAAATTAAGATAGTGGATGAAGCGAAAAATGAATGTGGGTGCGGAGAGGTAGGAGAAATTGTCTGCCGTGGGCCAGGAGTGACAAGAGGGTATTATAAAATGCCTGAGGAGACAGAAAAAGTAATAGATGCTGAAGGTTGGTTTTATACAGGAGATTTGGCTGCCAAAGATGAAAGCGGATACATTAAGGTTGTTGGAAGAAAATCAGACACCGTCATTAGCGGCGGATTTAATGTGTACCCAAAAGAATTGGAAGGTGCGTTGCACGAGTATGACGGAATAGCAGATGCAGCTATAGTTGGTATTCCCGATCCGTTATTGGGAGAAGCAGTTGTCGCTTGCATCGTCAAACAGAATGATGCAGATTTGCATGTTTCTGAATTAGAAGAGTATATGAAAAAACATTTTGTAAAGTATAAGCTACCAAAATACTATTTGTTTTTAGAGGAATTGCCAGTCATGCCTTCCGGAAAAATAAGCAAACAGAAATTAAAAGAAATTGCTGAGGAGAAATGGTTAGCAAGTGAAACGCCATCCAAAATGGGTAACTATAGCTAAATAGTAGGAGGTTCTTATGTCCATCTATAAAAGAGAACATGGAGCAGAGCAACCGTATTGGTCAATTGGGAAGTATAAAATGAGATTGCCTTTCATTCATTATCGTTTAGAGACACCAGAATTAATACAAGGATTTGTTATCTTTACGATAGGGTTAAGTTTAATAGAAATAATGACAACCTATGTTGGAATGTCGTATCATGCTGCTATAGCTGTTGTGGCGCTCAATCATGTTCTCATGTTATTGCCAAGTACTTTCGGTGTCCCTTTTGTATCTGGGTTTATTACCCCGCTTATTCCTATCTTAGTCGTTTTTTTAGGTAATTTTGAACCGGGCCCTGAAGCGGTAAAAGCGTTAATTGCTGTTCAACTTGTTGTAGGTGCAATATTTTTGCTTTTAGGTGTAACAGGGCTAGGGAAAAAATTCATTGTCCATCTACCCAATTCATTAAAGGGCGGGATTTTAATTGGAGCTGGAATTGGCGCCATTATGACAGAAATTGAACCAGGTGGTAGAATTGCGGAGACGCCCTATTCGCTCCTGATTGGTGGATTTTTATGTCTATATATTATGTTTTCTAAATCATTTAAGAGAATAGCTAGTAATAACCGTTTTTTTCGATTGATTTCAAGTTATGGTATAATGCCGGCCATAATTGTTGCTATCGTGATTGGTTGGATTATTAAAGAATATCCGTCTCCGACAATAGAATGGGGAGTTACCATCCCTTCATTTTCTGAGTTATGGAAAATAACACCTTTTGTCGTCGGATTTCCAAGCATAAAAATATTAATGTTGGCCTTTCCGACAGCAATATTAGCTTACATTATTGCATATGGTGACATTATTGTTGGGGAAAGTTTAATAAAAAGAGCAAATAAAGCCCGTGATGATGAAAAAATATCGTATGACCTAGGTCAGGTTCACACTTTAACAGCGATTAGAAATTTTCTTAACGCATTATTTTTACCACATCCAGGTCTTGCTGGGCCAATATTTACAGCGGGCACAGCTACTGTTGCTGAGCGGTATACATATGGGAGAAAAGCGATGGATTCTATTTTTTCTGGTACGAATTCATTATTGATCGCTTTCACCTTCGCTATGTTCGTATCACCACTTATTACGTTGTTTCAACCTTTTTTGCCAATCGCATTATCAATAACTCTCATTATCACAGGCTACCTCTGTATTACACTCGGTATTCAACAAGTCAAAACAGAAACAGAAATAGGGGTGGCAGGTGTAATGGGTATAACATTGGCCATTTATGGGGCGGCTTACGCTTTAGTTGTAGGAATACTGTTATATTTTATTGTGGAACGCACAAGTTTTCAATTAAACAAACAAATGCCTAAAGGCAAAACGAAATCCGCTTAAATTTTATAATGAAGCTCGACATATAGCTGTCATATTTTTGCCCCTCATATGTTGAGGGGTTTTTGCATAGCAAGATGGAATTTAATCAATCTATAGAAAAAAGATGATTAAGGCGTTTAACCAAAACCATCTTGCAATCTAATTTCATTTTAATATGTTTTATATAAGAAATCGGTAACTTGATAATCTTGTGGATGATGTTGTTCGAAAATCATATCTCTTAATTTTAATGACAGTTTGTCTTCAAGGTGTAAAAATTCTCCCCACAAGCGGGCGTTGCTCTGAACTTTATTACCACGTTTAAGACGTTTTGATTCATAATTTGAAAATGCTTCTTCTATGTCGGCTCCATTAGATAGTTCACTTTTAATGGTAGCCACATCTTCAAGTGCTTGGCATCCTCCCTGGGCCAAGTACTGTAACATAGGATGAGCGGCATCGCCTATCAAAGCAATGTTATCTTTAACCCATTTATTCAAAGGTTCTCTATCATACATTGGCCAACGGAACTGACGCTCAATAAAAGAAAGTGCTGTTTGCACAAGTGGATGGCTATTTTTAAAACGACGATCCATTTCTTCAGGTGTTCCCCAGTTGTCTGAATTCGGGTCATAATTATAGGACTTAAACACTACAACTTGATTAAATAATTTACCGCTGCGAACAGGGTATTGAACCAAATGTAAATTAGGTCCAATCCACATAATGACGTCGTCTAAATTAACATGATCTGAAATCTCTTCTGTCGGCAACGTTCCTCTATATGCTACATATTTTGAGCATACAGGTTCATCTTCAGTAAAGATTTTTCTAGTGTTAGACCATAGTCCATCTGCCCCTACTAAATGTTGTGTTTGAAATGATTGTCCTGCTTCAGTCTCAATTGTAATTGGCTTGCCCGGAATTATATTAGTTACATCGACATTGTTGCGTAATTCTATCTTATTTTGCTGATTTTTACATGCATCTAAAAGAATATGATGTAAATCAGAACGATGGACGACTACATAAGGATATTGGTACCGCTTTCGAAATTGTTCATTCAAATCCAAACTGGCTAATTCTTTTGCGGTATATACATCTCTTAATACGAGCCGTTTTGGTTGAACCGCATACTCTAAAACTTCTTCCAATACTCCTAAATCATTCAATATTTTTGTTGCATTCGGAGCCAATTGAATACCTGCACCAACCTCGCCGAATTGAGGTGCTTTTTCCAATACTGTCACTTCTTTGCCTAGTTGTGAAATGCCTAAAGCCGTTGCGAGCCCTCCAATTCCTCCTCCGACAACTGTTATTTCTCTTAACTCTTTCATTTTCAACCCTCATTCCATTATTGTATAATAAAATATCTATAAATGGATAATAATTTATTTTAAATAAAATGTCAATTAATTTTGAATTAAGATGAAATAATGATATCTTTTGTTAAGCTACTATGAGGACAAGATAAAAAGAGGTGTGCTGCAATGGGAAAAAATAAAGGAATTCAGTCATTAGAAGTTGGAATAAGCGTTTTAGATGTTTTTTTAAGAGAAGGGAGCCCTTTGACTTTTGCTGAAGTGCAAAAAATGACCGGTATAACAAAGAGCAACTTGTACAAATACTTTCATTCATTGGTTAAAACAGGAATGTTGCATAGAGACAATAAAGATTCTACTTATGTGTTAGGCAATAAACTAATAGAGTATGGCAATATTGCACTACAGAGTTTAGATGTCGCAGAGCGGATTACACCTTATATAGAAGAGGTCAGCAAAACGACATCATTTACATCTTTATTGGCTATTTGGTCGCAAGGGAAACCTATAGTTGCGAAGATAAGCAGTGCAAGTTATGGGTTATATATTGGAACGGAATTAGGAGCATCTTTACCGTTGCTATCTTCGACAGGAAAAATCTTTTCTTCTTTTTATAGCGGAAAAGACAAAGATGAATGGGAGTTGAAGGAATTGAGCAAGTTGACAGAAAGCAGGCGAGAAAAGTTTATAAAAGAAAAAGAAAAAACAATCAAAGAACAATTTACTTACTCTGTAGATCCGTTAGTTGAGCATGTGTCTTCCATTAGCGTTCCAATATTTAACTCTAAGAAGAACTTGATAGCAGCTATTACTGTAGTTGGTTTTACTCCTTTGATTCCAACAAGCAAAGACGACAAAACGAGTCGATTTGTCATCAGAATCGGAGAAGAAGTCTCAAGTTCCTTTGGTCACAAACGAAGTTAATCATATAAAAATATTGACATACAAAGTTTATATATTATAATAAGTGAAGTAAGTTCTCTATTAGTAAAACATCAATGTAAACGCTTTATGAAGGAGGAATGACTAGTGAACAAATTAATCAGAAATTTTATGCCTTTTAGTGTAATTTTTTTGACTTTCGTTGTTTTAGCTGGGTGCGGAGGGGAAGATGCTACAAGTGGAGATTCGACAGCATCGAGTGAAAAGGGGATAAAGACATTTAAAATATCCCATGTTACGCAAGAATCTCACATATGGCATAAAACAGCTGAAAAATTTTCCGAAGAATTAGAAGAGTTATCCGATGGAAAAATGAATGCTGAAATATATCCTGCTGCACAATTAGGTTTGGAGAAAGATATGATTCAACAGTTAGAAACAGGTTCTTTGGATTTTGGATTTTTAACAAATGCTTATATGAGTACAAGACAGGAATCATTAAACGCTTGGTTTATGCCATTTGTTTTTAACGACTTGGAAGAAGCTGCCGAAATGAGAGAATCTGATGCTACAAGAGCAATGTTAGATGAACTCAGCTCTCAAGGTTTAGTCGGTTTGGATTTCATTTTTGCAGGAAATAGACATATTTTGTTAAGTGAAGAAAATGTAGAAAATGCAGAAAGTTTAAAAGGAAAGAAAATGCGAATTATTGGAAGTCCGGCAATGCAGGACTTTTGGGATGAATTAGAAGCCGGACCGACGGCAATGCCATTATCTGAGGTTTATACTTCTCTTCAAACAGGAGTAATCGACGGGATTGATATTGATTTGGACGCACTTGTCACGGAAAAATATTATGAAAATGCAAACTATCTCACATTGACAAATCATATGACGTTCCCGGCAGTTATTGTGATGGGAGAGCAAACGTTAAATAGCTTAACAGATGAAGAAGAAACGATTGTGAGAGAAGCGATGGAAAAGGCAGTCGATTGGGGAATTGAAGAGTCTATAAAAAGAGAAGAAGAGAATTTAGAACAATTGATTGAGTTAGGCGTCAATGTAGAAGAATTAGAACAAGACGATTCATTCAAAGAAGTTGCTGATATAATCAAGGATAAATATTCGAATGATTCAGACACAATCAAACAATTTTTAGAAGAGGCATCACAGTAGGATTGCTTAGAACAGCCCGCTTTATTATAAAACGGGCTTTTCTTTCTCAAAGCAAGACAAGTGTCTCTATAGTAGTGTTCCCTGTTAAAAGCAAGTTTGTGGACAAGGAGGTTAACTCTTGAAGTTATTGAATCAATTAAGCAATTTTATATACAAAATTGAAACGGTTTTGGCTATATTGTTTGCATCGTCCATGTTAATTTCTTTATCTTTAGGTGTAATTTATCGTTATGTTCTGAACAGTCCATTAATTTGGGCAGAGGAAATAGCAATATTTTCTTTAGTGTGGCTTACTTTTATCGGAGGAAGCATGGGAATAAAACGTCAAGAAACGGCGTCAGTATCCATCTTAATAGATAAATTGACAGGTAGATTAAGACAAGTGTTATTTGGAATAGGCGTGTTGTTTTTAATCGTTTTTTTAATTTATATTATAGTTCTATCTGTCCAATGGCTGTCCTCGCCTAATATTAAGGTGCAGCATTCAAATGCATTAGGGATGCCGATGTTGTATGCCTACTTAAGTGTACCTGTCGGTTTTTTATTTATGACGATTCATTCGATAGAATTGTTTTTTAAAAGTTTTCAACAACAGGAGGGAGACGTTTGCTAGTTGCCTTATTAATATTTATAGGTCTTCTATTATTAAAAGTGCCAATCGCATTTGTTTTAGGAATTACAACGATTGTTTATATTATATTTTCTGGTGACATGGGATTAATGGCAACAGCCCCTCAACGGCTTTACTCGGGATTGGAAAACTATGGGCTATTAGCCATCCCGTTATTTATGCTTGCAGGAGAATTGATGAATTCTGGCGGGATTACAAAAAGACTCGTGGCCTTTTCAAAAACATTGGTAGGACATTTTAAAGGCGGGTTAGCTTATGTCAATGTCCTTGCAAATATGTTACTGGCATCAATCATTGGATCTGCAACCGCCCAAATAGCAATGATGAGCCGGACGATGGTGCCAGCGATGGAAAAGGAAGGTTATTCACGTGAATTCAGTGCAGCGACAACAGCTTCCGCTGGATTGTTAGGTCCGATTATCCCGCCTAGCATGTTATTTATAATATACGGCGTATCTTCCGGGGCTTCAATAGGAGATATGTTCTTAGCGGGTGTGTTTCCAGGTATTATATTTACTCTTTCCTTCATTATTTTAATTGGCTGGCTTGGAAGACGCAATGATTGGCCCACTGAAAAAAGATCTTCAGCGAAAGATATATTCAAATCATTTTTAAAGGTTATTCCCGCCATTGCTGTGCCAATCATCATTATACTTGGGATAATAACCGGAGCATTTACTCCTACCGAGTCGGCTGCAATAGCTTGTTTAGTTGCATTATTTGTCGGTTTTTTTATCTATAGAGAATTAAAAATAACAGAGATACCGAAGATTTTGATTAATACAGTTGTTACAACCGCTATAATTACGATGCTAATTTCGATGGCTAATTTGTTTGGTTGGATGCTATCTTTTGAAATGATCCCACAAACTATTGCAAACTGGATGGTAACATTGACAGAGAGTCCGTTGCTATTTTTATTAGTTGTAAATATTTTTCTATTAATTGTTGGAATGTTTTTAGACGGAATTGCAGCATTAATAATTTTAGTGCCTATATTTACACCTTTAATTGCTAATTACGGGATTGATCCGATACATTTTGGAGTTATTATTAGTGTCAACTTAACTTTAGGGTTATTAACGCCTCCAATTGGATCAGGCTTATATATTGCATCTTCATTGGGAGAAGTCAGGCTAGAGAGCTTGGTAAAATCTTTAGTGCCATTTTTGGTGGTAGCTTTTATCGTTTTATTGATTATTACATACGTGCCCGCTATTACTTTATGGTTGCCTGCTAATTTATGATAAAGCCTAAATGGAAGTACTTCCATTTAGGCTTTATCATTTCAGTTCGTTTTACAAGAAATAAATGGAATGGTAAACTACAAAAATGAAAAAGCAATCAAAGGGGTGGAGAGTGATATGAGCAGAACATCCGTTGAAAATGCGCTTCAAGTATTGAAACTGTTCTCTATGGATGAACCGGAATTGAGTGTAACCGCTGTGGCGGAAAAATTGCAAGTGGCTAAAAGCACAGCGTATCGTTTATTGGCATCACTTGCTAAAGAGGGGTTTGTCTATAAAGACACACAATCAAATTTATATAGTTTAGGAGCTTCTATCATTCCAATGATGGATGTAGTTAAATCACAAATTCATATTTCCAATGAATCCCGACCTATTTTAAGTGACTTGGTGCTTCATACGAAAGAAAATGCGCATCTTGGCATTTTAGAAGGCTTGCATGTAGTTTATTTGGAAACGGTTGAAGGGATGTATGCCCCTGAGGATTATATCCATATCGGAAAAAGGAAACCCGCTCATTGTACGAGCGGAGGAAAAGCGATTCTGGCATTTAATGAAGAGTTTGCTAAGATTGCTGCCGAAAATCTGCAATCTTATACACCTTTTACGGTGACGGAACCACAGCAATTTATGAAACAATTACGCCACATTGGAGAAGTTGGGCATGTAGTGTCCAAACAAGAGTACCAACCGCACATCATAGCAATTGCCGTACCTGTTTATAATGAAAAAAATCAAGTGATTGCGTCAATTAGCATTACTATTGATAAAAGCCGCTATTCAAAATGCTTAGAAATTCGATATATTAACAATCTGAAAAAAGCGGCTAAAGAATTAACTGCGATTATTAAACTACGTAAAAGAAGTGAGATCAATGTCTAAATCTATTTTGTCATCCGTTGTAAGGGCATTGTCAATTCTAAGACTGTTTAACCAAAAACGAAAAGAACTAAGTTTCACGGAAATTGTCCGTTTAACAGACATTCCTAAAAGCAGTGCTCATCGACTGATCAATAGTTTGATAAACGAAGGGTTTCTAACCCAAAATCCTCGGACGAATCATTACCGTTTAGGTCTCGATATTTTAGGTTTAGGCGGAGTCGTTTATAGCCGCCATAAACTGTACCGGGAAGCGATGCCTTTGGTAAAAGAGCTATCCGAAGAATTAGAAGAGTCCGTCCATATTTGTTACCTTGAAAATGAGGAAGTGACGTATCTTTTTAGGGTGGAGAGTCATCATCCCGATCGGTTGGTCACCCAAATCGGTCGTAAAAATCCTATTCATTGCACGAGCGAAGGGTTATGCATTTTAGCATATCAAAATGATAGAAAAATCCAAAAAGTGCTTCAATCCCATTTATACCCTTATACAGATCGAACGTTAATAACAAGGGCTGCATTGTTTAAAGAATTTCAAAACATTAGAAAAAATGGTTATTGTATCGCCGAAGAAACTTATTTTAAAAAGTATACGGGTATTGCTGCTCCGATAAGAAACCATATGGGGGAAGTTGTGTCTTCTCTGTCCACAATTGGCAGAACAAGCAGGTTTCATGAGCGAGATATTCATGCGGTTGCTGATAAAATTAAAGATTATGCTCAAAAAATATCAGAATATTTAGGATGCTATGAATATATATTGTAAGGGTTTAGCAGCTGCATTTCCTTTAAGCTACAAAATTAAAGTTTATTTGACTGGAGAATATGATGAATTTTTTCACAAACAGCGTATATATTTGGTCATAAAAACACATAGAGAATTCTTTCTTTACGTTTTTATAAAAAATTATATCAGAGAATTTTTAACGAGTTCCTCATACAAGAACACGAGTCTATAAACCCATGGATTCCCACATTATACTAATAGCATATAAAGATAGAGGAGTGTTCACTAATATGAGCGAAAATTATAATGCAATTGTAGTAGGTGCTGGTCCGGTTGGTTTAACCGCTGCATTGGCCCTTAGAAAAAAAGGGATTTCGTGTTTAGTCATTGAAGCCAATCCGAAAGATCATCCACGTCCGGGGAGCAGGGCAATTTATTTACACAATGCTACATTGAATTTGTTAGAAGAAACATCGCCAGGATTAGGGTTTGAGTTGGCGAAAAATGGTGTGATTTGGCCGGTTGTACGAACATTATTCCAAGGAAAAGAAGTATATTACCGAAATTATGGGGTGACAGATAATACGAGTACTGAAAAGTTGCCGCATTTCACTTCATTGCATCAGCATGAAATTGAAAAACATTTGTATGAGCACTGTGTTCAAAATGATGTAACTTTTATGTGGGGAGATGCTGTAAAGTCGGTTGATAGCACTGCAGAAAAAGTGACAATTACAACAGAGAGCGGAAAATCATTTGAAACGAAATACGTTATTGGTTGTGATGGAGGACATTCAGTCGTTCGTAAAGAAGCAGGAATTGAATTTGAAGGCCCGCGTACGTACGATACGTTTTTAGTAGTAGATGTAAATGAAGATGTAGATAATCCGCTTCCATTAGAGAGAACGTTCCATTATCAGCACCCAGCGGTAGGGAAGCGAAATGTGTTAAAGGTTCCGTTCAAGAACGGATGGCGCATTGATTTGCAACTTTTGGAAGATGATGATGTAGATGAATACAAGTCAATTGATGGGGTGAAAAAATGGCTTCCAAAAGTAATGGATCCGAAGTATGCCGAGCGCATTACATGGGTGTCTTCTTACCGTTTTCATCAAGTAGTGGCAAATTCATTTACAGATAAACAACACCGTATTTTACTAGCAGGAGAAGCTGCTCACTTGTTTGCGCCTTTTGGAGCACGGGGTCTGAATTCTGGTGTACCAGATGCTCTTATCGCTGTAAGAGGGATTGGTCAAGCATTAAAAGCAGAAAACGAAAATGATTGCGTGGATGCAATTGAAGCGTCTGCAACAGAAAGACGAATTGCGGCACAGTGGAATAGAGACGCATCCACTACGGCTTTGCAGCATATCCAAGGGAATTCTCCGAAAATGAATATGAAGCGGGAAGTTGCCGCTTCTTTATCGGCTGTGATTCCTAAATTAGGTCGTTGGTTAGAAGAAGGGCCTTATGGACCGAAATATGGACCGCCGGAATTAACGACAAAATATTAGGAGGAGGTTTTGCATGACAGCGCTATTTAATCGTTATGAATTGAAAGATGAGACTGAATTGATGAATAAGATTGCCGATAAAATGTTGCAATTGCCATGGTTTAAGAATATAGGGAACTTCAATCAAGAAACGGAAACAAAACTAGTCGAATTATTAGATGAACTTCATGTAGATCAATACAAGATTCAGTGGATTGCGAAAGACATGTTAACGGAGAAGTTGAATGCAATTTCCTTTGGAGATTCTGCTGTATGGAAGGCTTTAAAAGATCTTCCAACGACGTATATAGAAAAAATTGAGCAAAAAGAGATGGAAGAAGCATGGAATATTTTGCTTCAGGACTTTCAGGAACATCTTTTTCATGTCGTATTTGATAAAGCTTATGAGCAGTACCAAGAGGAGGAAGAGCTTCGTTATTTAATTTACAATGCGCATTACGTTTCAATTATTATTACACTAGCCGAACTTGCAGGAGATACAGATTTTGCTGATAAGCTCACTCAAGTACAGGCGACTGGCAACGTAGTAGTTGGATTTCAAGGAGAAAATTTATATCTTCTATAAACAGGAATGGAGGGCGTCACATAGCATATGCTATGCGATGTCCCTTGCTTTTGTATAAAGGCAGAGTCGATATTTTATAATAAAAACCCTTGAGAGCCTAGCAAGGCCCTTCAAGGGTTAAGCATTGCATCCGCTTTCAATCACTTTTACCGGTTGTCAATGACTCGTTTTGCCTTCATTGAAAAGCGTGGCAAGCTATTCTGTTCAACAATTTCCGTTTCAATCCGTAAGCCAACTCTTTCACGGAGCCTTGTTTCCAGAACTTTTTGAACCGTTGCGTTGTCATCGGATGCAAGTTCGAATTGCACCTTAATTTGATCCATATCCCCTTTTGTATAATAGGTAATTTGGAACTCAATAATTTCTGGAAATTCTCTAACGATTGCTTCAATAGAGGATGGATAGATATTAATTCCTCTTATAACAACCATGTCGTCGGCACGACCAAGAATCCCTCCTGGTAAAAATAAAAAGTCGTTAGAGCATGAGCATTTTTCTTGACTATTGATTACTATATCACCTGTACGATATCTGATGAGAGGATATCCGTATCGACCGAGATTTGTTAAAACAAGTTCACCTTTTTCATTTTCTTTGGCAGGTTCCAATGACTCCGGGTCGATTATTTCAGCAATAAATTGAGATTCATTAATATGGAGACCATTTTGGGCATCGCATGAATAACCGAACGCGCCTGTTTCTGTCATGCCGACATGATCGAATAATGTCGCATCCCATAATTCTTCAATTTGCTTACGGACTGACGGAATCGAGCCACCGGGTTCCCCTGCTGTAATAATTTTACTGATAGAAGTTTTATGTAAGTCGAGTTCTATTTCATTTGCTACTTCAGCTAAATGAAGGGCATAACTTGGAGTGCACAAAAGTACAGTCGCATCATTTTCCATTAATGTAGCCAACCGTTCTTTGGATGTTTGACTTCCGGCTGCAATGACGAAGGCACCAATGCTTTTAGCTGCTTCAAAGCCAGCCCAGAATCCGATAAAAGGACCGAAAGAAAAGGCTAAGAAAACTTTATCTTTATAAGTGACATCGCTTGTTTTCAATACATCTTGCCAGCAAGCAATCCACCAATTCCAACTATCTTGCGTATCCAAAACTTTTAGTGGAGAACCTGTTGTCCCGGAGGTCTGGTGATAACGTGAATAGCTTTCAATTGGATACGTATGATTTCTTCCATAAGGCGGATACATTTTTTGATCTTCAACCAGTTCTTGTTTCATTGTAAACGGTAACATTTTTAAGTCCTCTTTTGAAGTGATTGGCAATTTAATATTTTTTAGTTTTTCTTGATAAAATTTATTTTGCTGCAATAAAAAAATTAATTTTTGATTTAATTTAAACATTTGATATTGTTCTAAAGAAGTAGTGAATTCTTGAAATTGATAGATTTTTTTATCTTCGCTATCTGTCATCATCATTTAGCTTCTCTCCTTTGCAGTACTTTATGAATGGAATTTCACTCGAAAATTTCTCATAAACATAGTCTATTATGTTTCGATTATTGGCTGTATATGTTCATTCCTCCATATGGAACAAAATGCAAAAGATTCTTAAAAAATTTTATAGCAGCAAGATAAGGATTATTAAGACTAGTTATCACAATGCTTGGAAACCGTTTTTGACAAGGTCGCTCGGCGAAAGTCCTTCATCGTGCTATGAAAATCGATTATTGATGTATGCAGGTCGATTCTGTAGAATGTACAGAAGGAAA
>Ga0079226_10001593_pt1 | contig 17368 bp, 32 predicted proteins | sample Poulit2014_FD_76345 | JGI IMG/M metagenome (GOLD analysis project Ga0079226, IMG submission 76345) | Agricultural soil microbial communities from Georgia to study Nitrogen management - Poultry litter 2014 | ecosystem: Environmental > Terrestrial > Soil > Agricultural land | place: USA: Georgia...
CTCAATCGCTCCTTGCAGCATAATGAAAAAATCATGATCTTTTATATGGATAGCGCTGGCAACGTCACACAACGCTACATAAAAGTAAACAGTATAAATGAAAATACAATTGTTGCATATTGTTATTGGCGTAAGAAAGTAAGGACATTTAAGTTGGATAATATTCTTTCGGCAGGACCATCTAATAAAAGGATGGGTGCATAATGGAAGTAAACGACAGAGGTACAAAGAAATGGTCATCAATCATGCTACCGGAGCATGTGGAGGCATTGAAGAAGGTATTTGCAGAACAGGATTATAAAGAAAAGCCGATTCTCGATGACCAACAGAAGGTTGAAATTGATTTAAAGCTACAACTTGCATTGAGTGATGATCTAACAGTGGAAGTTAAATATTTTGCCGATCATGATTTTCATTTAGTGAAAGGAAAACTGCGTACGATCGATGCATTAAATAAACGTTTGCGATTTAATGACGGCACGGAAGTAAAACTTGAAGATGTAATAGATGTAACCATATTATAGACCCCTCATGCAGAGGGGTATTTTAATTCTTTATCTAACAATCCCACATCATAAATACCCGATTCGAGTCCTTCCTTTAGAGATAATAGATAATTCCTTAACTCATCATTATACAATTTAGGTACATTATTCCAACTATACACGCGGCGGTCAGGACACAGCACGATTAATCCAATGTCATTTTTGTATTTACGTGTTGCCACTAATTTATAATTACCTCCATGAGGTGGATTTTTCCACTTCATTTAATCAATCCTTTCATAAAGATCAGTTACCTCACATTGTAATATGTCGGCTAAATGAACAGCTTGATTAAGCTTCGGCCAACTCCTGTTTTTCATCCAATTTGTAAGCGTGTCATTACTCACACCGATTTGTTTTGCAACGTATGATTTATGTAATCCCTTATCCCTTATTAAATCCTCAATGACTATTTTTATCATCTACAATCACCCGATATTATTATTCCACACCAAGCATCTAATATCCTCTTAATTGATAACTTTCCGTAAATAATCCGAAAAAATTAGGTATATAATCTGATTAACTGTATATACTATGAATAAGCAATTGAATAATCAATCGAATATACAACTGAACATACTAGATAACCTTAAATTTAAAAAGCACCCTTTCATTCATTCATTTCACTCATTCCCTCTCTCTATGTATTTACATTACTATACTTGTCCTATGTCATTAAACTATCAATCTAACAACATCGGAATGTGCAATTGAATATAGATTGCTTGAATATCAATTTGAAGGGATGTTTGCATATTAAATGATGCTAAATATTAATGCTCAAACGCCTGCCTGGTGGATCGAAAAAGAGCTGCAAGAAAACACAGGCATATCTAAGTGGTGGGATGGATTGGAATGGCAAGCATATGAGGTGCCGGAACCGGGGTGTTTAGGTGGAAACATGACAAAGGAAATGATTTGTGCTTTAGATGTAGGACAGCACACAGTATTGGAATGGTTTGGGGGAGAATGGCTGTATAAAATGATCGGAAATGCAGGGGTATCTGTTAGAGAAGGGATTGAGTCCGAGATCACGGATATATTAGGGACGATCATCATTGGAATGTAGAGGGGGATGATTGTATGATATTAAAAATTGGAACGTTTGACGGAGTATCAGAGATAACTAGGTGGTACCATAAATCAGAATGGATTGGTTATGAGCCATTAGCGCATGAAGTTTCCGAGTGCTCTGATGCTTTATGCGTTGTGGATTCTATACAATATAATGTGATGGATTTCATGGGATTGGAAGGACTGTATAAATTCTTAGGTGGCGGGGGAGCCGCAGCGCGGGACAGCTTTGACCGTGATGTGGCGGCTATTGTTGATTTCTTTTCTGATGTGGAAGTACTGGATGCGATAATATGGATGTTTTAATTGGTTCTGGCATAGCTGCATTTATTATGTACGCCACAGCTAAATGGAATAAATCTGACAAAGATAAAATACAACACACCTTTAAAAATGTCGGTTACTCAATTGGTGACAAAATACCGCGATTATTTAAAACACACAAAACAGAAACATCCACACTATATACCTACCATGTCCCATACGGATTAATTGATGATTCTAAATTGGACGTACTGGAAAAGGTGCTTAACAGGCCGATCAAAAATTCTTTCGTAAATGGTAAATTGCACATCAGAGTGTACAATCAAAAGCTAAAAGACAACTATCATTATAGCTTATTTTCTCCCAAAGGAAATTGGACTATACCTGTGGGAATGATGCAGGAAGGAGTTATTTATCACGATTTCGAGAAGTTGCCGCACATGATTGTATCTGGTTCGACAACCTGGGGTAAAACAGTATTCATGAGAATGCTCATGACACATTTGATTGAAAACAATCCCGGTGGTGTGGAGTTTTACATCTTGGATTTAAAAGGAGGTCTGGCTTTTCACAGGTATTCCAACCTAAAGCAAGTGAAGGCGATTGCCAGCGGTTATAAAGAATCATATCGGGCATTATCGGAAGTGGAGAAGCGCATTAAACAGGATATGAAGGACTTTAAGAAGATATATGCGGAAAATGCAAAAGAAGCAAATGCATCAACAAGAAAATTCATCATCATTGATGAAGCTGGGGAACTGGTGCCGGATAAAACGATGTCTGATGACGATGTTGAATACACGAAGGGTTGCCAGAGGATAATGAGCCGCATCGCACGTGTTGCGGGACAGTTAGGATACAAAATGATATTCGGAACACAGTACCCGACTGCGGAGATATTAAACAATCAAATTAAAGCAAATTCATTGGCGAGAGTTTCGTTTCGATTAAGTACCGCCATTCAATCCGGTGTAGCGATTGATCAGGAGGGAGCGGAACAGTTAGAGCATCCCGGCCAGGCAATCTACAAAACTGTGGATGAACATTTGGTGCAAACTCCTTTTATTAGCAAACAAGAAATTTGGGAAAGGTTGTGTAAATATAATGATGATTCAGCAGGTAAAAAAACAACAGAGACACGAACAGATTTTATTGAGTTTGGATAACCTCACGTATGCCACACAACAACAATTGCAAGTAATAAATAAATTAGGTGGTGATCGTAATGCCCACAGGATATTACACGATATGGAAAAAGATAAAATAATAAGCAGCATTCGCACAGAAAGAAAAATATACTTTTTAAGTAGGCAAGGAAGCGAACAAATCGGAATCGATCACATTGAATTGAAGAAAGCAGAAATTCCCCATGTATTAATGCGGAATGATCTGTATATAAAATTAGGCATGCCCGCTGATTGGAAAAAAGAGCAGCCGATAAAGTGGGGAGATCACAGATTAATACCCGATGTGACATATAGAGTAAATAACGAATATCATTTTGTGGAAATTGATTACAGGCAACAAATGCGAACAAATTATGAAAAAATCGAGAAATACACCTCACTGTCCAAAGCTATATTTAACACATACAAACATCATCCTACATTGATCTGGTATACGTTGTCAGATGTTCGGAACGGAAAATTAAAAGAAGCCTGCACTAAGGCAGGCGTGAAGTTTAGTATATATTGATTTAGGAGAATTCTAAGGATTTTATATGCCTGTCATTCTCTAGAATGGCAGGTCATCTCCAAGTGTTGAAACAGGAACGTTATTATTATTAACTTCACCCCAGGGTTTTAAAACTCTCTCCTCAAAAAAACTAGAAGTAGATCCGCAACTTGAACAAAATCGCGCATTTCCTTCTAAAGGTTCTTCACAGCCCTCATTCAGCCTATCCCATCTTGTGTTTTCGTGTTCAAAATTAGGGTACTCATTTAAATCAATCCCTGTACAAACGTTAAATAAATATATACCACAAATTTTGCAGTAATTGCCACTGACTTCCTCATTTGAACATTTAGGGCATACTACAACTCTCATTTCTTGATCCAACACATAATCATTATATAGCAATTCAGCGTCAACTCCTCTAGTGAAATTATGAAAATCACTACTCCCACATATAGAACAGTAATAAGTTGGATTTCCATTATAAGAAAATGTATTGCAGGAGTAGCAGGTTTTCCCGTATTTTAATTTATTAATAAATAACATAAATGAATTAGCAATATTGTTAGGCAGACTAAAACGAAATCCTTTTCGATAACTTTCTTTAATATATTTGAGAGTCAAAGTTGCAACAGAGAAAGAGACACCGAAAAATCCCATGATTTTATGATGATTATCAATATCTCCGTTGACAATAATGGGTGGCGGAGTAATAAAGTGTCTGGAGAAAAAGTTCGCTTCTACTTCAAATGTGTCCAATTCCTCAATGCTAACAGTACCCCTCGTCAAACTTGTTTTGTCAGTTTCCTTGTGATGGTCTAGTAAATAATGTCCAAACTCATGAGCCAGTGTCCAATAAATTCGTTCTTTAGAGGCTACCGTGTCATTATAAATAATTAAGTACTTGTTTCTTTTTCCAGAATAATGGATTACACCATCTTCAGATGAATTTACTTTTATGATATCTTCAATACTGCACTTGTGTTTTCTCGCCATTTCAGTATAAGTAATTACTTTTATATCTTTATATGAACTTAATATCTCTATCATGTTTACAGGGAAATCACTGATCTTATGACGACTCAAAGCTTCATAAGCTTTATTTTTTGCATTTTCAATGTTGGGATTAATCCTCATCGTCAAACAAATCCTCGAAAGTTTCTTCAAGTATTTCGATTGCCTGCTTCCTTTGTTTTGGAGTCATATCTAATGCTGCCCTGTTCAATGTTCTTATATCCGGATCAAGATCTTCTTCATGAATTTCGTAAGTTGAATCGATAGATGTTTTAGGTACTTTAAACACATCTGCAATCTTTTGAACAACTCCATGGGAGGGTGTAGCTCTTAAATTCATATAATCGCTCATTGTAGAAGGTCGAATGCCAATTTTAGAACTAAGCTCTTTTTGGCTCATTTTGTGTATTCTCAAATACTTTTTAATGTTATTAGCTATTAATTTCCTTTGATTAGTTTCCTTCTTATTCATTTCACACACTCCGTTTTAATGTACTTTAATACGATTTTACCGTAATCTATAATGAATATCAATGGCAAACATTCGACAAAATCGTATTATTGTCTTGACAATACGAAAATAACGTATTAATATTAGAAACATGATACGATTATATCGTACAAAAGGCGACTCAGGAGGTGGTTAAAAATGTCTGAACAACGTATGTTACATGAACTGAGAGAGGGAGTCGGATTAACGCAAAAACAATTTGCAAAGATACTTGGAATTTCTGATAAAACTTTATGGATGTATGAACGAGATTCATCTAATATACCGAACCGGTTACTATCCAAAGTTCTACATTTATTCAATATTGGGTATGATGATATTTTTTTAGGCAAGAAATACGATTTAATCGTACGGAGAAAGCGGAAACTACTAAAAACATTGAAAGGGGAGGATGAAAAATGAATCTTCAATTAGCAGTTAAAGAAATGTTTGAAGAAAATGAAATGAATATTTATCAAAACGATAACAATGATGTTTTTATGACACGTGAACAGATAGGTCAAGCGCTGGAATATTCTAACCCACGTAAATCAGTTAAAACTATTCATTCTAGAAACAAAGAAAGGTTAGATCAATTTTCAACGGGGGCTCAAATTGATACCCCATCCAGAGGAAAACAAGAAACGGTTATTTATAACGAAAAAGGCATTTACGAAATTCTTCGTTACAGTAAGCAGCCGAAAGCAGATGCGTTTTACGATTGGGTATATGATCTTTTATCAAAATTACGAAAAGGTGAATACCAAGTAGCCCAACCACAATCAGAACATGATAAGTTGCAAATCAAAAAGATGAGGGCAGAAGCCATGCTGAACAATTCGAGAACAAAGCAGGCAAAATTGATTTTAGATATGCAGAAAGATAAAACACTATCACCAATTGCTGTTGAATTGCTAGGTATCAATGCGATTGAGCATATAACTGGTCAGAAGGCAAATGCACGTCCGGAAGTTGCGAAGACATACACAGCTACCGAACTTGCAAAGGAGTTGGGTGTTACCGCTAATAAAATTGGACGGGTCTCTACAGCCAATAATTTAAAGGTAGAAGAATTTGGCATTTGGGCATTAGATAAGTCGCCGTATAGCAGCAAACAAGTGCAGTCCTTTCGGTACAACGAAAAAGGCAGGGAAAAACTATCCGAACTAATCGGAGGTGAAAAACAATGACTTTCGGCCAAATGCAAAAATGGACTGAACGCTTCAACCAAATTAAAGGAGCGTCACAGAAACTTAAAAACAAGCGTTTCGAAAACATGCTAAGCGATTTAGTTATGGCACATGATTCAGAAAATGTTTATGCAAGATATATCTATATTGCTGTATTAGACGAAATGGAGGTGTAGAACATGATTCATGATCATTATCTAAGTGATGATATTGACCAAGTAACGGTACATCTAGAAACTTTGCATAAGGCAGCAATGAACATACTGCAAGGAGCAACTGGTGCAGACTTTAATCTAGCAGAAACATCAAGGGTGCAGATGGACAAGTCCTTAAATGCTTTGCTTGAGCTAAATGAAAAATCATTAAACAGCGCAGAAGAATCTCACATTGATTACATGCGAAGGCATTATTTCTAGGGAGTGATCAATAGTTGAAACACAATGCATTAATGAACGCAGCAGGAACAATTTTAATCGTAGCAGTAATTATATTAATCATTCTTTGAAGGGAGGTGAATAAGTGAATTGCGAATACTGTACACCGAATAAAAGAGGGCAGCGAAAGCCGTTAGATATTCAAAAATATTATATGAAAGGCTCGTTGTCGCGATACAAAAGAAACACATTAAAAATTTACCGTAGCAGTAATAAAAATAAAAAGTATTATGTGGGTGTTCATTCCAAAGACTTTGCAGACAATGGAACGATGTTACGCAATAACGGATTTCAGATTTTAAGGGAAATAAATTTTTGTCCGATGTGTGGATGCGATTTAAGGAGGAATAAACGTTGAAAATTATATTTAAAGAATTATCACTACAAAATTTTAAAAGTCACCAGGAACTATCCGTAAACTTTGGCGAGCGCACGGACATCACTGGTGACAATGCAAAAGGTAAAAGCTCCATTTTAGAAGCAATTACATTTCTATTATATGGCACAGATACACTTGGTAGCAAATTGGATCCAACACCTATCACATATGATACAGATGAAACAATGGTGTCTCTGCTATTAAATATTGATGGAAAAGCCTTGCTGCTTGGCCGTGAATTAAAGAAAGGTAAGACAAAATATTATATCAACGAGGTTCCAAGTAAAGCCGGTGAATTCAACGAAATACTAGAACAGTATTTTGATAAGGACTTGTTCCTAAGTCTATTCAACCCAAACTATTTTTATACGCTTCATTGGGAAAAACAACGGGACATGATCTTGCAGTATGTGCCAGCACCGGCTAATAAAGAAGTATTTAAAGCATTGCCGAAAGCACAAGCAGACAAGCTTTCCGAATTAGTTAAAAAGCATTCACTGGAAGATCTGGACAAGATCCACCGTTCAAATAAAACCAAGCTAGACAAGCAATATATAGCTGCACAAAGTCGCACTAAGACATTGAAAGAACAGCTTGAGGAAAACGCACCTGTTGTTCCCTTGGAATCATTACAGGCTGAGGATTCACAACTTTTGAAAGAAACTAAAGAAATTGAAAAAGTAACGGATTCTGCAGGTGATACAAATAGAGAGTTTAATGACTTGAACGCTAAAATCCATGCTTTAAATGACCAAATTGAAATGTCAAAGGAAAGATGGCCACGTTTGAGGGATGAAGAAATTGAGGATGCATGCAGAACATGTAAAAGACCTTTGGATGATGATTCCCTTACAGCTGTCAAAGAAGATAAAGAAAACCGAGTTAGCGAATATAAAGCAAGTCATAAGAAGATAGTCGATCAACGGAACGAGTTAAGAGAAAAATTGAATGGACTTGAGTACATCGATGTTACTGAACAAATTAATCAAGTACGTGAATTGGAAGAAAAACGTGTTCCGTTACAACAAGAAATAAACAAACATAAGCAATTTGAAGGGCTGAAACAGCAGGTTGATGAAGCCGTAGCAACCGAAAAAGAAGTTAAAGAATCGCTCAATGAATCAATTTTCATCATAGATAGCATAAAGGATTTCAGAGCCAAAGAAGCTGAATTACAGGCTAAAAAGGTTCAGGATCTGTTTGAAAATCTATCAATCAACTTGTTTAAAAAACAAAAGAATGGCGATATCAAGCCTGACTTTGAAATTGAAATGGATGGTAAGGGATACAAGAAGCTTTCACTATCTGAATCTATCAGAGCAGGATTGGAATTGCGGGATGTACTGTCTGGGCAAAGCGAGATCATTACACCTTGCTTTGTAGACAACGCTGAATCGATCACGAAGTTCAAGGAGCCAAATGGTCAGTTAATTATTAGCCGTGTTGTTGCTGGTAAAGAATTGGAGGTTGTTGCCGATGGCTCAAATGATTAGTAAAACATGCATGTTCTGTAATACAACTCATGAATTCAAAGTGCGAAGTATGGATGTCGAGCGGTTAAACAGCGGCGAACATATTCAAAATTGTATGCCTTACTTATCTGCAGGCGAACGTGAATTATTGATAAGCGGCATATGTGAACCTTGTTTCGATAGTACTTTTGATGATGAGGAGGATGATATAGATGAGTGAAATTAAACAAATCCAAGTCGGTTTCACCTACACCAAAAACCTAGGAAACTTTGAAAATGTGAAAGTAGATGCTGGAGTGAAAATTGATGTTGCTCCTGGCGAGGATCCGGACGAGCTTTACGAAAAGGCATATAAAAACATGAAACAACAAATTAAAAAAGGCTTAATAGAAGCCAAGGGAGGATTTTAAACAATGGCAAATAACCAAATAACAAAACAATCATTAACACCGGAAATCACAGAAGCATTTAAACCAGAGGTGCTTGACGTTATTAGAAATTCCGTTGCACCAACAGCTAATGATCAAGAGTTTTTATTGTTTGCACATAAAGCAGCTTCATACGGATTGGATCCATTTAAGAATGAGATATTTTTTATCAAGTATGGCAACACGGCACGGATCCAGTTTGCTGCAGAAGCTTATCTTTCTAAGGCAAGGGAGAAGGAAGGTTTCCAACCGCCCAATACACAAATGGTTCATGAAAATGACGAGTTTCAAATCGCTATGAACAAAGAAACCAAAGAAATGGAAGTTGTGCAGCATGATATAGGCTTCCCGCGTGGCAAGATAATCGGTGCTTATTCAGTAGCACACAGAGAAGGTCATCGCCCTGTAACAGTCATCATGGATATAGACGAGATTGCCCACATGTTTACTGGCCAGAACAAAGATAACTGGAAGAAATGGACGCAGGATATGTTTGGTAAGCATGTACAACAACGCGCTTTGAAAAAACAATACGGACTTGAGTTTGATGACGAGACTGTAACGAATGGTGAAGATAATGGAGTCCCGGAATATAAGCCGCGTGAGCGCAAAGACATTACACCGAATCAGGAACAGATCGAGCAACCGAATGAAGAATCGGGTCAAGACAAAGGGGATCCCGTAAAGCAGTTAAGAAAAGATATGGTTGCTAACTTCAAAGTACTTGGAATCAATACTAAGAAAGGTATGCAAGAATATATCGATCAAAACGCGCCTAATATGTCAGAGCCACCAACAGAAGCAGAAATGATTGGTCTGCTTGAACTAATGGAAATGCACATCGATGTTAAAGATGCACCAAATAAACAGCCAGCCAATGATGACGATCTTTTAGAGTGATAGCATGTTTAATCCTTATATGAAAAAACGTCCAAGAGTCGTTGTCATCGAAAGGGATAAAGAATGCGAGTTGTGCGGTTGGGAATGTAATCCCACTGAATATTATTACCGCGGGTTGAGTATTTGCCCGCGGTGCCAGGAGGAATTGAAGAAATGATCCAACACATTAATAAACAACATTTAGATTTTGTGGATGAAGTAAGGGAAGCTTTTGAATTCAATGCAGATTTAACAACTTATAGAAATGAAGATGATTCGCTTATCGCTTTGCGTTTTGGATTAGATAAAGACTGCATATTGGTTTATGAGTTAGGTGGATGTATCGGGAATTTTGTGCAACAGATGAATCCTTCTACTGCTCGAAAGGTTGGTTATCGAGATGAAAGTTAATATCTTAGCTTCCGGATCCAGTGGTAACTGCATTGCTTTAACTGCAGGTAAAACTACCATTCTTATAGACGCTGGCATAGCTAAAACAAAGATTGAAAAGAGATTGATAGAAGTTGGCATAACACCTAATAATATTGCTGCAATCTTTGTTACACATGCACATGGCGATCACATTAAAGGATTGCCGTTGGCTAATAAATATAAGATTCCTGTTTATGCAGGTGAAGAGGAATGGAAGTTAATAAAAGGCGTAGAAGATGATTTGAAAGAAATAGCTGAAAACGGTTATGCGACTGGTGTCGGTTTTAGGTTTGAAGTATATGCATTCGACATACATCACGCACCCAATTCATATCAACCGTTTGGCTATACCATCACTGATATTGAGACAGAAGAAAAATGTTCTGTATGCCTGGATACGGGGAAAGTCGATGACGACATTTTATCAGCTATGAAGGATTCAGATATATATATTATCGAGGCAAATCACGAGCCGAGAATGGTTGAACTTTGTAAGCGTCCGGAAAGTGTTAAGGTTCGTATCTTATCAGATGTTGGACACCTTTCAAATGAACAGACAGCAAATGCTCTTACATCCCTTGTACAAGGTAAAGGTGAACGGATATACCTAACTCATTTAAGTAACGAAAACAACTTGCCAGCCTTAGCTGAAATGACTGTTATAAAGGCTTTAAAAGATAAAGGTTTGAAACAAGATGAACATTACAAAATAGAGGTGATATAAATGCAACCCGTAAAAGTTCCTAAAGAGGTAGCAACAGCATTTGATTATCATAAAAATATGTGGGGCGGCATGTCCGAGGATTCTCATAATCTAACATTCATGGCTATTCCGTTTTCAGCAGTGAGCGGACATGCACTGATATTGAGGAATTACGCTAAGGAACACCCAACGGATTATGCCAGAGCATTAGCAAATGGCTACGAACCCGAAAATAACGTCCAAGATGAATTAGCACAAATGATCACAATGTGGCTTAACAAAGAATATGTCGGAGATGAAAAGAAAGACATTCAAAACTTCGCAAAAATGGTCACCAAATATTTTCAACAACAAAACTGAACGGACTGATATAGATGGCAAATCCACAACTTCATAACGGTCATACACGGATTGCCAATGAAATTCTTAATGAAATTATAAAGACCAATCTCAATGGCACGCAATTCCGGCTAGTAATGGCTATATGGCGTTATACATATGGCTTTCAGAGAAAATCACACCCAATGTCAGTCAGCTACTTGGCGGAATTGCTAAACACAAGCAGAAGCGCTGTTGATCGGGAATTAAAAATATTAATTGACAAAAGCATCATTAATGTCATTGAGACTGGTCAGAAAGGGGCAAGAGTATTGTTATTCAACAAGAATCACAAGGAGTGGGGCAGAGGGAATCCAGCAAGTGAGAAGGTTTCGAATCCCCCTAAAAAGACAAACAAAAAATCTGCTACTAAACAGCAGAAATATAGTGAAGATAATACCTACTATAAGTTGGCCACTTATTTTTATAAACGGGTTGAAAAGGTTGCAGCAGATGCCGGCATATCTCATTTAATAAGAAAATCAAACATGCAGACCTGGGCAGATGATATGCGGAAGCTAATTGAATTGGATGAAGTAGATAAACATCTGGCCAAAGAAGTTATGGACTGGGTGACACAGGATTCATTCTGGCGGACCAATGTTCTTTCTGCCAAGAAGTTACGAGAAAAGTTTATGGAGTTGGCCATAAAAATGAATGCTCAACAAAAACCATCGCAACCTAAAATACAACCTGATCACCGAGACAAAGAAATAGCATTACAACAGTGGATTGCAGAAGGGAAGGATACTGATGAATTCAACTGGAACGATTGAGGATTTGACCGCAGAACAATCTGTCTTAGGTGCAGTGTTCTTGGACCCAAATGTACTAGATGATATTTCATTTCTTGAAGATAGAGACTTTCTAAGTGATAAGCATCAGCAAATATATCGGGTTATGCAATGGCTTGATAAACGCAATCAACCAGTGGATGTCATCACAGTAACAGAAATGTATGTGAAGCATAACAGATCAGATGAATTGAGCGTTTCATATTTTACACAGTTAGCTCAATCCTGCCCAACAACAGCAAATGTGGTGTATCACGCTAATATAGTCCGATCAAAAGCCATCAGACGCAGAGGGTCGGAAATAGGTAATCAAATAATCGAATTGGCTAGAGAAGACTTTGAAACAGATGAAGAATATTTTTCAGCTGTTGAATCATTGGCAACAGACATCAGACCGGATGAAAAAGGTCGCATGAAGAATTTTAGCGAGACCAGGCAAGATTATTTCCAACATTTATTGTCAAAAAAGATTGAGTACGTCGAAACAGGTTTCCCTCAATTTGATGGGTGGGCGCATGGCTTATGGCGTGGGTGGCTGTTTGTTTCTGCCGGCAGGCCTTCTGTAGGGAAAACTGCGTTAATGTTGCAAAGAGCGTTCAGTGTAGCGGAAAGTGGTCCAGTTCTAGTGTTTTCACAGGAAATGGATGAAAATCAATTGAAAGACAGAATCATATCGAATATTACCGGAATTCCTTATAACCGGGTCAAAAACAAAGATTTAAACCCTGCCCAATATGGAGAAGTTGAAGAAGCATATAACCGACTGGAGAAATTGCCTGTCTATATTCAAGATTCTTCAGCTGTCACGATTGATGAAGTGCGAGCCACGGCAAGGCGGTTCAAACGTCGATATGGCGATCTTGCAATGGTTGCGGTCGATTACTTGCAGATCATGAAAATACCGCAAAGAAAGAGCGAATCAAGAGCGCAGGCAATCGGTAATGTCACTGGGGCGGCAAAACAGATAGCCCGGGAATTGAAATGTTGCTTTATGATGTTGTCTCAAATGAACAGAGATAGCGATAAGTTTCCAAAGAAACCAACCTTTTCGGATTTGAAGGAGTCAGGTTCCATTGAGCAGGATGCAGACGTAATAGAATTTCTTTGGGTAGATCCTAATGACACAGAACAACAAGGCAAGGTCATACAGCAGTTTATTGCCAAGGGGCGCGACGTTGGTATTAATGAGTTCCGTCTCCTGTTCAGAGGTTGGAAACAGCAGTTTGTGGAGCTTGATAAAAGAGGGAGGTAATCCAAACATTGAAGCGATTTATTGTAAATGTTGTTGCCATAGCCTTGATCTTAATGCTTTCCGAGATAGCAATCGAGAACATAAAAGAAAAGAACGATCTGATTGAAAAGCTAGAACAGCAAGAAACCAAAATTAAAGCACTCCAAGATGAAAACGCGTCGCTACATGATTATGTCTGGAATCTCAATCAACATTTGATGAAGGAGGCAGATGAAAATGACTAAAAAAGCACCTAAGCAAACCCTGCTGCAAATAGATAACGTAAGAATCAAAGAAAGTGATGCTTATAACCTGATAGTCGAACGGTACGAAAAAGTGTACAACCCAATTAAAAAAGAGAATTCGGAAGGGTGGCGCTTTAAAGGGTTTAATTCTTCGAATGTGGGTTGTTTAAAGTTAATCACGAAGAAAGACCTTCTCATTGATGAAAAAGCCGTCAGTGATTTAAACGGACACTTAAAACAGGTGCGTGAATCAGAAAGGAAGATGCTGGATGCTATTGAGGGATTGAAATGAATAAAAACCCGGTACTCCAAAAGAAATTCGATGAAGGTTACGCAAAAGGATTCATGAAGGGTTCCGAGTACGGGCGGGACCAGGCAGTTAACTTCTTTGCTGATAAATTTGAGGGGTTAGAAAGTGTACCTGGCATCGGCAGTAAAACATTACGAAAAATACGGAATCACTTAGGTGAAGAGTATTTCAGGAGGTAAAACAATGAATCTATCAGAATTATTCCTGCTACAAGAAAAACTAGATGATCTTATTGCAGAAGAACGCGGATTGTGGGGACGAGACTTATTAGATAAAAGGATTCTTGCGTTACGGGTTGAACTTGGAGAGCTTGCGAATGAATTGCCAGAGGTATTCAAATTCTGGTCGCACAAGAAAAATAATTATGAAAAGGCGTTAGTCGAATATATAGATTGTCTGCATTTTATCTTATCACTCGGTCTTGAAATGAATGTATCTTCTTGCTTGGAGATGGAAGATCGGTTTAAGGCTCGGAAAGATATAACAAGTCAATTTAATGAGATGTTCCTGTCCATAGGTGATTTTGAAGTCAATGTTCGTATGGGAAATGAATCTGCAGCTATTGATCAATATAACGATATGTTTTTGTTATTTATTATACTGGGCGAAATGCTCGGCTTCACCTGGGAACAAATTGAACAAACTTATTTTGATAAAAACAAGATCAATCATGAAAGGCAGGAGAATGGATATTGAGATTCATAGGACTGGATCCCAGTACTAAAACAGGTTTTGTCGCTTTAGATGAAAGTGGACAAACGTTGCGTGCAAAAGAATTAACTGGTGTTGGCAAAAAGGATCCAAAGCGAATGATTACTTTGATCGATGAAGTTGTAGCACACATCCAAAAAGATGACTTTATTGTCATAGAAGGGTTCGGATTTGCTTCACAACAGGCTATTCAATCAGGTGGTATTGGCTGGGGCATAAGGATGGCTTTAGCCAGAAATCAAATGAAGTATTTTGAAGTTGCTCCTAATGCTTTGAAGAAATTTGTAAATGTTACGGGTTGGATCGGGGAGCCTGGTAATAAAAAAAGGCTAAAAGGCAAAGAAAAAAAGGATGCTGTTATGGATGCTGTAAAAGAACACTTCGGCTTTGAACATACCAGTGACAACGTGGCGGATGCTTATGTTATGGCACAAATAGCCAAATCAATTGCTACACGTAAGGTTGCCACTGCCTATCAGAAAGAAGTTGTCGAAGGTATTTTAAATCCGCAGCCCATGAAAAAGAAGAAAAAAGCAAGAGCTCCAAAATAATCATTTAAAGACTATTCTAGCGTTTTAAATATAAATGAATACAAATAGTCTAGTAATCTATTTAAACAACTGGAATATAAGGGAGTCAATCAAATTAATATATCGAGAGGGGAAAGTTACATGCCTAAAATAGAGTTGAACGTTTTATTTAAGAAAATCCAAAAAGATGACAAGAAAGAGGTGCTCGAATTCCATGTACAAGGTGATGAACTGGAACATTCGGATGCACTTGTACAGCTTGCAGGAAATATTGCAGTATTGGAAGTTGCTCACAGTGAAGCAGGTCAGCTGCCGGCAGAATTTAAATCTATTCAGCGTGACAGCAAGAAAACAACACTCAAATTCAATGTTCGAGGAGATAGTGAGCAAAAGGTAATCAATCTTTACCCATTCGCGGGTAGCAACGTCACATTGTTCCTTGAAGCATCCCAAATGAGTATTGAAGAATTTAATGAGCCGGAACATGAAGGCATTGAGTATAACGTGAATGGTGACGGCACTGTAGAAATCGAAGGACAGATGGCAGTAGATGACATTCCAACGGGTGAGCCTGATGAAGTATCTTTTGATGATGACGATCTATTAAACTAATTAAATCGGCCCTGGTTATTCCGGGGCCACCTCTTAAACAAATAAAGGGGGATTCGCATGGTTTTTGAACTTCCGGAGTTAGACAGAAAAGAAACACAAAAAGAAGTTGAATCTGCATTAGAAAGATACCGTATTTTTAAATATATTATGTTTGAGGAGAGAGAATCAGGCACCACATCCCACATTGATGATATCGGCGGAGGTAAAAGTAATCTGCCGGGTGATCAGACAGGTTCCATTGCCACATGGAATATTAGTCAACAGGAAAACAGGCGCAAGTATTGTGAACGCATTGAAAGGTCTGTGAAGCGTCTGCCGAAGATGGAAAGGTTTCTGATTGAAGAACGTTACATGAGCGAGGAATCAGAATATATAACGGACTACAACGTGTATTGCTTTAAGTTCCAGCCACCAATTAGCGCGATGACTTATGACAAAATCAGATGGAAGGCCTTTTACAAATTAGCGCTCAACTTAAATATAGCTGTCACAAAACCTGAATAAGACAAGTTGTCGTTTAAATATATATAGAACATGGAGGGGAGGAAATGGAGGAATATGACATCATAGAAATACAGGGAAAGCACGGAATGATTCATCTTCATGTTCCGAAGAGAGATGCCACAAAAAGGGAAATTGACGAGGTGTATAGGGCTGTAGCTGAAATAGCAATAAATAGTAATAAGAATAAACCCGCTGATAGTTAGCGGGTTTAAGTATGTCGTGTTAGCAGCTCAATCACACATGGCTAAAACTCAATATCAAACTCTTTTTTCAACTTATTCACTTTTTCAATAATATTAGGATCAATTGGTTTGTTCTTAACCACTTTAAGCTTTTCTTTGTATTCTTCTGTGAATGCTATTTCTAATATTGTCTCCAGAGGGACACCGGAAATAGTCATAACGGTGATATCTTCTCTGTTTAATTCCTTAAGCCAATCAACATACAAATTAGTTTTTATGCCCATGGTCGCATTCTCTATTTTACTGATTACACTGGTATGATAATTAAGTTTTTCAGCCATATCCTCCTGAGTGAGTCCAGCTTCGTTTCTTGCTTTTCGTAAAATCTTCCCTGCAATAATATCAAACATCATAACTAAAACCCCCATTTTCAACTAATTTGATGTTAGTGTAACATGGCTTTACCCTCTAAATATGTAATTGTGCAGGATTAGCATAAGTCATGCATCCCATCTAAACTCTTCAGTTTCTCCATCATCATAAGATATGAGTACATAATCGTGAATGTCTTTCCTGAGTACATTATTCTTGTTACCTTTCCGGTAATGCAATTGTTTAAATCCATATTTTCCAAAATTAATAGTAACCCTCAACAGTTTTTCAAAATCAAGTTTGTTATAATCGTTCTTATATGACTCTATTCCTTTGAAATTAGGTGTACTTGCGATCATTACTTCGCAATACGATATAAACTTCGCGTTATCTTTAAAAACCCTCTGAACCTCTCTAAATGCTTTCTCTTTGGTAATCACTTGTGTTTCTTCATTGGCTGCCATTGTAAACACTCCCTTTATTAGTGTCATCAGATAAATACAGATTCACCTGTATTA
>Ga0079226_10001594_pt1 | contig 17366 bp, 17 predicted proteins | sample Poulit2014_FD_76345 | JGI IMG/M metagenome (GOLD analysis project Ga0079226, IMG submission 76345) | Agricultural soil microbial communities from Georgia to study Nitrogen management - Poultry litter 2014 | ecosystem: Environmental > Terrestrial > Soil > Agricultural land | place: USA: Georgia...
ATCTTAAAAACGCATTCTCTTTCATGTTACTTCTTTTGGTTGTTAAATGTATATATGCCCTTATTGTTCTTCAATTGATCCTCAATCACACCACTCTGATAACTCTCATTTAATTGATTTTGCACAGCTGAAACACCTTTTTCGTCAAAAAAGTTTTTTCGCTGTTTTTTATTTTTTTCAGACATACCTTCACCTCCATTAACTATTATGTACACATATTTGTAACAAAAACGGTTAAAAATTTTCCAACTTATGATAAATAAAGATTATAATAGAGATAGAAGGGGAATTGTTCTATGAAAGGGGAGAGCATATATGAATTTAGATTATAAAAATATTGTTGTGGCTGTTGACGGATCGGAAGCATCGGAAAAGGCTTTTAAAAAATCGCTCAATATTGTTAAAAATAATAATGCCCGTTTAATCATTGCCCATGTAGTCGATTCGAGAACCTTCGCAACAGCTGAAGCATATGATAGGACATTGGCCGAGCGTGCAGATGAATATGCAGCAGAGTTATTAGATCGTTATATTGATGAAGCAAAAGCAGCCAATCTGGACGATTTAGTAAAATGTGTGGAATACGGTTCTCCAAAAATTAAAATTGCAAAAGATATTGCAAAAAATTTTGATGCAGATTTAATTATTTGTGGAGCTACGGGGTTAAATGCGGTGGAACGCTTTTTAATCGGCAGTGTATCGGAAAACATAGCAAGGCATGCCTCATGTGATGTACTTGTTGTCCGATAATTAAGAACAGTTTACCCCGAATTAAAGTTACTTCAAGTTAAAAACATGATTTCCCCTTCTTGAACATTATGTTTTAGAAGAGAAAAATAACGCCTCTCTTGCAGGCGCTATTTTTCTTCTGTGGTTAAATCCTTTTTAATTTCTGTTACAACATGTGAAAGCTCAGGTAAAATTAATTTATTCATTGCTAGTTTTACCGCACCTGATGAACCTGGTGTTGCAAAAATTGCAGTGTGGTGAATAACGCCTGCTACAGCACGAGACATCATGGCAGCGGAACCAATATCCTCTTGGTAGCTTAACATTCGAAACAACTCACCAAACCCTGGTATCTCTTTATCCAGCATATTTCGAATTGTTTCAATAGTAACATCACGAAAAGATATTCCAGTTCCACCATTCGTTAAAATAACATCAACCTCAGGACTTTCACAACCTTCGCTCACACTCCTTTGAATGGCTTTAACATCATCTGATACAATCTCTTTTTTTATTACTCTGTGACCTTCTTTTTCCAAGCGTTCAACCATCAAATTTCCACTTTTATCTGTAGAAGATGCACGCGTATCACTGATTGTAAGTATCATACAGGCAACTGATTTTTTTCTACTTTTATGACTATGAACAGACATTCCTAACATCCCCTCCCTTAAAGTAATGTATGCTTACACGGTTAAACGAAATGTATCACGAGCGATCATGATTTCTTCATTAGTGGGTATAACGACCACTTTCACTGGAGAATGTGAATAATTTATGAATGCTTCTTTTCCACGAATTTGATTCAACACAGGATCCCAGTATACCCCCATGAATTCTAAGCCTTTTAGCACTTTTTCACGTACCAGATCACTGTTTTCACCAACCCCAGCGGTAAATATAATCGCATCTACTCCCGACATTCGTGCAGCATAAGAACCTAAATAACTATGTATTCTTCCTGCAAAAACTTCCAGTGCCAGTTCCGCACGCTTATCTTTTTCTTCAGCACGTGCCTCTATATCCCTTAGATCACTTGAAAACCCAGATAATGCAAGCATACCGCTCTCTTCATTCAAAACATGAATAACTTCATCTGCCGATTTTCCCGTTCTTTCCATAATATATGGAATTAAAGCTGGATCTAAATCTCCAGATCGTGTTCCCATTGTAACACCTGCAAGTGGAGTAAATCCCATGGATGTATCTAGGGATTTTCCGTTTTGCACAGCTGTAATACTAACTCCATTACCAAGATGACAAGATATAAGCCGCAGCTGTTCAAGAGGCATCCCAAGTAATTCAGCTGCACGTTCGCTAACGTATTGATGAGATATGCCATGGAACCCGTATTTACGAATGCCATATTCCTCATAATATCTGTATGGCAAACTGTATAAAAATGAACTTTCGGGCATTGTTTGATGAAAAGCAGTGTCAAAGACAACAACCATTGGTACAGTCGGCAAAACGTTCTGAAATGCACGAATACCTGTTAGATTTGCTGGATTGTGCAACGGGGCAAATGAAGAAATCTCATCAATATTTTTAATTACTTGGTCATCAATGATGACAGATTCTTTAAATCGCTCCCCACCATGCACAACCCTATGTCCAACCGCATGAATTTCCTTAAGTGATTTAATAATGCCAGAAGCCTGTAACTTTCTAAGTAATATAGTAACAGCTTCCTCATGATTAGAAATATTACTTACTTCTTCATCTTTTTCATCTGCTTTTTCGATTGTAAAAACAGCATTTGGCAATCCAATTCTTTCAATTTGCCCTTTTGCTAATACCTTTTCGTCTGGCATTTGAAACAACTGAAACTTCAGTGATGAGCTTCCTGCGTTAATCGCCAATATATTATTCATAATTATCCCCTTCATCGTCACTTCAAATATACTGCTTAAACCACCCGTTCATTTGGTCTAAAATGTCTCCCATTTCCCTTGTATTGTTAAAGGAGGGAAGATTAGCAAGCAGTGGTTGCTTTGGTCCTTGTGTATCCTTCCCTTTCTTTTGGAGAATGAAAATACTTTTCACATTTTTCTTGGATTTAAATGCACTTTCAGGAAGACGAATAACCCCAATGATATGGGCATATTCTTGAATATAAGCATGAAGCTTGTCTGACTGATCGCTATCAAATAAAAAGTCAGGGATAACAAAAATTAAATAACCTGCCTCTTTCGTATAATTCATGCCCTGTTCTATTAATAAGTGATGGGCATAAGAATGACCTTTATCTGCGCTCAATTGAAAATCGTTTGCCCGGATATCATCTGGATAATACCCTACCGGTAAGTCGGCAATGATTAGATCTATTGGGTCCACTAAAAACGACCGTAAACTATCTTGATGGAAGAATTCTACTTGTTTTTGCTGCAAATTAGCGTTTAATACTCCTAACTTAATGAGTGTAGGATCTATTTCGCTGGCGAAGGCTTCTGCTGGCTGTTCAAGTTGATTCATTACAGTTAACAAGAGGTTTGCCGTCCCACTTACAAGATCAAAAATACGTATTTTATCTTTTCCTTTCATAAGCTTTTCTGAAATATAACCTACAAACAGAGCCACTGCTTCCGGTGTCATTAGATGTTGTTGCTGCGTAGAACCCTTCATTCCTTTTAAAATTGCTAACTGGGTTGCTTTTCGAATGTCTTCTATTTGGTATGTAGTTAAGTCAACCTTTTTTAAAGCAGATTGCAATTTATACTTCAGTAAATCATCTATTTCTGCAGAAACATCTTGATAAAAAAGAGTTTCTAATGTTACTGCCAAACTATCTAAATATGGCTCGTCTTGTTGTTCATGTATTATTTGGGTTGTTCTATCTAACCACTCGAAAAGTGATTCAACTTTTATTTCATCCATTCAAATTTGTCCCCCATTCTTTCCTGTAAAGAGGTTATCAATCCTCTCTATTGTATCAAATGTAGCATACTAATGTACAAACGAATGATAGTATGAAACACTTTCTGTTTATAGAAGAAAAAGCCTCCCCCCATTGTAAGATGAGAGAGACTTTATCCAAGTGTTTACTTCGCCTGTTTTACTGCATTAATTGCTTTTTCGTAGTCAGGATGGTTCGTAACTTCATCTACATACTCTATATAAGTTACTTTATCGTTTGAATCAACTACAAAAATAGCTCTAGTCAATAAACGTAACTCCTTAATGAGAACTCCATATTTTTCCCCTAGTTCTGCATCCCTGTGGTCTGATAAAGTGTCAAGGTTTTTAATTCCATTAGCAGCACACCAACGTGTTTGTGCAAATGGCAAGTCCATACTTATCGTTAAAATCTGCACGTTTTCTAATTTACTGGCTTCCTCATTAAAACGCTTTGTTTCTTCAGAACATACACCAGTATCAAGAGAGGGGACTGTACTGATCAACTTCACCTTACCTTTATAATCGTTTAGATTTACTTCCTTAAGATCGTTCGATAAGACAGTAAAGTTTGGTGCTTGATCTCCTTCCTTAATTTCTTGACCAAGTAGAGTAACTGGATCTTGCTGAAATGTAACTTTAGCCATCAATTATCCCTCCTATAATTATGATAATCTTCTTTCATTATGATAAAATAACTGGAAGATGTCCAATAATAGGATAGATAATCTTTACTTTTAAATATCATAGTCTGTATTAAAGTTCATGGAATCTTTCTTTTTTACTTTTTGTTTATGATCATTTTTAGATTTATTTGATTCTTGTATGATTTCCTGAATTTTGTCCGCAGCCTTAGGAGCAAAATCTAACATTTTTTCATAAATATGTGTGCTTTCATTTAAATGAATCATTTTTATTCCTCGGCTATTTACAATTAAAAATGCTACAGGAGTAATAGAAACACCCCCACCGCTTCCACCTCCAAATGGTAACGTAGCTTCACCAGAATTGTCTTCACTTTGATTTGAGTTAAATTCACTTCCACCTGCAGCAAACCCGAAACCTAATTTTGATACAGGTATTATTACACTACCGTCTGGTGATTCTACCGGATCCCCAATAATAGTATTTACTTCAACCATATTTTTTATATTTTCCATTGCTGTCGTCATTAAACCTTGTATTGGATGTTCCTCCATAAAGTGAGCCTCCTAACATATTTATTTTATAAAAGCAGCTTCTTTTCTAAACGAAGTTTTCCGCATTGCTTTCAGAAATACGTGTATAGCTTGTCCTATTTTAACGGAGACAATGCAATTAAAAGTAGACTGAATACATTTAAATTGGAAATATGGATGTACGCCTATCTTCGGTTTACAATAAATTTTACTTTGGTTAGAAATAAATCCAACCAAAACTTCTTTAAAAGCCCATATGCTGCCTGCAGCTAAACCAGTCGTACTTGCCTCTCCTGTTCCAACATGTGTAAACCATTTCAATTCATGCACACTTATTTTTTGAAAAATAGACCGAACAAAACAATTCAAATCACCCATTTTTTGAAAAACATTGCGACAATCGGCTTGAAACACATCAATTAGTTCCTGTAAACTTTTGTCTTTCCAAATACGCCAGATTTCATTATCCTCATTGTTATCATCTAACTTAATCTCTTGTTGAAATATACGCAAACGATACAAATATATTTCTATGGTACACACCAATTGATGACTTGTATATGTAAACCGGAATGAAAAATACATATTGGAATAAAAGAAAAGGAAAACAATAATGACAAGAATAAAAATTATCCACATCAACACCATCAATCTTACCCCTTTATTTTTAAAGGTATTAAAAATAATGAATCATATATAACTATTTTGCTACAATTTATCAATTTTAAACCTTTTAATAAAAAACATGTGATATGCCTTCATTGGTCTTTATAACCAGCTCAGTGTAAAATGAATGAAAGTAGATACTTTATTTTGGAGGAGATGATACCGAGTGCCTGAAAGAAATAAAATATATTTTTACTATAAGAAAAACAATGAATTGGAAAGTATCATTCAGTCATTGTTTAAACGAACACAACAAAATAATTTTACAATTGTTGAGGAAGCCAACGATGCTGATATTATCGTTAGCATCGGCGGAGATGGCACATTTTTACAGGCTGTAAGAAAGACAGGTTTCCGTCAAGACTGTTTATATACGGGCATAACTTACGCTGAAGAAGCTGGACTCTATTGTGATTTTAATTTGGAAAACTTTGATGAGATGCTTTATACAATTGAACATGAAGAATTAGAAGTACGCCGTTTTCCGGTTATTAATGTGGAAGTTAATGGGAATACTTTATTCCACTGCCTTAATGAAGTAAGTATACGATCAACGATTATAAAAACAATTGTAATCGATGTGTTTATTGATGATAAGTATTTCGAAACATTTCGAGGTGATGGATTGGTTGTGGCCACACCTACCGGAAGCACAGGCTACAATAAGTCCACGAATGGTGCTGTTATCGATCCGCTTCTTCCATGTTTTCAAGTATCTGAACTAGCATCCATCAATAATAATCGTTATCGTACACTAGGGTCGTCCTTTGTATTAAACCAAAACAGAAAATTATCCCTGCGTATTTTACAGGATGGTAACGATTACCCGATTATTGGATTAGATAATGAAGCTTATTCCATACAAAATATTAAAAGTATTAATGTAAGACTAAGTGATAAATTAATAAAAACCGTGAAATTAAAAAATAATTCATTTTGGGATCGAGTAAAAAGAACTTTCTTGTAAGAAGCTTATATGGAATTACACCTTTTTATCGATAGTAAAACGAATTAACGAAGGGCTATCCCCTCTTGAGGAATAGCCCTTAAGCCATTTCATATTTATTTATTGTTGATTCATGCCGCCAAATTGTTGTTCAGCCATTTGAACGAGACGTTTTGTAATTTCCCCACCAACAGATCCGTTAGCGCGAGAAGTAGAATCAGCACCAAGTTGTACACCAAACTCTTGTGCAATTTCAGTTTTCATTTGGTTTAATGCTTGTTCCGCACCAGGAACCACCAATTGATTTGAATTGTTACTATTATTGTTTGCCATGATGTTTCACCTCCTTGGTACTTTTATATTGTGCGACAAGGAGGGAATTCATTCATATTTTAGACTGGAAGTTGTTGTAATTTTTCCGTAAAAAAATATTTATATAATGCTATACTCGCTTCTTTTCAAACCTTATAGAAGATGATCGAATACATCTTTTGAATTTACTTGGTCATCATTTATTTTCATTACTTCAATGCCATTAATTGCTTCTTCAAGTAGAAACGTATAATTACATTTGGATTCCATGTTATTCACTTTATCTCGCTTTGGTCTAGTCTTTGGAGATTTAGGTACAAATATCGTACAACAATCCTCATGTGGTCTAATTGAAATATCATACGTATTAATTTTTTTGGAGAGTTGTATAATATCATCTTTATCCATTGTAATTAACGGTCGAATAATCGGGTAGTTTGTCACTTCATTAATTGTATTCATACTTTCCATCGTTTGACTTGCAACTTGACCTAGATTTTCTCCTGTAGTAATGGATAGGATTGATTCTTTTTCACAGACCTTTTGAGCAATACGCATCATCATACGCCGCATAACAGTCATCGCATAACCTTCAGGAATATCATGAAAAATCTGTTGTTGTAACTTTGTGAAAGGTACAAAATGAATATTAATTGTATTTCCAAAGGCAGTCAATTTTTCAGCAATATCAATTACTTTTTGTTTCGCTCTCTCACTTGTAAATGGCGGAGAGTGAAAATGTATTGCTTCAATTTGAACACCGCGCTTCATTGCCAAGTAACCTGCGACTGGACTATCAATACCACCTGATAATAATAATAAAGACTTTCCGGATGTCCCTACTGGAAGTCCACCTAATCCTAAAATTATATCAGACGTAATGTACGTTGCTTCGTTTCTTATTTCGACTCTTATGGTCAAATCAGGATGATGAACATCTACTGTATAATCGGACGTGTTTGCAAGTAAGTGACCGCCTAATACTTGATTCATTTCCTGTGAAGATATTGGAAAATTTTTATTGATTCTTTTTACAGATATTTTAAACGTTTGAACATCTTTCCCGTTCTTCAATGCAAATAAAGCTGCATCCTTTATTTTTTGAATATCATTATCCACCTTTATTGCTAAGCTAAGACTTCGAATACCGAAAATGTCCCTGCACTTTGTTATAACTGGCTCTGGATCATGACCATTTAACAAAACAAACATTCTTCCTTGGGTTCGTTTGACTTTAACATCGGGAAATTCTTTTAATTTATGTTGAATATTTTCTTGTAACTTTACAATAAACTTCTTGATATTTTTCCCTTTCAGTCCCAATTCTCCATACCGTATTAATATATGATCGTATTGCATGATTATCTACTCCATTATTTCTTTTAATTGTTGTATTGCTTCTTTTAATTCTTCTAAAAAACATGAAATTTCCTCTTTTGTTGTATCATAGGATAAGCTAATTCGTAAAGCGGATGTCGTCCTCTTTTCATCTAATCCGCATGCAGCTAGTACTTTACTCTCCTCTTTCTGCTTTGATGAGCAAGCGGATTTTGTGGAAATAAAAATATCTTTTTCTCCTAGCGTATGAATCATCACTTCCGGTTTCAGTCCTGGTATAGATATGTTTATAATATGTGGTGCAACATTTTGACAAGGTGTATTCATTTTCACATCATCTATTTCTTCCAATCTTTTTCGTAAGTTCTGATGTATATCGTATAAGTCCGCCAGTTCTTTTTTTTCGCGTTCTTTCATTAACCTTAGTGCTTTCACCAATGATACTGATCCAGCTAAATTTTCAGTGCCAGAACGTATGCCACTTTCTTGATTTCCGCCATGAAATAGTGGAAATAACGTGGTACCGTTTTTTACATACAAGATCCCAGTGCCTTTTAATCCGTGAATTTTATGTCCTGAAAATGTACATAGGTCGATTCCGCTATTATCTAATGATAAAGGGACTTTTCCTAAACCTTGTACGCCATCCACATGCAAAAATAGTTTGGGATGCTTTTTAGCAATTTGACTGATTTCCTCAATTGGCTGAATCGTACCAAGTTCATTATTAACATGCATAATACTTATTAGTATAGTGTCATTGCGAATGGCACTTTTAAGTTCTTTTGTAGATACTTCTCCCTTTTCATTGACAGGTAAATAAGTTATTTCAAATCCTAAGGATTCTAAACTATTACATGTATTATATACGGAAGGATGTTCGATTGTTGAGGTTATAATATGTTTTCCACGTTTTTGGTGTTTTAATGCAATTCCTTTTATAGCTAAATTATTTCCTTCCGTCCCCCCGGAAGTAAAAATTATTTCACCTCGGCTCACCCCTAGTAAGTATGATGCTTGATCTTTAGCCTTAAATAACAATTTTTCCGATTCACCGCCAAATTGGTGAATCGAGGAGGGATTAGCAAACATCATTTCTGATATGTGTCTATAACTTTCTAATACAGCAGGATTTGGTTTTGTTGTTGCACTATTATCTAAATAAATCATTGTTTAAACTCCTTACCAATTTTCTCTAAGATCTATATAAATAATCAAGGCTGACTTATAAATTGGGATTTTCCCTCTCCCCTTCTATAAGACAGCCTATGTCAATCATTTTTAATTCAAAACTTCCTGAGGCACTTCAATCTTTTGTAAAGCACCTGGTTCTATTTCTTCCACTGCATTTGCAGCCTGCTCTAACGCAAGTTCATATTCAAATGATCTAAATAATCTTTCAGCTTCATTTAATTTTGCAGCTAGTTCTGGATAACTGCTTCGATATCTATTTGCATATTGAATCACTTGTTCGGTTAATGCAGCTTGTTCAAGAAGCAAATCCGTTTGTTCCATCGTTTTATCAACAGTTAATTTGGCTTCAGTAAGCGCTTGTTGCACTTCAGCAATTTCAAGCGGCTGCTTCTCTAACGCCTTCATTACTATTTTATTTTTCCCAGCTGCCGTTTCCATCATGTTCCAAATGAAGTTTGGTACTCCAGGTATATTGCTTTTTTTCAATTTACGATTTGTATCATAAATATTATTTTGTATTTCTGCTAACTTTTCTTTTGCTTCGATTTCGTCTTTACGCAAATTGTGGATACGTTTCTTAAATGCTTCATGTTTTTCTTGTAACTCTGCCATTTGCTGAAAACCTTCATCTAGTCGTTCTCTTAATTCGGAGTGGGCAATATTCTCATTTTCCATAGCATTTGAAAATTCTTCTAGCTGTTTTTCTAAATGATCTATTGTTTTATCTAATGCTAAATACCTTTCCATATCACTATCTTCAAAGTAGTAAGCCTTTTTCATGTTTTCCACTTCGGTTTTTGTATCATAAAAGGAAGCACCTAATTCATCTAATGTTGATTGATATTTTGGAATTTTAGCTTCCATATAACTTTTAGCAATTGCTTCTTTTTCCAGAAGTTGATACATCTCCGAAATTCTATTTTCAATTTCTTCTATAAGAATTTTCACCTCGGATGTATTTCCTTTTTCCAGGGACGAAATACCATCCAACAAGCGCTTTTGGTAGTCATGAATCTCTTTTTTAAAACCAAGATGACTGACGCGATACCCATCACTTTTCATTTCTTTTAAACCAGTGAGCAGCTCATCCAATTGCGCAGGTAAGTCATGTTTACATTTCCTATATATTTCAGGGAATTCATCGATTTGAGAAATCAATTGTTCCAATTCTTGTTTTAAATTGTTTACTAAATCCTTAGCTTCAAAATAATTACCACAACCCGCCAATTCATCGTATTTAATAAATGCTTGCTCCATCTCGTCAATTCTTGATTCAAAAACAGACTCTGCTTTTCCATATTGATAGCGGTGTTGAGATAGTTTTCGGCGAAGATATTTAATGTTTGGTCGTAGTGTTTCAACATCTTCACGGCTGGACTTTTCTGATTCTAGGAGCTCTTCTAGTTCATTAAGTATTTTTTCAATATCATTTTCAATCGTATTTAGATCTTGTTCATTTTTTCGCAGTAATTTTTTAGCATTTGAAAACCGGTAACGATCTGCGAACTCCTCTGCCTTAACTAACATATCTTCAACGTTGGATAATTCTTTTGTTATTATTATCTCCCAGCGTTCTTTCCAAGATTCAAATTTTTCTTGTGTTTCGCCGGATAAATTTAATTTCTTTATTTTTGAAAGCTCAGCAGCAACATCTCTATCTAGTATATCCATCTTCCAATTTTCTTGTTGATCAACTTCATCGTATACCCGTTTTCTTAATATAAGCCCTACAATAATTAGTGCAATAATTAATAGTATGATTCCTATGATATATGCCATAAGCTGCCTCCTAACTATATTCCTGTATAAGAGGATTTTTTCGTTTGAGTCTCTCTTGAAAAACAGGTATCAAAAACCGACAATTTTAGCATGGCTAATCCTATAATACCATGTTCATATCATTTTTGGCTAAAAAAAATGAATAAAATAGTGCTTTATTCATTTTTTGAAACGAAATTATTTGCTGTGTAATTTTCATCTTTTGTAACGAGAATAAAATCTAACCATTGATGTATTGTTTGCACATATTTTTTCACAAAATAATTTTGTGAAGATTCACCTACAACATGGTCTTTCCATTCATTTTGCAGAACATATGGAGTAATAAGCATACCTTTCAATTGCATTAACAAAAATTGCGAGTTTTCCACTTTCTGCTTATTTTGTTTAAGTATATCAAAAAATATATTGCTTATAAAATAATTTTCTTTTGCTAAATAGGTAACTGCCATTTCTCTTACAAAAACAGAATCTAAGGATAATTCCCGGTGGATAAAGCAGGTGAATTGATGATTACTCTGTTTATACTGTATAATGGCAAATATTAATTTTTTTAATTTTTCCATAGATGTTAATGAGTTTGCTTGTTTTAACGTATTTTCTATTATTTCTAAATAAGCTTCATAATATTGAGTGACTGCATACTCTAATAAACCCTGTTTACTTTTGAAATAATAGCTTATTAAAGAGACATTAACAGAAGCTCTATCGGCAATATCCCTCACGGATGTTCCATGGAAACCATTTTGAAAAAATAGTACAGAAGCAGCATCAATAACCTTTTGTTTCGATGAGTTAGCTTTCATTGCAATTCAACTCCTTAATTCACAATTACGACAAAGATTGTAGATATCCTTCCATTTTCCCTCGACAAATACTTTTAGAATTTGTCGAAGTACATCAAAAGAAAGGAAGATTTTTTGTTTGAAACTGTTACATACTCTGGAAATAGAGTAAACGATTATACTTTATTACTGAAGCAATTAACTGCATTATCAAAAGATGAGGAAGACCCTATTGCAATACTATCAAATGCAACCGCGTTACTAAATCAGTTTTTATCGGAAGTAAATTGGGTGGGCTTCTATCTCTGGAAAGATAATGAGTTAGTACTTGGTCCGTTTCAAGGCTTACCAGCATGCATAAGAATACCGTTTGGAAAGGGAGTTTGCGGGACAGCTGTTAAAGAGCGTAAAACACTAAGAGTCAACGATGTCACGCAGTTTCCAGGACACATCGCTTGTGATAGTGCAAGTAAATCGGAAATTGTCGTCCCTATCTTTGTTCAAGATACGATATATGGTGTTTTAGATGTTGATAGCCCAGTAACAAATCGTTTTGATGAACTGGACGAAACACACCTTCAAAAATTCACAGCTGCTTTAGAAAAATTTCTCAACTAGCATCATTTATTATTCTATAAAAAATAATAGTGTTGACTTCTGTATCTATAACTTATATACTATTCTTTGTGTAAAATAATAAGGTAGCCTATGTGAACCGCTGGTTGCTATCATTTTGTTCCTCTACTTAGGAGGTGTATCGTGTAACTCTCTGCTGCTGGAGCGATGGTACATGAAAACATAATGAACAACAGTTAGGAACACGGTCGATTTATTTTATGCAAATAAAATAAAAGGAGGAAATGTCCTATGTCACGTTTTACTGGTTCCGTTTGGAAAAAATCACGACGTCTTGGCATTTCATTAACTGGTACAGGTAAAGAATTAGATAAGCGCCCTTATGCTCCTGGGCAACACGGTGCTAATCAACGTAGAAAGATTTCTGAATATGGCTTACAGCTTCAAGAGAAGCAAAAGTTACGCTATATGTATGGACTGAATGAACGCCAATTCCTTAACTTGTTTAATGAAGCAGGAAAAATGAAAGGTGTTCACGGTGAAAACTTTATGATTCTACTTGAATCCCGCCTAGATAATATTGTTTATCGCCTAGGTCTTGCACGTACACGTAAGCAAGCTCGTCAGCTTGTAAATCACGGACATATCACTGTGGATGGCAGCCGTGTAGACATCCCTTCATTCCGCTTAAAACCAGCTCAAGAAATTGGATTAAGAGAAAAAGCGAAGAACTTAGATATTATTAAAGAGGCTATTGAAGTAAACAATTTTGTACCTGAGTATCTTAATTTTGACGCGGATCAAATGACAGGAAGTTATGTTCGTTACCCTGAGCGTTCTGAATTACCAGCAGAAATCAATGAAGCGCTTATCGTAGAGTTCTATTCACGTCATTAATAAAAAAACTGTTCACTATTTGTGAACAGTTTTTTTATGGTATAAAAGGCTGTATGCATAACATATATGCTCATACAACCTTCATTTGTTTATTTATATTGAATTAAATTGTACTTTTTCTTTCCACGTCTAATAACAGTAAATCTATCTTCAATGCGGTCATTTGCTGTAATAACATATTGTAGGTCTTGCTGTCTCTCTCCATTAATATAAATAGCTCCATTATTAATATCCTCCCTCGCCTGTCTTTTTGACGAGGATATAGAAGCATTTACAAGAAGATCGATTAAACCGATATCTGTTTTTTCCATTTCATAAGTCGGAACGTCTTTAAATCCTTGCTCAATATCATTGCCAGACAGTTGTTTCAAATCACCTTTAAACAATGAAGTAGATATTTTTTGGGCTTGTTCTAACGCTGATTGACTATGAACCAATTTTGTCATTTCTTCTGCTAAACGTCTTTGTGCAATACGATTCTCCGGATTATTTTCCACCTCTGCTTGCAAAAGATTTAATTCATCCTCTTCTAAGAACGTGAAATAATGCAAGAATTTCATAACATCCCGGTCATCCGTATTAAACCAAAACTGATAAAACTCATAAGCTGTTGTTTTATTAGGATCTAACCATACAGCACCGCCAGCGGTTTTGCCAAATTTAGTTCCATCCGCTTTCGTGATCAATGGAACAGTCAATCCAAAAGCCGTTACTTCTTCATCTTTATCTTCACGGGAACGACGAATAAATTCCATACCAGCTGTTATGTTCCCCCACTGATCACTTCCGCCTATTTGTAATGTGCAATTCTCTTCTTCATATAATTTCAGAAAATCAAGAGATTGTAAAATCATATAGCTAAACTCTGTATAGGAAATTCCTTGTTCAATGCGAGCTGAAACAGATTCTTTTGCTAGCATATAGTTAATTCCAAAATGTTTACCAGCGTCTCTTAAAAAGTCAATAATGGTCATACTCGCCAGCCAATCATGATTATTACGAGCAACAGCTGCATTTTCCCCATGATCAAAGTTTAATATTTTAGCTAATTGCTGTTTAATCTTTTCACTGTATCCTTTTACAACATCAGCACTATTTAGGGAACGTTCACTAGACCGACCACTAGGATCTCCGATCATTCCTGTTCCTCCGCCGATCAATGCGATTGGCTTATGCCCTGCCCGCTGAAACCTTTTTAACATAACAATCGGCAATAAATGACCGATATGTAAACTATCTGCTGTTGGATCAAACCCACAGTACAATGTGACCTGTCTATCTGTCAAATGCTTTTTAAGTCCTTCCCAGTCTGTTGTTTGTTGAATTAATCCCCGTTTTTCTAAATCCTGTAAAATATCCATTCATTACACACCTCACCATTTTTTAAATAAAAAAACTCATCCCTAATCATCATAAGGGACGAGTTTATACGCGTTACCACCCTTGTTGCAAAAATTTTTGCCACTTTGGTATTGTTAACGATGAAATCACCGTCTCTTTAGCTCTAAATAATCGAACTAAAGTTGATGCTCGAGATTGTAATTCGTCTGTAAATATATACTGGCTCGCACCAACCGCCAGTTCTCTTTTATAGGGATTCACAAAACTACTTCGATCTTTCTTCGCAATTTAATTATTATATTATAATATATATTCTTACCATATTTTACACCAAAAAGCAATAGTTTATATCCTCATCTCACCTATCTACACCTAAAATTTCTTGTATGCTATAATAATAATGTATTTTTGATGTTCGATTGAACATCATTTTAGGAGGTTAACCGTGGATCTTAAAGAAACACTTCGAAGATATTATACTAAAATTAAATCGATAGTAAAGAATGAGAAATTGCAAAAGAATTTTCGTATTACATATGACATTATGTGGAATATTATTTTACTTTTACTCCTTACAGCTTTTATTGGATTATTTTTCATTGGCGGGATGGGTGCCGGCTATTTTGCTTCCCTAGTTAAAGACGAACCCATTCGAAGCTATGAAAATATGAAAAAAGATATTTATAATTATGAAGAAACTTCAAAACTTTATTTTAGCGACGGGAAATATTATGGAGATGTGCGCTCAGATATATACCGAGAAGAGGTTTCTTTAGATCAGGTTTCTGATACCTTAATCAACGCCGTTATTGCAACAGAGGATCAATATTTTAATGAACATGAAGGCGTTGTACCAAAAGCTATCGTTCGAGCCATTGTTCAAGAAGTAACAAATTCAAATGTTAAAACAGGTGGAAGCACACTGACTCAGCAACTTATAAAGAATCAAATACTGACAAATGAAGTGTCTTTTGACCGTAAAGCAAAAGAAATACTTTTGGCACTTCGCCTAGAAAATTTCTTTACAAAAGACCAAATATTAGAAGCTTACTTAAATATAATTCCATATGGCCGTGAAGCATCAGGTGGGAATGTTGCTGGCGTACAAACTGCAGCCAAAGGAATCTTTGGTGTAGACGCGGAAGATGCAAACTTACCACAGGCAGCATTTTTAGCAGGGCTGCCACAAAGCCCTTCATACTATACACCCTTTACAAATGAAGGAAAGCTAAAAGATAAGGAAAATCTACAACCAGGATTAAACCGAATGAAAACTGTTTTAAATCGGATGTATGAGGAAGGCTATATTACGAAAAAAGAATATAAAAAAGCAATAGATTATGATATTATAGATGATTTCATTGAAAAACCAAAGAAAAATCCACAAAAATCCTATTTCGCAGATGAAGTCCAAAAGAGAGCTAAATTTATTTTAAAAAACATACTAGCTAAAAAAGACGGATATACGAAAGAGGATTTAAAAAGTGATCAAAAGTTAAACAAACAATATACAAAATATGCAGATCGCGCTTTACGAAGAAATGGATATAAAATTCACACAACAATAGATAAGGAAATATATAATAAATTCCAAGAGGTCGTAAAAAATTATCAGCATTTTGGTCCTGATATTACTGCAATTGATGAAAACGGAGAAGAAATAACAGATCCTGTCCAAGCAGGCGCAGTCTTAATTGAGAACCACACTGGAAAAATAATCAGCTTTGTAGGTGGTCGTGATTACAGCAAAGAGAATCAAGTAAATTTCGCTACTCAATCTAAACGATCAAATGGTAGTACAATGAAACCGATCCTTACGTACGCACCAGCTTTTGAAGAAGGTATTATTCAACCGGGAACACCACTGGCAGATTTCAAAATGCCAAGTGATGGCTGGCTACCAGACAACTACGCAAAAGGGGAGCATGGTCTCGTTTCTGCCCGGGAGGCGCTTACGAATTCATATAACATTCCTGTGGTAAGAGTTTATAAACAATTAATAGATGGTAATCTAGGAAAAAAATATATGGAAAAAATGGGGATTACTACTATCTCGGATGACGAGTATACATTCCCATCCCTTTCAATTGGCGGGACAACACACGGGGTCACTGTGGAAGAAAATACTAATGCCTTTTCAACATTTGGTAATGACGGAAAGTTTAGGAATGCCTACATGATTGAAAAAATAACGACAAGTGATGGAGAAGTCATCTATAAACATGAGTCCGAACCAGTAAAGGTATTTTCTCCAGAAACAGCTTATTTAACGCTAGACATCATGCGAGATGTAATCAATAAAGGAACTGGCACATATATAAAATCACAATTAAAACATAACGATGTTGACTGGGCCGGAAAAACAGGAACGTCAAATGATTATAAAGACGCATGGTTTGTAGGTACAAATCCAAATGTAACGTTTGGCGCTTGGATAGGTTATGATAGTAACCATGGCTTAGATGATTGTCCGGGCTGTTCATTAAGTTATAGTCAGCGAAATATGAAGCTTTGGACTGAGCTGATTAACAGTGCATCTGAAATTAATCCAGATCTAGTTACTCCAAAAGAAAAATTCAAACGTCCAAACGGTATTGTTGAGCGCAGCTATTGTGCACCTTCCGGGAAACTACCTACAGACCTATGTAGGAAAGCAAAACTTGTCAAGGCAGATTTGTTTAACGAAAAATACGTACCAACGGAAAAAGATGATAGTCTAATTAGCGGAAA
>Ga0079226_10001595_pt1 | contig 17359 bp, 14 predicted proteins | sample Poulit2014_FD_76345 | JGI IMG/M metagenome (GOLD analysis project Ga0079226, IMG submission 76345) | Agricultural soil microbial communities from Georgia to study Nitrogen management - Poultry litter 2014 | ecosystem: Environmental > Terrestrial > Soil > Agricultural land | place: USA: Georgia...
CCAATCATGGCATCACCCAATTGAAAATCCCAGTCACCGCTTAGACAGGTTCTCTCACCAGAGGCTGCATCAAAAACGAATAATTTGTTTAATGTGGCGCCCTGGTATGCAAATTCATGGCCAAAACAGGTGATTTGTGATCCGTCAGGCGAAAAGCGGGCATTGCCGTACTGCCCCTTTCCGTTCGTCAATGTTCTCATGTCTTTCGTTGATAAATTCAATAGATGAAGGTCTTTCGTTAGTTCGTAATCCTTGTCTTCGCTGAGGTTAGCACTGAATAAGATATGTTGTCCATCCGGTGATATGTCTTCAAAGTGGTGGTCCGAATCAGCAGATGTGAGTTGTTCAAAGGTTTCATCTTCCACATTGTATCGGATAATTTGTGTGTGTTTATCATCGAGGAATCCGTCTGCATCTGATTTATAGTTTAAGCGATTGACCACAAGCGGTTGTTTCCTTTTTTCCTCCAGTTCTTTATCACGTTCTTGTTTGGATGATTCCTGCTGATCTTTGACATCATCGTCTTTTTCGAGCGGTGCACTGAAAATGATATCCTTGCCATCTTTCGACCATTCAGGGTTTACTGCGCCATGTTTAAACGTGGTCAGCTGTCTGGCTTCACCGCCGTCTGTATGTAATAGCCATAATTGCGGGACACCACTTCTGGTGGACTGGAAAACAAGTTTTTGGCCGTCGGGTGAAAAGCGCGGGTGACTATTTTTAGTATCATCAAAAGTCCATTGCCTCGGTTCTTCGTCATTTAATGCTTGAAAAAAAATCTGTGAAGCGTAGTCATTGTCGTTGTTGGCAGCGGTGGATACAAATGCATAAGCATTTCCGTCCGGTGTCGATTGCGGATCACTGAAAACATCAATATGCTTTAAGTCCTCCACTGTTAAGGAACGTTTCGGTGTGTTCATAACTAATTTTCTCCTCCCGTCAAGGTTTTTACCGTCGCGTCGGTTTCTGTACTAAGGCTCGCGGACGGCATAAAGCAGCAGCACGAGTTTTGACGCTCGGGACATGATTCAGTTTGCACGTCCGGTCCCAAGTTTCTGGTTGACGCGCCCATGTGTGTGGATTTCGGGCTCAAGTGTCTGGCTCACCCGCACATATTTTTGTTTTCGTGCCCATGATTGGGTGCAACTTGCCCAAGTTTCAGGTTTCGCACCCTAATTTCCGCACTCACGCTCATGTCCCTAATTACCATTGAATTAATTTTAAACTATTTAGAATAACGTATCAATACGGTTACGATTGAATAAAAGAAAAGCCTTTTGACTATAGGCAAAAGGCTAGACTTGCTGCTTGATTATGCCGGTATCTGTCTCATACGCTCCCTGAAGTTGTTTGGTGATGCTGCCGGGTGCGCCATCAGCGATTAGATTCCCGTCAACTTCAACAATCGGCATGATTTCAGACGTGCTGCTTGACAGGAATAACTCATCCGCATCGGTGATATCGTCAACCGTAAAAGCTTCTTCGACAAACGGTATATTCATATCAGATGCAAATTGTTCAACCTGCATGCGGACACAGCCATGGAGAATAGCATGTGTTGCAGGATGTGTGTATATCTTGCCGTCTTTTACAAGATAAACATTGGATGAACTGCATTCGGTCACGATTCCATCCCGCTCCAAAATGGCCTCATAGCTGCCGTTTTCTTGTGCTGCCTGTTTTGCAAGCACATTCGGGAGCAGATTGAGACTCTTGATATAGCAATTTTCCCAGCGGGTATCACGTTGTGTGATGGCTGAAACGCCATTTGTCAAATGATTCGTTTTACGTGGCATATCCCGAATGTAGGCATAAACATTTGCCGGTGTTTCTGCTGGAAAAGCATGGCTGCGTGGTGCGGAACCACGAGTCGCTTGCAGGTATATAATGCCATCAGATGTCATTTCATTCTGCGACAATAAATCGTTTAATCTATTCGTGATGTCTTGTTTGGAAAATGGCAAAACAATTTTGATGGCCTCAGCAGAACGGAATAGTCGATCGATGTGCTGCTTGAGCAGATAGCAGGCACCATCATAAATACGAATCACTTCATAAATGCCGTCGCCAAACTGCAGTCCACGTTCTTCAAAAGGGAATGAAAGTTCTTCACGGTGCATAAAACTGGTTTGTGATAGTACAATCGGGTAAACTGACATTTTGCTCGCCTCCTTGACATTAATTTTATTTTAAAGTGCTAATCTCTTTCTGTAAAGAATGACAAATATCACAGAATAATGGTTTAAATTTCTCTATAATGTGATATATGAACATTATGGAAAACAAGGGAGGGATGAAATGGAACCATTACTGGAACGGCTAAACCCGCAAGATTGTGACATGCTTATAGCTGCGTCAAATGAGTTACATATACCTAAAAATTCTCTTGTTTTTGAAGAAGGTACACCTGCTGAACATTTATATTTTTTACATACCGGGAATATACGTATTTTCAAAACAATCGATTCAGGCAAAGAACTGACCATTTTCATACGTGGTGTGCACGACGGCTTTGGTGAAATTGGTGTTTTTGGCGGTGTTAATTATTCAAATTCAGCAAAAGCTTTGCAGGACAGTGTTATTTATGCGATAAAACGTAACACGATTGAAGCCCTTTTATCACAAAATGGCGGTCTCAGTCTTCACTTTACCCGGTGGTTAGCCGAATCATTGGAAGCAAGCAAAGCAAAAATGCGGGACTATATTGCTTTTGGTTCAGAAGGTGCAGTTGCTTCAGTTTTTGTACGTTACGCCAACATGCACGGTGTTGTTACCCCTGGCGGCATCCAGATCACTGAACCGGTCATGATCCAGGATATCAGCAGACATATTGCCGTCTCCAGGGAAACTGTGAGCCGGATTGTTAATAAATGGAAAAAAGAAGGGCTCATTGATAATGAAAATAAACGTTATAGAATCAAAAATATGGATTACTTCAGGGAACTACTGGTTTGTGAGCAATGCAGTGTTGAAAATTGCGTGCTGTAGGGGGGCTCATAACTATAATCGAAAGACAACGTATAAAAGTGGCATGAAAAAAATTTTCTTTAACGATGCCCCTTTTTTGAACCTCATGTCGATTATAAAAATAAAATGAAACTTCATTCAACAGGGTGTTCTTTCCCTGTTGAATAGGGGAACAAAGGCTAAGAACGCCACGTCCAGTGGCAACGCCTTTGTGACCTGCATCGTGCAGGCCCGAACAGAATTGAACATTTAAGGTCAGTTAGCCGCCGTTTTTGGCGGGTTACTATTCGTTACATGTGGGATAAAGTGAAACGTCATTCAGTGGAGCGCTTTTTTCCATTGATTGTCAGTTGAAATGGAGTTACTGTCGTTAAAGTAGGACAAAAGGGTATAATCAAAAAAATTATATAAACGGTTGATTCCATTTGGCAAGGTTGGTATAATATAAAATGTTCTTCAAAATAATACATATTTTGCATGTACTGAAAACGTCCAACGCAACAGAATGATCAGCTCTTGAACATAAAATAGAATCAATTAATGAGCATGCGGGTGTAGTTTAGTGGTAAAACCTCAGCCTTCCAAGCTGATGTCGTGGGTTCGATTCCCATCACCCGCTCCATACATACGTCATAACGCAGTGTTTCGCTATATAACGAAGCATTGCGTTTTTTACATAGCATAGTCCGCCTTCCCGCATTACTTGAATGTGGCATTTTCACCATGTATTCTATGGATAATGTGAAACTTCATTCAGCGGGGCATTCTTACCCCGCTGATATTAAGGAACAAAGGCTAACTTCGCGACGTCCTCGAAAAAGGAAATCACTTTTTCTTCGTGCGATGTATTGCTGTCGAAGCTTTCCTTGTCCTGTCGCAACGCCTTTGTGACCTGCGTCGTGCAGGCCTGAACAGAATCGGGCCTTTTACGGGCTGCTGACCCCCCGCTCTCTCTTGGCTTCTTTGATCTTAAAGCGGTGGTCTTGTTGCCCGTTAAGGCGGAACAAAATCATCATAAATTGAGGGGTACGTTATGAAACAATTAATGCAGATATTAAAAAAGATTGATGGGAAAGGATATAAAGCGTATAAAAGTGTGCAAGGTCACTACAAATTTTCTAATTTTGATTTATATATAGATTATGTCCAGGGTGATCCGTTTGCGACACCTTCAAAAATCCGGGCAGTTGTTCCGACAAGAAAACGTGCACTGAAAGACGAGTGGCTTGCGTCATACAGACGCAGAGTGGCCACTGAGGACGTCATTGCGCGCAAGGTCGGCACTGCCATAGCAAAAGGCAATTTTTCCATAAAAGGGTCGGGAAAAAGCGGTAATATACAGTTTGACCGGCCGGGGCAGGAAGTGCTTGAAAGAAGCGCTGTTCAGGCTGACTCCAACTCAATCACTGTATGCATTTCAGTCGGGCTGCCGGCGAACGGACGCAAGATAAACGGGCGAGAGGCGGAGAAATTATTTGCTAATGCTATTCCATCGATTCTTAACAATTCCGTTTTCTCGATTAGCGATAAGGAGATTGAAAATGCTGTCCAATTGGCTGACCAGCAGGAAGCGATCAGGGCGGAAATGCGCAAAAACGATTGGGTTTCATTTGTGGCCAATGGGTCTATTCTTCCAAGAGGGAGCGGTATCAGCAATCGGCCGTTGAAAGATGCTGTGCCGTTTCAGAGCCCGACAGAAAATGAAGTGACAATCGAGATTCCGCACCAGACTGCACCCATTAAAGGTATGGCGGTTGAAAAAGGGATTACCCTGATCGTCGGCGGCGGTTATCATGGAAAAAGTACGATACTTGAAGCGATTGAATGCGGGGTCTATTCTCATACAAAAGGAGACGGTCGTGAATATGTGCTCACGGATCCGGATGCCGTGAAAATCCGTGCTGAAGATGGCCGGCAGATAACGGGCGTCAATATTTCGCCGTTCATCAATAACCTGCCGCATAAGCAGGATACATCGTTTTTCTCAACGGAAAATGCCAGTGGCAGTACATCACAGGCGGCAAATGTGATGGAAGCTCTGGAAGCCGGGGCCACGACGCTGTTGATTGATGAGGATACAAGTGCCACCAACTTTATGATTCGTGATCAACGGATGCAGCAGCTGGTTCATAAAGATAAAGAACCCATCACACCGTTCATTGATAAAATCAAACAGTTGCGTGATCAGCTTGATGTGTCAACGCTTCTTGTCATGGGCGGATCTGGTGATTATTTTGATGTAGCCGACTCGGTCATTATGATGGAAGCTTATGTGCCTTATAATGTAACGGATGAAGCAAAAGCGATTGCAGCGGCTAATCCGATTGATCGGGGAGCGATTTCTGAAGAGATGTTTGGCACCATCAGTGAGCGTTACTTCCAGCAACATTCATTGCAGACCAGAAAAGGAAAAAAGTCCAAAACACAGGCTAAAGGTCTGACAAAAATTTTGATGGGGCAAACGGATATTACGTTTGCGGCAACTGAACAGCTTGTCGATACATCACAAACGAGAATGATTGCTGAAATCATTCAGCATCTTGACCGGACTAATGGACTTGGGAATAAAACACTGCATGAACTGCTCAATACGATTGAACAGCAAATGGATCAACAAGGACTCGCATCGTTTACAGGGTTCAAAAATCAACATCCAGGCGATATTGCACGTCCAAGACGCTACGAAATCGCTGCTGTTTTGAACAGAATGCGTACAGCAAAGGTTAATCAGAAACAGTAGAAATCAGAAAGGGAGGCGGCCCGGATGAATACAGATCAGCTAAAACAGGAAATCATCGATTATAGCAAAGAAATCGGAATCGATAAAATCGGGTTTGCTTCTGCGGATGTATTTTTAGAATTGAAAGAACGGTTGAAGCGGCAGCAGAAACTGGGCTATCAGTCGGGTTTTGAAAAAGGTTCAGTAGAGGAGCGGACCGAACCTGACAGGTTGCTGCCGGAAGCTCAGTCGATCATTTCGATTGCTCTGACCTACCCGTCACGTATCAAAGATCGACCGAAAAATACTAAAGAAGAACGTCGGGGCGTATTTTGCCGTGCTTCCTGGGGTGTGGATTACCATGAGGTATTAAGGGATAAACTTAGTAAACTGTCTGCTTTTATTAAAGAAAAAGTGCCTGAAGCGTCCACAAAAGTTATGGTTGACACCGGTGAACTGTCTGACCGGGCTGTTGCCGAGCGGGCCGGAATCGGATTTAGCGGTAAAAATACCGCCATCATCACCCCCGAGTTCGGATCGTGGGTCTATCTTGGTGAACTGATCACGAATCTGCCTTTTGTGCCCGATACCCCGCTGGAAGATGGCTGCGGTTCGTGTACAAAATGCCTTGACGCTTGTCCAACCGGTGCGCTTGTTCAGGGCGGACAGCTGAATGCCCAGCGCTGCCTTGCATTTTTAACCCAGACAAAAGATTTTATGCCAGATGAATTCCGTCCGAAAATCGGCAATTTCATCTACGGATTTGATACATGTCAGGTCGTCTGCCCATACAACAAGAAGATCGATTTTCACAACCATTCTGAGTTTGAACCGGAACCGGATGTGGCCAAACCAAAACTGAAACCGATGCTCCGGATTTCAAATCGGGAATTTAAGAATACGTTTGGGCATATTGCTGGATCATGGCGCGGCAAGAAGCCGCTGCAGCGGAATGCTCTGATTGCGCTTGCGCATTATAAGGATGAGACTGCAGTTGATGACATCATCGCTGTTATGAACGAAGATCTTCGGCCTGTCATTCGCGGCACAGCGGCATGGTCGCTTGGAAAAATCGGCACCGATAAAGCTTTTTCAGCTATTGAAGCGGCAATGGAAAAGGAAAACGATGAACAAGTCCTGGCTGAAATGGAAAAAGGACTGGCATTTAAGCAAGAAGCATCTGCAACGTGATTGAAAACCATTCGAAAAGAGGCGTTGATGATGAATCTGTATTACGGTGAAATGGAATCCCCAGTCGGTACGCTGACGATTGTCAGTGACGGGGAAAGGGTTGTCAGGATCGATTATGGAACGTTTGCTGACGTTGAAGTGAAATTACAAAAGTGGAGCGCACGTTATTTTAATCAGCCGGCATTCATTGAAAAACCTGAAAAAGTAGCCCATGCTGCAGCGGAACTGGGTGACTATTTTCAGGAAAAACGACGGGACTTCACCTTTGATGTCGCATTTTATGGCACGCCTTTTCAGCAGAAGGTTTGGCAGGCGCTGAATGACATTCCATATGGTGATACGAAAACTTATAAAGATATTGCACAAGCCATTAATAACCCAAAAGCTGTTCGTGCAGTTGGCGGTGCTGTTAATAAAAACCCATTTTCGATTGTGGTGCCTTGCCATCGTGTCATCGGTGCAAATGGAAAGATGGTCGGTTACGGCGGAGGCTTGGACAAAAAAGAATACCTGTTGACACATGAAGCCCAATAGAGCGAACTTCATTCAGCTGGGCGTTCTTTCCCCGAATAATAAGGAACAAAGGATAAGTTATCGGGCGACCTGTTGCAACGCCTTTATGACCTGCATTGTAAGGTCCGAACAAAAGCGGGCATTTAGGGCCAGTCATCCGCCGTTTTCTTGGCGGGTTACATACATGGGGAAAAGTTAATGGGACGCTTTCTCCCTCTGAAATGTTAGTTGCAAGTACAGCTTACTAAAATGAAAGAAGTGGTTGACGATAAGATCGTGGAATTGATAAACTAATAATAGAAAGGTCGTTCTATCTAATGGAAGGGGCAGTGGGTGACATGAGTCGATCTGTAAAAAAAGATACATTACTTCAAGCAGCTGAACGATTATTTTATGAGCACGGATTTCGTGGCGTAGGATTGAAGCAAATCATCAGTGAAGCGAATGTAGCAACGATGACGCTTTATAATCATTTTCCTTCCAAGGACAATTTGGTCGAAGAAGTACTTAAGCAACGGGAGGAACGGTATTGGTCTTATTTGGATTCACATGTGGAAATGGATTCAGATTCCCCTTTTATACTTGCTGTTGAGGCACACGGACGCTGGTTAAAAGAACAATCTTACAAAGGAGATATGTTTTTAAGAGCGATAGAAGATTATACGGGAACTGATAATGAGATTGAAAATATTGCAAGAGGACATAAATCGAGATTGCTAAAATATTTTCAGCAATTGGCTCAAAGGAAAGGCAAAGATAATGATCGAGATTTAGCTAATCGGCTTACACTGCTGCTTGAAGGAACCACTTCCATGACGACATTGATTGGTGCAGAGAAAGCAACGGAACATTCTATTGCGATGGCGAGGACACTTGTCCAACATACATCGTAATTTTTTTACAATTAAATTAGAAAGGTCGTTCTATATAATTCAGGGTGTTAGGATGAATAATATGAAATTTTCACGGTTAGTTTTACCTGGCGTGACCATGATTGCTGTCACCTATGGATTGGCGAGGTTTAGTTTTGGGTTGCTTCTTCCTGAGATAAATCAATCACTTGAAATGTCCGAGTTTGTATCAGGGATAATTTCATCGTTATTTTATTTAGCCTATTGTGTCACAATCATTTTATCGACTGTGATCACGACTAGAGAAGGACCAAGAAGAATGATTATCCTAGCCGGTCTGTCAGCCTTTGTTGGTCTTTTGTTGATGGGGATCACGCCAAATGTGTGGGTGCTGGCGCTAGACGTGCTACTTGCCGGAGGAAGCACAGGTTTGGTATCACCGCCTTATGGTGCGGCGATATCGCTATGGATTAAAGAGGATCAACAAGGAAAAGCAAATACATGGATCAATTCAGGAACAAGTTTTGGTATAGCCCTTTCCGGAGCAGGTGCTATTGTATTATCACCAAATTGGAGACTGACGTATTTGATCTATGCTGTCTTGACATTGCTGATATTGATATGGAACTTCCGAGCCATTCCAAAAACTGGGATACGTACAAACTTGATGTTTGAAAAGGGGAACCTCTCGATACAAGGCGTCAAAGGATCCATCCCTTTGGTTTTGGCATCGCTTATCCTGGGGATTTCCACAGCGGCCTTTTGGACATTTTCCAGATCTTTTCTTGAAGCGGCTGGTGATTACAGTGATTGGCAGCTTTCTGGATTTTGGATCATGATTGGACTATTTGGTGTGCTGGGAGGGTTTTCCGGTTCTTTAGTTGAAAAGGGGGGACTGTCATTAGCTTACAAATCAGGGAGTTTGTCGATTGCTTCAGCATCAATTGTTCTGTCCTTTGCACCTGAATCTTTATTAATGGCTTATTTATCAGCAGGCATTTTTGGCTGCTCTTATATATTTTTAACCGGCGTTCTCCTTGTCTGGGGGATTCGTGTATTTATTACGAATGCATCATTAGGTATTGGCGTTCCATTTTTACTTTTGGCGGTGGGGCAAGTCATAGGTTCAATACTCGCTGGCTGGTTTATTGGGACATGGGGCTATGCTGCTTCTTTTATCGTTTATGGATTAGTCGGCATGACGGCTGCCTTTATCGGCCCAAAGAAGCGTTAGAAAGAGAGTGTTTTTCGACGTGCAAATAACTTGGATTGGAACATACAGAGAGTCCCCGTCTGGTGCTGCCATGACAGCGGAGTTAGATGGAGCGATTAATGAAGAAGAGCCAATCATCGTGACTGGCTGGATTCCACACTGGAAATTTTTTGAGTATGACCTCAAAATGTTAGAAGATCCAAAAGGTGTTTATGGCGGAGAAGAAGAAATAAGAACTTTTGTACGTAAAGGGTTAAAAGAAGATATGCCCGGGGCCTATACGTTTTTTGATCAGTTCGAGTGGGAGCCGGATCACCTGCAAAACGTCATGCTGAAAATTGAAGAAGGTATGGACGAACAAAAAGCAGCTAAAGAATGGGTTGAAAATAATGAAGACCTGGTTAATTCCTGGGTTGAAGGAGCAGAGCCTGGAGATGGCGCGACCGTAAAAGTGCCATATGTTGCCTGGGCCGATGTGATTGCCAGTTCTAATGTTGTCAAATACGTCATGGAAAATAAATTAGATTATAAAGTTGAGTTAATCCAAGTGGAACCTGGTCCAATGTTTGCCAGTATCGCGGATGGAAGCGCAGATGCCATGGTAGGTGCGTGGCTGCCTTCCACACATGCTGATTACTATGAAAAGTATGAAGGCGAATTTGAAGATTTAGGTGTCAACTTGACCGGTACGCGGAATGGTCTTGTTGTTCCTGAATACATGGATATTGATTCAATTGAAGACTTAATAGACGATGAATAATATTGTATCTTTTTTACAAAAGTTTTATGGAACGGAATATGAGAGCCTGTTTTGATCAATTTTTTTTCAAAACTAGGCTCTCATCTTTTTATAGAAGCCAGGGTTTATAGACCTATTTTGATCAAACTTTATTTTCATTCATCATATCCCCTGTTTTTGGGAGGGCGGCCATGATATGTGGGATAACCAGATTTGTTTTCATGTGAGCAGGATTTGGACAATCATTCTCTCCATATACTATTAATGGAGGGGATTTTTATGGATGCATTAAAGAGAAGTTGGCTTGATTTTTTTCGGTCTGATTTACAGGCGGATAACTGGTGGAAACGAAAGAAGGCATTATATCATGACCGTGGGGCTAAAATTGTCCGAATCAGGGGAGAAGGCCAACTTTTTGAGGAGCTTCGGTATTCCGGTCAGTTGATTTTCCAGTATTTTTTGCACTTATCATTTTTAATCAAGCAGCAAGATCAGTTTTTTAACGAAGAACAGGTGATACCATTTCAGTTCAGATGGGAAAATGGTGAAGTTAGGGAACATCAAATGGTGAAAAGACACGCATCGCCGGAAAAGGAACCAATCATTGAAACGGCATCATTAAGGGAATCAAACGGGGAGCGGTTTTCCTATGACAGACGGGCAGCTGTTCAGTATGCGGAGCGGTGGTGGAATAGTTATAATCCGGCATACAGGAAGTTTGATGTGGATTGTACGAATTTTGTTTCCCAATGCATGCGGGCTGGCGGGGCACCGATGCGAGGGACGCCTGATCGGGGAAGTGGCTGGTGGTATCATGATGATAATTGGAGTTTCAGCTGGGCGGTGGCGCACTCGTTACGCTGGTATCTAAGTGGGTCAGAGTCCGGCTTAAGAGGAAAAGAAATGGAATCGGCCCGTGACCTTACGCCCGGTGATATTATTTGCTATGATTTTGAAGGGGATGGCAACTGGAATCACAATACCATAGTCGTTGCCAAAGATGCCGATGATATGCCGTTGGTGAATGCCCACACCGATAACAGCCGCAACCGCTATTGGTCATACGAAGATTCTACTGCCTGGACACCGGATATTCAATATAAGTTTTTCCGGATTGGTGAGTCGTGATATAATAGTAAAGTTGTTAAAGGGGTTGTTCAAAAAGTTCGGTAAAAATGACACATCTTTATCCTCCTTTTTGAACATGTACTTAAATGTTAATTTGGAAGAGGAGAATGGAACATTGGGTCTGCATGTCGTACTTTATCAGCCAGAAATCCCGGCAAATACAGGCAATATTGCCAGAACGTGTTTGTCAGCGAACGCAACATTGCACTTAATTCATCCGCTTGGATTTTCTACCGATGATAAAATGGTCCGCCGGGCAGGGCTGGATTACTGGCCGTATGTTGATGTCCGTGAATATGATGACATAAAGGATCTATATCAAGCACATCCGGATGGGATGTACTATTATATTGAGAACATCGGTTCAAATTATTACACCGATTATGACTTCACAGATACGGACCAGGATCTGTTTTTTGTGTTTGGCCGGGAAGGCAGCGGTTTTCCGGATGAATTTTTAAAAGGAAAAGAAGATCAGTGTCTAAGGGTGCATATGGGCGATAAAGTGCGTTCGCTGAATTTGGCAAATACGGCAGCCATCATTATTTATGAGGCATTAAGACAACAAGGATTTCCGGGGATGACATAGGTCATTCGAAAATAATCAGCTGCTGCGTCGTCTTTCCGGAGGCTAGAGATCGGATTGGCCGATTTCAATATTGAAATGATCCCCTGAAAATTATATTTTCTGAACTTATGAAAAAGCATCGGCTGAGCTGCCGATGCTTTAATATAATTCCCATAAATGGGATGGGCCAACTTTTTACTGATTTTTTTTCGGTACGCCGGGTTTAGCATCATACCCCGCGGTTAAGCAGGACACGACAAATGTTACAGCAACGCCAAGTATAAGCGCCAGTTTCATGAGATTGCCTCCTTGTACAACATATGTATACCACGTATTATCTTATTATGTCTTCCATTATACCGAATAATTCCTCTGATGTGAACTGTAAGGTTTCGGGAGAGATTCGACCACTGTCCCTCCAGCATGTGAACATTTTCCCGAATGAATTTTTTTAGTTTTTGGACACTTAATTCCTTTATTGTTTCGTTTCTAAAAATAGGGTATATTAGTTGATGAAACAGACACGGAGTCCTATAATGACATAAGAGTGAGAAAGCCGTTTAACGACGGGGATAAAGTTAACTTCAAATGGGGGTATAGACGTGGCACAGAATGAAGAAACCCATGAAAGATTCTGGGGCAGATTTCATGGGCCGAACATGGGCTATATTGAGGAACAATATGAGCTATACAAGGAAAACCGTGATGCAGTCGATCCATCCTTAATCGAACTTTTTGATAAGCATGGTGCACCTGATCGGACTAAATTTTCTAAAGGTTCAAGTCTGCCGGCATCGGAAGAGGTTTCGTCGGTTGGTGATATTAAAAAATTAACCTCAGCAATGAGACTTGTTGAGGCTATTCGTCGTTTCGGACACCTTGAGGCAGACATTTACCCAGTTGGGCGTGTCAACCGTGAAACAAAACTGGTCGACCCTGACACATATGGTTTATCTGAAGAGGATTTAAGGAATATCCCGGCCACTTTACTGTGGGAGCAGGCCCCTGACAGTGTGGAAGACGGGTTTGAAGTGATCCGTGAGCTGAAAAAGTTATATTCCGGAACCATTGCATTTGAATATGACCATGTCAACAATGATGATGAACGTAGTTGGCTGTTGGATTATATCGAATCAGGCAAATATAATGCGGCCGGTTCGGATGAAAATAAAAGAAAGCTGCTTGAACGACTCGCTCAGGTGGAAGGGTTTGAAGAGTTCCTGCAAAAAACATTTGTCGGACAAAAGCGTTTTTCCATTGAAGGTTTAGAATCAATGATCCCGATGCTTGATCGGATTGTTAAAAATTCAATCAAAGACAATATTGAACATATCATGATGGGAATGGCTCACCGCGGGCGTCTCAGTGTATTGGCACATGTTCTCGGCAAACCGTTCGACAAAATATTTTCTGAATTTCACCATTCACCCGATAAGGAATTGATTCCTTCTGAAGGTTCAACTGGCATTAATTCCGGCTGGACAGGAGATGTCAAATATCATTATGGCGCAACGAAAGATGTCCAGGAAGGTGACGGAACGGGAACACGCATTACGCTTGCTAATAACCCATCGCATTTGGAATTTGTGAACCCGGTTGCAGAAGGATTTGCACGTGCAGGTCAGGATAACCGTTATCAAAAAGGATATCCTGAACAGGATTTCAGCAAAGCACTGCCTGTATTGATTCATGGTGATGCGGCATTCATCGGGGAAGGTGTCGTTGCCGAAACGTTGAACTTCAAAGGACTTCCGGGCTATCAGACAGGCGGGACGCTTCATATTATCGCGAACAATCAGCTTGGGTATACGACTAACCAGACCGATGGCAGATCAACACGCTATGCCAGTGACTTGGCTAAAGGCTTTGAGATACCAATTGTGCACGTGAATGCTGATGATCCGGTCGCATGCGTTGTTGCCGTCAAAATGGCTTACGAGTATCGTCAAAAATTCCATAAAGACTTTCTGATTGATTTGGTTGGTTATCGCCGTTACGGTCATAACGAGATGGATGAACCACGGGCGACACAGCCATATCTGTATCAGGATATTGATAATCATCCTACGACAGCTAATGTTTTTGCGGAAAGACTGCAAAAAGAGGGTATTGTTGAACAGGATGAGCTGAAGAATTTGAAAAAGCAGACCGAGAACAAACTGCGGGAAATTTATGAGAACATGAAAGAAAATGACTCAAGTGACGCGGAACCGGAAAGCATGCCGAAAGCTTTGACAAATGGTCTTGACCGTTTTGATACAACTGTTCCGCTTGACACCTTGAAAAAGTTAAATAAGGACTTACAATCCCGCCCGGAAGGATTCACTGTCTTCCGGAAATTAAAACGTATTTTAAGCAGGCGTGAGAACGTTCTCGAAGAAGGGAATAAGGCTGATTGGGGTGCAGGTGAAGCATTAACTTATGCATCAATTCTGAATGATGGCATTCCAATTCGCTTAACAGGTCAGGACACAGAACGCGGAACGTTTGCGCACAGACACTTGGTTCTCCATGACGCCAAAACGGGTGAAACGTATTGCCCAATGCATGGATTGGAAGACGTCAATGTCTCTTTTGATATCCGTAATAGCCCCTTGTCGGAAGCCGGTGTATTAGGATTTGAATATGGTTATAGTGTGCAGGCACCTAACACGCTTGTTATTTGGGAAGCGCAATTTGGTGATTTTGCAAATGCTGCACAAGTTATTTTTGATCAGTTCATTTCTGCGGCACGTGCAAAATGGGGCGATAAATCCAATATGGTGATGCTGCTGCCGCATGGTTATGAAGGTCAGGGGCCGGAGCATTCCAGTGCCCGTTTGGAACGCTTTTTGCAATTGGCTGCTGAAAATAACTGGATTGTTGCGAATGTCACGTCATCTGCACAATACTTCCATTTGATTCGTCGTCAGGCGGCTATGCGCGGAAGAGAAGAAGCGCGTCCGTTGATCCTGATGTCACCGAAGAGCCTATTGCGTAATCAGCGGGTGGCTTCCAGTGCTGAAGAATTCACAGACGGCAAATTTGAACCAATAAAACAACAGCCTAACTTGAAAGTGAGTAAGAAAAATGCAACAAGGTTGTTAATCGGCAGTGGTAAAGTCATGGTTGATATAGAAGAAGCTATTGAAGATTCGGAACAAACGTTTGAATGGCTGCGCGCCCTCAGGCTTGAACAAATTTATCCGTTCCCGAAAAAGCAGCTGGAAAAAGAATTAAAAGATCTGCCAAACTTGAAAGAAATCGTTTGGGTGCAGGAAGAACCACAGAATATGGGCAGCTGGGATTTCGTTGATGATTACTTGAGGGAATTATTGACAGGTGATCAGACACTGCGGTATATCGGCCGTCCACATCGTGCATCACCAGCGGTCGGGGAGCCAAATGTAGATAAAACAGAACAGCGGGTAATCATTGAACAAGCCATTAATCCGTCAGAAGGAGGAGATTCCAGTGAGCGAAATTAAAATTCCGGAACTAGCAGAGTCGATAACAGAAGGTACCATTTCCGAATGGCTCGTCAAAAAAGGTGACAAAGTTGAAAAAGGGGATCCGATTGTTGAATTGGAAACAGACAAAGTCAATGTTGAAGTAAACACGGATTATACAGGCGTCATAACAGAGATCCTTCACGAGGAAGGCGATGATGTCGAAGTTGGCGATGTCATTGCCAAAGTGGATGAAAATGGTGAAGCAGGCGGCAGTGATTCCGGTGAAGGTGAAAAAGAAGCTCCTGCTGAATCCGAAGATACTGGTAAGAAACGAGAAGGAGTATCAGAACCTGTAAAAGATGATAAACAAGCGCAAGAAGAAAAACAGGATGATGTTTCTTCTGACAGCAGTCAGGATGTCATTGCATCCCCTGCGGCCCGTAAGCGTGCCCGCGAACTTGGTATTGATTTAAGTGAAGTACAGGCACGTGATCCATTAGGTCGTATTCGTCCGGAAGATGTCGATTCTGCTGCGAAAGGCGCCAGCGTTCAAAAAACATCCAAGCCGGCTAAAAAAGAAGAACCAAAGCAATCCGAAGACACCGAGTTTGAAAAGCCTGTTGAACGTATCAAAATGTCCCGCCGCCGTCAGACGATTGCCAACCGGTTGGTGGATGTGCAGCAAGAAGCTGCTATGTTGACGACATTTAATGAAGTCGATATGTCAGCCATTATGAAGTTGCGTAATGAACGGAAAGAGGACTTTAAAGAAAAACACGGTGTAAAACTAGGATTCATGTCATTCTTTACGAAAGCCGTCATCGGTGCTTTAAAAGATTTCCCATTGCTGAATGCAGAGATACAGGGTAAAGAAATTATCAAGAAAAATTTCTATGATATAGGCATTGCTGTTTCGACCGATGAAGGACTGGTTGTACCGGTTGTGCGTGATGCAGATAAATTGGACTTTGCCGGAGTGGAAAAAGAAATTGGCGAGTTAAGCAAAAAAGCAGTTAATAAGGAATTATCCTTGAAAGACCTGCAGGGCGGAACCTTTACAATTACCAACGGTGGTACTTTTGGATCAATGCTGTCAACGCCTATCCTGAACGCGCCACAGGTTGGGATTCTTGGTATGCATAACATTCAAAAACGCCCTGTGGTTATGCCGGATGATTCGATTGAAGTTCGCCCAATGATGTATCTTGCTGTATCATATGACCACCGGATTGTGGATGGTAAAGAAGCAGTACAGTTCCTTGTCCGGATTAAAGAACTGCTGGAAGATCCATATGATTTATTGCTGGAAGGCTAATTGATATGAATGAAACCCTCGCATTGATGAGACGTCACTGCGGGGGGTTTTTATTTGGAAAAATATTTGGGAAATGTTGTGAATAAGATATGGTTTTTTTAGTTGATGGCTGCTTTCTTTAATAGTTTGATATCTGATGCCATCTCCATTACTTTTTTATCAAATGTACGTTCCATACTTTCCATTGTGTATTGAAATTCATAATTTTTAGCAGTCTGTTCAGTGACAATACGCAACTGGTCCTCGACATTTGTGAGTCTGCCATCGATAGCGTTGATTTTCTCGTTTACGATATTAAATCTTTGGTCAATGTCATTGAATATGTTAAAAATTGATTCTTCCGGGAATAACTACTTTAGGCGAATGGAAAAATTTTATCTTGCCGGACGTCTGACAACCTGTTAAAATCAGTTATGGAAAAAGTGGATTTGTAAGCATTTTCAGGGTTTATTGATTCGCTTTAACATCAAAAGGGAGGCACATCGGTGGATATACTACTTGGGATTTTAGCAATTATTGTTGTATTGGGACTGGCTTACTTGATGTCCAATGATAAGAAAAAGATTAATTATAAAGGCATTGGTATCATGCTGCTTGCCCAGCTTATCATTAGTTGGTTTATGCTTTACACGGAGATCGGCAGGACTGTTCTTAACGGAATTTCAGCCGGTTTCAATAAATTGATTGAATTCGGTACGGAAGGTGTTAATTTCGTTGTTGGCGG
>Ga0079226_10001596_pt1 | contig 17357 bp, 9 predicted proteins | sample Poulit2014_FD_76345 | JGI IMG/M metagenome (GOLD analysis project Ga0079226, IMG submission 76345) | Agricultural soil microbial communities from Georgia to study Nitrogen management - Poultry litter 2014 | ecosystem: Environmental > Terrestrial > Soil > Agricultural land | place: USA: Georgia...
GAGTCGACCGTTGATCGCCTCGGTTGGCCCGTTGCTCGTGCCGGGCCGGTCGAAGTACGCGAGCACATCGGCAGCTCGACGTTTGAGAGTCCGGCCAAGAGTGGTCAGCTCCGACAGCGCTGCACCGCACGCCTTTCCGGCGTGTACGCCTCCCACCCCGGAGCCTCACCGTGGATGAAGGAGACCCACGCGCTTTGCATGGTGTCCGCAAGAGCCTGCGGGGCGTCGGGGCCCGTCAGTCGCTCAGCTCCCGGTGTGCCCAGCGTGTTGAAGAAGAACGGGATGTCGACGGAGTGCGCGGCACCCAGCGCACCGTCGAGCGCGCGGGACGTCCACGCGAACTCGTACATGTGCGGGGGTGGACCGCCAGCCTCATGCTGCGCCTCGGCCAGCCGGATGGCGGGTATGCGGAACATCCAGTCGGTCTGGAGCGCGGACAGCGTTGCTCCCGGGGTCGGATCCTGCTCGTCCTGATAGAGATCGCGGACGCTCGCATCGGCGGGGAGCCCGTACGACTGCGCGACACGGTCGAGCACGCCGTCCTCGCTGCGGTCGATCGCACCACCGGGAGCCAGGAACAGTCGGTTCTCCTCCGTCGTCGTCCCCACGAGGAGTCGCACCGATGAGGCACTCCCCTGCCGAATTGCGTCGAGTGGCGCCTGCGGCAGCACGCTCCCATCGATCGACGGACTGAACGGCATGCCGTTCAGCAGCACCTCGCGGACAGACGCCGGGTCCGAAGTTGATCGGAGTCGTGCGTCGAGGGCTTCCTCGGCCGCGAGCAGGTCGTCGACGGCGACAGCACTGAATGCCTCGCGGTCCAGCTCCACTCCCACAATGTCAGCCAGAGTCGTCGACACGGCACGCGCAGTGGTTCGCGACAGCGCGTGATGGGCGGCGCCGCTCTCCAGGATCGCGGCCTCGAACAGCCCTGTGGCCAGCGGGCTGCCCAGCAGAGCGCCGATACTCATGGCACCCGCAGACTGTCCGGCGACCGTGACACGCGAGGGATCACCGCCGAATGCCGAGATGTTCTCCTGCACCCACGCAAGAGCTGCGATCTGATCGCGGATACCGATGTTGGCGGTCTCGTCTCCCACGTCCAGGAAGCCGAGCGCACCCACGCGATAGTTGATGGTCACGCAGACGACGCCGTTGCGAGCGAACGAGGTGCCGTCGTAGGTCGGGATGGATCCCGAGCCCCGTACGAACGCGCCGCCGTGGATCCACACGAGCACCGGCGCGCTGCCGGCAACGTCCGGCGTCCACACGTTGAGGTTGAGCTGTTCGTCGCCGGCGATACGAGCGTCTCCAAAGATGGCGTCGAGCGGAGCTCGGTAGGGATTCTGCGTGACGGTGGCCCCGTACGCGGTCGCGTCTCGCTCACCCTGCCACTGCTGAGGCAGCTGAGCTGGGAGGAACCGGTTGGCCGCCGTCAACGGTGCGGCATACGGGATGCCCAGGAAGCGCGTCACCCCGTCGACCTCCGAGCCCCGGATGGATCCGTACTTGGTTGTCAGGGTCTGGCTCATGAGGTCTCCTTCGACCATTGACTATTTACTCGTACGCCGCCACCTGGGCGTTGACGCTCCTTGCGATTCGCTACCTGAGTTCAAGGCTACGAACAGACATTGCATACGCCTGGCCACTGACGATCATGTTTCAAGCGCAGACCGCAGAACGTCGACAGTCGTCCCTCGACCGCGATGAAGTATCCGATGACAATTTGAGCACACTGGAAGAACCTCCGAATCGTCGCCGCCCGCAGCCGCTGGCGACTCAGTGACGTGTAGTTCTATGTAGCCACGCCCTAATCGCCCATACGCTTGCTCGAAGTCGAAGCCACAAAGGTCGCAATCAAGGGAATCACCGCGGGAGACGATGGAACCGACGACAGTGGAGTGGGTTCGGCTGTCGACTGCGCAGACCGTCTCTAACACATCAAGTGTTTCGCTCTTCCGATGACACGATGCATCCGCCTCGGCGTCAAGCACTGCCGAGTACTTTCGATACAGCTTGTCGGCATCGCCGACCGCCGCGGTGCCGGCTCGAATCCGCTCGCGGAGCTCATTCGCCACCCGCTTCATCACAAGCCGGTCCTCGACGAAACGCTCGACGACCGGGATCTCCGAAGCCGATGTCCGCAGGCCTTTCCCGTTCCTTGCCGGGTGAGACGAAATGAGGTTGTTGGTCTTTCGCCCGATGCTGTTTAGAGAACGGAAGTTCTCGGGGCGAACAGCAACCGGATAGAACGTCGCCATACGGAGCAGGTCGGAGAGCTCTTCGACACCGGAGGTGCCCTTATTGACTGGCTTCCAGTCGCGATTGTCCGCGAAGTCGGCGGCGAGGATCGTCTCCTCGACCGTCCACACAAGCTGCGCCGGGACTGATGCACGATTAGGTGACAGTTCGGGTTTCATGCTGCGATGGCAGATGGCTCGATGATGGACTCGAACTCAATGGGTGTCAAACGTCCTAAACGGGCTTGTCGGCGTCGGCGGTGATAGGTCCTCTCAATCCATGTCACTATCGCGATTCGCAACTGTTCACGAGCCGTCCAGCGGCGGCGGTCGAGGACGTTCTTCTGCAGGAGCGCGAAGAACGATTCCATGGCCGCGTTGTCGCCGGCCGCCCCGACTCTGCCCATCGAACCGACGAGCCCATGTCGGGTCAGTGCTCGGACGAATTTCCGCGATCGGAATTGAGATCCTCGGTCGGAATACACTACGCAGCCTGCGACGTCTCCGCGTCGGGCCACTGCCATCTCGAGAGCAGCAACTGCCAGGCGAGCCTTCATTCGTCGGTCGATGGAGTACCCCACGATCCGCCCGGAGAAAGCGTCCTTGATCGCGCACATGTAGAGCTTGCCCTCAGCGGTGCGATGCTCCGTGATGTCGGTCAACCAGAGCCTGTCCGGGGCCTGGGCGACGAACTCGTGGCGGGTGCGCCCATTTTCATCGGTGACCGCGCACAGATCATCATGGACCGGCGGGCCAGGCCGCTTGCCCTTCTTGGCCTTGGCCTTGCCGAAGGCGGAGAACCATCCGTTGTCCGAGCACAGCCGCCACGCCGTGCGCACGGCCATGGGCTGGCCGCCAGTATCGGCCTCATCAGCCAGATACCGGTAGCCGAACTCCGGATCGTCCTGATGCGCATCGAACAGCGCGTTGGCCCGATACGCCTCGGCCAGTTCGGCATCGGTGATCGGACGGCGCAGCCAGCGGTAGTAGGGCTGGCGGGAGAGCTTGAGCACCCGGCACGTCACCGCTACGGGAATCCCGTCGGCGGCGAGCTCTCTTACGAGCGGGTAGAGCCTTTTGACGGCAGGTTCGCCTGCGACAGATATGCAGCGGCTCGGCGTACGACTTCGTTCTCCTGTTCCAACAGACGGGTCCGACGCCGCAGCTCTCGCAGCTCAGCAGACTCATCCGTCGTGGTGCCGGGCTGGTTGCCGGCATCGATCTCGGCCTGTCGGATCCATTTCGTGACGGTGCCTTCGTGGACACCGAAGTCTGCAGCGATCTGGGCGATCGTGGTCTTCTCGTCCCGGTTCAGGGCCACGCGCACGACGTCGTCGCGGAATTCTTGAGGATAGGGCTTGGGCATGATGATTACATCCTTCCAGGCCTGCCTGAGAGCAAGCCAGATCAGATGTCACCTATCCGTGCATCAGTCCCAAAATCGGGATAGCATGCGAGGAAGGAGTGTGGCAGATGGCACAGTGAATCACGCGACATCGACTCACACGGCCTTAGTACTTTCATTGCGGAGAGAGGTGCCATCTTGACAACCGGCCTTCCCGAGGATCGACTGATCGACTTCCTCGAACGCGAGTACGAGTCAACGCTCGAGTCGTACCGCGCTCGCCCGGACAACATCCGCGAGAACGCCGGGCAGGAACAGGCCATCATCCAAGGTGGTTACGCGAGAAAGCAGATTCAGGAACTCGTCCAGAATGCGGTCGACGCACTGCGAGGCTCTCCCGGACGCATCCACGTCATCCGCGATGAATCCACCTTGTACGTTGCGAACGAAGGGAAGTCTTTCGACCGTAGCGGTGTCCGCACGCTCCTTCATTCCAACATGTCCGATAAGCGGGACAACCAGATCGGCCGATTCGGCCTCGGCTTCAAGTCCGTCCTCGAGGTTTCCGACCGGCCGCAGATCTTCACGGGCCTCGGCGCTTTCGGTTTCGATGCGGAGCGCAGCAGGCGCGAACTCGAGGAGATCCAACCTGGACTCGCCGACTACCCGATCCTCAGACTCCCGTACCCACTCGATGTCGACGCCGAGAAAACGGACGATGCGATCCTAGCCGAGCTTCTCGGATGGGCGTCGACTGTCATCAGGGTCCCCCTGAGGGAGAGATACACGTGGCTCGACGACCAGATCGTCAAGTTCCCCCATCAGTTCATGTTGTTCTCGGAAGCAGTCAACGCTTTCACTGCAGAGGTACGGACCGAAACAACGTACCGCGAGACGTGGGTCTCCGAGCGCGCACAGCACGGGGACGGGTCGATCATCCAGTTGAGTAGCGGGACCGCGAACGAGTCGTGGGTGGTCGCCCACACCGTCTTCACTCCATCCGAACGAGCCCGTCGTGATGCCGGATCTCTGCATTCGCGCGATTCGCTGACAGTCCACTGGGCTGTAGAGCACGGCACCTCCGGACGTGCACGGGAGCGCGGCGAGATCTGGAACCACTTCCCCACCGGGACAGTCACCACCATGCCCGGAATCATCAACGCGTCGTTCAAGATGAACGACGACCGCATGACGCTCCTCCACGGGGACTACAACGCGGAGATCCTCCGCGACTGCGTTCCCCGGTTGGTGACCAGCGTCATCCCACACCTCTACACAGAGTCAGACCCGGGTGCGCATCTCGATCGCATGCCGGCTCGTGGCCTCGAAGACGCACCGTGGTTCCGAGAAAACCTCATCGAACCGGTCACTCGGGCGATCGCCTTCGCGTCGTCGGTCCCCGACCTCCAGGGGGATCTCGCCCCACTGAGCGAGCTCTCGACCCGACCCAAATCACTCGATGAGGAGCCTGACCTGGTGAGCTCATGGACTCAGAGGGCTCGAGAACAGGGCATCCGGACCTGGGTCCACGAGTCTGCACTGGACAGCCGATTCAGATCGGCGCTGGTCGATCGACTTCTCGAGATCAATGGTCAGCAGCGGAAAACGACCACCGAATGGATCGAAGACCTCTCAGCTGAGGCCACCCGTCAAGGATTCGAGGCCGCGATCGTGTTCGCGGATGAATTCATGGCCAAGGCAAGCTCGTTCGCCGGTGAGATCCAACAAGCTCGCATCGTCCCGATGGCGGACGGTCACGTCGCACGCCTTTCCGGTCCCAAGTACTTCATCGACTCAGCAGACGACCGCCAGGACATCTCTGACAAGCCAGAGATCATCGACCCTCGCATCGCGTCTGATGGCGACGTCATCAGTGCACTTCGCAGATTCGGAGCGGCACTTCTCGACAGCACTGGTCGTCTCAAGCAGGTATTGGAATCCGCACTCGCCGACGCCTCCGACCACGAGAGCGCCGAGACCTTCTGGCGGATGGCTTCGAAGGCCGATCCCGACGCGGTCATCAAACTCATGCAACGCACAGACCCAGGCATGAACGTCCCTGTGCGGAATGCAGCAGGTGGCTGGATTCCGCTACACAAGGCGTGGACTGCAGGGCGACTCCTCCAGGCTGAGCGCTATGACGACAAGCAGCTCATCATCGATGGCTCGAACCAGTTCCTCACTGCCGCGGTCTGCAGGAAGCTCGGCGTACCGTCCGCTCTTCCCCAACCCGAGTATGTCTCAGCCGACAAGGCCGACGGAGGATGGTTCGACACTGCGAAGGATGGGATCCTCAAAGAACTGAAACGATCTCACGGTCCTGAGACGTCCCTGACGCTCGGCTCGAACATCACAGTCCCCCAACGTCCCAGACTCTGGGAACTCGCGGAGGCCAGTTCCAAAACTCGCCATGCCATCACCATGGAACTGCTGGCGTCTCCCCAACGACCGATCAGGCTCAAAGGTGAGGCGACGTACAGGGTCGATGGCCAGTTCTACAAGCAGGCGGAGGAAGGCCGCTACGCGCCACCGGACATCCTGTGGATCAAGAAACACGGTGTCCTCGATACCTCTTACGGGCTGTATCCGGCGGGTGCTTGCACAGGGCGTATCGAAGGTATCCCTGACGAGCTCCTACCGACTCCTACTGCGATCGATGATGAACTTTTCTGGCTCCTCGGGCTGCCTACGGAACTGTCTACAGCACAGTGGAGGAACATCCTCTCCAACGCAGAATCAGAGCTCGACTCCTCGTTGCTCCCGGACCTCTACGGACACGCCGCCAAAGCCGGCGTCCGGGCTCCTGTCGATCTTCGCGGACTCCACGGGGCGATGGGCAATTACGCAACCGTTCCTGCAGAGGCTTGCGTCGTCACGACTGACGCTGACTCACAGGAACATCTCTTAGAGCACTCGTCCGCCGTCGTTCTCACACCGACGACCGTTGAACTCGCCGAGGTGCTCGAAGACAAGTGGAAGCTGAAGTACCTTCGTATCCACTTCACCACACGTATTGACGCAGATGCGCTGGAGCGCGAGGGAAAGCCCGAACGCATCCGAGACCGCTTCCCCTACCTCGCGGAACTGGAAAGCAAGGTAAGGAAGCGTAACCAATACGAGCTCCTTCCCTGCTCGTCACTCCGCTATGTGACAGAGAATGATTTCGACGACGTGATATCAGCGGTCGACCAAGCAGCGGTCTTCGACATCGAGAGCAAGCGCCTCTACTACCGCAAGTCACTCCGCTCGTCTGCACTGATCAAGCACATCCTCGAGTACGTCGGCTCCCCTCTCTCCGTCCGCGAAGCCGAGGAACGGATGAAGGAGACTGCAGCGCAGGAGAAGCTTCACGACTTCTGGGATGAGCTGAAGGAGAAGGAGTCAGACGAAGAGCGGGTCCGCCTCCTCCTCGGCGACGACGGCATCCGTTCACTCGTCCCCGACTCGGCTGTGGAGCTCCTGACAGCCGAAGGGGAGCCGGTCACACCGACTACCCTGTTCAGCCTCGCTCAGAACATCCACGGTTCCGATCTCTGGAGACAGATCCTCGGCCGACTCCCAGATGATGAGGGAAGCGCACGGGAGTGGGCGAAGGACGCCCGGACCCGGGATCTCACCGAACTCGGTTTCAGCGAAGACATGTTCCGTGTAGTCGAGCCAAAAAAGCCTGCGCGCGAAGAGTTTCCTGGCCCCGTTAGCCTCCCGAGATTGCACGCATTCCAGCGATCGACATCACGAAAGATCCTCAAGGTCCTCAAGGCGAAGCCCGGTAGCAACAAGGCGATCGTCCAGCTTCCCACAGGTGCAGGGAAGACCCGCGTCGCGGTCGAGAGCCTCATCACCCATGTCAGTAAGTCGAATGCGGAGAACAACCGCATCGTGTGGATCGCCCAGTCAGAGGAACTCTGTGAGCAGGCCGTCGAAGCATGGGGCTCTGGTTGGCAGGGCCTGGGGATCCCCGGCGAGCGCCTTGTCGTGAGCCGGTTGTGGGACGGCCGGAGTGTGGAAGAGGAATCGTCCGCACTCCACGTCGTGGTCGCGACGATCCAGACCCTCACCCGGATCGCGTCGGCTAAGGACGACACCACGACGGCGGTCAAGTACGCGTGGCTGAAGGACCCAGACGTCGTCGTCATCGACGAAGCTCACGGTGCTACGACACGGAGCTACACGACCGTCCTAAGATGGTTCGGCCGCTCGACGACGCAGAAGGGCAAGCCGCTGCTCGGCCTCTCCGCGACCCCCTATCGCGGTACCAGCGAAGTCGAGACCCAGCGACTCGTCAGCCGCTTCGGAGGCACGCTGATCGAGCCGGATGAGTTCACTGCGGAATCTGCGCACACCTATCTCCAGGACCATCAGATCCTTGCCCACGTAGTACAAGAAGAGCTCGAGGGAACGACGCTGAAGCATCAGGGCGCACTCGGCAACGGGCGAGGAAGAAGTGGTGGTGGATCGTCAGCAGACGAGAGGCAGAACTTCCTCGAAAAGCGGATCGACCTCGACTCCGTCGCGTCCGACCTGCTCAGAAATCGGACGATCATCCAGCATCTGACGGCGAACCTCGATCACATCGAGCATGCGATCGTCTTCGCCGCGTCGGTCGAGCACGCCCAAGCACTCGCGGCGGTCCTCCAGACGAAGGGGATCGAGGCGGCAGCGATCTACGGAGGCACCGACCCCGCACGGCGCCGATCCCTGGTGCGACGGTTCCGCGATGGTGAGATCAAAGTCCTCACGAACTTCGACGTCTTGAATCAAGGATTCGACGCACCGAAGGTCGACGCCATCTATCTCTGCCGACCCACGTTTTCTCCCAACAAGTACATCCAGATGATCGGGCGAGGGCTCCGCGGTCCGAAGAACGGTGGCTCCGAAGAAGTCTTGATCGTCAACATCAGAGACAACCTGGACAACTTCGGAGATTCGCTCGCCTACACCGAGTTCGCCTACCTCTGGGACGAGCAGTCCGCCGAGGTAGCGGATGCGTGACGCACCCGACCTCGACGACAGCCAGCTTGCCGTCGCTGAAGCGGACGTAGACGAACGCTTGCTCGTCACCGCCGCCGCGGGCCAGGGCAAGACTGAGGTCGTTGTCAGCCGACTGGAGCACCTAGCCGATGAAGGCGTCTCCATCCTCGACGACGTCCTCGTCCTCACCTTCTCGCGCGCGGCCGTGGACGCAGCACGCCGACGGCTCACCGCTGCTGGACTGTCGCAGGCGCGCATCAGCACCTTTGATTCCTTCGCCTCGGCCGTCCTCGTCGAAGTCGGTGGGATCGAGACGACACATGGGTTCGAGCACAGGATCCGCCTCGCCACAGAAGCACTCCGTACCGGGGAGTTTGACGTCTCGTACCTCGAGCACGTGATCGTCGACGAAGCACAAGATCTTGTGGGGGACCGCGCTGAACTTGTGCTCGCGCTGATCGCGGCAGCCTCCGATGCAGGGTTCACGATTCTCGGCGACCCGCTCCAAGCGATTTACGACTTCCAGTTGGAGTCGAACACATCGCATTCCAAGCGCACCTCAGCCGGACTTCGCCAGATCCTGATCGACGAACATGGCGCAAGACCGACCGCGTTGACAGAGCACTACCGCGCGGAGTCGACCCGCATGTACGACCTCATCGCGGTCGGCGATGCACTGAGAGACATCAGTCCTACCGACGCAACCACAATCGATCAGGCATTCGACCTCCTCACCGCATTCCGCGAGAAATCTGGCGGTCGCCGGTACACCCGCCCCAGCCTCCAATCCCTCACCGGTCTGCTGTGTTGGGACACAGAGGACGACGAGACCACGGCAGTCCTCACTGCCACGAACTATGCGGCGCTTCGTGTCTCCGAAGAGCTCGACGAGCTCGGTATCCAGCACACGGTGCGTCCGCGTGCACAAGAGATCGGCATTGCCCCCTGGGTCGCGTCGACACTTCACTCACTGCAACCACGGAAGTACTCACGACCCGAGATCGAGGATGCACTCGCGTCAGGAGGATCTTCCGTTCCGTCAGACGGGTGGTCGCGACTTAAAGACGTCGAAGATGACCGTCGCGACCACACCACCCTCGACGTCGGCGCATTGAACAGGCGCTTGCGGTCCGGTGCGGTCCCACCGCCGCTTACTTCGCCCACCCAGCTTCCCGTCACGGTGAGTACCGTCCACAGGGCGAAGGGGCTCGAGTTTGACCACGTGATCGACATGGTGCCGGAGCCAGGTGACGAAGGTCCTGGTGCGCGTACGTGGCCGAACCTTAGAAGGTCCTACGTCGCCTCGAGCCGTGCACGTGAGTCGCTGTATCTCGTCGAGGCGCCCACGATCGAAAGAGGTTTCGCGAAGTTCGTCCAGGAACGTTGGGTCGAGCATGTGTTCACAAAAAACAGGCCACGCCCCGTTCGCATGGAGCTGCTCTACGCCGACGTCAACACCGAACTGCCACCTCGTTCAACAGCACTCGGAACGGTCGAGACTCTCCGGTATCTCGAGCAGAGCGTCGCACCGGGAGCTGCAGTCGACTTCGTCCTCGCGCCCCACTCGAAGCAATCATTGAAACCGGACTACTTCATCGAAGACGAATCTGGCACTGTTCTCGGGCGGGCGTCGGAGGCGTTCACCGACGCACTGGCCGCACGCCTCATCTTCGGCAAACCACCGGACTGGCCTGAGCGCCTGACTGGAGCCCGTGTGAGTTCCGTGGAGACCGTCGCCGGCCTCCCCTCAGAGACCAATGGCCACGGGAGTCCAAGTGGGTTCTGGCTAGTTCCTCGATTGTCCGGCCTCATCCGACCGCATTGGGATCGCGAGAAGAAAGCAGGAAGATCATGACTGACACGTCGTCACCGACGCTTGAGGAGCGGTACGCGTTCCGTGATCGCATTGTTGACGCACTCACGACAGATCTCATGGGCCCCTCGGCGTTCGATGAGGTCCTCGATGAAGCACCCCTCAACCGCTATGTCACCGGGATCCTCTGGCCGCCTGCGGAACCGAGCGCCGCGGCCAGTGATACAGAGAATTCTCCAGCGGGCCTCGACGATCCGACCAGCGCCGACGCGAGCGACCCTGAGCCCGATCTTGGTGTTGCCGACTCTCGCCGTACCACGCCCTCGAGCATGGGGATCACCTTTACCGTCGACCCACAGCGCGCAAAGAGTATCGAGCTTCAAGCCACTGCTGCTCGTTACCTGCCAACGGGCTCTGCTAGTGCCGACGGGTCAACGGGTAATGTCTCGTGGACACGGGAAGAACCAGACATTCAGCCAGTGATTATCAACCTGGATACTCGTGAACGTCAGCGTCAGACGTCACCGTTGGTTGCCAATGGTCTCGACTTGTTCCTTCTCGTCCGCGACCCAGACACCTCGGGTTACGTCACTATCACCGCTGTATTAAGGAACACGACTCGGAAATCTGGTGCCAGCGGGCGAAAAGACGAGCACTCCTGGTTCCAGGTCGGCCTGGAGGCTACGACCTCGACGCCTGCCATCGTTGATCGGACCAAATCACGCCATCACCTGTCGGATGACCCGGACCTCACGTCGTCCGCTCTGCTCTACCGGGATCAGCGCTCTTTCGCGATCGGCCACGGGTGTTCAGCCGACTGGAACAGCACACACGACACGTTTGCGGCCTCGGTGCGGTCCACGTTTGTCCCTCGTTCTCGAGTGGCCCGTGCGCAGCCTGGCGACGCAGGAGCCGACCTGAGCCTCCACACGATGTCCTCGGGTAAGCGCACCGAGGTCCTTGCGCAACTCAACTCGTTGAGCGACGAGTACGAGGCCTGGATAAACCAGAAGAAGAAGGACGTTTCGGACGCCGACTCACCCTCGTGGGTGCCTGAAGATTTACGTGCGGTCGCCGCTTCCCACCTCGACGACGCAACGGTCGCCCTGCGACGGATGCGCAACGGAATCCGGCTCCTCGAAGAGGACGACGTCGCATTCGACGCATTCACTATGGCGAACAAGGCGATGCACATGCAGCGTGCACGGCAGGACTGGATTCGCCGAGGCGCCCAGGGCGAGTTCACGCTGTCTACACAATCGTGGCGCCCGTTCCAGCTTGCGTTTATCCTCATCAACCTGCCATCCACAACGGACCGTCAGTCGGACGAACGTGACATCGCGGATCTTCTCTGGTTCCCCGCTGGCGGAGGCAAGACTGAGGCGTATCTGGGATTGATCGCGTATCTCATCTTCCTTCGACGCATTCGGGACCCGCGTGTTGAAGGAACCGCAGTCCTCATGAGGTACACGCTGCGATTGCTCACTATCCAACAATTCGAGCGAGCCGCCATGTTGATCTGCTCGCTCGAGTCAGTGCGGCGTGAACGGCCCGACATCCTAGGCGATCGGACCTTCGGTATCGGGCTGTGGGTGGGTTCCGGCTCGACGCCGAACACCGTCGATGCGGCACGCGTCGCCCTCCGCAAACTCAGAAATGGCGACACTGTTGAGCAGGGCAATCCGATGCAGCTCCAAGCATGCCCCTGGTGCGGCGCTCGATTGGACGTGTCCGCCTACAGTGTCACCAAAGGTCCGGACTCGGTCACTATCCACTGCCCCAATGTCGAATGCGACTACCATGCGGGCAGCGGCATCCCCGCTCACGTCGTCGACGAGGACGTCTACAGAGTCCGACCTGAACTCGTAATCGGCACGGTAGACAAGTTTGCTCGAATGGCGTGGGACGGATCGATCAGCGCACTCTTCGGCCACACCGAAGCGACTGATATCGGACCGGACCTCATCATCCAGGATGAGCTGCACTTGATTTCCGGCCCGCTTGGGTCGACGGTCGGCCTTTTCGAGTCCGCTGTCGACATATCTGCAGGCAGAACGAATGAGTCGGGCCAGTTGGCGCGCCCCAAGCTCGTGGCCTCTACGGCGACGATCCGTCGTGCAGATGCCCAGATCAAAGCTGTGTTCAACCGAACTTCCCGGTTGTTCCCACCCCCGGGCATAAATCCAGACGAGTCTTTCTTCGCCCGACCTGCAGAAAGCAGCGAGCTGGGTGACCGCGAGTACATCGGAGTCATGGCACCGGGAACATCGCACGCCACCCTCCTCGTTCGGACCTACGCCTCACTTCTCCACACTGTCGCCGCGGCAAATGATGTCTCTGATGAGATCAAGGACCCGTATTGGACGCTGATCGGGTACTTCAACTCGCTTCGAGTCCTGGGGTCCGCTTACCTCCAGGTGCATGACGACGTGTCGTCCCGGCTGGACCTCCTCGCGTCTCGTGACGACTTGCCGGAACCCCGTCGAGTGAGAGCAGAGGAGCTCACCAGCCGTCGCCCGGGGAGCGAAATTCCTGTGACTCTCAAACAGCTTGAAGCTGGGCTGGGTTCCGAGGAAGATCCTCTGGACGTCGTCCTCGCTACAAACATGATCTCTGTCGGACTGGACGTCGATCGGTTGGGCCTAATGGCTGTCGCGGGACAGCCGCCGTCCAGCTCGGAGTACATCCAGGCGACGAGCCGTGTGGGCCGCAAATACCCAGGTCTCGTCGTCAATATCTTCAACAGTATGAAGTCTCGAGACAGGTCCCACTACGAGTCGTTCCGCGACTTCCACGGAAGTCTGTACCGAGCGGTCGAGGCGACAAGTGCAACACCTTTCGCCGCCCGTTCGCGCGATAGGGCACTCCACGCAGCTTTGGTCGCATCTCTCCGCATGGTGTCCGAGGAGTTCCGCGGGGAGGCAGGAGCGGCTGCGTTCCACAGCACTCATCGGGCAGTAGAACTGGTCCGTGACCAGATCCTCGCGCGAGTACACGCCGTGGCAACAGACGATAGCCACGACTACGCCGCGACGCAGAAGGACCTCGGGAATCTCATCGCCACATGGGAGCGAGCCGTGTCGGAGAAGGTTGTCGAGGTCTATCACGACCGCAAGGACCCCCACCGTGCCCTTCTCATCGATGCGACGATGGCTTTGACCACAGACGACATTGACATTGATTCCCGTTCACGCACACCGTGGCCGACTCCCCAGAGCATGCGTGACGTCGACGCGGAGACTCGCCTCGCACCCCTGCGGAGACAGAAAGTCCGCACCGATACCGAAAGCGAGGGCTGACATGGCTTCTCCGCAGATCCGCGCTCGGCGGTCGCAGCTGATCTCGACATACGGAGTGGGAAGTCTCTTCCCTGCTGAGAATTCGAGCTATCTCATCATGGGACTCCACCACTGGGACACTGCTGAGATGGTGTCGGTGCCCGAACCACGCTTGGCCCGTCAATTGAGGGTACGTGAGCTCAAAGCACCTCCCGCGACGCCTGACGACCGTAACCGTCCGAGCGTGCCCGTCTGGCTGTTTCCCAGCATTCTTGTCTGTCCAGCGTGTGATGCCCTGGGGACCACGCAGCAGCTCCGATCTCGTCGGACTGAGACACGATGCGGCGTCTGCGGCGAGAAACGCGACCTCATCCCCTCCCGATTCGTCACTGCATGCAAGGGCGGTCATCTCGCCGACTTCCCGTACTTCGAGTGGGCTCATTCACGCAGTCCGGACCCGCAATGGTGGCGAACGTCCTACCCCGAAGGTGATCCTCGCAAGGCACCGGAGTCAGCGCACGTTCTCCGCTTGGAGTCGCGCGGCCGAACATCAGCGCTGTCTGATCTCTTGGTCGTATGCAGCTGTGGGGCCAGCAACGACCTCGAATATGCCTTCTCTCCCCAAGGCATGAAGCACTATCGATGCACCGGCGAACGTCCATGGCTCGGCTTCGAGTACACGGAACGGGATTGCGCGCACAGTCGGGTGACGGTGCAGCGTGGTGCGTCAAACGTGTGGTTTGGTGCCTCAGCATCAGCTATCTCCATCCCGTCGCATGCAGAGAAGCTGGATGCGCTCGTCAGATCAGAGTTCTCGACGCTTCGCCACATCCCACGCGCGAGCCTTGAAGCCGCCGTGCAGGAGAACCATGATGTGACACTCGAGATTCTGCTGCAGAAGCACTCTTCCGACTATTCAGTGGCTGCTCTCGCACGCCAAGCGATCTTCGCTCTGTACCCGGATGAGGCACCACCTCAGTCGGAAGAAGAGTTCCGACTCGACGAGTTCCGTGCAATCGTCCATGGGTCGGAAGACTCTCCTGGCCGCCAGTTCGTCTCCGTGCCAGCGCCCGTCCCTGGAGAACACTCCTCGTGGATCACTGAGGTTCGGCGCGTGACCAGACTCCGGGAAGTGCGCGCCCTACATGGCTTCTCGCGTCTCGTAGCTCCAGAGCGCGAAGCGGAGCAGGGAGATGAAGACAATGTGGCGATTGCTCCGCTGCGACCAGACGACGACTCGTCGTCCTGGCTCCCCGCCGTCGAACTGCTGGGAGAGGGCCTGTTCCTCGCTATCGATCAGGCAGTCATCGCAGAGTGGGCGAACACTTCCTTTGCTCGAAGCAGGACCGCCTTACTCGAGCGCAATGCCCATGTGACACGCAGAGAAGGCGCCGTAGTTGGCGACATCGACATCACTCGCCTCGCGCTTCATTCGCTGGCTCACTCCCTCATTGACCAACTGGCGTTGGACGCAGGATACCCAGCTTCGTCACTCCAAGAACGCCTATACGTGGGCCCAGAGATGGCCGGAGTCCTCGTCTACACCGCGTCATCTGACTCCGCCGGAAGCCTCGGCGGCGTCGCTGCCATGGCGGATCCGGACCGTCTCGGAAGCGCGATCAGTGAAGCAGAAGCACGTCTATCGTGGTGCTCTGCTGATCCCGTTTGCATCGAGTCGACAGGAAGCGGTGTGGCTGGATCCAATCTCGCCGCTTGCCACAATTGCATTCTCCTCCCTGAGACCAGCTGCGAGCATTTCAACACTGGCCTTGATCGGGGGACGGTTTTCGGCACGCCCGAAGAGCCCTATGCGGGGCTAATCGCTTTTGCGAGGGCACGAGCAGAGACCGTCGCACAGCCATCAGCCGCGCCGCAAGGAACACCTCCTCCTGCGCTCATTACCGACAAGGGCTGGGGAGATCTGTGGTCGTCCCATCCGGAATTCCGCTCACTCATCGAGATCCTCGCCGAGGAAGACACGGTACTTCCGGTGCGGGACAGCACGATCGGGGACGCCGCGGTCCGGTCAGAGTTGGTGTGGCCGGAAGCGAAGATCATGGTGACTGTCAGCGATGTAGACACCGCATCAGATGATTCCGACGGTTGGACGGTCTACACCGTCGACGAGTGGGACCCTGGCGAGCTCGCCGACCACATCCTCGACGAGCTGGAGAGCTGAGGTCTCAACTTTCGGGGATCCCCAGTCACCGGGATAGGATCCTTGTTCTATACGAGCGTGGAAAGGTGGAGTGTGATGACCGAGCGATTCCGTGTCATCGACCTCTTCGCCGGCGCTGGAGGCCTCACACAGGGATGGCACAACGCCGCCGTCAGCGAATCAGTCGACACTCACCTGACGGCGGCGGTGGAGTTCGACCGGTTCGCGGCTTCGACCTACGGTGCGAACTTCGGTCAGGAGGCGACTTTCGCGCTGCCCATCGAAAGCTGGCTGGAGTCAGCTGGCGAGATCGGCGCCGACGTGATCCTGGGCGGACCTCCATGCCAGGGCTTCTCTGCGCTGGGAAAGCGCGACATCGACGACCCTCGGAACACTCTTTGGCGCGCCTACGCGGAGACAATCGTCCGGGCGAATCCCACGTACTTCATCATCGAGAACGTGCCACCGTTCTTGAAGTCGGTCGAGTTCGAATCGCTCAAGACCACGACGGAGCCCGGCGGGCTACTGGCGGACTACAGACTTGAACCGTTCGTCGTGACTTCTGCTGACTACGGTGCCTTCCAGAACCGCCGTCGGGCCGTCGTCATCGGCAGTCACAAGTATGTCGACCCTGTTGGGCTCCCCGCCACTACGCACCACGATCGATGGCTGACAGTTCGCGAGGCGTTCGAGGGAATCCCCGAGCGGTCCGTCGGCTACGAGCTTCCAGACCGGTCGACCCAGGCGGGCCTGCCAGGCCCGTTCCGGACGGACGAACTCCACTTCGGCCGCAACTACTCAGACCTCTCTCTCAAGCGCTTCGCTCACATCCCCAAGGGTGGGAACCGACACGACCTTCCTGACGACCTGCTGGCCAACTGCTGGCGGGGTAACCGTCGCGGTGCATCAGACGTTATGGGGAGGCTGCACTGGGACCGGCCGTCGGTGACGATCCGGACCGAGTTCTTCAAGCCAGAGAAGGGACGGTTCCTCCACCCAGAGCAGCCACGGGCCATCACCCATTTTGAAGCCGCCCGCCTTCAGGGATTTCCCGACGACTTCATGTGGGTGGGGAAGAAGACGGACATCGCCCGCCAGATTGGGAATGCAGTCCCTGTGCAGCTCGGGGAAGCACTGTCCCGTCACATCATCAAACATGCACTTGGCAGAGCGACAGCTTCAACGGCGATACGGACGGTCCCCGTCGACGCCGTGCTTACTCCCAACCCTGCGTTGTTCGAAATTGGAGACTTGGAACCATCTATTCGATGACCGTCCAAGTGTTGTGGGTCATGACGCCTTCAGCACCGCGTGGTGTGCGTGACGGATGTGCGCATCGTCGACTGACACGGAGATCACGGCTCCCGTCATCCCCGCCGTGCGCACAGCATCGATGAGCCGGACTGCGATCTCCCCGCGGTTGGCTACGAGAACAGTCGACTTGAGGACTCTCCACCATTTGGGGGCTCATCGTAAAAGAGGGTGTAGTAGCGGTCGGAAGCCTCCGGTATCCAGCAACGCTCTGACGACGTAGTGGCCGAGAATCCGGAAC
>Ga0079226_10001598_pt1 | contig 17353 bp, 13 predicted proteins | sample Poulit2014_FD_76345 | JGI IMG/M metagenome (GOLD analysis project Ga0079226, IMG submission 76345) | Agricultural soil microbial communities from Georgia to study Nitrogen management - Poultry litter 2014 | ecosystem: Environmental > Terrestrial > Soil > Agricultural land | place: USA: Georgia...
GAAGAAGGGATCAATAAGGCAGAGAAGTTTTTCTCCATTGAAAACTTATTTGATTTAGATAACGTGACCTTAACCCACCATATTAACCAGGCCTTAAGAGCCCAGGTGGCCATGGTAAAAGACATGGATTATGTTGTAGAGGAAGGCCAGGTAGTTATCGTTGACCAATTTACTGGTCGATTAATGAAGGGGAGACGTTATAGTGATGGTCTTCACCAGGCTATTGAAGCCAAGGAAGGTTTGCCGATCCAAAATGAAAGTATGACATTAGCGTCTATTACCTTCCAAAACTTTTTCAGAATGTACAATAAGTTAGCTGGTATGACCGGTACAGCGAAAACAGAAGAAGAAGAGTTCAGAAATATTTATAATATGAGTGTTGTTGTTATTCCTACGAACAAACCAATTGTCCGCGATGATAAATCGGATATGATTTATAAGTCAATTGAAGGTAAATTTAAGTCGGTCGTTGACGCAATCCGAGAATATCATGAAAAAGGACAACCGGTATTAGTTGGTACAGTGGCTGTCGAAACATCGGAAGTTATTTCCCAGTTATTAAAACGGGCAGGCGTCAGACATGATGTATTAAACGCTAAGAACCACTATCGTGAAGCTGAGATTATTGAAAATGCGGGAGAACGTGGATCAGTAACAATTGCAACTAACATGGCTGGACGAGGTACAGACATTAAGTTGGGAGAAGGTGTGATCGAACTTGGTGGTTTAGCGGTTATCGGTACGGAGCGTCATGAGTCACGAAGAATTGACAACCAGTTAAGAGGACGTTCTGGACGACAAGGAGACCCCGGTGTTTCCCAGTTCTATTTATCCATGGAAGACGATTTAATGCGTCGATTCGGTTCAGACAACCTAAAGAATATGATGGAAAGACTTGGTATGGATGATGACCAGCCTATTGAAAGTAAGATGGTTTCTAGAGCTGTTGAATCTGCTCAAAAGCGAGTGGAAGGTAATAATTTCGATGCTCGTAAAACAGTCTTATCCTATGATGATGTGTTAAGGGAACAAAGAGAAATTATTTATAAACAGCGTTTTGAAGTTATTGATGCTGAAGGCGATGAATTAAGAGAGATTATTGAACAAATGATTGAATCGACCTTATCCCGAATCGTTTCCTTGCATACACAGAATGAAGATGAAACAAAATGGGAATTATCGGCTATTATCGAATATGCCCATGGAAGCTTATTAGATCCAGAGGAATTATCTGAAGAAGACTTAGTCGGAAAAAATGTAGAAGAGATTATTTCTCATATTATGGCAATCGTTCGAAAACGTTACGATGAAAAAGAAGAAGAAATGACTCCAGAACATATGAGAGAGTTTGAAAAGGTTATTTTATTACGGACAGTTGATACGAAGTGGATGGACCACATTGATCAGATGGACCAATTAAGACAAGGAATCCACCTGCGGGCCTATGCCCAAGACGATCCTTTAAGAGAGTATCAGATGGAAGGATTCGAAATGTTTGAAGTAATGGTTTCAAGTATTGAGGAAGAAGTTTCTCGCTATGTGATGAAAGCACAGGTTAGAGAGAACTTGCAACGTCAAGCTGTCGTGAAGGATACAAAGGCGGTTTCAGGTAGTAGTCAAGCTGAAGAGAAAACCAAAAAACCTTATGTAAAGAAAAACAGGGTCGGTCGAAATGATCCATGTCCTTGTGGAAGCGGAAAGAAATACAAACATTGTTGCGGAAGATAATAAACAATACCTCATGGGGTGAAGAAAATGGAATTAATGGAAATTAAACAAAAAATTGAGCGAATAGGTAATCGAATTAACGATTTTAGGGGGTCTCTTTGACTTAGAAGATAAAGAACAAAAAATTGTAGAACTAGAAAACAAAATGACTGAAGAAAACTTCTGGGATGACCAAAATGAGGCTCAAAAAGTTATTGACGAGACAAACCAACTAAAGGGTTTAGTCAATAACTTCTTAAAAATACAATCTAAATTAGAGGATGTAGAAGTTACATGTGAATTGATCGAAGAAGAACCCGATGAAGAATTATTTTCCGAACTTACAAATGAAGTCACAGATCTAGGCAAGAATATTGATAGCTTTGAAATAGAGATGCTTCTTAGTGAGCCCTATGATGCTAATAATGCAATTCTAGAATTGCATCCGGGTGCTGGGGGTACAGAAGCCCAAGATTGGGCAAGTATGCTGTTAAGAATGTACCAAAGATGGGCTGAGTCCAAAGGCTTTACCGTTGAAACCTTAAACTATTTAGCTGGGGATGAAGCTGGAGTCAAGAGCGTAACACTCTTAATTAAAGGTCATAATGCCTACGGCTACTTAAAGGCGGAGAAGGGAGTTCACAGGCTTGTGCGAATTTCTCCCTTTGACTCTTCAGGCCGAAGACACACTTCCTTTGTGTCTGTAGAAATTGCGCCAGAAATTGTTAATGATATAGATATTGAAATTAATCCAGAGGAAATTAAAGTTGATACCTATCGTTCTAGTGGAGCGGGTGGCCAGCACGTGAATACTACAGATTCAGCCGTGCGAATAACCCACCTGCCAACAAATACTGTCGTTACCTGTCAGACCGGGCGTTCGCAATTGAAAAATAGGGAAGATGCCATGAAAATGTTGCGGTCAAAACTATATCAATTAGAAATTGAACGCCAAGAAGAGGAACTTGCTAAACTTAGGGGAGAACAAAAAGAAATTGGATGGGGAAGTCAAATCAGATCTTATATTTTCCACCCATACTCAATGATTAAGGACCATAGAACCAACATAGATGTTGGTGATGTTCAGTCAGTTATGGATGGTAGTATAGATCAATTCATTGATGAGTATTTACGTTTACAAATGAATTAAACACAATTTCCGCTAGTTCACAAAAATGTCATAATTACCCTTCATCTCTTTAAGTGTACGGCTTCCCGAGGAGTAAAAAGTGGCAGGGGACACAAATGTGTTTAAAAAAGTATTTTATCGGTTATAATATTAGTATACCTAAGCTATAGAATATTATTTTTAGGGGGATTTACTAATGAAGAAAAAATTATTAGCTGTATTGTTTGGTGCAGTCCTCGTCCTTGGAGCATGTGGTGGCGGAGATTCAAATGATAACGGAAATAATAATAACAACGGTAACAACGGCAACAACAGCAACAATAACGCTTCAGAAAATGTAGGAGCAGGTGAAGAACTCTACCAGAACAACTGTGCAGGATGTCATGGTGGTGACCTAGGTGGAATTTCCGGACCAAACTTACAGAAAATTGGTGGAGAATTATCCGCTGAAGAAATTGCAGATATTATTGAAAATGGTAAAGGTGGAATGCCATCTGTAACCATGCCAGATGATGACCGTGAAGAACTATCCGAATGGTTAGCAAATAAGAAGTAAATCTTGATAAAAAAGACCTGATAAGGGAAATCCCTTATCAGGTTTTTCTTATGGAAAAAACCCCCTAAGAGGTAAATATTGTCAGCTATTCATAAGTTCGCCAAAAATATAACATTTGAAATGAAAATGTAATACGATTATCACTTAATTTTATCGAAAAAGATGTTATAATTAAATATAGTGTAAAATTAAAGGATAATTCATCTGAATATAAAACAGTAAGGTGTGTATATATATGATCGTCATGAGGAATGTACATAAAACGTACAATAATGGTGTGACAGCATTAAATGGTGTAAATGTTGAAATTGACAAGGGAGAATTTGTTTATATAGTTGGTCCTAGTGGTGCAGGTAAATCTACCTTTGTTAAATTATTATATAGAGAGACTACTCCTGAGCAAGGAGAGTTAATTCTTGATGGTACAGATGTAAGTACATTGAAGGAAAGGGAGATCCCATTTTTAAGAAGGAAAATTGGAGTCATCTTCCAAGATTTTAGATTACTTCCTCGTTTAACTGTTTATGAGAACGTAGCTTTTGCTATGGAGGTTATTGAAGAATCTCCGAGGATGATTCGTAACTCTGTGATGGATGTTTTAGATTTAGTAGGTTTACGTCATAAAGCTCGGTTTATTCCAGCGGAACTTTCCGGTGGAGAGCAGCAACGAATTTCAATTGCAAGAGCAATTGTTAATCGACCAAAATTAGTTATAGCCGACGAGCCAACAGGTAACTTAGACCCAGAGACATCCTGGGAAATTATGAAGATTTTCGATGAAATCAATTTACGAGGCACAACTATACTCATGGCAACTCATAGTAAGGAAATTGTGAATACAATGAAAAAACGAGTCATAGCTATTGAGGATGGGGTCATCGTAAGAGACGAAGATCAAGGAGATTATGGCTATGAAAGTTAGGACAATTAGAAGGCATATACGCGAAGGATTTAAAAATATATATCGAAATGGTTGGATGACAATTGCATCCATTGGAGCAGTCACCATGACCTTAATGCTGGTCGGGGTTTTTATTGCTCTCATATTAAACTTAAACCAGATGGCTAACAAGATTGAGCAAGATGTTGAAATGAAGGTATTCATTGAACTGACTGCCGACGATGAAGATATTAAGATTTTAGGAGAGGAAATTGAGGAGATTCCAGAAGTGGATAGTCTCACATTTTCTTCGAATACAGATGAGCTTCATGATTTAGTCGAAGGCTTAGGGGATGAAGGACATTCTTGGCTATTGTTAGAGGATGACAACCCACTAAACCACGCTTATATCGTTAGAGCGATAGATCCAAAGGAAACCGAAAAGGTTGCTACAAGTATTGAAGGCTTAGAAAATGTGGAAAAGGTAAACTTTGGAAAAGACGTTGTAAAATTACTATTTAAATTTAATAGCTATGCTCGAAATATAGGGATTGTTTTAGTTATAGGATTACTACTCACGGCTATATTCCTAATTTCGAACACAATAAAACTAACGATTATGGCAAGGAGTACGGAGATTGGTATTATGAAATTAGTTGGAGCAACAAATGGTTTTATTCGTTGGCCTTTCTTTATTGAAGGAATGCTCTTGGGAATTTTGGGGGCCGTCGTTCCAATCACAACGATTTTAGTAGGATACTTATATGTAGAGAATAACTTAAGTGTTCAAACTGCCTTTAGCTTTGTAGATTTACTACCCTATAATCCATTTGCATGGCAACTTTCTCTCATGCTACTCCTACTAGGTATTATCATTGGGGTTTGGGGCAGCGTAATGAGTGTTCGCAAGTTCTTAAAAGTGTAATTTAATATCGTTTTTTATAGAGAAGCAATTGAAGCATCCACAATAATTGTGTGATGCTTTTTCTTCATATACAAAGGTAAACAATAGTTATAAATGATATTTCATGTTATCCTTTTGTTATTACCTAATGGAAGACAAACGAAATGTAGAGGTGAGCAAATGAATTTTCGCAAGCAACAAATCGTTTTTGTTATCTTTGTTGCCATCGTGTTTAGTGCCGTAGGTTTTTATGGTGGTTTTACTTTAACGAAGGAAGAACCAACAGTTGAACAAAATGAGCCGAACAATAATAATGAAGAAGACAAAAATAATAACGAAAGCGGTAGCGATAACAATAACAATCAGACAACAGAAAAACCAAAGAACTTAGATAAGGTTTTTCAAGCCTTTGATTTAATTAAAGAACACTATTTAGAGGAAATAGAAGATGGAGAACTTATTGAAGGAGCTATCCAGGGAATGCTTGGAACCTTAGAGGATCCTTACAGTTCTTATATGGATGATGAAGCAACAAATCGATTTACAGAACAAATTGAATCCTCCTTTGAGGGAATAGGTGCAGAAGTTAGCATGGTCAATGGAAAAGTAACTATTGTGGCACCGATTAAAGACTCCCCTGCTGAAGCAGTGGGCCTAAGACCAAACGACCGAATTATTAAAATTGACCAAGAATCAATTGATGGACTTGATTTAAATGAAGCTGTTGAAAAAATTCGTGGTGAAAGAGGAACAGAAGTCGTTTTAGAGATCGAAAGAGATGGAACATCAGAAAACTTTGAAGTTACCCTAATCAGGGATAAAATCCCAATTGAAACTGTCTTTGCTTCTATCGAGGAAGTAGACGGAAAGAAAACGGGTGTCTTAGAGTTAACGACGTTTTCGCAAACGACAGCAGATGAATTTTTCACTGAGTTAGATAAAATGGAAGAGGAAGGAATTGATGGTCTTGTAATTGATGTTAGAGGGAATCCTGGTGGATTGCTTAACTCGATTGAAGACATCCTAAGACAGTTTATTCCAAAAGATATCCCATATATTCAGACCGAGGATCGCACGGGTGAGCCTGTACCTTTCTATTCTGACTTAGATGAGAAGAAGGATTATCCGATTTCTGTCCTCATTGATGAGGGAAGTGCTTCCGCATCAGAAATATTAGCTGTAGCTATGAAAGAAGTAGGCTATGATGTCGTAGGTACACCTAGCTTTGGAAAAGGAACTGTTCAAAATGCCATGCCTATGGGCGATAATAGCACATTAAAATTAACAGTTTATAAATGGCTATCCCCAGAAGGAAATTGGATTCATGATGTTGGAGTAGAACCGACAGTTGAGAAGAAGCAACCGGAATATTATTATTCCAATCCAATTCAGGTAAAGGATTCCTATGAATTTGATGATAATGATCCCCAGATTGCTAACATCCAAGTGATGCTCAATGGAATAGGTTATGAAACAGATCGTGAAGACGGATATTTCGATGAATCTACGGAAATAGCTGTGAAAAAACTTCAAGAAGACAATGATCTAGATGTTACTGGAGTAATTGATGAGGACACAGCTGGTATCATTGAAACTTCTGTTATTGAAAGAATAAGAGAAGGAAAAGATGATCTACAATTAGAAGAAGCACTTAAAGTTTTATATGAATAAGAGTAAAGAATCCATGCTTAGTCATGGATTCTTTCTTTATAATTGATACCCAAAAAAAGTATTAATGGTATAATGGAAATAACTAGACTTTTTTGTTGAAAGGGTGATCGTGTGATGGACGTTCAAGAGTGGCTTATCGAGATTCTAAGAGGAGTCGGTCGCTTATTTTTAAACCCACTATTCTATTGGGTAATACTATTATTAATGATTAGTGCAAGTAGGCGAATCAATCATGAAAGAAAACAATTCGGCTTTAAAGTGTTTCCTATGTTTCACGAATTAAAGAAGACATGGTTACCCTCTTTAGTCGCGGGAATTTTTATATCTGTTATCTTCTTTGGTTTAAGAATTGTTTTTCCAATTCCTACCTTGATCCTATTAACTTTAGTCCTTATATTATTAAGTGTTCATATGAAATTTACCTTACTTTCTGCTAGTTATACACTAGGCCTAAGTTATTTACTTATTTTACTGTCTCCATTTTTATTACAATTTCAAAATATAATTGATGAAGATATTTTCTTAAACTCTCCTTTAATGAGTATGAGTTTACTTTTAGGTATCTTATTAATGTTTGAAGGTTTTATCTTAGTTAGAGAAGAAAGAAACAATACTTATCCAGAACTTGTTAAAAGTGAACGTGGTTTATGGATTGGAAGGCATTTAGTGAAGAAGCTATCGATTATTCCCTTATTCTTTTTAGTTCCGAGGGATCAATTAGGAAGTTTTTCGGACATGCTGCCCTACTTTCCGATTGTAGGAGAGCAGTATAGCCTGATTTTATTTCCGATGATAATCGGTTTTGAAATACCAGTAAGACGTAAGTTAACCACCCATATTACAAAAAGGATGGGCTTGACTTTAGGAGTTTTAGGATTTTTTGTAGCTATTTTGGCCTTTACTAGTTCCTATTTGTATTGGCTAAGTATTGTAGCTGTATTCCTAGCTATTTTAGGTAGGGAATATGTCATGTACAAGCATAAAACTAGAGACAGACTTCAGCCAGGATTCTACTTACGTGAAAAAGTAGGCTTAAGAGTCTTAAGTGTTATGCCAAACTCACCAGCCGATAGACTAGGTATACTAACAGGTGAGACGATTACTCGGGTAAATGGTCTTCAAATTCATTCAGTTGACGAGTTTTACGAGGCATTGCAGAGAAGTAGTGCAAATTATCGTCTAGAAGTAGTCGATGATTTTGAAGAAAATCGTATTATTCAAAGTGCTCTTTATGCAGGTGAGCATTATAAATTAGGATTGATTTTCGTCGATGATCCCCATGAAGAGATGGTCTTAACAACAGAAGATCAATCAGAAGTAAATTAAAGAAGGTTAGGATGATATCCATGAATGTAAAGCTTTCAAAGGGTGTTCTTATGCCCCAGATTGGTTTAGGGGTATATAAAATGACAGATGAAGAAGAGACAATTCATGCAATCAGAACAGCTATAGAAACAGGATACCGTGCAATTGATACAGCTAGTTATTATTTTAATGAACGAGAAGTGGGCCAAGCGATTAAAGAATCAGGGATCGCGCGGGAGGAACTTTTTATAACAACAAAGGTATGGAATGATGATCAGGGATATGATAATACTTTAAGGGCCTTTGAAAAATCTTTAGAACTCCTAGGTTTAGACTATATTGATCTGTATTTGACCCATTGGCCGGTACCGGAGAAATTTACGGATACCTATCGTGCCATTGAACGGCTCTATGAAGAGAAGGCAATTCGCCTTCCGGGAGTGTCTAATCATTATGAAAAGCACTTACTAGCTTTAGAAAACACGGCAAATGTTCAGCCGGAAGTGAACCAAGTAGAGTTACATCCTTACTTACAACAGAATGAGTTAAGAGCCTTTTGTAAAGAGAGGGATATTGCAATTACTGCCTGGTCACCTATTGGAAAAGGGACTGTTCTATCTGATCCGCTTATTCAATCAATAGCCAAAAACAAGGGTAAAACCCCTGCACAAATTGTTTTAAGATGGCATATTCAGTTAGGAAATATCGTCATTCCTAAGTCTGTTACAGCTTCAAGAATTAAAGAGAACTTTTCTCTAAAAGATTTTGAACTAAGCGGAAGTGAAATGGAGAAAATTGGACGGTTAGATCGAAATGGTCGTCTGGGGGCTAATCCTCAGTTAGATGATTTTATGAAATATTTTAAATAATAAACATTATGAAAGACGGGCATAACTTTATGCTCGTTTTTCCTTTTTCTTAACTATGCACATTTATAGAATGTTTGTTCGCCTATGTGTTAAAATAGATATAGTATATAAAGGATAGGTGACAGTGATTATATAACTAAACGGAGGATTGATTATGAGCGATAAGTTTGAACTCATAGCAAACTATAAACCAGCTGGAGATCAACCCAAGGCAATCAGTCGGTTAGTAGAACAGCTAGGGGCAGATGTTAGACACCAAACCTTACTAGGAGCGACAGGAACAGGTAAAACTTTCACCGTTTCAAATGTGATTAAAGAAGTGAATCGACCTACTCTTGTTATGGCTCATAATAAGACTTTGGCAGGCCAGCTTTATAGTGAATTTAAGGAGTATTTTCCAAATAATGCAGTAGAATATTTTGTAAGCTTTTATGATTACTACCAACCAGAAGCTTATGTACCTTCAACGGATACTTATATCGAGAAGGATGCAAGTATTAATGATGAAATTGATAAACTACGTCACTCTGCAACGGCTTCTTTATTTGAAAGAAGAGATGTATTAATCGTTGCGAGTGTTTCTTGTATATATGGCTTAGGTTCTCCAGAGGAGTATAGTAAACACATGATTTCCTTGAGGCCAGGAACAATCATGGAACGGGATGATCTGTTGCGGGAATTAGTCGATATTCAGTATGCGCGAAACGATATTGACTTTCAACGGGGAACCTTTCGAGTTCGGGGTGACACGGTAGAAATTATCCCAGCTTCTAGACAGGAGCATGGAATTCGAATTGAATTTTTCGGAGATGAAATTGACCGGATTCGTGAAGTAGATGTGTTAACTGGTGAAATTATTGGTGACAGGGATCATGTAGCTATTTTCCCTGCTTCCCACTTCGTTACCGGGGAAGACAAATTGAAAATTGCTACTAAGAATATTGAAAAGGAATTAATCGAACAACTGGATTATTTAAAGAAGGAAAATAAGTTGCTAGAAGCACAGCGTCTTGAGCAGAGAACCAATTATGACTTAGAAATGATTGAGGAAATGGGCTTTTGCTCCGGAATTGAAAACTATTCTCGTCATTTGGCATTACGTGAAGAGGGATCGACCCCCTATACTTTATTTGATTATTTTCCAGATGATTTTTTAGTCGTTATTGATGAGTCCCATGCTACACTGCCACAGATTCGTGGAATGTATAATGGAGATAGGGCGAGAAAGCAAATGCTTGTTGATCATGGTTTTCGTTTGCCCTCTGCTTTAGATAACAGGCCCTTAAAATTCGAAGAGTTTGAAGAAAAGTCAAATCAACTCATATATATATCAGCAACTCCAGGCCCCTATGAGATGGAGCATTCACCAGAAATGGTTGAACAAATTATTCGACCAACGGGGTTACTTGATCCCGAAGTCTTCATTCGTCCAATCCAAGGTCAAATTGATAATTTAGTTGGTGAAATTCATGAAAGAATTGACAGAAATGAACGGGTGCTTGTAACGACCTTAACCAAAAAAATGGCTGAGGATTTAACGGATTATTTAAAGGATCTTGATTTAAAAGTTGCCTATTTACACTCTGAGGTTAAAACCTTGGAAAGAATAGAAATTATTAGGGATTTACGAGTGCGTAAATATGATGTAGTAGTTGGAATTAACCTACTAAGGGAAGGTTTGGATATTCCGGAAGTTTCCTTAGTCGCTATTTTAGATGCGGATAAAGAAGGATTTTTACGTTCTGAGAGATCCCTTATTCAGACAATGGGACGGGCCGCACGAAATGAAAATGGAAAAGTCATTATGTATGCTGATGAAATAACGAAATCAATGCAGGTGGCGATTGATGAGACAAATCGCCGTAGGACAATCCAACAAGCCTTTAATGAGAAGCATAATATAACACCAAAAACGATTAAGAAGGAAATTCATGATTTAATTCAAGCGACCTATGTTACAGAAGAAGATGAGCAATCAGTAGAAAGCATTTCAGATATTGTTAAATTACCAAAAGAAGAGAAAGAAGTGGTTATTGAACAAATGGAAAAGGAAATGCGTGCAGCTGCAAAAGAACTTAATTTCGAACGTGCAACAGAGTTACGAGATATTATTTTCGAGCTAAGAGCGGAAGGATGATTTACACTTATGCCCAGCAAATCAATTAATATAAAGGGTGCAAGAGCCCATAACTTACAAAACATTAATATATCAATTCCAAAACACAAGTTGGTCGTTGTCACAGGCTTGTCTGGTTCGGGGAAATCCTCCTTAGCCTTTGATACCATTTATGCAGAGGGACAGCGCAGGTATGTAGAATCACTATCTGCCTATGCAAGACAGTTCCTAGGCCAAATGGATAAACCGGATGTCGATATGATTGAAGGACTTTCTCCAGCGATTTCGATTGACCAAAAAACGACAAGTAGAAATCCAAGGTCTACTGTAGGAACAATTACGGAAATTTATGACTATTTACGCTTACTCTTTGCTCGGGTTGGTCGCCCAACCTGTCCGGATCATGGGATTGAAATAAGTTCTCAAACCGTTGAGCAAATGGTTGACCGTGTTCTAGAATTACCTGAAAGAACAAGGTTTCAAGTATTGGCTCCTGTGGTTTCTGGTAGGAAGGGTGAGCATGTACAAGTGCTCGAGAATTTAAAGAAGGAAGGTTATGTAAGACTTCGTGTGAATGGTGAAATGCGAGAGATTACAGAGGATATCTCTTTGGATAAAAATAAGACCCATTCCATTGATGTTGTAATTGACCGAATTATTATAAGGGATGATGTGAAAAGTCGTCTTCATGACTCTATTGAAACTGCCCTTCCTTTAGGAAATGGGAAAGTCGTCATTGACATTATTGATGGAGATGAGATGTTATTTAGCGAAAATCACGCTTGTCCAATTTGTAATTTTTCCATTGATGAGCTAGAACCCAGATTGTTTTCCTTCAACAGTCCTTTTGGTGCCTGTTCCTCCTGTGATGGATTAGGAACAAACTTGGAAGTTGATTTACGATTAGTTATTCCTGATGAAAATCTTACTTTAAATGAAGGGGCAATCGAAGCATGGCAGCCGATTAGCTCTAAATATTATCCGCAAATGTTGAAAAGCGTTTGTAATTTTTACGACATTGATATGGACCAGCCTGTGAAAGATTTGCCTAAGAAGGAAATGGATATCATTTTATATGGTAGTGGCAAAGATAAAATACCTTTTAAGTTTGTGAATGATTTTGGCAGGGAAAGAAATCAGGACATTTATTTTGAAGGGGTTATGAATAATATTGCCCGCCGTTATAATGAAACATCTTCAGATTTCACAAGGGAAAATCTTGAACAATATATGGCCATAAAGAATTGTCCAACTTGTGATGGCTATCGATTAAATCGAGAAGCTTTATCCGTTTTAATTGATGGTCTCCATATTTCCAAGGTGACTCATTTTTCAATTTCAGAAGCTAAGCAGTTTTTTGAAGACGTATCTTTCTCGAAAAAGGAAAGGCAAATTGCTGAGATGATTTTAAAGGAAATAGGCGACCGCCTAACCTTTTTACAAAATGTTGGTCTCGATTATTTAACTCTAGCCAGGTCTTCTGGAACCCTATCAGGGGGAGAGGCTCAACGAATTCGTTTAGCCACCCAGATCGGTTCTGCATTAACAGGGGTTTTATATGTATTAGATGAACCTTCTATCGGCCTTCATCAGCGGGATAATGATCGTTTGATTAGCACCTTAAAAAGTATGCGAGATTTAGATAACACATTAATTGTCGTCGAACATGATGAAGATACTATGCTATCAGCTGACTGGATTATCGACATTGGTCCAGGAGCTGGAGATCATGGTGGAAAGATTGTGGCAAATGGAACACCAAAACAAATTATGAAAAATAAAAAATCCCTAACAGGTCAATATTTAGCCGGTGTAAAATTTATTAGTTTGCCAGCAGAGCGGCGTAAATCTGATGATCGTTATATTGAGGTAATCGGTGCAAGGGAGAATAATTTAAAGGATATTTCTGTTCAATTTCCAATAGGTCTCTTCACCCTTGTGACAGGAGTGTCAGGTTCCGGAAAAAGCACCTTGGTAAACAGTATTTTACTTGAGTCCTTATCCAAGCATTTGTATCGCGGAAAATACCATCCGGGAGAACACGATGATGTTAAGGGTTTAGAGTATATTGACAAGGTAATTGCCATTGATCAATCTCCTATCGGAAGGACGCCAAGGTCGAATCCGGCAACTTACACAGGTGTATTTGATGATATTCGTGACGTATTTGCTCAGACAAATGAAGCAAAAATGCGGGGCTATAAAAAAGGACGGTTTAGCTTCAACGTAAGGGGTGGGCGTTGTGAGGCTTGTCGTGGGGAAGGTGTTAATAAGATTGAGATGCACTTCCTGCCTGACGTCTATGTACCATGCGAAGTTTGTGGTGGGAAGAGATATAATAGGGAGACCTTAGAAGTTGAGTATAAAGGAAAGAATATTGCTGATATTTTAGATATGAGGATTGAAGAAGCTCTTCAGTTTTTTAAAAATATTCCGAAAATCAAGCGCAAGCTTCAGACCATTGTCGACGTCGGTTTAGGTTATATAAAGCTTGGTCAATCGGCTACAACCCTTTCTGGTGGAGAAGCCCAGCGGGTGAAATTGGCCAGTGAACTTCATAAGCGTTCAAATGGTAAGACCTTTTACATTTTGGATGAACCAACGACTGGACTGCATACGGCAGACATTGAAAAACTCTTGCACGTTTTACAAAGGCTAGCTGATAATGGCGATACTGTTGTTGTGATTGAACATAATTTAGATGTTATTAAAATGGCAGATCACATTATTGATTTAGGCCCTGAAGGTGGAGATGGGGGCGGTCAAGTTATCGCAACAGGAACACCGGAAGAGATAGCCAAAATTGAGGAATCCCATACAGGAATGTATTTAAAGGACGTATTAAAAAGAGATCAAGAAAGAATGAAAAAGCTTATTCAAGCAACAGAAGAAGGATAGGCAAAATAGGAAGTAGAAGGCCCTTTTAAAAGAGGGCTTCTTTTATCTGTAAGTTTATCCACTAAAGGAGCTTCAGGACTCATGGGAAAAAGCTTGAAGATCTTTAGGCTTGATAACTACCTTTTTGAAGAGTAACATGATAAATTAATATTTAGTGGAATACTATTTGAGAGGAAGGTCTTGATATGGAAGCAATTAATAAAGCAGAAGTTGAAAAGCTATTAAGAAGTTTTTTAAATAAAAAAGTTTATATACATTTGGAGACGACAAATGGAGCCTATGCTAGTCATTTTGATAACCAAGGTTATAATGTGGGCGCCTATATTCGAAATGCAGAGGTGACCTTTAGTCAAGCTAAAATCAAGGGTGATGGCCTTAGCTATCGCGCGGGTTTAAAATTGTCGATTGGTTGGATTTATGCAGAAGGTTTAACCGATTGGACGGTTCACGAGGATAAGTTATTATTAGCTGGACATGACAGGGAAGGTCGCTTAATGGTTTCACTCCAAATAAGCGAGACCCCTTTTACCCATTAAAGATAGAAATAAAGGAAGGATGATTGTTGTGGAAAAGCATGTTGTTATTGTATACCCCCATCCAGATGATGAGTCCTTTGGAACAGCGGGAACGATTATAAACTTAAGAAAAGAAGGAGTGCCTGTAACTTATTTATGTGGTACCTTAGGAGAAATGGGTCGAAATATGGGCTCACCTAATATTGCCAACCGGGAGACACTACCTTTAATTAGAAAGCAAGAGTTAGAGGATGCTTGTAATTTTTTAGATATTGAACATAGATCTCTTGGTTACTTTGATAAAATGATTGAATTTGAAGATATTGATACTGTAAGCGATCATATTAAAGACGTTTTATTAGAACTAAAACCAAGTCTCGTGATAACTCATTTTCCACCTTACGCCGTTCACCCAGATCATAATGCATTAGGTGCGGCCACTATAGAAGCCGTTGGAAAAATTGATGAAGACCTTCGTCCTACTCTTTGGGCCCAGGCGATTGAGGCAAATTATGAGAATATATTAGGGGAACCTCATATTGTACACGATGTTGAGGATTTCTTTGATCAGAAATTAGAGGCTATCTTTAAACATAAATCTCAAGCCCATGGAATGATTGAAAAAATGGAGGGTGACGAGAAAGAAGCGATAGCAACAAGACAAAGTTTGCTTGAAAGATTAGGTAAGGAAAAGTTTTATATTTGGGATTTTGAAATCGGAGGACCCAAGGAGGGGTAATTTATGTTTTTGCGTTGGATATTATCATTAGTAATTTATGCCGTGGCTATACTGGCTGTCGATCAATTATTTGATACCTTTCATATCGATGGCTTTACTACAGCCCTTATTGCAAGTTTTGTTATGTCGATTTTAAATGTATTTGTTCGACCAGTTTTAGTCTTTTTAACTTTACCAATTACATTTGTCACACTAGGCTTCTTCTTACTAGTTATTAATGCTGCAACATTAATGATGGCACAATGGATTATGGGAGATTCCTTTGTTATTGATAATTTCGGAATTGCAATTGTTGCTGCTATAATTATTTCTTTAATCACCATGATTTTAAACCGTGTAATCACAGATACAGTTTCATAAGTAAATGGACCACAGGGAGTATTCACTTCCCTGTGTTTTATTTTGTAAATAAATCATTATACTTTTATTTAAAAAGACTACATGTTTAGATAGAAGATAGGCCATGATTTAATGTAAGACCTTATGTTTAAAATGTGTTACAATTAGCAAAAGAAGGTATGGTCAGATGCACGAAAGGGGTTGTTGCAGTGAAGAAAGTTCGCATAGAGGGCTTAGTAAATCATTTTACCTTAGAGCTTTTAGCAGGTAAATCTGGTTTGAATCGTGAGGTATTAACGAGTGATATTTCTCGACCTGGAGTGGAAATGACCGGATATTTTAAATTTTATCCGAAGAAAAGAATTCAATTAATAGGTATGACGGAAATGGCATATTTCCTCACCTTATCGGCGGAGGAACAATTAGATAGGGTAGAGGGTCTATGTACGGAAGAAACGCCTGGGATTATTGTTTCAAGGAAAATGGATGTTCCCGAAGTCTTCTTAAAAGTAGCTAATCAAACGGGTGTCCCTATATTAAGATCTAGTCAAAAGACGACAACACTCATTTCGCAAGTAACTAATTATCTAGAAGCGGAATTTGCACCTAGGACATCTAAGCATGGTGTGCTCGTTGATATCTATGGAGTTGGTGTATTAATTACTGGTGAAAGTGGTGTAGGAAAAAGTGAGACCGCCTTAGAACTTATTAAGAGAGGTCACAGGCTAGTAGCAGATGACCGAGTAGAAATCCATCAGCAAAACCACGATACCTTAATCGGAACACCGCCCCCCTTAATTGAACATTTATTAGAAATTAGAGGTTTAGGGATTATTGATATTATGACCTTATTTGGGACAGGGTCTGTCGTAAACCGTAAAAAAATATCAATGGTCATTCATTTAGAAGCCTGGGATTCAAAAAAGCATTATGAACGTCTAGGTCTAGAGGAAGAAACGATTCAAATTATCGATATTAATATTCCCCGAATGCTGATCCCTGTGAAACCTGGAAGGAACTTAGCGGTTATTGTTGAAGTAGCTGCCATGAACTTCCGCATGAAAAGAATCGGCGTAAATGCCGCTGAACAGTTTTCTGAACGATTAAATCAAGTGATAAAAAATGGAAACAATGACCATAAGCAGGAGTGATTAGGATGATGTGTAGTGCGGAAGCCTACGACCGTGTTTTTATACAAATAGGAAATATCCCCATATATTGGTATGGAGTCATTATTGCAGCTGCAGCCTTTATTGGGTTGATTTTAGCAAATAGGGAGGCAGACCGCCTAGGTTTACCGAAGGATATTATGTTGGACCTACTTGTCTTTGCCCTTCCAATTGCTATTATTTCAGCCCGATTATATTATGTGATTTTTGAGTGGCAATCCTATGTCGGAAAGCCTTGGACAAGCCTTTTTGCCATTTGGGAAGGTGGACTAGCTATTCACGGAGCCTTAATTGGTTCAGTCATCACCGCCATTGTCTTTACAAAAATTAGGAAGGTTTCCTTCTGGCAAATTGCTGATATTGCTGCACCGAGTTTAATCTTAGGCCAAGCAATTGGGCGTTGGGGGAATTTTATGAACCAAGAAGCCCATGGTGGACCAATTGCAGAAGCCACTTATAACTCATTCCACCAATACTTACCGGACTTCATTATGAATCAAATGTGTATTGATGGTGTTTACTACCATCCGACCTTTTTATATGAATCGGTCTGGAA
>Ga0079226_10001599_pt1 | contig 17345 bp, 15 predicted proteins | sample Poulit2014_FD_76345 | JGI IMG/M metagenome (GOLD analysis project Ga0079226, IMG submission 76345) | Agricultural soil microbial communities from Georgia to study Nitrogen management - Poultry litter 2014 | ecosystem: Environmental > Terrestrial > Soil > Agricultural land | place: USA: Georgia...
GAACATGCCGATAGGAAATGTAAAAGGATTGTCAGAGATGCCAAAAAGATTTCTCCAAACTCGAGAGTCGTTATTGTGGGCTGTTATGCCCAGCTCAAACCAAAAGAGATTGCGGAAATCCCAGGAGTAGATGCTGTTTTTGGAGCAGCAGAGAAGTTTAGTATTATAGAGCATTTAGAAAAGCTAGAAGATAAAGATGTTCCTTTAGTATTAAACGAACCCATTGAAAACACCAAAGACTTTATATCTGCATTTTCATTTGGAGATAGAACAAGAACTTTTTTGAAAGTCCAGGACGGATGTGATTACTCCTGTACTTTTTGTACCATACCTTTAGCAAGAGGAAATAGTCGATCTGGTGAGATCGATGTTATCGTCAAGCAAGCAGAAGAAATTGCTGCTTCAGGTGTTAAAGAAATCGTATTAACTGGCGTTAATATTGGGGATTTTGGTATACGAGACGGAAAGCGCCAAGATCGTTTTATAGATTTACTAAAAGAGTTAGATAAAGTAGAAGGAATAGATAGAATCCGTATATCCTCCATAGAACCAAATTTACTTACTAACGAGATCATCCAGTTTGTAGCCAGTTCAACTAAGTTTGTTCCGCACTTTCATATGCCTTTGCAATCGGGAAGTAATAGCATTTTGGCACAAATGCGCAGAAGGTATAAAAGAGAGCTATATGCAGAGCGAGTACAGCAAATTCACGATTTGATGCCAAACTGTTGTATTGGTGTAGACGTAATCGTTGGCTTTCCAGGGGAAACAAAGGAACACTTTTTAGAAACCTATGAGTTTTTAAATCAGCTAAACATATCCTACTTACACGTCTTTACTTACTCGGAAAGAGAGAACACTATTGCCGCACAAATGAGTGGCGCAATACCTAATAACTTAAGAAGCGACAGAAGCAAGATGCTTCATAGCTTATCAGAAAAGAAAAGAAGAAGCTTCTATGAATCTCAATTAGGCAGGAGCGAATACGCTTTACTGGAGAACAACGTAAAGGATGGTTATATGACGGGATTCACAAGGAATTATGTTAAAATACGTGTTCCTTACGATGAAAGTTATGTAAATCAAATAGTAAACGTTAATTTACTAGATATCGAACCTACCGGAGAGGTCAACGTAAAGATCAATCAGGAGTCTTTTGTCAGTTAGTCACGAGACTGCACGGATAAAGAAAAACATTAGGTAGTAACTGAGCTTAAGAAGATTTTTTTCTTCATATAACAAGTAATTATATATACAACATGTCAATTTACAAGTCGAATAATCATCTAATTGCACCTTCGGTATTAGCCGCAGATTTTGCCAACCTTTCTAAAGATATCGCTGTTATTAACGACAGTGAGGCCGATTGGTTCCATATCGATATTATGGATGGTGTATTTGTTCCAAATATTTCATTTGGATTTCCTGTGTTAAAATCAATAGCTGAGTACGCTAAAAAACCGCTGGATGTTCATTTGATGATTGTTGATCCCGATCGTTATTTAAAGCAATGTAAAGATTTAGGTGCCGAGATTATTTCAGTTCATTATGAGGCATGTACTCATTTGCATAGAACTATCCATGCGATCAAGGAGTTAGGCTGTAAAGCATCTGTAGCTTTAAACCCGCATACACCTATAGCGCTTTTAGATGATGTGATTGAAGACTTGGATATGGTACTGATTATGTCTGTAAACCCAGGTTTTGGTGGACAAAAATTTATCGATAGGACCTATAGAAAAATTGAAGAGGTTAGAAAACTTGCACTATTAAGAAACGAAGAATTACTAGTACAAGTGGATGGGGGAGTTGGTCCTCATAATATTGGACAGTTGGTTCAAGCGGGTGCTGACGTATTAGTTGCTGGAAATGCAATTTTTGCTTCAGAGAATCCAATTGCTACTATTCAAGAGATGAAGAACGTAAAACCTCCTGTTAACTTAGTGTAAAAAAGTAGTTGATTACTTTAGAATCTTTCCAAATATCTTGACTAAAGAGGTAAGATTCGTAATTATAGAGGTATTTCCTTATTTTTGTGCGAATCCTGTTTTCCAGGGTTCAATCAACTTAATGAATATTTAAACAAATAATTTATATTCCATGGCATTTGATATAGATATGATTAAAAAGGTTTATGCTAACTACGAGGAGCGTATCAACGCGGCTCGTAAAGTAGTAAATAAGCCTTTAACACTTGCAGAAAAGATATTGTATGCCCATTTATGGGATGGTACAGCAAACCAAGAATTTATCCGTGGCGAGTCTTATGTGGACTTTGCACCCGATAGAGTAGCAATGCAGGATGCAACTGCTCAAATGGCGTTATTGCAGTTTATGCAAGCTGGTAGGCCACAAGTAGCTGTACCTTCAACAGTACACTGTGACCACTTAATTCAGGCAAGAGATGGAGCTAACGAAGATTTATCTCGTGCTAAAAACGAAAGTTCAGAAGTGTTTAATTTCTTAAGTTCAGTTTCCAATAAATACGGTATAGGTTTTTGGAAGCCTGGAGCTGGAATTATTCACCAAGTTGTATTAGAAAACTATGCATTTCCAGGTGGAATGATGATCGGTACCGACTCACATACCCCGAATGCAGGTGGATTAGGAATGATCGCTATTGGTGTAGGAGGAGCAGATGCGTGTGATGTAATGGCAGGACTTCCTTGGGAGTTAAAGTTCCCTAAATTAATCGGAGTAAAATTAACAGGAAAACTTAACGGTTGGGTTAGCCCGAAAGACGTTATTTTAAAGGTTGCTGGTATTCTTACCGTAAAAGGTGGTACAGGTGCAATCGTAGAATACTTTGGTGAAGGTGCACAATCTCTTTCATGTACAGGTAAAGGTACTATCTGTAACATGGGTGCTGAAATTGGTGCTACTACATCCACATTTGGCTACGATGAATCTATGGAACGCTACTTAAGAGCAACAAACCGTAGTGACGTTGCTGATGCTGCTAATCAAATTAAAGAACATTTAACGGCAGATGCTGAGGTTTACGCAAACCCAGAGCAATATTTCGATCAACTGATTGAAATTAACCTTTCTGAGCTTGAGCCTCACTTAAACGGTCCATTTACACCAGACTTGGCTACTCCAGTTTCCCGCATGAAGCAAGAAGCAGAGAAAAATGGCTGGCCATCTAAAGTAGAATGGGGATTAATCGGTTCTTGTACAAACTCCTCGTATGAAGACTTGTCAAGAGCGGCATCCATAGCTAAACAAGCCGTTGAAAAAGGACTTGTCACTAAAGCAGAATTTGGAATTAACCCAGGATCAGAACAAGTTCGATATACTGCAGATAGAGATGGTCTTCTAAAATCATTTGAAGAGCTAAATGCAACCATCTTTACCAACGCATGTGGTCCATGTATTGGAATGTGGGACAGAGCAGGAGCAGATAAGCAAGAGAAAAATACTATTGTACACTCGTTCAATAGAAACTTTGCTAAGCGTGCTGACGGAAATCCCAATACCTATGCATTCGTAACCTCACCAGAGATCGTTGCTGCAATAGCAATCTCCGGAGACCTTGGTTTCAACCCAATGACCGATACCCTGACTAATGCTCACGGTGAAAAAGTTATGCTTGAGCCACCTTATGGAGATGAGTTACCTGAAAAAGGTTTCGCAGTCGAAGACTCAGGATATCAAGCACCTGCAGAAGACGGATCCTCAGTAGTAGTAGATGTAGCTCCAGATTCTGAAAGATTACAACTACTAGAGCCATTCCCAGCATGGGAAGGAACAGACTTGAAAGGTCTTAAGCTTCTTATTAAAGCAAAAGGTAAGTGTACTACTGACCATATTTCTATGGCAGGTCCATGGTTACGTTACCGTGGTCACTTAGATAATATATCTAACAACCTTCTAATTGGTGCTATCAACTACTTTAATGACGAAACTGACACTGTAAAAAATCAACTTACAGGTGAGTACGGAGCAGTTCCTGCTACACAAAGAGCTTACAAAGCACAAGGAATAGGAACAGTAGTAGTTGGAGATGAAAACTACGGTGAAGGATCCTCAAGAGAACACGCAGCAATGGAACCTAGACATTTAGGTGTTCGTGCAGTCTTAGTGAAGTCATTCGCGAGGATACACGAGACCAACCTTAAAAAACAAGGTATGTTAGCGTTAACTTTCGATAACAAGGATGATTACGATAAAATTCAAGAAGACGATAATATTGATATCATTGGATTAACGGAGTTCGCTCCCGATACACCACTTACAGTAGTCTTGAACCATGCAGATGGTACAAAAGATGAAATCACTGTAAACCACAGTTACAATAAGCAACAAATCGAGTGGTTTAAGGCTGGTGCAGCATTAAACATAATTCGTAAAGGATAATAATAACTCCTTATTATTAGGTTTAAATGCCCCTTAGTCTTTAAAGATTAAGGGGCATTTTTAATGCGTAGTACTCCTGTTGCTTTTTACTGAATCCGGACTATTAAGAATTAGGAATTCTATAGTCCTCCCTTTCAAGGGGAATTACTTCCAACAAAAAATGGCAACCTATAGGATAAGCTGCCATTTTAAAAGATCTGAACTAAGTGTTTACATTGATAAGCCTGCCACTTTGGCTATTTTTTTAGGGATATCAATATTCTCCATTTTATGAGAAAACTCTTGAGCACCTGCGCCTATACTGAAAATAGGGATATATGCCGCTGAGTGGTTTCCTGAAGCCCAGCCTAGTGAACTTGCATGGTTCAATGCCTGTACTGCTAAAGCAGCAATTTTATTGTCGTTGGCATAAAGACTTTTAGAAGTCAGATTTTCATGTTCTACGAAGTTCTTTTTATATGCCTCATAGATTGCCGAGTTGTCTTCGTCTTTGATTTTCACCTTGGTATAAATACCTAAGTTTTCACTAAGGATTTCTTTCACTTGTTCCCATTTTGCATTAGGGTTTTCTTTTCTAAGATCAGATATCTTTGATGATAAAGTTCCTTGAGATACTTTTTGATTCTTCAAGTTGTGCGTTACGAGCGTAGAGCTGCCATTACCTACAGCCATCCCACCGGTTTCATGGTCAGCAGTAACAACGATTAATGTTTCTTCTGGATGCTTTTTATAAAATTCATAAGCTACATTCACACTCTCATTAAAATCCAACACCTCATGAATAACCGTTGCACCGTCATTTGAGTGTGCAGCCCAATCAATCTTTCCACCCTCAACCATCAAAAAGAAACCGTCGTCGCTATTCTCCGTTAAAGAAGTGATCGCAGCCTCAGTTATGTCTTTAAGTTTTAAATCACCTGGTTTTTGATCGATTGAGAATGGGAGGGACCCCTTATCTGTTCCTTCTTCATTCATATAAATGATCTTATCTCCCTTATTGGATAAACTAGCATATTCATCTTTCCCACGTACTAGCTTATATCCAGCCTCTTCGAATTGCGGAAAAATAGAAGGCACATCTTTATTGTCTTTATCTTTGTCTGGCTTGAGGAATCCCGAACCGCCGAAAAAGTCAAAATTGCTCTTTATGAGGTCTTGAGATATTTCGTAATACATGTTACGTTGAGGTTGGTGTGCATAAAAAGCTGCTGGAGTCGCATGGTCTATACTCACACTGGTAATGACTCCAACTTTTAAGCCTCCATCTTTGGCGGCATAAGCAATACTCTTTAGACTTTTTTGGGTTAAACTGTCCATGCCAATAACCCCGTTTTTTGTCTTCTCACCAACAGCCAGTGCAGTACCTCCTGCGGCTGAATCCGTCACTCCGTGGCTAGCTGAATAAGAGGTTGCAAAAGATGCAAATGGAAAGGTGGTAAATACCAAAGGGAAAACCGTATTCTTACCATCGATTTCTGCCAGATACTCTTCTGTTAAATGAACGTGGTTAAGTCCCATTCCGTCCCCAATCATATAAAAAATATATTTGGGTTGCTGCGCAAAGACAAATTGCGCAATCAATAAGCCTAAAAATAAACTCGTTAATTTTCTTTTCATTATGCTTTTTTTTGTGTCAAGAAGTAGTTCTTTATACGAATATAAGTCGTTCTATCGATATTTCCACGGTGTTTGATACACTCAGAAGATTTCTAATGAAAACTTAATACATTTTTAACGTAGTGATAAAATAAAGTTTCCATTGGTCATCTTTTTGAGGTTTACTGGCTCTAAAGCCCTTATCCCTTCGTAGAATTTGTGGCTAAATTTAAGAAAAATGGATTCAATATACGAGTGTATTCCTTTAAAAATTTGAAATGAGAATATATCCTACTCCTATCAAATAAATTCTTAATTTTGGCTATGGATAATGATAAAAAGGAACTTCTAAAAAAAGACTTTGAACTGTTTATTGCAAATCGTAAAAAGACTGGTAGAAATTTTAGCATCCCAGAGTTCGCAGATTTTGCAAGCGCGATAATAAACTTTTACGTTGGGGGAGGAGTCCTAGCCCATCAAGAGCGTAATCAAGCTGCCATCTTTCTAACCTCTCTATACAATAAAGGGCTACGAAATGTAATTAGTGATGAGGATATCCAAAATATAGCTCAAGCAATTTGCCAAGAGGAACTAATAGACTACAATATCATCAATGAAATCTTCAGCTAGGAGTCTTCTTGAACGGTCCACACCAAGTTCTCAGTAGCATATCCGGCCATCTGAGCAGTCTTTAAAAAGCCTTCAACGACTTTCTTTGGAATATCTTTTTCCCGAGACAGAATCCACATGTAATCGGTGTTATCTCCAAAGACTAGCGCATATTTATAACCTTCATCGATTGCCATAACGTGGTATCCGCTGTAAAAGGGGCCAAAGAAAGAAACCTTTAGAGCGCCGATGTTTTTATCATCTGGAAACTTAAACTTCACTTTCCCCGTTTTTATTTTCAATTGATTATTTGTTATATCAACCCCTTTATTAATCACCTGAATCCTACCGCTTTTATCCTTGCGGTACTCGGCAACTACATTCTTTAAGTTTTTCTCCCAATAGAAATCTAACCTGGCAATTTCATACCATTTGCCTAAATACTGGTCGATATCAAAATTAGATATCGCTTGAACATCTGATTTCACAGGCTTTAAAACGTTGTAGATAATCGTTCCTAGAGCGGTTGCTGATAGCGCAATGAGTGTTTGCTTTTTATTCATGATTCTGTTTTTATTGATAACAAACAAGTAGGAGAATAGTTTGCTAGAATATAATCCTCTAGTTCTTTAATTTTATCTGCAGAACTTTATCGGTGTTGGTAACAAATAACGTTTTTTCGTCCTTAGAAAGGGCGCAATTTGAAACCCTGTTTTCAGTTATTAGCCTAGCTAGTGGCTCTCCCTCTGGGCTAATGATCCAAACACCACCTGGTCCAGAAGTGTAGATATTCCCACTAGAATCCACCTTAAAACCATCCGGGCCACCTGGGCCACGGTCTAATAAAGGCTTAAAATCAAAAAACACTCCTCCATCTAATATATCGCCATTATGGTCCAATCTGTATTTATAAATAATTGGAGAATCGTGGTTGGAGTTTGCTATATACAGGTTCTGCTCATCAGGAGAGAATGCCAGTCCATTAGGATGGGAAATGGTATCAATGAGTAGCTCCAAGATTCCAGAGTTGTCAATTTTAAAGACGCCATTAAAAGGAAGTTCTTTGTCTTCCGCTTTGGCAAGACCATAATCCGGATCGGTAAAATAATACTGCCCCTTTTTATCGATGATAACATCATTAGGACTATTTAAACGCTTGCCCTGATATTCATTTGCTAACACTTTAAACTTAACTTGAGGCGCTTCAATCGGAGCATTCATAATGGATAAAGCGTGATCACCATGCTGACAGATCACCAGTTCTCCCTGGTGATTCAGTATCAATCCATTTGGTCCAGGCTCTTTGTCGTGCTCATGGGGTGTAGTCATACCCGCTGGTTTCAGGTACTCGCTTAGTCCATCTTCTGGAGTCCATTGGTAAATGACATTGGCCGGTACATCTGAAAACAACAATAGCTCTTTATCATCTATCCATAGTGGACCTTCTGACCAAATGAAGTTGTCTGCAATTACAGTACCTTTGATGTTTTCATCTAAAATATCCTTCGCTTTGTCGTTTAGAATCTCCACTTCTACAGTAGTGAAGTTAGTGTTTTCTGCAGGCTGCTGACCGGATTTATCCTGGTTTGAGCTACTGGGTGAGTTCATGCAACTCGATAAGCTTATTAGGGTAAATATACCGGCAGAAATAAAAAACTTTTCCATCATAGTCTATATTTTTCTAGGTTTTGCTTTGTAAATAGAAATAACGAATGAAAATATTCTCTTCACAGAGTTAGTAGCTACAGCGTGAGCTATTCACCCTGCATTACTTCATGCCCTTCTCATAGAGCTACATGCTCATATACCTACTTTTAGGGACTCTTGAATAGAAAACAGTAAATGTCCAATAGCTTTTTACTATTAAGCACTTTGAAAGACCATAATACGAAAAATAATTAAAAACTCAGATTAGAATTTTTATTAGTAAAGCCAGAGAGGCTCTGGCTTTACTTAATAGCCTGTAATTTTATAGGCTTGTTACATTTTTTCTTTTTCCATTCCAACTCACGGCTTTAACAGTGGTTGAGCCTTCTGGCGTATGGACTATTGTCTGGCTATTATCGGGAGATGCAGCTCCACGAAAAGCAATCTTAATAAGCTTATCGCCTTGATATGTTTCAAAGGCTACTGCACCTTGCCACTTGTCGTTATCTATTATTATTTTACCATCTTCCATAGAAAAGCCTTTACCAGTTTTTCCTTTTAACTTGTTTTGATTTTTAAAGATATCGACGCTATTAGCTGTACTGTATTTTAAGACCGAAGTGCTGGGTTTCTTATACTTAGATGCGTAATTCTTAACAGCAGCAATTTGTTCTTCTGTTATGGTCATCTGCGCGCAGGTATAATCATCTACCCAAAGGTCAATGGGTAGCAATAATCCAGCCTGCTCAAAAAAGTCTGTCAAATCCAACTTAGCTACATCGCAAGCATTTTTTATGAACTCCAATTGGTAGTAGGCATCATCCTTTCCCGGTGTAGGAGCTGCTTTGATAGCTTTCTGAAAAATTTCTCCATAAAAGTTGCTGGTCTCCCACTTATTAGACTCCCCAGCAACCACAAAATACAGCTGCAATTGCCATAGTGGTACGAGCTTTACAAAGTGATCGCCACCCCAGTCTCTTGGTCTTTCACGGTCCCAACGATCTGGGCCAGCTTGGGTAAGCCACGGCTGTCTATGGATAAATGCCGATTCCATAAACGAGGTGATTCTTCCTCCAACTTTCTGCTCATCGTAATCTTGAAGTTTCTCGCGCTCTAGCTTGGGGCTTTCAGGATTGAAGAAATACTGAGTCCAAACTGAGAAAATGTTATTTGTAACTTCGGTGGTACCGACCCATTTCATATTCGGACGCACTTGATTCACATGACCAAACTCATGGGCCACACCCCAAGAGTTCTTTCTCAGGTTTTCAACATGGGCTACATTCTCCATTGTATTATCATGGAAGGCAGCACCTATACCAACAGCATACATAAAGCCTTTCCAAATAACGCGGCCAAACATTCTATTTCTAGGTACTTCATTTGCACTATTTAGACCCATAATTTGATGCTGAATATTGATGATTGAATCGTAAAGAGCAATGAGTTCCACGCCGTTATCTGGGCTGTATTTTTTTAATGAATTTACACTGTAGGCTAAATGCGTATACTCGCCTAAAATGTCTATCACTGGACTTTTAGCATTTGCTAATAGTTTCTGCCAATCTTCATTGCTGTGTATCTTGATATCAAAGACGCCGTTTTCTTCACCCGAAAACACATGTACATGGACCAATGGGTGGTTACCTTCATCTTCAACAAAATACTCTATATAAGAATTCCCTTTATTTTTAGCAGTAAATGTATTAAGCCCATGCTTTAAAGGGTATTCATCAAGCGTGAAATCCTGATCATTCCAGTTATAGCCACTTTTAGATTAAGAGCCTGATTGGATGGGCTGTTAACCCATAGAACAATTTCTTCGCCTTGCTTAAAATAGATGCCCGTAGGGTTCTCAAATTGAGAATATGGGGTGGTCTTGAGCTTCTTGGTTAGTAGTTTCGGATGCAAATAGCTATCGTAATTCTGCAGCCGAGATTTTGATAAGTCTGGATTCTTAAGCAGAGCCAAAGCATATTCACGGATGGAACTTTCTTCAATCTCATTAATTAAATCTTCATTTACTTCCGCCTGGAGGGTAGAGAGATTTTCATCGAGGAAAACCTCGGCATACTTTTCCTGAGCAGATAGTTGCAGAATAAACCAGCTAAAAATAAATAAGATAAAATGTCGTTTCATATAGCTGTAATTTGATGTTTATTTTACCAAATATATATTTTCAGGGTATAAATGAATAGTAGAGAAAACAATCAAACGATTGCTTATTGGTTTTTGTTACTTTATTTTTTCGTGCAAATACCCTAATAATTGAATAGAGCAGTTCAGATGCTAGAAAACAATGAATTACCAGAGAGAATAATAGGAGTAACTTTCTAAATTTTCAAGTATTAAAAGTATCATCGCAACTTTCAGTTAATCTGCGACTTGCTCAGGAATAACATCCTAAAATATAGCTGTTAAATTTCATTTATTCATTCCCTTTAAGGACTTAGCTAGGGAGGAAAGTTCTACATATTTACCCAATGTTCTTAATGAATTTCTATCTTTGCCGAGACTTATTGATTATCAAAATTAATAACAACAACATGAGACTATCCTTAATAATGTTTTTAACTCTTGGTATTTGCTTGGCATGCTTTGCCCAACCCGCATTAAAAAGCGATACCGTAGTAACGACGACTCATCAGCTCAAAGCAAATGGGCAATCTATTGCTTACAAGGCTTATGCAGGAATGCAGCCTGTTTGGGATGATTCCGGTGAAGAGGTCGCCTCTTTGCATTACACATACTACGAAAAGCAAGGGATAGAGAATAAAGAAAATAGACCTTTAGTCATTTCCTTCAACGGAGGGCCTGGATCAGGCTCGGTATGGATGCACATCGCCTATACAGGCCCCGCATTACTAAATATAGACGATGAGGGCTATCCAGTGCAGCCTTATGGGATAAAAGAAAATCCTTACTCGATTTTAGATGTTGCCGATATTGTTTACATAGATCCCGTCAACACAGGTTTCTCAAGAATCCTTTCCGATGATGTGAATAAATCCATGTTTTTTGGTGTAAATGCAGATATTAAGTATTTGGCAAACTGGATAAGCACCTTTGTAACGCGAAATAACCGGTGGAATTCTCCGAAATATTTAATAGGAGAGAGCTATGGTACTACAAGGGTATCTGGACTGGCTTTAGAACTGCAAAACTCGCAATGGATGTACTTAAATGGGGTTGTTTTAGTTTCACCAACGGACCTAGGAATTACACGAGATCGCACTGTAAGCGCAGCTAATAGACTTCCCTATTTTACAGCAACTGCCTATTACCACAATAAATTAGCGCCAGAATTGCAAAACAGGGAGCTGGAAGACCTACTAGAGGAGGCTGAGGAATTTACAATTAATAAGCTCTTACCAGCAATTGCTAAAGGCCATCACATTGGTCCAGATGAAAAAGCCTATATCATAAAAGAAATGTCTCGTTATACATCTCTTTCTGAAAGCGTCATAGCACAAAATAACTTAGATATTTCAACATCCCTATTTTGGAAGGAGCTAAAGCGTGAAGATGGATACACCATAGGGCGCTTAGACTCGAGGTACTTAGGGCTAGATGTCCGAGATGCTGGAGAAAGGCCGGATTACAATGCAGAATTGACGTCTTGGTTGCATTCATTTACTCCAGCGATAAATTATTACTATAGAAATGTCCTAGACTTTAAAACGGACGTAAGGTATAATATGTTTGGTCCAGTTCACCCTTGGGACAGCTCGAATAATAGAACGGGTTATAACCTTCGACAGGCAATGGCCGCCAATCCATTTTTAAATGTTATGGTCCAATCGGGATATTTTGATGGAGCAACGGATTACTTCAATGCTAAATACAACCTTTGGCACATGGACCCATCCGGGAAGTTAGCCCCACGGATGTCATTCAAAGCCTATAAAAGCGGACACATGATGTACCTTAGGAAGGAAGACCTCATACAGGCAAATGAGGACATTAGGCAATTTATTCTTTCAACTATTCCGGAAGATGGCCAGCCCGCAAAATATTAAAAACCTTGAAGTTTGAAAGGTCTTAAATACAGTAAATACAAAAACAAATATATTTTATGGATTATTATGAACTAGTAGCGATTGTTTTATATATGCTTTTAATGTTAGGAATAGGTTTTTATTCCTATAAAAAGTCAACCAGCAATTCAGAGGAGTTTTTAATAGGTGGTAGGAAATTAGGGGCTGCAGTGACAGCTTTGTCGGCAGGAGCGGGAGATATGAGTGGTTGGCTGCTCATGGGCCTCCCTGGAGCCATGTACTTTACAGGGATTTCTAGCTCCTGGATTGCTATAGGACTGACAACAGGCGCGTTGCTCAACTATATCCTAGTAGCCCCGCGACTAAGAATATATACCGAAGTCGCAAAAAATGCCATTACTTTACCCGTATATTTTGAAAATCGATTTGAAGATAAAACACAGCTTTTAAAATTAGTTTCTTCCATTTTAATTTTGGTGTTTTTCACTCTATACACGTCGGCAGGAATGGTGTCGGGTGGGAGGCTATTTGAGTCTGCCTTTGAAATGGACTACAACACAGGGCTATTTGTGACAACCTCTGTGGTAGTTCTCTATACCTTTTTAGGAGGTTTTTTAGCTGTAAGCTTAACGGACTTCGTTCAAGGGGCTATTATGGTGGTGGCATTAATCACTGTTCCAATTGCAATAACCTTTTATTTAGGAGGTGTGGATACCACAATGGAAATTGTAAAGGCAAAAGACTCCCGCTATTTAGACCTTTTTAAGGGCACAACAACCGTATCCATTGTCTCCCTACTAGCTTGGGGTTTAGGCTATTTCGGACAGCCACACATCTTAGTTAGGTTCATGGCGATTGAGGGAGTTGAAGAGATAAAGAAAGCCAGGAACATTGGTATCACTTGGATGTTCTTCACTGTGATAGGAGCTATGATGGTGGGATTGTTTGGTCTCGCATATTTGCAGGAGTATGATCAAGCAACTATGGTGCAGTTTGATGAATCTAAAGAACTTGCAGAAACTATATTTATATATTTAGCACGCGTATTATTTCACCCGCTTATCGGTGGTTTTTTACTATCTGCAATTTTAGCAGCTGTAATGAGCACCATCTCATCTCAACTACTGGTAACCTCCAGCTCGATGACTGAGGATATATTTAGAACTTTCTTTAAAAAGAGTGCTACGCCTAAAGTTATGCTTATTGTAAGTAGAGTTTCTGTGTTAGTCGTTGCAGTAATTGCGGTGCTTTTATCGCTGTCTCCTAAAGAGAGTATACTTAGTCTAGTGGGTAATGCTTGGGCAGGATTTGGAGCTGCCTTCGGACCGGTGATTCTATTGTCTTTATTGTGGAAGAGAACAACAGCAATGGGAGCACTATCAGGAATGGTGGTAGGCGGGCTCTCAGTCCTTTTATGGATCTATATCCCTCATGGGTTAAAAGAAGTGTATGAGATTATTCCGGGCTTTATTCTGAGCTTCTTAACCATTATTCTAGTATCAAAAATGGGTAGTCCGGTCTCAAAAAATATCGAGTCCGACTTCGATAAAGTAGATCAAATATACAAAGACTATAAAAAGAGCTCTAAAAAATAGAGTTTTAATTCTCCTATAATGGAGATACTTGTAGAGTAGATTTTTTTTGAATATTAAAATTATAGGGATAAGGAGATTATCCCTATAATTTTAATAATACTTTTTCTTAAGCCATAAACTTGCTTTAACCAAAAGTATGAGTATCGGCACTTCAACTAAAGGACCTATAACTCCAACAAAAGCCTGTGGGGAGTGTATACCAAAAACAGCAATACCAACAGCTATAGCGAGTTCGAAGTTATTTCCTGCCGCTGTAAAAGATATAGAAGCGTTTTTTGCATAGGGTATTTTTAAGGCTCTACAAAGGAAAAAGCTAATAAAGAACATGCTAATAAAATAAATCGATAGGGGTACAGCGACCTTCACAACATCCATAGGCAGCTCTAAGATCATATCACCCTTTAAGCTAAACATAAGCACGATGGTTAATAATAGCGCATAGAGCGTAATAGGGGATATAACCGGGATGTATTTTCTATTAAACCAATTCTCACCTTTTATTTTAACTAGCACATACCTGCTTAAAAAGCCCATTAAAAAAGGAATACCTAAATAGATTAACACGCTTTGCGTAACATCCTTCATCGATACGTTGATATCGAACTCAGCAAGGCCAAGCTTTTGAGGCAATACATTAATAAATAGCCAAACAAAAAAGCTGTAAGTCAATATCTGAAAAATACTATTTAAAGCAACTAGTAAAGCGGCATATTCTCTATTTCCTTTTGCTAAATCATTCCATACTATAACCATAGCAATACACCGGGCAAGTCCTATAAGAATTACCCCACTCATATACTCAGGGTCGTTACGCAGGAAAATCACTGCTAAAATAAACATCAGCACCGTTCCAATGACCCAGTTTAAAATTAAAGATGCGGAGATCGCTTTTTTATCCTTTAATGCTCTTGGCAGTAGGGAATAGTTCACCTTCGCTAAAGGGGGATACATCATTAAAATAAGACCTATGGCTAATGGTATGTTGGTTGTACCAATGGTTAACCCTTCATTAATACGCGATACTTGCGGGAAAAAATAACCTATAGAGACTCCAACTATCATGGCTAAAAATATCCATAAGGTTAAGTACCGATCCAAAAACTTCATTTTCACTTGCATAATTCTTCTATCTTTGAGAACATGTAATACATCTCTGCACCAATTAATAAACTCGTTTTGTTATATTCAGACTGCTGGCTAATTGTGTTGTCTGAGAATTTTGGATCCTTATAAGGCAGCGGAATACGAAACTTAGCTCCAGGAATATATGGACAGTTTTCATCTGCATCATCACATGTTAATACTGCTATAAAATCTTTTTCAGGATTCTTAGTATCAGCATATAATTTTGAAAAAATGGAAACTCCATGGCTTCCATTCCAAAAGACACGGTACTCTGGGTTACTACCTTCCATACTGCTTTCTACATTAAAACCGTGCTCCTTTAAAGTTTCTAGCACCCCTGGGTATACAGATGTTATTTCCGTGCCACCAGAATAGCAGATTATTTCCTTGCGGGCGAAGAGATCCGAGAAATATTGACACCAAACTTGTGAAAATTGACTCCTGCGAGAATTGTGCGTGCAAATAAACACGACTTCCACCTGGTTTCCTTTATTTATTTCCTCTAAGAAAACTTCAGCTAAACCATCGAGTTTTCGCTTGCGCGCTAAAGGTATTTCAATAGCGCTTAACTGACCTTTTAATTCGTTAAAATTCATATCTCTTAGCAGCAGCCTGATCCAGGTTCACAGGTGTTACCGCTAGTTTGTGTGATCACAAGCTTAGGTTTTATTCCTTCTACATTCTCGATTTCCGCAGTTCCGCAAGCATCGGGAGCTAAGCAATTGGTTTGCTTATTCACCAGAACAAAGGAATGCCCATTAAAATCTAGTCCATATTTACCTATGGTCTCACCTTGGTATTCGATTTCCAGCTCAGCGTCATCAATAGCCAGCTCTTTAGATGATGTTTTAATGATCTGACTTAATTTTTCAGGAGTCAGTCTATGCTCGTAATCTGTGGCGTGCCATAACTGTAAGTTTACATAAACTTCATTTCGAAGTTTTCCGCCACAGTCAATGAAATCCTTTTTTACAATTCCTAACTCGGTTAAATGAAAATGAGCTGGAACGACTGTTCCGTCTTGTTTGACAAACTCTAGGGTATCAAGACCCTGAATAACCTCCTTAAATTCTGATAGTTTCATATGTTTTATTTTTTCTATTTTCTATTTACAGCTGGTACTAATAATAATCTCCTGGTCAAAAAATGCATTAAACAGATCTTGGACTTCCTTCCACTTATCGGGATTAATACAATAACAAATGGACTTGCCTTCTACGCTACCTTGGATAATCCCTGCATCTTTTATTTCTTTTAAATGCTGAGAAATTGTGGCTTGCGCTAAGCCTATTTCATCCACCAGGTCCGAGCATATACATGCCTTTTGGTCAATGATATGTTGTAGAATGGCAATCCTTGCTGGGTTGGAAAGCACCCTGAAATAATCTGCTATTTCCTGCTGGCTTTCGGTAAACTTTACTTTCTTAACTTCCTTCATATTTTCCCATATCGTATATTTACGATTCGTAAAAGTACGATGTTAAAATGGATACTAAAAGCTTGTCACATGTTTGTTGCAAAACAAACACCTTGGTGGCTCTAATTGCTAATACCTTGCTTACTAAAAGTGATGCATCGTCACTTCAAAAAAGGCTCTTTTATTAATGCTACTCTTTCAAAGTAACAGGTTACCCTAAGCCCATGGGTGGAAGCAGGATTGTTAATCGCTCTCAACTGGAAGTATCCCTTAGAATAATAGGTGGTTATATCTTAGCGAAAACATTTGGTTTCATTTTTGATAACGATTCATATAAAAAATGTATTTTTCGGCTTTTAGCACGTAATTTGTACTATTACTTTCCTTAATAGGGATATTAAAGAAAATTGAAATACGAACAAACAATGATACTTAAACAGAGCATCTGCCATACCCGATTAAAATATCTATTCATTAGCATTTTCTCGCTATCATTAAGCGTGGGTTATGCGCAAAAACAAGAAGAAGAAACTCAGCAGGAGCAACAGCATACCAGCCGTACTGAGCAAGAGGCAAGATCAGCACTTACTGATTCCATTGACGTAATACGAGATTACCGCCCCATGTTAGCTGATGCCGTTAAAATCCGTAGAAACCCAGACATGAAATTCAATAGAGCTGAACTTGACACAGAGTTGCGTCAAATTGCAGCGGAGACCTATTTTTCTTTAAATAGATTCAAGCAGGCTTATAACGATGAGCTAGTAAAGCGGTATCCTGATGCAGCCCCAGATAATATTGACAACTACCGCATTAGTTATTTAGCGTATATAGCGGGCCAATATGAAAGGGCAGCATCCATTTTGAAAACTTTGGAAAAATCAGATGCCTTCTATCAAGGCTCCCTGATCACTTTAGGGAACATTGCTATTGAAACAAACGATAAGGAGGCTGCAAGAGATTTCTTTTCCCAAGCTATGGAACTGAATTTCGATCCGA
>Ga0079226_10001600_pt1 | contig 17342 bp, 19 predicted proteins | sample Poulit2014_FD_76345 | JGI IMG/M metagenome (GOLD analysis project Ga0079226, IMG submission 76345) | Agricultural soil microbial communities from Georgia to study Nitrogen management - Poultry litter 2014 | ecosystem: Environmental > Terrestrial > Soil > Agricultural land | place: USA: Georgia...
CACGATTGCTGCCAGACATGCTTATAAAATGTTATTGAATGCTCGAAATGTCATTAGTATCGAACTCATTTGTGCTATGCAGGCTGTTGAACATCGTGACCTTGAAAAAATGTCTGTAGCTACAAGTGAATTTTATCATCGTGGAAGAAAGGTCGTTCCACCGATAACAGAAGACCGTGTGTTTTCTACAAATATTCAGGCTATTTCAACTTGGTTACAAACGTCAACAAACAGTGATATAAAAACATTTGTGGAGGGATTAGTATGAGGAAAAGTCATGTAAAAATAAAAACAGGAACAGAGTTAGAGTGTAAAGGATGGGAGCAGGAGGCTGCCCTAAGAATGTTGTATAACAATTTGGACCCGGCGGTTGCCGAAAACCCAGATGAACTCGTCGTTTACGGAGGAATTGGAAAGGCTGCGAGGAATTGGGAAGCCTTTGATGCGATTGAAAGAACCTTAAAAAACTTAGAAAATGATGAAACCCTGCTTATTCAATCCGGAAAGCCAGTCGGAGTCTTTAAAACCCATAAGCATGCACCAAGAGTTCTCTTGTCTAACTCCGTCTTAGTTCCAGAATGGGCCAATTGGGACCATTTCCACGAATTGGATAAAAAGGGACTTATGATGTATGGACAAATGACGGCAGGTAGTTGGATTTATATCGGTACACAAGGAATTTTACAAGGAACTTATGAAACCTTTGCGGCTTTAGCAAGGAAGCATTTTAACGGAAGTTTAAAGGGCACAATCACACTAACTGCAGGTCTTGGTGGTATGGGTGGAGCTCAGCCCTTAGCGGTTACCATGAATGATGGGGTTGTTATTGCTGTCGAAGTTGATGAGAGTCGAATTGATAAGAGATTGGAAACCAGGTATTGTGATGTAAAAACAGACTCCATTGATGAGGCTATTCAATTGGCCGAAGAAGCAAAGGCTGAAGGAAAGGCCTTATCCATCGCCCTCTTAGGAAATGCTGCGGAGCTTCATCATGAATTATTAACCCGAGATATCCAAATCGATGTTGTAACAGATCAAACCTCAGCCCATGATCCGTTAAATGGTTATATTCCAGAGTCTTATAGTTTGGAAGAGGCTGCAGCCTTACGGAAATCCGATCCAAAGGGTTATGAAAAGTTATCTAAGCAGTCCATGGCAAAACATGTAGAGGCCATGTTGAAGTATCAAGAACAGGGATCTATTGTTTTTGATTATGGTAACAACATTCGCCAAGTAGCGAAAAACGAGGGTGTAGAAAATGCCTTTGATTTCCCAGGCTTTGTTCCAGCTTATATTAGACCTCTCTTCTGTGAGGGTAAAGGACCTTTCCGCTGGGCTGCCTTGTCTGGAGATCCAAAGGATATTTACCGTACAGATGAACTCGTAAAGGAATTGTTCCCAGAAAATGAATCCCTCATTAGATGGATTGACATGGCCCAGGAGCAGGTTGCCTTCCAAGGTCTTCCTTCACGAATTTGCTGGTTAGGTTACGGGGAGCGTCAAAAGCTAGGATTAGCTATTAATGAACTGGTTAGAAAAGGTGAAATTTCTGCACCGATTGTTATTGGTAGGGATCACTTGGATGCAGGTTCTGTCGCCTCACCAAATAGAGAAACAGAAAGCATGAAGGACGGCAGTGACGCGGTTGGTGACTGGGCAGTTCTTAATGCACTCATCAATACGGCTGCAGGTGGTTCCTGGATATCCTTCCACCATGGTGGCGGAGTTGGTCTTGGTTATTCCCTCCATGCGGGTATGGTTGCCCTTGCTGACGGAACGGATTTGGCAGAGGAAAGATTATCCCGTGTCTTAACGACAGATCCAGGAATGGGTGTTATTCGTCATGTTGATGCAGGATATGATATTGCAGAGAACTTTGCGGAAGAAAAAGATATAAGAATTCCAATGAAGGAGTGATTTTAATGAAAGTAGATACACTAATAACGAATATTGGAGAATTACTACCAATGGAAGAATCAGGTCCAGTACAGGGATCTTCAATGAATAAAATTACAGTGATAAAAGATGCCGCCCTTGGAATCAAGGATGGCAAGGTTGCTTGGTTTGGACCAGAAGAAGAGGCAAAGGACTTCCAAGCAGATGAGGTCCTTGATGCAAAAGGAAAACTTGTGACTCCAGGATTAGTCGAAGCCCATACACATCTTGTTTTCGGTGGTTCAAGAGAGGAAGAGATGGCCCTCAAACAACAGGGTGTTCCCTATTTAGAAATTCTAGAACGTGGTGGTGGAATATTGTCAACGGTCCGGTCAACAAAGGAGGCGAGCTTTGAAGAACTATATGAGAAGGCGAGCTTTCACTTGGATCGAATGGCTACTTACGGGATTACCACCGTCGAAGCCAAAAGTGGCTATGGTTTAGATGAGGACTCGGAGATGAAGCAGTTGCGGGTTGTGCAGCAGTTGCAGAAGGATCATCCTGTGGATCTTGTATCTACCTTTATGGGTGCTCATGCGATCCCTAAAGAGTATGAGGAAGATTCGGATGCCTTTTTGGCGAAGATGTTGGATATGTTAGATGGGATTAAGGAGGAGGGACTTGCTGAGTTTGTTGATATTTTCACGGAGACAGGGGTTTTCTCTGTGGATCAGTCGCGGGATTATTTACTAGCGGCCAAGGATAAGGGCTTTGATGTGAAGATTCATGCGGATGAGATTGATCCTCTTGGTGGTACGGAACTTGCTGTGGAAGTGGGGGCAGTGAGTGCGGATCATATTGCTGTTGCTTCTGATGAGGGGGTTAAGCAGCTTGCTGGGTCGGATACGATTGGTGTTGTCCTGCCTGGGACCAGCTTTTATCTAGGTAAGGATGATTATGGTCGGGCCAGGGAAATGATTGATCAGGGTGCTGCCATTGCTTTATCGACAGACTTTAATCCTGGGAGTTCGGTTACGGAAAACTTGCAGCTTATTATGTCGATTGCAGCGGTCCGCTTGAAAATGTCTCCAGCTGAGATTTGGCACGGTGTGACGACGAATGCAGCCTATGCGATTAATCGTGGTGAGGAAGCGGGTAGTCTTGCGGTGGGTAGGAAGGCTGACCTTGTTCTTTGGGAGGCACCAAATCATATGTATATTCCTTATCATTATGGTGTGAATCATGTAAATAGGGTCTTTAAAGCTGGTAAGCTTATTTATAAACAGGAGGGACTCTTATGAGTGAGAAATTACGTCATTTAAAACAAGCAGGTCAGGGTGCCTTTGTTGATCGGCATACGACGAGGGCCAAGAGTTTGCTTCATCCTTATGAAAAGGGCGTAAAAAGTAAGTATGGACTGGTAGGCCTTCCCCTATCAAAAACTTCGATTAGTCATTCCGGTGCATCCTTTGCACCGGCTGCCATTCGGGAAGCCCTACAAAGTTATACGGTATATTCTGGGGAGGCCAAGGTTGATTTAGAGGAGAAGATTGTTGATTTTGGAGATGTCTATTTAAGTCCAACAAATTTAATAGAGAATCAGCATAGCTTGTATGAAGCACTTGTTGACGTTTTTCAAACAGATACGGCGGAGAATTATTTCTTACTCGGTGGGGATCACTCTGTCAGTTATTCGGCGATGAAGGCCTATAAGGAAGTGTTTGGCGATATTGGGGTCATTCAATTTGATGCCCATCATGATTTACGAAACACAGAGGACGGCGGCCCGACGAATGGGACTCCTTTTAGACGTTTGTTAACCGAGGGAATATTGCCCGGAGAAAATCTTGTTCAAGTAGGTATTCGGGACTTTACAAATGCCAAGGCTTACGATCAGTATGCTGAAGATCAAGGTGTGGCAGTTTATACGATGGCTGACGTAAGGCAAGATGGGATCGAGCAGATTTTGTCTAAGGAAGTTGAAAGGTTAGCTGGAAAAGTTCAAGCGATTTATATTTCCTTAGACATGGATGTATTAGACCAAGCCTTTGCTCCAGGTTGTCCAGCGATTGGACCTGGGGGAATGGATACAGATACCCTATTTGAAGGCTTATCCCTATTAGGTGGTCACGATATGGTTCAGGCCATGGATATTGTTGAGATTGATCCAACAATTGATTTTCGTAACATGACAAGTCGAGTAGCTGCTTATTCCTTACTTCAATTTATGAAGGCTAAAGGGATGAGGTAATTCGGATTCCTGTTCAAGGAAGTTTATTTATTTTCTTTGCATAGTTGCAATTTTGTTCTTTTTTGTGGAATAATAAACGATATCTCATCAATAAAAGGAGAATGTAAAATGATTGAGAAAGAAACGATGGAGAAATATGCAGAATTAGTTGTCAAAAAGGGTGTCAACATCCAAAAGGGACAAGCTTTAATGATTAATGCTACCCTTGAAGGCGTTGATTTTACAAAGTTAGTGGTGAAAAAAGCATATGAAGCAGGGGCAAAGGAAGTACATATCAACTGGGGGGACGATGATTTAACCCTATGGAAATTCCAGTATGCTCCGGATGAAGTATTAGAAAATGTGCCAGAATGGCGTGTGAAAATGCTAGAAAGCTTTGCTAAGGATGGTGCTGCTTTACTCTCCATTCATGCAACAAACCCAGATTTATTAAAGGATATTGATCCACAGAAGGTTGCCAAGGCTAATAAGGCTAGTGCTGAGGCCTTATCAGAATTTAGAAGATATACTATGAATGATGAAATCCCTTGGTCAGTCATTTCCATTCCTACACCGGGCTGGGCGCAGAAGATTTTCCCAGATAAGAGTGAGGAAGAAGCTGTCAAGAGCTTGTGGGAAGCTATTGTGAAAATTGTTCGTGTTGATCAGGATGATCCAATTGCTGCTTGGGATGAACATAACGAAATCCTAAGAGTTGCTAGAGAAACCTTGAATGATAAGACCTATACAGCCCTTCACTTTAAGGCACCGGGTACAGATTTAGAAGTTGGCTTACCTGAGAATCATATTTGGCACGGTGGATCTGCTGTTTCCACAAAGGATATTGTCTTTAATCCGAACATGCCAACAGAGGAAGTCTTCTGTGCTCCCCATAAATATAAGGTGACTGGAACGGTTTCTAGTACAAAGCCTTTAAATTATGGAGGGTCATTAATCGATAACTTTAGCCTAACCTTTAAGGATGGAAAGGTTGTTGATTTCTCTGCTGAAGAGGGAGAAGAAGCCTTAAAACACTTATTAGATATTGATGAAGGGGCTAGACGTTTAGGAGAGGTGGCTCTTGTTCCGGATGAATCACCAGTATCCCAGTCCGGGCTCATCTTTTACAATACCTTATTTGATGAGAATGCTTCCTGTCACTTTGCGCTTGGAAAAGCTTATCCGACAAACGTAGAGGGTGGAGCAAAGATGGATGCAGATGAGCTTGATAAAAATGGAATTAATGATAGCTTGACTCATGTTGATTTCATGATTGGTTCTGCAGAACTTGATATTGATGGAATCCTACCCGATGGATCAAAAGAAGCTGTTTTCAGAAAAGGTACATGGGCTTTAGATATTAAATAAGTATATATTCATGAAAACACTCTTAACCTTTTGTTCGTTAAGAGTGTTTTTTCTTCTAAATATAATCAAAATAATACAAGAAACCAATCGTTTGCAAGATGAGAATGAGGGGGAAGCCGATTTTGAAAATGAACTTCCTCGTTTTATGCCTAAATAAAAACATACCAAGACTTGACCCAAAGGAACCACCGAGGATAGCGATCAAAAACAAAGTCCTTTCGGGGATTCTTTGGGCATTTCTTTTTCTAGAAGCGGATTTGTCAAGCTGCATGACGACAAGTCCAATGATATTGATGGCAATTAAATAATAAATCATGTAATTGGGCATAGTTTCTACTCCTTCGCTAGTTACTCCTTAAATAAATAATACCCTACTCTTTTTGAATTCCCACTAGCAATCTTAACCTTTGGTCGAACTTCTGGATGGTCCCTTCGCCAACTTGCGATCTGCGCTAAAAAGGCTTTCCCATATCGTTCATACTTTTTCTCCCCAATACCTTTAATAGCCAACATATGATCCTTGGATTTCGGAAAATAGCGACACATATCCCGGAGAGTCGCATCGGTGAATAGGACGTAAGGAGGGACTCCATCTTTTTTCGCCATATCCATCCGTAATTTTCTTAAGGATTGGAATAGCCCCTCATTATAATCCGCTAGCTCTTCCTCTGGGATTTCTTCCGTATGCATGTAGACCTTCTTCTCACCCTTGAGTACAGGGACAGAATGTTCATTTAATCGTAAGGTGGGATACTGTCCACTTGTGAGGGATAAAAGTTGATTGGCAATTAAAAAGTTAATCCTATCAACAATGTCCTTTTCGGAATAATTGTCTAATATTCCGTAGGTAGACAGTTGGTCTAGACGGAACTCTCTTATGCGTCTATCCTTCGACCCTCTAAGCACTTTTGCTGTCATCGTCGTCCCAAACCTTTCCTTCATTCTTCTCACGCAGGAGAGAATCTTTTGGGCTTCTTCGGTAATGTCTATTTTTTCATGACGGTGTAAGCAATTACTACATTTTCCGCAGGTGTTCGTTTTCTCCTTCTTTGTAAAATATTCGACGATGTAATTGGTTAAACAACGGTCCGTATGGCAATAATTAATCATAGATTGTAATTTCTCGTATTCCCTCTGTTTCGCTTCATCATCGGTTTCAGATTGCTCAATTAAAAACTTTTGCAACTGGACGTCCTGGGGGGAGAAGAGCATGATACAATCACTTAATTCTCCGTCCCGACCTGCTCGGCCAGCTTCTTGATAATAGGACTCGATATTCATAGGCATGGCATAATGAAGGACCCATCTTACGTTTGATTTATCAATACCCATCCCAAAGGCATTGGTGGCAATCATGACGGATGTTTGGTCGTGGATAAAGTCTGTTTGAGCCCTTTGTCTTTCTTCTTCACTTAATCCTGCATGATACTTTGCTACAGATAGATCACCATCTTTAAAAAGAGTATAAAGTTCATCCGCTTGCTTCCGAGTAGCTGTGTAAATAATGCCAGACTCTTTTGCTCGCTTTTGTAAAAAGGCTTTGACGTAACTTCTTTTGTTTTGGCCTTTGACTAGGTGGAATTGTAAATTCTCCCGCTCAAAGCCCGTATGTACAATATGGCGTTCATCTATGTGAAGTAAGGCCTGGATATCAGAAATGACTTCCTTGGTCGCTGTGGCGGTCAGTGCTGTAAATAAAGGTACATTCCCAAGTTGAAGAAGCTTGGGTACGATTAAGCGATAACTAGGCCTGAAATCATGACCCCACTGAGAAATACAATGGGCCTCATCAAAGGCAACTAAGGAAATATTTAATTGACTCATTTGCTGGCAAAAGTAATCCGAATCGAAACGTTCTGGGGCAACATATAAAAAGCGATATTTACCCGTTAAGACCCCGGTTATTCTTTGTCTCTGTTCAGTTGGACTTACCGAACTATTAATATATGTAGCTGGGATCCCTAATGCTGTTAAACTATCGACCTGGTCCTTCATTAATGAAATTAACGGAGAAATTACGATGGCTACCCCATTTAAGAGCAAGCCTGGGATTTGATAGCAGAGGGATTTCCCTCCTCCAGTAGGCATGATTGTTAAACTGGAGTGATTTTGTAGTGTGTGCTGAATTGTTTCCTCCTGTCCAGGACGGAAATGATTATAGCCGAAATATTGATCTAATATATGTAAAGCATCTTTTTGCAAAAAATCTACCTTCTTTCTCCCAAAATCCGATCATAGTATTTCCTTAGGATTAAAAACACTTTATTCATTGTACAGGAAATTGAAAAATAAGCCAAAAAGCCAAATTAAAGTTTTCAGAATATATTTATTTTAACTTTTTTATAATTACAGTTTACATTTTAGATAATTAGTCATAGAATGGTCTTTATATTTGTGAAAATAATGGAAAAGCCCGTTATGGGTAGGGGGATTGATATGTCACAAACAATGTTATTTTCGATTATGTTAATTTTTCTTCTTGGGATTGGGTCCCAGTGGGTTGCTTGGCGTTATCGAGTGCCAGCAATCGTTGTTATGTCGATTACCGGATTAATAGTAGGACCTTTTTTGGGGATTATAAATCCCGAGCAAGATTTTGGAAACTTATATGAACCGATTATTTCTGTTGCGGTTGCCATTATCTTATTTGAGGGAAGTTTAAGTTTAAAGTTTAAGGAATTACGAGGTTTAGGTAAGCCAATCTTTAGAATTGCTACAATCGGGGCTTTTATTGCTTGGATCCTTGGTTCCTTAACGGCTCATTATATGGCAGGACTTTCCTGGGCTGTAGCCTTCACGATTGGTGGCTTATTTATCGTAACAGGACCAACAGTTATTATGCCTTTACTCAGGCAGTCGAAATTAAGACCGAGACCGGCCAAAATATTGAAGTGGGAAGGTATTGTTGTTGATCCAATTGGTGTCTTACTTGCGGTCTTCGCCTTCCAAGTTATTCAGTATATTGCGTCACCAGATATACACGGAACAACAATTTTAATGTTCCTCTTTGTATCGGTGTTAGCCGCAATCCTAGGTTTTGTTTTAGGTAGATTAATTGGGTGGATGTTTGAGAGTGGCCATGTGCCAGAGTTTTTAAAGTCACCAGTTGTTTTCACAGTTGTGATTTTCTGCTTTACAATCGTTGATGTATTTGTAAAAGGTACAGGACTTTTATCCGTTACTGCCATGGGAATGACCTTGGCGAATATGGGAATTAGTTCTGTTGTTGACATGCGTCACTTTAAGGAAAATGTGTCGATGCTATTGATTTCAGCCATTTTCATCATGCTATCTGCGTCTTTAAAAGTAGAGACCCTATTAGAAATCTTTAATCCAAACATTATTGGTTACGTTATCTTAATGATGATTGTTGTGAGGCCTTTATCAATTTTTGTATCAACCATTAATACAGGTTTAACTTTAGCGGAGAAGTCCTTAGTTGGATGGATTGCGCCCAGGGGTATTGTTGCCTTAACGGTTTCTAGTTATTTTGCATCAATCTTATTAGATTCAGGCTTTAAAGATGCCGAAATCTTAACAACACTTACCTTTGCCTTAGTATTATTTACGGTTGTAGCCCATGGATTTTCCTTAGGGCCCTTGGCCAAGCGCCTGAATTTATCCCTAGAAGGGAAGCCAGGAACACTTATTGTAGGGGCTAATCCATTTACAGTGGAATTGTCTCAGTCTTTAATAAAGGCGAATTTGCCAGTCATTATTGTAGATTCTTCCTGGAAGAGACTTCGAGGGGCGAGATTAGCAGGTGTTCCTTTCCATCATGGGGAAATGCTGGCTGAACAAACGGATTATAATTTAAATACAATTCCTTACGATTATATGTTGGCAATCACCAAACATTATTCCTATAACTCGCTTATTTGTACGACCTTTATGCCGGAATATGGCCGAACAAATGTATTTAAAGTAAGCCCTTTAGAACAATTAGCTCTTGAGTCAGCCGAGATTCGGGATCAAGTCGGAGGGAGAACCCTATTTGATCAGAAGATATCTTTGGATAACTTAAATGAGAAAGTCGCTAAAGGTTATGTAATTAGACAGACCTTAATTACAGAAGAATATTCCTATGAAAAATATTTAGCAAACAAAGAAGAAGAGACCGTCTTCCTCTATCTAATCAAGCCTTCGGGAGAGTTAAAGTACTTCTCTGAAGAAATGAGGACGATCCCAGGTTTAGGGGATAAAATTGTTAGTTTAACTCCTCCGGTGAAAGAGGAAAAGAAAATTAAAGAGAAGATTAAAGTTAACCGTAAATTAAACGGAAACGCTGCTAAATAAGAGTAAATATAGCGTTAGTGAATCAAAAAACCAGCAATTCCCTTTTAGAGAATTACTGGTCTGGATATCACTAACGCTTTTTCTTTGTTGAAATAAATGTAAGAGTGAACCTTGGTAGAATCCTAGTCCTCTAATTCCTCTAACTGTTTATTTACATCGGCAATTTCATTTTCTAGGCGTTTTAATTGTTCTTCTGTAGAAGACTCTTTGCCGCCTACGAATACAAGCTTTTCCAAATCCTCTTGTAAACGAATGTAATCAGATTTTAGTTCCGCTAGTTTTGCTTCAAGTTCTTTCCTCATCAATCATCACCTCTCTCCTTTATTGTAGCAAATTCCCTTTGAAACGTCCTTCGAGTCGCCTATACTTCTTTGGCTTCCTCTGAAAGTTTCTTCTCTTGATATAGGTGATAAAAGTGTACGTAGATCGTTTTGATTACTGCGTAAAAGGGAACCGCGAAGAGAATACCAATAAAGCCTGCAATACTCCCTGCAGCTAGAATAACTGTAATAACAGTAAGTGGGTGTAATTGTAATTTTCGACCCATTACACTTGGTGAAATCAAGTTACTTTCAACCTGTTGGGCTACGAGTGTAATAATTGCAATCCAGACAACCATCATAAAGTCTTGGAAGGCTGCAACGATTAAGGCCGGAATAACAGCTAAAAATGGTCCTAAGAAAGGAATGACGTTCATAATCATTGCGAATAAGGCTAAGGTTAATGAATAGTTTAGGTCTACCAGCCAGTATCCGATAAATAATAAAATACCAAGTAAGAAACTAACCAAGATTTGACCTTGAATGAAAGCGGCTAAGGTCTCGTCAATCTTACGAAGTAAACTTGAGATATTCTTTGATGTCTTCTTTTCAAAGATTTGTGTAATGAATGGAATAAGCCTTTGGCTGTCCTTCAACATGAAAAATAAGAAGAAAGGAATAAGCACTATTGATGCAATAATCGAGATTAAATTCGTAATAAAGCTAAATAGTGAACCAACGATATTTTCAACATGGCTTTGGGCATTATCCATAAAGTTATCAAGAGCATCTTGAACTTGATCCGGAATGATAATTCTTTCTTCCTGGAAATCATCGATGAAATCCTGAGATACCTTAACCATCTTTGGTATATTGTCTATTAAATTATTAAATTGGTTTTGTACGATTGGTGCGATATAAAGAACAAATAAAACACCTAAACCAATCAAGAGCATAAAGATTATCAGAATCCCCGGAATTCTTGGGATTTTAATTTTCTCAAGTAGGTTTAGTAATGGTTTTGTTATGTAAAATAAAATACCTGCACCAATAAAAGGTATAGCTACTGCGCCGATATATCTAAATAAAGGTGTGAAAACAAATTGAGTTTGTGAAATTAATAAAACTAAGACGAACACAAGAACGATTGTTACTAATCCCTGAAACCATCGTCTATGGAACATGGAATCCCCCACTTCTTTTCATCTATTTTATATTATCTATTATAGCCTAAAATCTCCCTTGTAATCTACTAGATTTAAAAAAAGGGAATATTTTTTCACATTTGGATAAAAATAAGGGCAAAGGAAAATATATATTGACTTTTTTTAGGGAAACATGTTTAATAAAGATAGCAATTGAATATGTCAAAGGGGAGTAGCTGTACAATTTAAGTCGTCAATACGAGGGTCACCTCCGGCTTAGTTGGCAACATCCGTTGTTTGCGAGACCTTTACCTAAAAAAATTGGTAAGGGCCTTTTTATGTGTATTCTTACCAATTGGTAAGAATATTTTTATTTCAGGAGGATGTTATGGACCTACAATTACTCATCGAATACTTGTGGATTTTTGTTATTTTAATTGGATTAGAAGGCTTACTAGCTGCTGATAATGCCCTCGTTTTAGCGGTTATGGTTAAGCATTTACCAGACGAGCAAAGGAAAAAGGCTCTGTTTTATGGTCTTGTTGGGGCTTTTATCCTGAGATTAGGATCCTTATTTATTATTTCCTTTTTAGTGAATGTCTGGCAAGTCCAAGCAATCGGAGCTGCATATTTACTCTTTATTTCAGGGAAACATTTATATGACCGAGCCAGGAATGGAAGTGAGGAACTGGCGAAACCCTCATCTGGAAGCGGTTTTTGGATGACTGTTCTTAAGGTTGAAATTGCGGATCTAGCCTTTGCTGTAGATTCGATTTTAGCTGCAGTTGCCTTAGCTGTTGCCCTTAAACCAACCGGTTGGTTTACAGTTGGTAGTTTAGATGGTGGACAGTTTATTGTTATTTTTGCTGGAGGTATGATTGGGGTTATTATGATGCGATTTGCGGCTAACCTATTTGTTTCTTTATTGAAGGAGCGTCCAGGTCTCGAAATGGCAGCTTTTTTAATTGTCGGATGGGTAGGAATCAAATTAGTTCTGATTACCCTTGCCCATGAGGATGTCAATCTGCTTTCAAGTAACTTTATCCATTCGACCGGATGGAAGACGAGCTTCTATTTCGTTCTTGTTTTAATTGCTGTTCTTGGATGGTTCTTATCCAAGCCAAAGGAAGAAAGGAATTAGGAGAAGAAGGGGCTGTTGGTCATGACGAAGATTCAAGTGAAGCGAATTTATGAAGATCGTGAGAAGGCTGAAGGGAAGCGGATTTTAGTTGATCGCTTGTGGCCAAGAGGTGTGTCTAAAGAAAAGGCGAACTTAGACCTTTGGTTAAAGGAAGTTGGCCCAAGTAATGATCTTAGAAAATGGTTTCAGCATGATTCGGGGAAGTTTGCCGAATTTAAGAAAAGGTATTTATCAGAATTAGAAGAGGGATCACAGAAGGAAGCTTTAGAACGGTTAAAAGAAGAAGTTAATAATAAGACGACCCTATTAACAGCCGCAAAGGAAATGAAATATAACCATGTCCAAATTTTAAAGGAAATCTTAGAAAACTAAATGGATATGAGAAGTGGGAAGCATAGTACTTCTCACTTTTTTATGGAGTAATTTTCTCCTTTATAAATCGATCTCGATACCTATACATAAGGTAAATAAGGATTGGAGCAAAGATGACAATGATGATCAAGTTAGGTAGAGACGCAGCAAAGACCTCCGGAACGGTCACATAGGAGAGGAAAGCTGGGAACTCAACATTGAAAATCATTAGCAGAATGGCCAAAGTATTGTTTGCCGCATGGAGAAGAATCGGATATAAGAGGTTCTTCGTCCATAGATAAAGCAAACTTAAAACCACACCTGTCATAAAACTACCAATAACATCAAAATGAAAGATCGCAAATAAGAGACTGGATAATCCAATTCCATATGCTCTTCCAAGTTTATAAGAAATCCGATTTAGTAGTAATCCTCTAAACACGAGCTCTTCTCCTAGTGGAGCGAGAAGGGCAATATAGATAGCTAAAAAGAAGGATACAATCGGACGTCCTTTAGCTAAGAGATCATCATCAGCTAAAAAGAACTCTACCAGGTCCGGTGAGAAAAAGGATATTACCACACTGTTTAACCAGACAATCCCTATAGAAAGCATGAAAAAGGAAATAAATATAAGGGTTAGGGGCCCTTTCAAATTCTTCAGTCCTTCTCCTTGAATGACATCAGAGAATAATATGTTTTGATTTTTCAACTGGTAGCCAAACCACACAATCGGAAAAATCCCTAAAAAGATATAGGTGAAGATTACCTCCTTAACAGGATGTTCAAGATCCCCTCCGACAGCTGCTGTTGCGATGATGAGCACAATAAAAGCAGCTAATAAAAAATATCGGATTCTCATTTGGTCAAACATGGATGGATTCCCCTCTCTTTCATTTCATCTTAAAATAATAAGTGGGCAATACCTACGATAATCGGTAATGTTATGATTGTTCGTAATAAGAATATAATGAATAAGTCCCTAAAGGAGACAGGTATTTTAGATCCAAGTAACAAACCACCGACTTCAGACATATAAATTAACTGGGTTACGGATAAGACAGCAATAATAAACCTAGTCATTTCAGCCTCAATAGACGAACCGATAATAGCGGGTAAGAACATATCTGCAAATCCAATTAAAATAGTTTCAGAAGCTTCAGTTGCAAAAGGTACCTGCATCAATTCTAATAAGGGAATAAAAGGCATTCCTAACCATTGAAAGACAGGGGTAAATTCAGCTACGATTAAAGCAATTAATCCAAAGGCCATCACAATCGGAGCAACACCCATCCACATATCTAGAACATTTTGTAGTCCTTCTTTAATAAACTGCCCTACACTTTTTTCTTGCTTACTTTTTTCAATTGCTTTTTTATACCCATAAGAAAAGGCATTATAGTTTTCCGGTACGCTTTCGTCAATTTTTTCCTTTGAACCAGAAATATATGAATTCTCCTTCCTTGATAAAGGCGGAATTCTAGGCATAATCAAGGCAGCTACAAATCCTGCTGCAAGAACCGTTAAGTAAAAAGGGAAAAACATATGTTCAAGACCCACTCGTTCAATAATAACGATGGTAAAGGTAATCGAGACAATCGAGAAGGTTGTTCCAATAATCGCTGCTTCTCTCTTTGTGTAATGGCCATCTTCATACTGTTTACTTGTCAGTAAAACACCAATGGTTCCGTCGCCAATCCAAGAGGCTAGAGAGTCAATAGAAGATCGGCCAGGTAATTTAAATAAAGGTCTCATAATTTTTGTCATCATCGTCCCGAATAGTTCTAATAAACCAAAGTTCATTAATAAGGGTAAAAAGAGCCCTGCAAATAAAAAGACAGAAAAGAGTACATGCAAGAGGTCGTTTAACAACATCCCACCTGTATCTTCACTATAAACAGCCTCAGGTCCTATTTCAAAAAAGACCATAACTGCAAATACAGCTGCTAAAACCCGAGTAACTGTCCAAAAAGCACTAACATTAAATAATTGAGTAAAGAAGTCACTCCGGGCAAAAAGCTGTCCCTGTGATATTTTCATAATGATGGTTAGAATCGCTGTAAGAACAATAATCCCCATCATGATTAATGATATTTGATTGGCCAAAACATCCTGAACAAAATTCGCAAAAATAGCGACAGGAATGGTAAAACCCTCGGCCACTTTTATAGGAGTCATGAATAAGAACACTCCAAATAAGGATGGAATAATAAATTTCAAGTGTTCTCCCATTCTATACTTACTTTTCAATTCAATCCCTCTTTCAAATGTATGTTTAACAATTGTAAGGGAAAAACGGTAAATAGTAAATAAAAAATGTACCGTAACTTGTGAAAGACAATGAAGTTACGTATAATTATGAAAAGGATGGAAGGGGGGAATAACGCAATGAAAATCCCCTTATCTCTAACCCAAGAAATAGAAAAAGGATTAAAAAGACCCTTAGATAAAAAAGAGAGGGAACTTTTGGTCTGGCTTCAAGAGCGTTATGACCAGGAATCAAGTAAGGTCGAATCTCCTCACCTTATAAAAGATTAAAAAATTTAATAAATGAAGATACAATCTATATCGTTTGAATAAAGGGAGTGACTTTATGGTCGTCTCAAAGGAAAGACTCATAAAACAAATGCAAAAGGAATTACAGTTGGCCCTTAAGGAAACAGATCAAATAAAGGCGGACCAAAGAATTGCCAGTGTAAGGAGTCTTTGTGAGCTTGTCTTGTCTAGTGAAAGCACTAAACAAGAAGGGAAAACTAAGGAATCCATAAGCCCTGAGGAATTAAAGGCCATGTTAGGAAGAGATAGCAAGGAAGACAAGGTCTCTTATAATCCAGAACAGGGAGATTCTATTTTTGACTTTTAATTGGAGGAAATTATGATGAAATTATTTTTATTACTTGGAGCTGTATTTGGATTTTTAGCCGTTGCCCTAGGAGCCTTTGGTGCCCATGGTTTAGAAGGAAAGATTTCGGACAAGGCTTTAGCAAATTGGGACAAGGCCGTGCAGTATCAGATGTTTCACACCATCGCGATTGTTCTCGTTGCTTTACTTATAAGTAAAGTCCAAAGCGCACAGTTAACGACAGCAGGATGGTTTTTCACCCTAGGAATCCTTCTATTTTCCGGAAGTTTGTATTTGTACGCAACGACAGGACAAAAATTCTTAGCTATGATTACCCCCTTCGGAGGAGTCGCCTTTTTAGTCGGCTGGGTATTCTTTGGTTACGCCGCCGTCAAACATTTCTCATAAAAAGAAGGCCGAAATATAGATCGGCCTTCTTTTTTTATCTCGGATTATAGCCCGACAATAGTCCCTGATTATTAAAAGGGTACTCATAATTAATTTCCTCATCAAAAACGACATAATTTAAATAAATCATTAAGAGTAAATATCTTTTACCAGATTCCGGATCACTCAAAATAATGTGATCCCTTCCCGCAGCTTCAATAACTCCTTTAAAAATCTTCGAATTCCACTCTTTACTAGCATCAAAGGTCATATAGACAGACACATGCTTCCCACGATTAAGCCTTAATATATTCTCTATATAAGACCTCTCAATCGGCAGCATCCCTTGAACTGTAGGGCTTTGCTCCGTTTGCTGGGGCATCTGCCTGTAAGGTTGGTGATTAGGATAATAGGCCGGAGAAGCTTGGGGAAAGTAATAGTTTGGATAAGCCCCCTGCTCATACGGATTTTGTTCATTACTCAAAATACCCACTCCTTTTTTAAAATAGTCATCCTACAAGCTTGTTAAAAGCTACCAGTATACGGCGGGACATTCAGATTGTAAAGGCGCATAAAAGCAATGGGCCTTATAACGCCCAACATTCCATTGTCCGTACCATTGCTCGGGACAAGTTTCTGATGGCTCGAAAAACCAAAGGGAGTTTGTTGCTGGATGAGCCCGCTCACCTTTAAGAACACGCCGGGCTAATCTCTTATCAACTTCCCTAGCTCCTTGGTAGAAATATCCTTTTTGAGTCGCTTCAAAACCACCTGGACTTTGAAAGACCATGTCTTCAATGCTTCGTAACTGTGTAAAGTCAAGACACTGGGAAAGGACACGGTTGATCCCGACATTCCCAACCATCAGCATCCCAAGTTCACCCTCACCTTCAGCTTCGGCACGCATGAGTCGTGCTAGTAAGTTAAGTTCTTGCTCATTATGGGCAAGGATGGTCACGTCAAACACCTCATTTCTGCAACGCTTTTATATGTATATGAGCTTCCTATTTCAAGTATGCTGAAAATAAATACATCAAATGATATCGAAGCATTAGATGAATAATACCGGAGGCCTCAAATGAAAACGTATTTGTGAAAAGGAGATTACTGGAAGAAAAGCAGATTTAATGTCAATATCTAGGCATAAAAAAAGTAACCCCTATATCTATCTAGGGGCTACTTTCCGCTTGTCAATCTAATTTTTCCTTAATTTCTTTTAAGGTACGATTCATATTAGTTAAGGTTAATAACACAAGCCCTAGCATGACGAAGGTGACGATTTCACCCGTAATAATAGAGAGGGCTGCAATAACAATAAAGTATAGTGCATACATGAAGTTATTCATAGATTAGGTCCTTTCCGATATCATTTATTTATAGAATTATATCATATATCGATTGATTCTTGCATTGTTTATATGGATAGTTCTTTAAGAACCTCTTTAGCAAA
>Ga0079226_10001601_pt1 | contig 17339 bp, 14 predicted proteins | sample Poulit2014_FD_76345 | JGI IMG/M metagenome (GOLD analysis project Ga0079226, IMG submission 76345) | Agricultural soil microbial communities from Georgia to study Nitrogen management - Poultry litter 2014 | ecosystem: Environmental > Terrestrial > Soil > Agricultural land | place: USA: Georgia...
CGTCAATTTCCAGTTCATATTACTTTGAAAATAAAAATCTCCCACGACATGTGGGAGGAATCATAAATAAGACGACTCAGGAAAACCTTGAGCCGTCTGACTCGGTGAATACCGAGAGTCTATCAGCATCACGGGGAGGGATGTTGCTTGTGCCACTGCCTTATAGTGCTGATACAGACCTTCCTGGGAAGGCTTGTTGTAGTAAGGTGTCGTAAGCATAATCGCATCGACACCAGACTGTTCCGCCTGTTTTGTCAGCTCAATGGTTGCCCGTGTGTTGTTTGAACCGGTCCCTGCAATGACGGGCACACGTCCATCTGCAACTTGTGTGACGCAGCGGAATAAATCCAGTTTCTCGGTATTTGTCAGCGTAGGGGATTCACCTGTTGTGCCTGCTACCACTAATCCGTCCGAACCATTTGCGATTAAATAATTCACCAATGTACGTGTTGCGTCAAAGTCGATATCGCCATTTTGATCAAATGGGGTCACCATGGCAGTTAATACTTGACCGAAATACATCGTTTTCACACCCTTTTGGTAAAATTTGAAAAGGGGCTATTCCATTTTTGCCATAAAAAAACAACAACGAGGGTTCGCTGTTGCTGCAGAAACGTCACTTAACCGTCTCTTAGCGCAAGATAGCCCTCCATATAGTTTCCTATATGACAGTTCTGTATTTATTCAATAGCAGAACCAACGCCCGAGAATATGAGTTCTCTCCGTTTCGGCGAATGCCCCTTTCCACAATCATCACCGGATCTCATTATCCTCCGAGTGTGTACTGATAGCCTTCGCACCTCTACCCAACTTCAACGTATTGAAGCAAGACAATATACAATTAAATTTAACATAACATAAGTCTGCCCGGATTACAAGGCGTGACAGGGAATAAAAAAAAGAGAGCGGGGATTAGGGAATTCATGCATTATTCCATGTCCCGATACCCATTCCCACATAACTTTTCGATTAAATCTATTGCATTGGCCATGCTTCTATGCTACGGTAGAAATACAATATATACTAATCAAAATCACACATAAACACTATATATGGTGTTCACGAGCTATGGTGACCATTTAGTCTTAAAAGGGAATCCGGTGGAAATCCGGAACTGTCCCCGCAACTGTAAGTGTAACGAACGGGCTGTCCACTGTATCGTAAGCTTAACGGCAACGATGCGGGAAGGACCTCAGTAGGCTTGAAGCACGAGTCAGGAGACCTGCCACAGTTTGAGTGTTTCGATTCCCCGGGGTAAGCGGAAGGCGAAACGACGGAACATGGTTCATATTCTGTCGTTTTGTAACCGTTCATCCTTTGGGTGAGCGGCTTTTTGTATGGGGAATAATCGGTCAAGAGGAGGCAAAAGCATGACAACGGTAATGGAAGATAAGCTTACACAATGGATTGATCAGGCAACAGAAGGGTTGGATGTGAACAAGGATGCATTCTTGGAAAAAATCCATAAAACAGGTGCGGCGGCCACGAACAATCATATCATCAAACGCGCCCTGGAAAATATCGATGAGACAAGCCCCGACTGGACATTTGTTGCCAGCCGTTTGTACCTAAAGACACTGTACGAACAGGCAGCGGCCAACAGGGGATATGATGCCGGCGAGCGTTACGGAAGCTTTTACGAGCTGATCCAAACACTTACTGAGAAAGGTATTTATACGAATCAGCTGCTAAATACATACACTAAGAATGAGATTGATTATTTTGCAGGACTGATAGAGCCTGAACGCGACTTATTGTTCAACTATCTTGGTCTGTACACACTGGCAACCCGCTATCTGGCAACCGATCACGATAAAAACATCTATGAATTGCCACAGGAACGCTGGATGATCATTGCGATGCACCTGATGCAGCAGGAGGAACAGGCATATCGCAGCCAGCATGTTGCTGAAGCGTATTGGGCACTGAGTCATTTATATATGACGGTTGCGACACCAACCCTCACCAACGCCGGCAAAACACACGGCCAGTTGTCGAGCTGCTTCATCGATACAGTGGACGACAGCCTGCAGTCGATTTACGACAGCAATACTGACATTGCCAAGCTGTCCAAAAACGGTGGCGGGATTGGCGTTTACATGGGAAAAGTCCGTGGCCGCGGCAGCTCGATCAAAGGCTTTAAAGGGATGTCCAGTGGTGTCGTGCCGTGGATTAAGCAGTTGAACAACACAGCCGTCAGCGTCGATCAGCTTGGGACGCGCAAAGGTGCAATCGCTATTTACCTGGATGTATGGCACGCCGATATTGAGGCTTTTCTCGACTTGAAGCTCAACAATGGTGACGAACGGCTGCGCGCACACGATATTTTCACAGGTGTCGCTTTGCCGAATTATTTCATGGAGCAGGTGGAAAAGCGCGGCGATTGGTACTTGTTTGATCCGCATGAAGTGCGTCAGGTAATGGGGTATTCGCTTGAAGATTTTTATGATGAGGAAAAAGGGGCAGGATCGTGGCGCGAACGCTATTTGGAATGCGTGGCGTCTGACCAGCTCACTAAGCATGTCGTTCCGGCGATTGACATTATGAAACGGATTATGAAATCGCAATTGGAGTCCGGCACACCATTCATGTTTTACCGGGACGAGGTGAACAGGCAAAATAACAATCCGCACGAAGGCATGATTTATTGCTCCAATTTGTGTACGGAAATAACGCAGAATCAGTCGCCGACGGAATTTCTGGACGAGATAACCGAAGCGGACGGTACCATTGTGAAGAAATATAAGCCCGGTGACTATGTTGTCTGCAACTTGAGCTCAATCAATCTTGGACGCGCTGTGCCGGATCAGGTGCTGGAACGGCTCATCAAAATCCAGGTCCGTATGCTCGATAATGTGATTGATATTAACACACTGCCGCTCAAACAGACACAGATGACCAATCAAAAATATCGTGCTATCGGACTTGGTACGTTTGGCTGGCACCACCTGCTGGCGAAAAAGCAGATCCGGTGGGAGTCGGATGAAGCAGTCGATTACGCCGATCAGCTATATGAAAAAATTGCCTATTTGACGATTAAAACGAGCATGGAACTGAGCAGGGAAAAAGGCAACTACCAGACATTCGAGGGCAGCAAGTGGCAGACAGGGCGTTATTTTGATGATAAAGGCTATACCGGTGACAAATGGGAGCAGCTGAAACGGGATGTGGCGGAACATGGCATCCGTAACGGCTATCTGATGGCGGTCGCCCCCAATTCTTCAACAGCTATGATTGCGGGTTCAACTGCCAGTATTGACCCGGTGTTCAAGCCGTTTTACTTTGAAGAAAAGAAGGATTTCAAAATTCCGTTTACAGCACCGGAACTGGATCATAACACGTACGATGTTTACCGCCGGTCCGCGTATATTTTGGACCAGCGCTGGTCGGTCAGGCAGAATGCAGCCAGGCAGCGGCATATCGACCAGAGCATTTCGTTCAATTTCTATGTGCCGAACACGATCAGGGCATCGGTACTGCTTGATTTACATTTGCAGGCATGGAAGGAAGGCCTGAAAACGACGTATTACGTCAGATCAACGGCCAATGATGTCGAAGAATGTGAGTGGTGTCAAAGTTGAAGGCGCTGATTGCTTATTTATCATACAGCGGCAATACGAAGGAAACAGCCGAATTGATAGCTGATCATTTGTCGTCAGATGGCGTGGCGGCGGACATGCACCGGATTGGCATCGATCCGCCGGTAGACGCGTCTGCATATGATCTGATTTTTATCGGTACATTCACCTGGGAAATGGGCTTGACCCCTGATGAGGTGAAAGATTTTGTTCTGGAAGTTGGCTATAAACCGGATAATGTCGCCGTTTTCGGCACAGGGGAAACCCAATTCGGCGGTGATGAACTTTACTGCAGAGCCGTCGTCAAACTGGCTAAATTTTATAACAGCAAATGGGACGGTCTGAAAATTGAACAGTCACCACGTGGATCGCAGGAACAATTGGTAATAGAATGGCTGGAAGGAGTGCTGCATGATGTCAAAAGGCTTGCTTGAGAAAGCGAAAACTTTGGAACCGATCAATCCGAACAAATCAACAGCGTTATTTGGCGGTAAATCAAGCGGTATTTTAAACTGGAACGATATCGCTTATCCGCACTGGTATAAAATGTATAAGCGACTCATCGGCAACTACTGGCAGGCGGATGAAATCAACATGAACGATGATCTGCGCCAGTTTGCTTCACTGACGGATGAGGAGCGTGATGCGTACTTAAAAATCATTGGTCTCTTGTCAACACTGGACGCTCCGCAGACCCGGACGGCACTGTTGCTGTCACTTTATGCGACTGATCCATCTGTCCAGTCGATCATGGCGGTCATTGCTCAGCAGGAAGCGGTTCATAATGAAAGCTATTCATATGTCCTGTCTTCGGTTGTCTCACTTGATGAACAGAATGAGTCATTTCAGCTCGGCCGCACTGACCCGGTATTGCTGAAACGGAATGACACCATCATGCGGCAATACAATGCTTTCGTCGAGGAACCGTCAATCGAAAATATCCTGAAAACTTGTGTTTATACTGCGCTTTTGGAAGGGATGTTTTTCTATTCGGGTTTCGCGTTTTTCTATCATCTCGCCCGCCAACATAAAATGGTCGGTACGTCAACGATGATCAGCTACATCAACCGTGATGAGCTCGAACATGGCCGCTTTATTGCCGAATTATTCAGAGCGACACTAAACGAAAATCCGGATATAAACACAGCAGAATTTGCCGATTGGGTTTACGACCAGTTCCGTGAGTCGGTCGATCTGGAAATCGAATGGTCCCGCTATGTACTCGCTGATATAGACGGAATTGATCTCGATGAAATGGCCGGCTATATCAAGTACCGCGCCAACAAAATGCTGCGTATGATGGGTCTGAGCGAAATCTACCCCGATCATACGGAGAACCCGATGAAATGGATCCGCGCGTATGCTGATAACTTTGACGGCACCAAGACCGACTTTTTCGAGCAAAAATCACGGCAGTATACGAAGACCAGTGATTTGAACGGATTTGACGATTTGTAGTCAGTACGTCGCATGGGGTCAGGCGTATTGTGCAGCCCTGGCGGGGTTGTGTTCGATGAGACGAAAGGGCCGATTCTTCGCTGAAATGTTCACAGTTGAGTCATTCAACACCGATGTTTGCCCGAAAATCCCGAAGTTCACACGAGAAGTGCCCGATGTTCACAAATTCAGATGCAAAAAACAGCCGGTGCGGCCTCAAGCGCACCGGCTATCCCATTTCATTGAGTGCCATAACCTCACCAGTCTCTGCATTCACGCCATATGCGCAGTCCACCTTCCCGCACAACATATAGCGATCCATCCCGCTGTCATACACATAAACCGGTTCAACCTCAAGGTACCCGCGCAGTTTATCAAAAGCTTCTTCCAGTGACAGAGTCGGCTTATCCGAATTTGCAAAATGCCTGAATGCCTCGAATAGCTTGTCCTGGTCAAAATAATTAACCGCAGTCAGTGTGTTTCGTTCAATAAGCAGATTTATTTTAATATCAAGTACATTTTTTGCGTCTTTTACTGGTCTGATTTCAGCTTTGATATAGCCATCCTTCAGATAAAATCCGGTGAGTCGCCGCTTGCTGCTTTCGTCGGGATAAACAAGTCGCATAAAACGCAGGACTTCCCGTTCGCACGCTGCAATTTCAGCATCTGATAACGGAAACGTATCCGGATGCGGTGCATTCTCCAACACCGTCTCAAGTGTCACTTCGGCTGACAGGTCTATTTCTTTCCGTTCAAACTCACCCTCCAACGGCGCATCCCACTGCAAGACGTCATCCTTCGCCACAAACGGACTGTGATCCTCACCGAACGTAAACGGGATCGTCCGCTCAGCATCATTTGTCAAAAACACTTCCTCGATTCCGTATACCGGAACCCATTTTTCCTGTTCCTCGTCAGGCAATTCCAGCAGCTGGCATTGTGCTTTTGCCGTCGGTTCATACTTGTCCGGTGTCAGCGCAAACGGCTCCCACTCGATTTGCTCCTCACCCGGAAAACTCCCGTTAATGTAAAATGACCTCATCACATCATCATCATTGAATTCAACATGAATCGTGCCACCGGGGGATACCGGAATATTATCAACCGCCGCCTCGAATTCCAGCACTTGCTCTTCCTCACGTGCGATCAGGAATTGCCGGCCAAATGTCAGACCGGTAACCGCTTCAATCCATTCAATCACATCTTCCTTTGCCGCCGACGTCGGATACAAGCTGTTGTCCGCACTGTTGACACCCCCGACAAATACAAGCTGTCTTAATTCCCGCGTATGAAAGTTCACATCCACAACAGCTGTCCCTTCAGGGTTGAGCCCGTCTTCATCACTTTCCACACCATTCGGAAACCATTCCATGCCTAAAATATACACTGTCTCATTATGATGATTCGTTTCACGAAAAAAATGATACCGTTCCAGCTCGTGATGATGGAGTCCCAGCATCTCGCGGGTATCATTGACTACTTCCTGTAATTGAGCATTCATAAATAAAACCTCGCTTTTTCTGAATCATGTCCAGTATAACATGTAAAGAGGTACCGTTACTTCGCATCCACCTCTTAAACGAGAAGTTTGACATTTTTCCAACAATCACCTGAAGCTTATTGAAGGGCATGTTTCAAAACAGTATGATAAAAGTAACATGGACGCGTTGGGTTAGGGGGGGATATGCGTGTTCGCAAATGCAAATATATCTGATGTGGATTTAAGCTCTTTTGAAATTTTTTCTTCCATGAGTGAAGAAGACCTGAGTGAAGTGAAACGACTGCTGTTTAGACGGACATATAAGAAGAATCAGGTATTGTTTACAGAAGGTGACCCAAGGGAAAGGATATTCCTATTAAAAGAAGGATATGTCAAGCTGGAAAAAACAAACATTGACGCGACAATGCTTTATATCAATTACATCAAACCTAATGATATCTTTCCGTATGTGGGGCTATTCACCGAAACATTCTACCGATATTCTGCCTATGCTTTGACCGATATTGACATCTATTATATTCCTACCGGACATTTTGAATCATTAATCAGGGATAAAAATGACCAATTGTATTTTATTTTAAAGCGTTTGGATTTGCTGACAAAGCGGCATCAGGATCGCTTGCAGACCGTTTCGACCTCTTTTGCAACTGACCGTGTGGAACAATCCATCGGCTATTTAGTTAAAAACTTTTCGATCGAAACGGAAGAAGGCTATTATGTGGATATCCCTGTAACCATGATGGAACTTGCCAAAGTTGCCGGAACCACCCGGGAAACTGTTTCACATGTATACCGTGATTTAAAGCAAGACGATATTATATCGATGGATGGAAAACATATCATTGTACATGACATGGACTATTTTATAAACAAAAGTACATAAAAATCTATCACACTAAAAATACCAGGCATTTGAATGTCTGGTATTTTTAGTGTGCCCAACTGCTTAAAGAAGAAAAAAACTGACGGCACTGCAGGTAGAGGACGGCTCCATAACAGTGAGTGAAAAGACACCTTAGCCATCTTTTTGATACGTAAATAAACGATCAACTATCATTCCCCTTTGCAGTGTGACGAAATTTTGTCAATGAACGGACGGTAAATCATCATCCATCATTCATGGACAAATGCTTATAAACGTTGTGATACCAGGCATTTAGGATGTCTGGCTTTTTTATGGGCAAAAAGTTATATCCATTTTTTCGCATTTTTAATGCCAAATCTTTCACATTTTCATGGTGACCAGTTTCGCATAGACCAAAGATGAAACCGTCTATAATGAAACATACAGCAGCTGTATTGGAAATGAGAGATGAATCGTGATTCAACACTTTGGGGTCGACCGTTCCTAAAATCAAAGCTAAAACGTGTGGCGGAGGTGGAAAAACATGAAGACAAATATTATTTTATTCGTCGCTTGTTTCGTAGTGGCGTTTGCAACCGGATACTTGTTCTTTGATGGCGGTAATGACACGGCCAGTACGAATGAGCAAGTGCAGGATAACGCCGTGACCAGTGAAACATCGGAGACATCATCTGAAGGCGATGAATCAGCTAATGACGATACATCAGAGGAAGGGGAGACAACCGTACCTGCTGACGCGGAACCTCTAAATCGAAATAATTGTTTGTCCTGTCACGCTGTTGATTCACTCGGCGCTGAGGGTGGTACAACAGGTCCCGACCTTTCCAATGCATTTAATGAGGTGGAAGGGAAACATGGAAGGCCATTAGAAGAATTTTTGCAGGAACCGACATCAGCGGTCATGTCTGATGTGATCGGTGATAATCCTCTGGAAGATGAGGAAAGGGAAGCCATTATTGAAGCGCTGAAACAAGCTGCGGAATAAGGAGGTTAATTCATGATGAAACCAGCTAAACTTCTGTCAGGGTTTGCCGGGATTGCGGCAGGATTGCTTGTTGCTTTTTTGATATTCGGAATGGGTGGAACATCTGACACTGCCGATGCCGACCAGCAGAATAAGTCAAATGCCGAAAAAGTTTATGTGCCGCCCGGTGAACATGATGATTACTATATGATGGCATCCGGTGGTCATTCAGGTCAATTGTTTGTATACGGACTGCCATCTATGCGTCTGATCCGGCAAGTGCCGGTGTTCAGCCCGGATCCGGCGACAGGTTATGGGTTTGAGGACGAATCAAAGGAAATGCTGAACGGCTATAAGTGGGGCGATTTTCACCATCCAGCCATTTCAGAGACCGATGCAGAATATGATGGGCGGGCACTGTTTGCAACGGATGTGGGAAACAACCGTGCCGCGTATGTCGATCTGGAAACATTTGAAACGACCGATATGCTGGAAATACCCAATATAGCCGGTCCTCACTGTGCCGCATTTGTCACGCCCGATTCCGAATACTTTTTCCTCCCGACCCGTTTTAGTGTACCAATCGGGGATGAATTTGTCGGATTGGATGAATACAGTGAGAAGTACAAAGGTGTCATGACAGCGGTCGAACCTGATTTTGAAAACGAGCAGCTGGAGATCGCTTTTCAGGTCATGCTGCCACCGTGGAGCTATGACCTGTCTGATGCCGGCAAAGGCACGTCAGGCGGCTGGGGGTTTCTGTCCACTTATAATACCGAAGAAGCGGTCACCAATCTGGAGATCAATGCATCCGAAAACGACCGTGACTATATTGTGATGTTCAACTGGGAAGAAATCGCCAAGGAAGTGGAAGATGGCAACTTTGAGGAAGTCAATGGAGTCAAAATGTTCGATCCTGTCAAAAATCCGGGTTCCGTCTATCTTGTTCCGGCACCGAAATCACCCCATGGTGTGGACATGACACCTGATGGCGAGCATTTTATCGCCAATGGCAAACTATCGCCGACAACATCCATGTACAGTGTTGAGCAAGCATTGGAAGCGATCGAAAATGAAGATTTTCAAGGTGAAGCACAAGGCCTTCCTATTCTTAATTACGATAGTGTCATTGATAAGGAAGTTGAGGTTGGCCTGGGTCCTTTGCACACGCAGTTTGACGATAAAGGCAATGCTTATACAACCTTGTTCATCGATTCGCAAATTACCAAATGGAATCTGGACTCCGGAAAAGTCATTGACAAAGTGGATGTTGCTTATTCACCTGGGCATCTGGCAGCTGTCGAAGGAGATACGAAAAATCCGGGCGGCAAATGGCTTGTATCATTGAACAAAATTGCCAAGGATCAGTATCTCTCCGTCGGACCTTCCCACCCGGAAAGCATGGATCTGATTGATATCAGCGGTGAACAAATGGAAGTCGTCGGTAACGCCCCATCACAGCCTGAACCGCATTATTCTCAGATAATCAGTGCTGACAAGATTGAAACAACTGAAGTGGCGGCGAAAGATGAAGACCGGGAGAATGCTGTCTGGAGTCAGGAAGAAGCCCATATTGAGCGGGATGGCGATGAGGTGCACGTCTATGGTGTCGCGTTACGGTCAAGATTTGTGTTTGACGCAGAGAGTGACAAACCGGATGTGGTCAACGTGAAAGAGGGCGATACGGTCCACTTCCATATCACCAATATTGACAGGGATGAAGATATTACACACGGTTTCGGCATCAATGGCTATAATGAAAACTTTGAAATTCAGCCAGGTCATACGAAAACATTGACAGTCGAAGCTGATAAGTCAGGATCATTCCCGATTTATTGCACCAATTTCTGTTCGGCACTGCACCAGGAGATGACCGGCTATCTTTTAGTCGAACCGGAATAAAGCGAAATCTCATTCAGCGGGGCGCTTTTTCCCCGCTGAATGTTAATTGAACAGAATCGGGGATTTAGGGTCAGTTAGCCGCCATTTTTTGGCGGGTTTACTACCATTAATCCAGGGAAAAGTGAAACGCTTATTAGTCCGGTTCGCGCCAGCTTTGTGGGCTGTCGGTTTTCGCCCAACAATTTAAAAAAGAGAAGGCGGGGTCTTCCCGGAAAACCTGCCTTCGATCATGAAAGGGAGGCGTGACAGATGGGACGCATTAAAACGAAAGGCGTGATGGCGCTAATCGTCGCAGCACTTTGCTTTATCGCATCGATATTTTTCCCATGGTGGGGGCTTCGGCTGATAGCGCCGCAATATCAGGAAGGCTTATATATGTGGGTCTATCCCAACAAGATGGAAGGTGATATCGATATTATTAATAGCCTGAACCATTATATTGGTATGGAACAGTTCAGTGAAGCGTCATTTCCCGAATTATCATTTCTCGTCTACATTGTCGGTGCGGTGGCACTTGTGACCATGGTGGTCGCACTTTTGCGAAGCCGCACATTGCTGGCTGTTTGGACAGGGATCGTGCTGGCATTGGGTGCGCTTGGTATTTATGACATTTATCGCTGGCTAAACGCGTTTGGAACGAATTTATCACCATCAGCGCCGATTGAAATTGAACCGTTCACCCCGCCCATTTTCGGAACAAATCAGCTGGCCAATTTTGAAACATTTTCATTCTTTTCCTATGGCACGGGATTCGTCAGCGTTGCTATCATTTTAATGCTGCTCGTTCTCTGGAAAGGAAAAGAACGTCATGCGTAAACAGTTGGCTGCCATTTTCGTGATCGTTGGTTTCGCCTTCATCTGTTTTCCGAGAAGTGCGATGGCAGACGAACAGGCTTCAATCCAGGAATTGCTGGAAACAGCCGAACCGGGTGAATCGATTCAGCTTGAAAATCATGTGTACCATGAGGATGTCGTCATTGATAAACCGGTTACCATCAAAGGTGCCGAAAACACGGTCATCCACGGAACCGGGGACGGTAATGTTGTAACGCTGAACCATGATGGGATCACACTTGAAAACGTGACTGTTAAAAACAGTGGTTCGATTTTGGATTATGATTATGCCGGCATTAAAATTTATTCGAATGATAATCGGGTGATCGATACAACGATTGAAGACAGCCTGCATGGGATCTATTTAAGTGAAAATACGGGCAATGAGCTGATTGGGAATACCATTATCGGCAATCAGCAATTGACACAATCGAGCCGCGGCAACGGGATTCATTTGTTTCATTCATCAGATAATATCATTAGAAATAACACGATTGACGGAGCAAGAGACGGTGTGTATTTTTCCTTTTCCGAAGATAATCAGGTGGACCGCAATCGTATTACGAATCATCGCTATGGCCTTCATTACATGTATTCGGATGATAATACATTTCATCAGAATGAATTTTTTGAGAATACTGGTGGCGCGGCCATCATGTACTCGGACAATATTACCTTAACCGGAAACCAATTTTATGATCATCACAACCTGCAGTCATTTGGCATTCTTTTACAGACGGCGAATGACGCAACGATTGAAAATAACCAAATCCATTTTAACCAAAAAGGGATTTTCATGGACCAGTCAAACCGGAATTTTTTTAAAGGTAATGTGATCACGAATAACCAGATTGGACTTGATGTTTGGAATAGCTCCATCAACAACCAATTCACAGGGAATCATATTTTAGAAAATAATTTGCAATATACGACGAATGACGGCGAGGATGATAACGAATGGAGTGTGCAGGGAACCGGGAATGCCTGGTCTGATCATAACGTCATTGATCTTGATGAGGATGGGACTGCTGATAACGCCTATGTTCATACATCCGCGTTTGGGGAGGTATTATCGGAGCAGCCGCTTGGCGTTCTTTTCCTGCACAGTCCTGCATTGACGATTTACGAAAAATGGAATGAGCTGATTGGTAAGGAAAAGGGCACCATTCAAGATCCGAACCCGATTCATGTACAGCGTGAAACAGCGTCCATCGCGTCATTCGGTTTATGGATCATGGTATTGACTGCCGGAATTGTTGGTTTCATTTATTGGCGGAAAAAGCGTCAACAGAGAAGGGGGTAATGGCATTGGTCATGATCGCAAAAGAGTGGAAAGAATTTTATCGCAGTTCATTACTCGTGATTACAGCAGTACTTATTGTGGTATCCGCCTGGTTTGTCTTGTTTCAGTACGGTGTAATGGAGGTTCCGGTTGCATTTCGGACGGGGATTGTATCGGTCTTTCAAACGTCGGTTTATTTTCTGCCACTCATCGCGACGGTCTATGGCGCTTTTTCCATGGCGATGGAGAAAAACCGGCGTACGTTGCCGATTGTTCTGGCAAGGGGGATAACGTTTCAGCAGTTCGTTTTGCGCAAGTTCATCTCGCTATTCGCAATCTTTCTGCCAACTATCATGATCGCTTATATCATCGCGATGATTCCGGCCAAAACCGTGTTCGGAAGCCTGACAGTGAAGGAATTTGCCGTCTTTCTGTTTTCGATTATGGTGCTGGCAGCTATATTTATGGCGATTGGCTTACTCTTGGGTTCAGTTATCAGTGAAAAATTGACGTTAATCGGACTTATCATCGGAATCTGGTTAACGTTCATTTATTTAATCGATCTCCTGCTTATGTATTGGCTGCCTTCTGTTGCCATGGACGATGTATTGGCATTTTCCATTGTATATTTTCTGTCACCGATTCATGCGGTCCAATATTTTTTATTTGTACAGCTTGATGTTTATCGGCTTTCCGATTTAAGTGCCTTATACGAGCAGTTTACCTTCCAATCACCATGGCTGGTATTGATTTTCAATGCGGTATTGTGGATTGGGTTAGCGATTGGTTTATCTATTTATCTATTGAAACGGAAGGATGTTTCCCATGATTAAAGTCGAAAATGCGACCCAAATGTATCGTTCCACTGTTATTTTCAGCGGAGCGAATTTCAGGATTGCAGCAGGTGAGCGTCTTGCGATTGTCGGCAGGAATGGAGCGGGGAAAACAACATTTCTGAATGCACTCGCCGGGTTTTCCCGACTGAAAAAAGGATCGATTACCATCAATGGCAGGGCTGTTCATCGTGCACGAGCCTGGCGGGGTAGTCTTTCTTTTTTACCTGAAAAATTTCAGCTATATCCCCAGTTGTCGGTTGAGGAAAATGTCAGCTATTTTGCCAGGCTGATACGTCTATCTGAAGACGATGTGCCAGTTGTCTTGACGTATACAAATATGTGGGAACATAGGGAAAAACGCATCAGCCAGCTGTCAAAAGGCATGCTGCAACGCGTGGGTTTAAGCATCGCACTCCTTGGAGAACCGGATTGGATCGTCTTGGATGAGCCCACTTCAGGTCTGGATCCATTTGGACGAATGGAAGTGCTGCAGCTGATGCGGGAGATGGGATCTTCCGGAAGAAGTCTCTTATTTACGACCCATTACATGGATGAAGTGCGTGAACTTGCAACACATGTGCTGTTCTTGCATGACCGGAAAGTTGACAAACTGGCTGCCGGGGATTTTTTAAAGCAGTTTGAAAGGAGTATGGCACAATGAAAAAATGGCTCGTATTGCTTTTATTAGTGTTTGGGTTGTTCGGCTGCTTACAATCTGCGGAAACGGGAGGAGCGGCAGGGAGTGGAGCTGCCGAAGAAAAAGATGGAAAAACGGAACAGTCAGCGGAAAAAGGAGACATAGGGCAAGATGAGGGGACGGCGGGAGCTTCCGATGAATCGGACGAGACAGATGGGCAGATTTCAATGGATGCGATTGATGAGGAAGATGTCGTGGCGGAAGTGGGTGACGATTGGATAACCGGGGAGGATTTAACGTATGAAATGAAGCGGCTGGCATTGATTTATGAGCTGAAGAGCAGCGGGGATGAAGGCGCTCAGCAGCAGCCGTACCCCGAAACAGCCATCCAGGAACTCATCCGCAATTACATGATTCGTGACATTGCAGACGAAGAAGGCATTACGGCCGATGAAGAAGAGCAAGAGAGACGAGTGACATCTGTTCGTGAGGAAGTTGAAGCAAAAGAAGCAGACACCCGTGCCCTTAAGGGAGTGGATAGGGGTGAGTTCTGGTCGCGGGAGAAAGAACGTTATGCGATCATCATAAAGGCTGAAAAGCTGATCGACAAGCTCATGGAAGACGTCCGGGCTGAACACCCAAATTATAACGAACAAGCATTGCAATTTGACGCCAGGGAAAAGCTGGATGAGTTGATTCAAGCCCAGTTAGCGGAGACAGAGATTGAAATCTATGAGTAGAGACGAAGAAACACGGAGCCAGGCGCCTTATCCTAAACAGTGTTGTCATCGCCATCCCGGTCACAGTTATCGTACTTACTGCGGTCACACTGACTTCAGAAGACAGACAGACCAGTTGAATAAAAAGGTGTCATGATGGTGATGTCACCTTTTTAATTTTGATTCCGTTCAAAGGGTGCATCAATAATATGAAATTCGCGTTAATTTACCAAAGCGTTTGTACACATCCCTTTGAAAATTCTAGGCAACAATGATATTTACATAATATTCCCTTTACATTTACCTAACGTCAACGTTTATAGTGTTTATGAAAGGGGAAGAAACACATGCACATAAAAGAAGTTGCTAAACAGTTAAATACAACACCACGGACAATCCGGTTCTATGAGGAAAAAGGCTTGATCACACCACGAAAAGAAGCAGGAAATGAGTACCACACATTCACAGATAAGGACATGCTCCGTCTCAGCACCATTTTAGCACTGCGCGAAGTCGGTATGCCTATCAACGTCATCAAAGGTGTTCTGGATAACCCGGATATGGGCATGAATGATTATTTGAACGTCCAGCGCTCGTCCCTGTTCGAAAAATGGACTGAAATAAGGGATATGCTCCATACAATTGATCAAATGATTGAAAAAACTTCTGATGATACTGATCTAAACGAGACGATTTTCGCCTTAGCCAGGCATCTGAAAAGCATGAAAGACCTGCGCAAAAACTGGGAAGACAAGTGGAATTTCGATGATCAGGCTGCCGGATATGATCAGAATATCAAGATGGCCGGTTACTGGTTCAATGTCCATCAGGATTATGATAAAGCACTGTCCAAAGCCGCCGAAACTTTACTTCAGCCGAATGATGTTTGTGTCGACATCGGTGTTGGGACAGGTAATCTGGGCGCAAAATTTCTTGAGAAAAATGTGCGAGTCGTTGGCGTTGACCAGTCTGAGGAAATGCTGAAGGTGTGCGCTGAAAAGCATCCGGAAATTGAGACACGTAAAGGCCATTTTCTGGCCCTGCCTTTGTTTGATAACCAGGCAGATGCCATTGTATCAAGCTATGCACTGCACCACATACCAGATGATGAAAAACTGCTCGCATTGGAAGAAATGTCGCGCGTGCTAAAGGATAAAGGCCAAATTTGCATTGTTGATCTCATGTTTCTCGACGAAAAGCATCGTTCCGATATGATCAGCCATTTTGAGGAAAACGGCAATCATGACGCAATCGACGCCATAAAAGATGAATTTTATGCCGACCAGTCCAAGCTGACGGAATGGCTTACGTCAACCGGTTATCACGTCGAAACGCATGAGTTTAACGATATTTTGAGTATGATTTATGCTAAAAGGAAGACCTTGTCATGACCTTGATAAAAAATAGCGACAGAAACTGACCATCGTAATATGATATATCTGGTCAGTTTCGTCTGCTGTATATTTTTCTAACGCTCTTCTCAATTCTATAACGTCTTCAAGATCTAATTCTGTTATTTTCACATCTGTTTGTCGGAGTAATTTTGGCGTATTAACTTCTGAACAACATGTCTCAACGCATCTTTCCTGCCTTCTTCCCTGCCTTCCTACCGCAACTCAGCAAAAATCTCCTCCAATGTTTGTGATGGATTCTTTTTTCTGCCTGCATTTTTTGTGCAACCTCCTTTCCAACATACGGGATAATATGGCCCGCCAGATATTTGGATAAATCTTTCGGCACTTGAAGTAAATAATCGATGAAGTAAAATAATGCTGATAGATAGGTGCGGGTGCCTTCATGTTGAGTGGAAAATCTCTGCAAAACTTGAGTCATAAGTTTCCGTTTGAAGGTATAGCGTGCGTCGGAATCATTTTTGGTTTTGCTGGCGTAAATCCTTGCGATGACGGCGAGTGCGAATGGATTGGATGACTGTTCCAGTTTAGTTATATTCTAATCCTGGCTAACAGCCTGATCAAGCGGAAGTTATCCGAATTCTACACAGCGCAAGGAATTCGTGTTCTGAATAAGTAAAAAAGCCGCCCCCATGGACGACTTTCTCACATCAATTAAAATACGTCATAACCCCTTCAACAATCCCATCAGCAACATTTCTCTGATGTTCCGCAGTCTGAATGACGGACAGATCATACGGATTGGTAATGAACCCGAGCTCCACCAATACAGCTAAATCACTGTTCTCGCGCAGGACATGGTAGCCCTCTTGCATTAGGCCGCGGCTGTTCAGCGCCATATTTTGTTCGAGGCCGGACTGTATTGTAGCCGCGAGTGAGCGGTCATTCCCGTTTGTATAATAATAGGTGCTGAAGCCATTTACTGCTTCAAGCGGGAATGCATTATAGTGCAAGCTGATGAAGGCATCTGTTGCATAGTCATGGCTGAGACTGACCCGGTCTTCAAGCGATACATATGTATCATTTGAACGTGTCAGGATAACGGTGGCACCGGCATTCCGCAGTCCTTCAGCCACACTGTAGACCGTGTTCATGGTATGACTTTTCTCAAGTGTCCCTCTTAAACCAATGGCACCGGGATCCTTTCCGCCATGTCCGGGATCAAGAACGATGGTATACCCATTAAGCGTTCCTGTTGGTTTGGCCGGCTGTGTCTCAGTGTTATGATCCCCGCCTGAAGAGATAACGTGAACGGCTGTGTTGTTTTCAGCCGGATAAAGGTAGTGTGCTGCCACCCAGGCGACTTGTCCATCATAATATGTTTGCGCCCATCCGTGTTTTTCCTGGAAAACAACCGCCTGGTCTCCGCTCA
>Ga0079226_10001602_pt1 | contig 17338 bp, 32 predicted proteins | sample Poulit2014_FD_76345 | JGI IMG/M metagenome (GOLD analysis project Ga0079226, IMG submission 76345) | Agricultural soil microbial communities from Georgia to study Nitrogen management - Poultry litter 2014 | ecosystem: Environmental > Terrestrial > Soil > Agricultural land | place: USA: Georgia...
AAACAATGAGTATTAGAAAATACAAACCAACTTCACCTGGACTAAGACGTATGACAGTTTCAACATTTGAAGAAATAACAAAAACTAAACCTGAAAAGTCTTTACTGACTAGTTTGAAAAGAACAGGTGGAAGAAATTCTCAAGGTAGGATTACAACTCGTCATATAGGTGGCGGTGCAAAAAGAAAATATAGAATAATAGACTTTAAAAGAGATAAGGATAATATACCAGGAAAGGTAGCATCTATCGAATACGATCCTAATAGAACTGCTAATATTGCGCTTATAAACTATGCAGATGGCGAAAAGAGATATATATTAGCACCTAATAAGCTAAAAGTAGGAGATACCATAATATCTGGAGCAGATGCAGACATAAAGGTAGGAAATGCTTTGAATTTGAGAAGTATTCCTGTAGGTACAACTGTACACAATATAGAATTAAAACCTGGTAAAGGTGCACAAATGGCAAGATCAGCAGGTGCTGAAGCTCAATTAACTGCCAAGGAAGGCAATTATGCTCAACTTAGACTTCCATCAGGAGAGATTAGGCTTGTTAGTCTAGAATGTCGTGCAACTATTGGTCAGGTAGGAAATGTAGACCATGAACTTATAAGATTAGGTAAGGCAGGAAAATCAAGACATCGAGGAATTAGGCCAGCCGTGAGAGGTAGTGCTATGAATCCAGTAGATCATCCACATGGTGGTGGGGAAGGAAGATCACCAATTGGTATGCCAACACCATTAACACCTTGGGGTAAGCCTGCAATGGGAGTAAAAACTAGAGAGAAAAAGAAGAAGTCAAATAAATATATTGTACGAAGAAGAAAAGCTAAAAAATAAAATCATTTTTGGAAGGAGGAATACTCATGAGTAGATCTTTAAAAAAGGGACCTTTTATAGACGATCATCTTCTTAAAAAAGTAGAAGAGTTAAATAAAGATAATAAAAAGAAAGTTATAAAGACATGGTCACGCCGTTCTACTATATTTCCAGATATGGTTGATCACACAATAGCTGTCCATGATGGTAGAAAACATGTACCTATATATATTACAGAAGATATGGTAGGTCATAAATTAGGAGAATTTGTAAGTACTAGAACATTCAGAAGTCATTCTCGCAGAGGCGAAAGTTCATCTGAGTTAAAAGGCTAGACTGATAAGGAGGGAATACAATGGAAGCAAAAGCTATAGCTAAATACGTTCGTATTTCGCCATTAAAGGTTAACTTCATATGTGATGAAATTAGAGGTAAACAAGTAGATGAAGCTCTATCCATTTTGCAATTTACACCTAAAAGAGGTGCGAGAGTTTTAGAAAAGGTATTGAATTCTGCCATTGCTAATGCTGAAAACAATCATTATTTAGATAGAGATAATTTATATATATCACAAGCTTATGCCAATGACGGACCTCATATGAAAAGATGGAAACCTAGAGCAAAAGGTATGGCTTCACCAATATTGAAAAGAAGTAGCCATATAGGCGTAGTAGTAAAAGAACGTGATTAGAGAAGGAGGGATAATCAATGGGTCAAAAAATAAATCCACATGGTTTTAGAGTTGGTGTTATCAAGGATTGGGAATCAAAGTGGTTTGCAGACAAAAACTTTGATGAATTACTCGTAGAAGACCATAAAATTAGAGAATATGTAAAGAAGAAATTATTTATTTCTGGTGTTTCAGGAATTGAAATAGAAAGGGCTGCTAATAGAATAAAACTAAACATCCACACTTCCAAGCCGGGTATGGTAATAGGTAGAGGTGGTTCAGGAGTTGAAGCCCTAAGAAAAGAAATAGAAAAAATGACCGGTAAATCCGTAGTTATAAATGTTGAAGAGATAAAGGTTCCAGAATTAGATGCCCAATTAGTTGCTGAAAATATTGCCTCTCAATTAGAAAGAAGAGTAGCTTTCAGAAGGGCTATGAAGCAAGCTATGCAAAGAACAATGAGATCAAGAGCTCTAGGCATTAAGGCAACAGTTTCTGGTAGATTAGGTGGAGCTGATATGGCTAGAACTGAAGGTTATAGTGAAGGAACTATTCCTCTACAAACATTGAGAGCAGACATAGATTATGGTTTTGCAGAAGCAGATACTACCTATGGTAAAATCGGTGTAAAAGTATGGATATACAAAGGCGAAATTCTTCCTATCAAAAAAGATGAAGAAAAAAGCAAGGGAAAAAATACAAAAACTAAGAAAAGCAATAAAAGAAAGATTGAATAAAGACTGCAGGAAGGAGGAAATAGATTATGTTAATGCCTAAAAGAGTTAAGTATCGTAGAGTTCATAGAGGAAGAATGAAGGGCAAGGCTCATAGAGGTAATGAAATTACCTATGGTGAATATGGATTACAAGCTTTAGAGCCAGCTTGGGTTACTTCCAACCAGATAGAGGCAGCTAGGCGTGCTATGACCAGATATGTTAAAAGAGGTGGAAATGTCTGGATTAAAATTTTCCCAGATAAACCAGTAACAGAAAAACCTGCAGAAACACGTATGGGTTCTGGAAAAGGTGCACCTGAGTATTGGGTTTCTGTTGTAAAGCCAGGTCGAATTCTATTTGAAATGGGCGGTGTATCTGAAGAACGTGCCAGAGAGGCTATGAGATTAGCATCTCACAAATTATCTATTAAAACTAAATTCGTTGCTCGTGATGAAGGCCAAGAAAAGGGTGGTGAGGCTGATGAAAGCTAGGGAAATTCGTGAAATGACAGAAAAAGAACTAGATAGTAAAGAATTAGAATTAAAAACGGAATTATTTAATTTGAGATTTCAATTGGCCACAGGACAATTAGATAACCCCTTAAGAATAAAAGCCGTCAGAAAAGATATAGCTCGTGTTAAAACGATTATAAGAGAAAGAGAACTAGGCATAGGAAAGGAGGTTTAATCTCAGATGGAAAGAGGAAGTAGAAAAGTAAGGATGGGTAAAGTAGTAAGCGATAAAATGGATAAAACAGTGGTAGTAGCGGTAGAAACCTTTGTTACACATCCTTTATATAGAAAGCAAATCAGAAAAACTACTAGATTTAAAGCTCATGATGAGAACAATGAATGTAGAACAGGTGATGTGGTAAGGATTATGGAAACAAGACCACTTAGCAAGGATAAAAATTGGAGAATAGTAGAAATATTAGAAAAAGCAAAATAGTTCTTATACTGGAAGGAGGTATTCTCAATGATGCAGGTAGAAAGCCGTATGAGAGTGGCAGATAACTCTGGTGCAAGGGAAGTATCCATTATTAAAGTTCTCGGCGGAACCAATAGAAGATATGCTGGCATTGGGGATGTAGTAGTATGTAGCGTCAAAAATGCAACACCAGGTGGAGTTGTAAAAAAAGGTGAGGTAATAAAGGCTGTAGTCGTAAGGACGAAACATGGAGTAAGAAGAGACGATGGTTCACATATAAAATTTGATGATAATGCAGCTGTAATTATTCAGGATGATAAAAGTCCTGTAGGGACACGTATATTTGGTCCTGTAACTAGAGAATTAAGAAGGAAAAATTTTATGAAAATAATATCATTAGCACCGGAAGTACTGTAAGAGGAGGTGTAGAGTATGCGTGTAAAAACTGGAGATAAGGTAGTAGTTATTTCAGGTAAAGATATAGGAAAAACTGGGAAAATACTAAAATCCTTTCCGAAAGAAAATAAAGTAGTCATTGAGGGAGTAAATATGGTCACCAAACATAAGAAACCTACAGGTCCTAGTGAACCAGGTGGGATCATAGAATATGAAGGGCCGATTAATGCTTCCAAAGTGATGTATTATTGTGAAAATGATGACCAGGGTGTTAGAGTTGGATACAATACTCTGGACAATGGAGAAAAAGTAAGAGTATGTAAAAAATGTGGAGAAGTCCTAGACAAATAGTTAGAGGGGAGGTAATAGAATGGCTTCCAGATTGAAAGAAAAATATGATAATGAAATAACTAAAGCTATGATAGAGAAATTCCAATATAAAAATGTAATGGAAGTTCCAAAACTGGAGAAAGTCGTAATAAATATGGGAGTTGGCGAAGCAAAAGAAAACCCAAAAACTTTGGAGTCAGCAGTTAAAGAACTTGAAACTATTACGGGACAAAAACCTGTAATCACTCAAGCTAAGAAATCTATAGCAAACTTTAAGTTACGTGAAGGTATGAAAGTGGGAACGAAAGTAACACTTAGAGGACAAAAAATGTATGATTTCTTGGATAAATTAATAAATGTTGCTTTACCGAGAGTTAGAGACTTTAGAGGTGTAAGTGCTACAGCCTTTGACGGTAGAGGAAATTACGCTTTAGGGATTAGAGAACAATTAATTTTCCCAGAAATCGAATATGATGAGGTAGAATCCATAAGAGGATTAGATATAGCTATAGTTACGACAGCAGAAACGGATGAAGAAGCTAGAGTATTTCTACAAGAAATGGGAATGCCTTTTAGAAAGTAAGGAGGATGATATACAGTGGCGAAAAAGTCTAAAATTGCTGATCAAAGAAAAGGAAAGAAATTTAGCTCAAGAGAGTATAATAGATGTAAGATCTGCGGTAGACCCCGTGGTTATTTAAGAAAATATGGAATATGCCGTATATGTTTCAGAGAATTAGCCCATAAGGGACAAATCCCTGGAGTAAGAAAAGCAAGTTGGTAGTTTAAGCTTAGGAAAGGAGGTAGCCAAATATGATGACAGATCCAATTGAAGATATGATAACTAGGATAAGAAATGCAAATGATGCAAGACATGATTCTGTTGATATTCCTGCTTCGAATATTAAAAGTCAATTAGCCCAGATACTTTTAGATGAAGGGTATATAAAGGCTTATGATGTAATAGAGGATGACAAACAAGGAATTATTAGGATAGATTTAAAATTTGGTAAAAATAATGAAAAAGTAATAAGTGGAGTTAAGAGGATTTCCAAGCCAGGCTTGAGAGTATATGTAAAAAACAATGAAGTGCCAAGAGTATTAGGTGGCTTAGGAACAGCTGTTATCTCTACTTCAAGCGGAGTAATGACTGATAGTACTGCAAGAGAAAAAGGTATAGGCGGAGAAGTTCTTTGCTATGTTTGGTAATATAAAATTTATTTGATTAGGAGGTGTACTCATGTCAAGAATTGGAATGAATCCTATCAACATCCCAAGTGGAGTTGAAGTAAATATACAGGAGAATAATTTAATTGAAGTAAAAGGTCCAAAGGGGCAATTAGTAGAACAGATGGATCCTGATATGCAATTGCAAATCCAGGATGGAGAACTTACAGTAGTACGTCCTTCAGAAAGTAAGCGACACAGATCTATGCATGGCTTAACAAGGGCATTGATTTCAAATATGGTAGAAGGTGTATCTAAAGGATACTCAAAAACATTAGAAATCGAAGGAACTGGATATAGAGCTCAAAAACAAGGCAAGAAATTAATTTTAGGATTAGGATATTCTCACCCAATTGAGCTAGAAGATCCTGAAGGTATAGAAGTAGAAGTACCATCTAATACTCAAATCATTATAAAAGGCGCAAACAAGCAACAAGTAGGGAACTATGCTGCAGCAATTAGAGATTTGAGAAAACCAGAACCTTACAAAGGCAAAGGTGTCAGATATAGTGATGAAATAATTAGACGTAAGGTTGGTAAGACAGGAGCATAGAAGGGAGTGAAATATATTGGTTAGAAGTGTCAATAGAAAGGCAAGACATAGTAGGGTTAGAAAAAAGATTTCTGGTACCACTAATAGACCAAGATTAAATGTATATAGAAGTGGAAAACATATATATGCTCAGCTTATAGATGATATCAATGGCTCCACATTAGTATCGGCTTCTACATTAGATAAAGAATTGGAGTTATCCTCAACTAAAAATAAGGAAGCAGCTAAAGCTGTTGGACAATTAATTGCAAAAAGAGCATTAGAAAAAGATATAGAGGAAATTGTCTTTGATAGAAGTGGGTATATATATCACGGAAGAATAAAGGAATTAGCAGAAGGAGCTAGGGAGTCAGGACTGAAGTTTTAGATGAAGGAGGGGAATTAATGGAACGATCATTTATAGATCCAAGTGAATTAGATTTACAAGAAAGAGTTGTTAATATAAATCGTGTAGCTAAGGTAGTTAAAGGTGGTAGGAACTTTAGATTTAGTGCCTTAGTAGTAGTTGGTGATGAAAAAGGTCATGTAGGAGTAGGTATGTCAAAAGCTTTAGAAGTACCAGAGGCAATTAGAAAAGCTGTTCAGGATGCAAAGAAGCATGTTATAAAGGTACCTATGGTTGGCACTACTATACCACATGAAATTACAGGCATATCTGGTGCAGGAAGAGTACTATTAAAGCCATCCACTGAAGGTACGGGAGTTATTGCTGGTGGAGCAGTTCGTGCTGTATGTGAATTAGCAGGAATAAGAGATATTCGTACAAAATCCCTAGGAAGTAGTAATCCAAGGAATATTGTAAATGCAACTATGGATGCATTAATGAACTTGAAAAGAGCAGAAGATGTTGCTAGACTAAGAGGAAAAACAGTAGAAGAATTATTAGGTTAGGGGGATTTATGAAATGACAAAGATAAAAATAAAACTGCTTAGAAGTTCAATTGGGCAAACTGATAAACACAAAAAAACTGTTAAAGCCCTTGGACTTAAAAAAATCGGTCAAGTAGTAGAAAAAAATGATACCCCTCAAATTAGAGGCATGATAAATCAAGTACAACATATGGTTGAAGTTATAGACTAGTCGTAAGGAGGTGTAACTATGAAATTACATGAGTTGCAACCAAGTAAAGGTGGAACAAGCAAATCCAGAAAAAGAGTTGGTAGAGGAACTGGTTCTGGTATGGGAAAAACTTCTGGCAAAGGTCATAAAGGCCAAAATGCAAGAGCAGGAAAAGGAACAAGAGTTGGATTTGAAGGTGGACAAATGCCTTTATTCCAAAGGCTTCCTAAGCGAGGTTTTACCAATATATTTGCTAAAGAGTTAGAAATTGTGAATATAGAAGACTTAAATATATTCGATGATGGAACAGAAATCACCCCTGAACTTTTGATGGAGAAAGGTCTTATAAAGAAGGCCAAAGTAAAGGATGGAGTTAAAGTATTAGGAAATGGTGAATTGGAGAAAAAGTTAACTGTTAAGGCTAATCAATTTAGTAAATCTGCTAAAGAAAAGATCGAGGGCCAAGGCGGCAAGGCTGAGGTGATATAGATGATTTCAACCTTAAAAAATGCGTGGAAAATACCAGACATAAGAAAAAAGATTAATTTCACATTACTTATGTTATTGGTATTTCGATTGGGTTCAAGTATTCCAGTACCATATATGGATAAAACAATTATCAAAAGTATATTTGAATCTTCCCAAGGCGGACTTCTACAATTTTTAGATATGATGGCAGGAGGGACTTTTAGCAATTTTTCTATATTTGCTACAAATATATATCCCTATATAACTGCCTCGATTATAATGCAACTTTTGACTATAGCTATTCCAAAACTTGAAGAATTAGCAAGGGAAGGAGAAGAGGGTCAAAAGAAAATAAATAAATATACCAGGATTACTGCGGTAATTTTAGCTTTAATACAGGCAGTAGGATATACATTGGGTCTATTTAGTGATGCTTTAGTAGTTGATTCAAATTTACAAAAAGTTGTTGTAGTAGTGACTTTAGTTGCGGGAACTTCATTGTTAATATGGATAGGAGATTTGATCTCTGAAAAAGGAATTGGCAATGGTATCTCATTAATAATATTTGTAGGTATCATATCTAGACTACCAGGTAGTTTAATAAATATCTTCAAATTAATAAGAATTGGTGAATTAGGAATAATTCAAGTATTGATCTTCGGAATTGTATTTATAGCTATTATTGGAGTAGTGGTAGCTTTACAAGAAGGAGAAAGAAAGATTCCAGTTCAATATGCTAAAAGAGTTGTAGGTAGAAAAATGTATGGGGGACAAAGTACACATATACCAATTAAGGTGTCTATGTCAGGAGTTATGCCTGTAATATTCGCATCATCATTACTAGCACTACCACAAACATTGGCATTGTTCTTTAAAGGTGGAGTATCAGAATGGATTACTAAATATCTAACTCCTCAGGGAAATATAGGAGTATGGATATATTCTATACTAAATGTATTATTGATAGTGGGCTTTACCTATTTTTATACAGCTGTTCAATTTAATACTGTTGAATATGCAAAGAACTTGCAACAAAATGGTGGATTTATTCCTGGTATAAGGCCTGGAAGACCAACTGCAGAGGCTTTAAATAAAGTAGTTTCAAGAATTACATTTGTAGGAGGATTGTCCCTTGCAGTATTAGCATCCTTACCTATTATCTTATCTAAGATCTTTAGTATGGATGTTAACTTTGGTGGAACAGCTATTATAATTGTAGTTGGAGTAGCCTTAGAGACTGTAAAACAAATTGAATCACAAATGTTAATGAGACATTACAAAGGATTTTTAAATTAAACTATAGGAGATGAATAAATATGAGACTTATAATATTAGGACCTCCAGGGGTTGGTAAAGGGACTCAAGCATCAAATATAGTAGAGAAATATAATATTCCACATATATCAACTGGAGATATATTTAGGGAGAATATAAAGGCTGGTACTGAGCTAGGTAAGGAAGCTAAAGGATACATGGACCAGGGACTATTAGTTCCTGATGATTTAGTAATTTCCATAGTAAAAGACAGATTGTCTAAAGAGGATTGTAAAGACGGATTCTTATTAGATGGATTTCCAAGAACGGTGGAACAAGCAAAATCATTAGATGATGAACTTGTAAATATGGGTATAAAACTGGATAAAGTTGTCAATATTCAAGCAGATGAGGACCTTTTAATAGAACGAACAACAGGTAGACGAATTTGTAAGGAATGTGGAGCAACCTATCATATTAACAATAATCCTCCAATAGTAGAGGGGATATGTGATATTGATCAAGGAGTTCTATACCAAAGGGATGATGACAAGCCTGAAACTGTTAAGACTAGAATCCAAGTATATATGGATCAAACTCAGCCATTAATCAAATATTATAAGGATAAGAATCTGATAGTAGATATTGATGGGGCTAAAACTATTGATGAAATATTTGATATAATAGTTGATTCCTTAGAAAATAAATAATCTGCTTAATGAGGTGAAAGAATGAATTTAACTGATGATATAGCTATTGGGCAGGTTGTTAGATCAAAGGCTGGGCGAGATAAAGGTAGAATATTTTTAGTCCTTGCAATGATAGATAAAGATCATCTATTTCTTGTAGATGGTGATTTAAGAAAATTAGACAATCCGAAGAAGAAGAAAATAAAACATTTAATTGTTTATAATGCAGTAGTACCGGAGCTTAAATATAAAATAGATAATAAAATGAGAATAAATAATGCATTTATAAGGAAGCTTTTAGAACCTTTCAATGAAGGTTTCTAAATTGGTTTGAACAGTTTGAACAGGAGGTTCGAAACTTAATGGCTAAAAAAGATATTATAGAGGTAGAGGGCACGGTCATAGAAGCTTTACCTAATGCTATATTTAAAGTGGAGTTAGAAAATGGTCACGAGATTTTAGCCCATATTTCTGGGAAGTTAAGAATGAATTATATTAGAATACTTGCTGGAGACAAAGTAACAGTGGAACTCTCACCCTACGATTTAACAAGAGGCCGAATAACCTGGCGAAAAAAGTAGCATAGGAGGGATTTAAATGAAAGTAAGACCATCAGTTAAAAAAATGTGCGAAAAATGTAAGATTATTAGAAGACGTGGCCGAGTTATGGTAATTTGTGAAAATCCAAAACACAAACAAAAACAAGGATAAGACTGTACTAGGAGGTGCAATCATGGCTAGAATAGCAGGTATCGATTTACCTAGAGATAAAAGAGTAGAGGTAGGTTTAACCTATATTTTTGGAATAGGAAGATCTAGATCCCTTGAAATCTTAAACAATGCTGGAGTAAATCCAGATACAAGAATCAAAGATTTAACTGAGTCTGAAGTATCAAAGATTAGAGAGTTAATCAATGATTATGAAGTTGAAGGAGATTTGAGAAGGGAAACAGCTTTAAATATAAGAAGATTAAAGGAAATTAATAGTTATAGAGGTATTAGGCATAGAAGAGGATTGCCAGTAAGAGGACAAAGAACTAAGACTAATGCAAGAACTAGGAAAGGTCCTAAAAAATCAGTTACTAAGTAATAGGGAAGGAGGTAATTTCTATGGCAACTAGAAGAGGAAAATCAGTTCGTACTAGAAGAAAAGTACGAAAGAATGTTGAAAGAGGCCAAGCATATATTTCTTCTACATTTAATAATACAATGGTTACCTTAACAGATTTGCAAGGCAATGTACTATCGTGGGCTAGTGCAGGTCAATTAGGTTTTAGAGGTTCAAGGAAATCTACACCATTTGCTGCACAACAAGCAGCAGAAGAAGCAGCTAAAAAAGCTATGGAACACGGTTTAAAAAGTGTGGAAGTTTTTGTAAAGGGTCCTGGCTCTGGTAGGGAGGCAGCAATTAGATCCCTTCAAGCAACAGGATTAGAAGTAAATATGATTAAAGATGTAACTCCTATTCCACACAATGGATGTAGACCACCAAAACGTAGAAGAGTTTAAAAAGGAGGTGTAAATAGATGTCAAGATATACAGGACCAGTATGTAGGTTATGTCGTAGAGAAGGTATGAAATTATATCTTAAAGGTGATAAATGTTATTCAGATAAATGTCCAGTAAGCAAGAGAAACTATGCTCCAGGACAGCACGGACGATCTAGAAAGAAAGTTACAGAATATGGACTACAGTTAAGGGAAAAACAAAAAGTAAGAAGATTTTATGGGATTGGAGAATCCCAAATGAGAAAATACTTCAATATGGCTGATAGAATGCAAGGTATAACAGGTGAAAACTTATTGCATTTATTGGAATCTAGACTAGACAATGTAGTATATAGAATGGGATTTGGATCTTCAAGAGCAGAAGCAAGACAATTGGTAACTCATGGGCATTTTACATTAAATGGTAAAAATGTCAATATACCATCAATGATTGTTACTGCAGGAGATGTAATCGAAGTTAGGGAAAAAAGCAGAAAAGGTGAGAAAATAAAATCCCTTGTGGAAGATCATAGTGGAAGCACTGTGCCTTGGGTAAATGTTGATTTAGAACAATTAAAGGGTACTATTGTAGCTGAACCAACAAGAGAGGATATAGATATTCCAATAGAAGAACACTTGATTGTTGAGTTGTATTCTAAATAATAAATATTAAATATAGATTAGTTACCCTCGTATTTTCAAAACAAATCTTAAAGGAGGGTTCGTATTAATGATAGAGATTGAAAAACCAAGAATTGAAATCCTAGAATTAAGTGATGACAAAACCTACGGAAAGTTTATGATTGAACCATTGGAAAGAGGCTATGGGACCACCTTAGGAAATTCCCTAAGAAGGGTACTACTATCCTCATTACCTGGAGCTGCAGTATCTTCCGTAAAGATCCAAGGAGTACTTCATGAATTTTCTACAATCCCAGGAGTATTAGAAGATGTTCCTGAAATCATCCTTAATATTAAGGATATTGCAGCAAAATTATATACTGATGAAACAGTAACATTATTAATAGATGTAGAAGGTCCTAAAGTTTTAAGAGCAGGAGATATTATAACTGGCCTAGATGTAGAAATAGTCAATCAAGACCATTATATAGCCACTATAAATGAGGATGGAAAGCTATATATGGAGTTAGAGTTGACAAAAGGTAGGGGTTATCTTGTAGCTGAAAGACATAAAGACGAAGACCATTCTGTTGGAGTCATAGAAGTAGATTCTTCCTTTACCCCAGTAGAAAAAGTAAATTATGATGTAAAGAATACTAGGGTAGGACAAATCACTGACTATGATAGATTAGAAATAGAAGTATGGACCAATGGGACAATTGATGCAGATGAGGCAACATCATTTGGAGCCAAAATACTTACAGAACATCTTAATCTATTTATAAATCTAACAGATCATGTAGATGATGTAGAAATAATGGTGGAAAAAGAAGAGGATAAACAAGAAAAAGTTCTTGAAATGGCAGTAGAAGAACTGGATCTATCAGTTAGGTCTTATAACTGTTTAAAAAGAGCTGCCATAAATACAGTAGACGAATTAACCCAGAAAACATCTGAAGATATGATGAAAGTAAGAAATCTAGGAAAGAAATCCCTGGAGGAAATTGAAAATAAACTTGCTGAATTAGGATTAAGTCTTAAAAAGAATGATGAGTAGAGCAAAGGAGGGTTAAGAAATGACAAAGTTAAGAAAACTTGGTCGTCCTACAGCCCATAGGAACGCTATGTTGAGAAATCAAGTAAGTTCATTATTAATAAATGGAAGAATTGAAACAACATTAGAAAAAGCTAAAGAAACTCAAAGAATGACAGATAAAATGATAAGCCTAGGAAAAATAGGAGATACTCATTCAAGAAGACAGGCTTTAGCATATATATATGATAAAGATGTAGTAAAAAAATTATTTGACGAAATAGCACCGGAATATTCCGAAAGAAATGGTGGATACACTAGAGTATTAAAACTGGGACCACGACGTGGAGATGGTGCAGAAATGGCTATAATAGAATTAGTATAATCGAATGGGATTAAGCTAAAGCTTAGCCCATTTAATATTAGAATAAAAGAATAAATAATGTTAAGATGTATAAGCAAATCTGTATGGTTTAATTTTAAATCATGCAGATTTTTTTTGATCTTTTATCTATTAATGTCATAATTAGCATTATAACAATTTAGGCATGCCTAAACTTATTATAAAGGTGAAGGAGATGAAAAAAATAACTAGAAATAAAGAAGATTATTTAAAAGCAATATATGAATTAGGTGGTAAGGAAAAAAATAAGTAATAAGAATATATCTGAGGCTTTAGGAGTCTCGCCACCTTCAGTATCTGAAATGATAAGCAAATTATTAAAAGATGAATATATTGACTATATCTCCTATAAAGGTGTTACATTAACTGAATTGGGATTTAAAAGTGCAATGGGAATAAAAAGAATGCATCTTTTGTGGGAAGTCTTCCTAGTAGAAAAGTTAGGATATAACTGGGAAGATGTTCATGAGGAGGTTGAGATCTTAGAGCATGTAACAAGTCCAAAATTAGAAAAGGCCCTAGATAAATATTTAGATAATCCAAAATTCCGTCCTAATGGTATCTCCATAATTGGTAGAGGTGAAGCTGAATCTATAGTATATATTCCCATAAGAGATTTATCAAAGGGAGAAAGGGCTGCAGTTAGAAAGTTTCATGATGATAAAGATATCCTGCAATATATAAATAAGATGAATTTTAAAATTGGAGATAAGATAAATCTAATCAAGAAGGATATAGATAGTAAAAACTTAATAATAGCTAAGGATGAAGGGGAGATAGATTTGGAATCTAAGTTTATAAATAATATATATGTGCAGCAATTATAAATAAATTATAATTAGTAAGATTTTTAAAATAGAGGGTGATATAATGATTGAAGTTAAAAACTTACACATCTCATATTATGGAAAAGAAGTAGTTAGTAATATAAATTTTCACTTTAATGAAGGATCTTCTATAGGAATTATAGGTCCAAATGGAGCAGGTAAATCTACTATGATAAAAGGAATCTTGGGACTAATCCCTAGAGATAGAGGGGAAATTTATATAAATGGAAAGTCAATTGAAGAAAATAGAAGAAATGTAGCCTATGTTTCGCAATATAATAATATAGATTGGGATTTTCCCATAGATGTCTTCAATACAGTATTGATGGGTACTTATCCCAGTTTAGGACTATTTAAAAGGCCAGAACAAAAGGAAAAAGAACTAGCTAGACAAAGCCTAAAAAGAGTAAATATGTTAGATTTTGCAGACAATCAGATTGGAGAGTTGTCTGGTGGACAGAGGCAGAGGGTCTTTATAGCCCGAGCTTTAGCTCAAGAGGCAGATGTATTTTTCCTCGATGAACCCTTTGTTGGTATTGATATGGCATCAGAAGAAAGAATAGTAAAAATTCTAGATGAATTAAAAAACCAGGGAAAGACTATATTTGTAGTGAATCATGATTTATCCAAAGTAGAAGAGTATTTTGATGAACTAATATTAATAAATAAATATTTAATAAAATTTGGAACTGTAGAGGATGTATTTGTTTATAATATAATAACCAAAGCATATGAAATGAATTTTAATATACCGGAAACGAAAAGAAAAGGGAAAAAAAGATAAAATCCATAAAAATAATTATCAAACAGATTTTACTACGCTACAAACTAGGGGGTCTTAAAATAATGCTATATTTAATATTTATTCAAGATATAATGAAATATGGATTTCTACAAAAAGCTTTATTGACCTCAGTAATGGTTGGAATATTGGCAGGAGTTATAGGTAGTTTTATAATTCTAAGGGGGATGTCTTTAATGGGTGATGCTATCTCTCATGCTGTTTTGCCTGGGGTAGCTGTATCTTATATGATAGGGATCAATTACTTTTTTGGGGCAGTTGCTATGGGGATCATAAGTTCACTAGGAATAGGATTTGTAAGCCAAAACAGTAAGATAAAAGATGATACCTCTATTGGTATAGTCTTCTCTTCATTTTTTGCATTAGGTATTCTATTGCTAATGAGGGCCCAAACTGCCGTAGATTTAACCCAAATATTATTTGGTAATGTATTAACTGTAAGAGATTCAGATATGTATTTGACCTTTGGAATTGGTTTAGTGGTATTAGCATGTGTTGTAATATTTTATAAGGAATTTCTGATCACTTCCTTTGATCCAGAAATAGCCAAGGCTTATGGAATGAACACACAAGCTATTCACTATTTGATGATGGTATTATTGACCCTAGTAACTGTTGCATCCTTACAAACCGTAGGAGTTATACTGGTTGTAGCTATGTTGATTACACCAGCAGCAACTGCATTTTTACTAACCAATAAAATGCATAAAATGATAGGATTGTCTGCATTAATAGGAGCAGTCTCAGCTATAATTGGTCTATATCTTAGCTTTGAATTCAATCTTACATCAGGTGCTATTATTGTATTAGTTACTACAGCTATATTTTTACTAGTATTTTTCTTTTCACCCAGACAAGGCATAGTATGGAATAAATCTATATAAACTGATTTTCAATGTGATAGTAGAAGGAGAGTGAAGTAGGTGAAATATAAAAAAAGGATAATAGTAAGCCTATTTTTAGTATTTGCAATAATACTAACAGCCTGCTCCAATGGGGATAATAAAGATATAGATGAAGATAATAGGTTAAAGATAGTTTCATCTTTTACAATTATTACAGATATGGCAGAGAAAATAGGTGGGGATTTAGTAGAAGTATATAATTTGGTTCCTACTGGAACTGATCCTCATGATTATGAGCCGATGCCAGATGATAGTAAGGCAGCAACAGATGCGGATATTTTGTTTTATAATGGTTTGAATCTTGAGGGGGGAGAATCGGGATGGTTTATGAAGATGATGAACTCCGTAGGTCAAGAAGAGAATAAGATATTTAATTTGAATGAGGGAGTAGAGCCAAAGTATCTAACTGGAGAAGAAGGTAGGGAAGAAGAGGTAAATCCACATTCATTTATTGATCCTCAAGTAGGTATGAAGATGGTAGAAAATCTACGAGATGCTCTAATCCAAGTGGACCCTGATAATGAGGATCTATATAGGGAAAATGGAGACGAGTATTTAGGTGAATTAAAAGAAATAGATGAAAGATATGCTAAGGTAATAGATTAAATAGCAGAGGAGAATAAGATTCTTATCACTAGTGAAAAAGCATATCAATATATGACTAATACCTATGGATTGAGAGAAGCATATATTTGGGAAATTGATACTGGAGAGATGGGAACTACAGATCAGATTAAAAACTTAGTGGATCTATTAAAAGAAGAGCAACCACTAGTAGTATTTTTAGAATCTAATGTAGACCCAAAGCCTATGGAAACAGTATCAAATGAATCCGGTATACCTATATACGAAAAACCAATATATTCAGATGAAATTGGTAAAAAAGGAGAAGAAGTAGATAGTTATATGAAATATTTAGAATATAATATTGACATTATAGAAGATGGACTATCAGAATAATATATGAGAATTCTATTTTGATATTCTCCCCTAAATTCAGGCCCGAATTTAGGGGGTTTTTTTATGTTTATTCCGCCTTATTTTTGGCATACTATAAATATGGAAATAAATTAAAATATTATTTTAAATTTAGGAGTGTGAAAATGAAATTACATAAAGAAGAGTTTCTTGTCAAATCAGAGGAAGGGAAAACAACATATATAGATATAACTAAGGAAGTAGAGGCAGCAATTAAGAAGAGCGGGATTTATGAAGGAATTGTTGTGGTTATTTCACCACATACAACATGTTCAGTCTTTTTTGAGGAGTTCACTCCAGATAAAGATAAAAATGGAGATGAATTTTTACAAATAGATTTAAACAATGTTTTAGATAAAATCGTCCCCCCCCACAATAATGCAGATACCTACAATTATCCTGGAGAAAAACATTATGAGAATGTTGAATCTTGGCCAAATGTTGAGGAATATCTACCTGATGGAGATAGATCAGCGCTTTGGAATGGAGATGCCCATCTAAAATCAACTATTATTGGTTCCAGTGAGACCTTTGAAGTAGTTAACAATCAAATAGGAGTAGGGGCTACAGGATATATTTATTTTGCAGATTTTGATAAAACAAGATCAAGGGAAAGAAAATGCAAGGTAGTTATTATAGGAGAATAATACTTTACTGAGGTGATAAATAAATGTTAGTAAATTCTAAGGAATTGTTAAAGGTAGCAAAGAAGGAAAGATTTGCTATTCCAGCAACTAATTTTATTGATTTAGACTCCGCACGAGTATATGTAAGGTTAGCGGAGGAAAGAAACCTGCCCTTAATCCTGGCATTTGCACAATCTCACCAAGATTTAATTTCTCTAGAAGAGGCAGCATCAATTGGAAAGCTTTTGGCTGAGAATTCAAGTGCGCCAGTTGTTCTCCATTTAGATCATGGGGAGGATTATATATATGTACAAAATGCAATAAACTTATGTTTCACATCTGTAATGATAGATGCTTCTCAATTACCCTTTAATAAAAACATTGAAACTTCAAAGAAAATAGTTGAATATGCCCATCAATTTAATATTACTGTAGAAGCTGAATTAGGTTACGTGGGAGCTAATATTGAAAATTTTGAGGGACATGAGGAGATGAAATCAGTCCATACAAATGCCAATGAAGTTGTAGAATTTATTCAAAAAACA
>Ga0079226_10001603_pt1 | contig 17330 bp, 15 predicted proteins | sample Poulit2014_FD_76345 | JGI IMG/M metagenome (GOLD analysis project Ga0079226, IMG submission 76345) | Agricultural soil microbial communities from Georgia to study Nitrogen management - Poultry litter 2014 | ecosystem: Environmental > Terrestrial > Soil > Agricultural land | place: USA: Georgia...
GCTATAACTATAACTGTATCATCAGTAGCAAAACCATCTAATTCAACTAATAATTGGTTTAGGGTTTGGTCCTTCTCATTATTTGATTCTGCATTTCTGCTAGCTCCTATAGCATCTATTTCATCTATAAAGATAATACTAGGAGAATCTTTTTTAGCTTTTTCAAATAGGGAACGAACTCTTTTTGCACCTACACCTACATATTTTTCTACGAATTCAGAACCACTTGCATATAAAAAGTTAGAATCTGTTTCTCCAGCTACTGCTTTGGCTAATAATGTTTTACCAGTTCCAGGTGGACCATAAAAAAGTATACCTTTAGGTATTTTTGCACCCATTTTTTGATATTTGAAATAGTTGTTAACAAAATCAATAGTTTCTTGTAATTCTTCTTTAATTTCTTCAAGACCTGCTACATCCTTAAATGATATATCAGGTTTATCATTTTGATTATTGTTTTGTTTTTCAACAGATGAGATAGATGGAACTAATTGAGGATGGAGATCAGTCTTTATATAATATGTTAATAAAGCTACTGTAATAGCCCATACTGACATTTTTCCAAAAGTAGTAATATCTTTAAAATCTTCTATAGGCCAAAAGATATCATATATTAATGATATAGATGCTACTATTCCTAGTAGAAGAAAAAAGAGAATAAATCTTTTCTTTTTCAATATATCCCTCCTAAGTTTTTCTAATTTTAGTGTATCCATAATTAGGTTTTATATAAGAAGGAATTAAAAATTATTTAGTATTTGTTTTTATAAATTAATATAGTAGAATAATAATATAAGTAGATAGTATTAATCGTAAAATAAAAATTTGACAAAAATAAAATCTTCATATATACTTAAGAAAGTAAAGTAAATATAGTTACAAGTAGAAGTGTCCGCTTCTCACCTTATAGCGAAGGCTCATAAGGTCGAAAACTTTTAATTAGGCTTAAATAAATCTTATTATATTAGATTTATTATTTTTGGGCGTTTAGCGGGTATATCTATACCCGCTTTTATTTATGTAAAATTATAGGAGGTGCTTTGTTATTAAGGAACTTCAGATCAATGAAGAAATAAGAGAGAAAAAAGTGAGATTAATCGATGTTAATGGTGAGCAATTAGGTGTTGTATCTATAAGAGAGGCGTTAGATACTGCTTTTGATAGGAAACTAGATTTAGTAAAGGTAGCACCAAATGCAAAACCACCAGTATGTAGAATTATGGATTATGGTAAGTATAAGTATGAAGCTGAAAAAAGGGAACAAGAAGCGAGAAAGAAACAAAATGTTATGAATCTAAAAGAAGTACGCTTAACCCCAAACATCGAAATCCATGATTTGAAGGTAAAGGCAAGAAATGCTAATAGATTCCTAAAAGACGGAGATAAAGTTAAAGTATCTGTAAGATTTAGGGGCAGAGAAATGGGTAGTAAAAATTTAGGTAAAGAAGTCTTAGACCAATTCATTGAATTGACTAAAGATGAAGGTATGATTGATAAACCAGCAAAAATGGAAGGAAGAAACATGGTTATGTTTCTAGTTCCAAAGACAGAATAAATTTGGGAGGTTGCATTATGGCAAAGATGAAAACACATAAAGGTTCAGCAAAGAGATTTAAAAGAACTGGAACAGGAAAAATAAAAAGACATAAAGCTTATAGAAGTCACTTAACAGGAAAAAAGTCTCAAAAGAGAATTAGAAATCTAAGAAAAAGTGCTTTAGTAAGCAAAGGGGATCAAAAAAGAATTGATTCTATGATACCAAGATAAGATTATATATTAGGAGGACATATTAAATGGCAAGAGTTAAGAGAGGAACAAATACAAGAAGAAGACATAAAAAAGTATTAAAACAAGCTAAAGGTTATTATGGTGCAAAGAGTAAATTATATAGACCTGCTAAGCAAGCTGTTATGAAATCATTAAATTATTCATATATAGGTAGAAAACAAAGAAAAAGAGATTTTAGAAAAATGTGGATTACTAGAATAAATGCTGCAGCTAGAGCAAATGGCATGAGCTATAGTAGATTTATTAATGGGCTAAAAAAAGCTGATATAGAAATCAATAGAAAAATGCTATCAGAAATGGCAATTCACGATGAAGCTGGATTTACTAAATTAGTTGAAATTGCAAAAAATAGTTAATTGAAAAGTTCCTGATGGAACTTTTTATTTTTTATTTGTATCTGAATGTTTGATATAATAAAAGTTAGTATATTAATACCTATATAGGTATTAGTTAGATTAGTATTAACTTTTATATAGTGATATGAGGAGGAATATAGTATGAAGTCATTTGCAGTAATAGGTTGTGGAAGATTTGGATCATCTGTTGCTAAAACTCTATTTGAATTAGGTAATAAAGTATTAGTAGTTGATGAAGATCCTGATACTGTTGAAAAAATATCTAAATATGCAACTGAAGCAGTTGAAGCTAATGTCAAAAATGAAGCAGAATTGTCAAGATTAAATTTAAATAGATATGATGTAGTAATAATTAGTATAGGTTCTAATATGGAATCATCTATATTATCAACATTATTAGTTAAAGAATTAGGAGCAAAAAACATAGTAGCACAAGCACAATCAGAATTACATGGAAGAATATTAATTAGAAATGGTGCTGATAAAGTTATTTTCCCAGAAATGGACATGGGAGTTAAAGTAGCTCATAATTTAACTGCAAATAATGTATTAGAATATGTACAATTATCACCTGATCTTTCTATTATGGAATTTTCAATATTATCAAATTGGGATGGAAAATCCATATCTGAATTAAAACTTAGAAATAAATATGGCATAAATGTTATTGCAGTGAAAAGACAAGATGAAGTAATACCTTCTCCAGAGCCAGACTTTATTTTAAAACATTATGATGTATTAGTAATAATCGGAAGTGAAGAAAAGATAAAAGGATTGGACTTTAAATCTAATGGGTAAAATAATAGAGATAAGTTCTTTAAATAATCCTTTAATTAAAGAAATAAAAGGACTATATAGAAAAAGAAATAGATGGAAGAAAAAAACTTTTATAATAGAAGGAATAAAAATAGTAAATGAAGCTTTAATTAATAATATAGAATTAGAGTATTTAGTTTATTCTGATTCTTTATTAGAAAATCAGGAAGGTAATGAACTTTTAAATAGGATTTATAATAGGGATAATATTATAAAAGTTACGAATAAAGTTTTTAAAGAGATATCAGATACAGAGAATCCACAGGGAATATTAGGAGTAGTAAGATTTAATAATAATGATTTTAAAGATATAGAAAAACTAGATAAGCCATCATTATTATTTTTAGATGAGATTCAAGATCCAGGAAATATGGGAACCATTATTAGAAGTGGAGATGCATTTAATATAGATGGAATAATTTTGGGGAAAGGTTGTGTAGATCCATATAATTCTAAGGTAATAAGATCTACTATGGGATCTATATTTAGACTGCCTATATATATGTGTGAAGATATATTAGATTGTTTACAAGATTTTAAAGATATAGGCTTAGATATACTAGCAACATCCTTAGAAGGAAAACCACTTTATGATAAAAATCTTAATAATGGATTTGTATGTATAATAGGTAATGAATCTAGAGGAGTATCTAAAGATATATTAAATATGGTTCAAGAAGAAATAAGTATACCTATGGCTGGTGGAGCAGAATCTTTAAATGCAGGAGTTGCAGCATCTATAATTATGTATGAAGTAATGAAGAAAAGACTTTAATATAATTATGGGAGCTGATCGATAGGAGGGACAATTTAATGAAAGAGAATCTAGAAGAGATTCGTAAATTATCATTACAATATATAGAAGATGTTTCTGATCTAGTAGAATTAGACAAGTTAAGAGTAAAGTATTTAGGAAAAAAGGGAGAATTAACCAAGGTTTTAAGAGGTATGGGAAAATTAGATCCAGAAATGAGACCTGTAGTAGGACAATTAGCTAATGAAATAAGAAATGAGATTGAAGAGAAAATTTCTCAAGTAAAAGAAGAATTTAAAAATCAAGAAAAAGAAGAAAGAATGAAGGAAGAAAAGATAGATATTACTATTTCTTCTAATAAGGAAAGATTAGGACATAGACATCCACTTCTTAAAACTATGGAAGAATTAGAAAATTTATTTATGAATATGGGCTTTACTATTGTAGAAGGGCCAGAAATAGATACAGTCGAGAATAATTTTGATGCACTAAATTCACCAGAAGATCACCCATCTAGAGATCTTTCAGATACTTTTTATATTACAGATGACACATTACTTAGAACTCATACATCTACAGTACAGATTAGGGCTATGAAAGAAATGGGAGCTCCTTTAAAAATGATATCTGCTGGTAGAACATTTAGGTTTGATGATGTAGATGATACCCACTCACCTATGTTTCATCAATTAGAAGGATTAGTAGTAGATGAAAACATATCTATGGCAAATTTAATTCATACATTAGATATATTTATTAAAGAATTATTTGGTGAAGATATGAAAACACGATATAGACCCCATCATTTTCCATTTACAGAACCAAGTGCTGAAGTAGATGTTTCCTGTCTTGAATGTAAAGGCGAAGGTTGTAATTTATGTAATCATACAGGATGGAGTTTAGAGCTATTAGGTTGTGGAATGGTCCATCCAAAAGTACTAGAAAACTGTGGAATAGATTCGGAAAAATACACTGGATTTGCCTTTGGTATGGGTATAGATAGAATTACTATGGTAAAATACGGAATAAATAATATAAGATTATTATTTGAAAATGATAATAGGTTTTTAGAGCAATTTTAGGGAGAGGAGGGTATAGATGTTATTACCTGTAGAATGGTTAAAAGAATATGCTGATTTTAAAGAAGATATAAAAGAATTATCTGATAGATTAACATCATCTGGTTCTCATGTAGAATCTATCAATAAAATAAATAAAGATGTAAAGGGTGTAGTAGTAGGAAAAATCCTTAAAATAGAAAAACATTCAAATGCAGATAAATTAGTAATATGTAAGGTAGATATTGGAAGAGAAGAAGTACAAATAGTAACTGGAGCTAGTAATGTGAACGAAGGGGATTATGTTCCTGTTGCAGTAGTTGGTAGCACCCTACCTGGAGATATAGTTATTGAAAAGACAGACTTTCGAGGGGAAGAGTCATATGGGATGCTATGTTCATTAGAGGAATTAGGATATCCTGATAATGTAATTTCTAAAGAAATGAAAGAAGGTATATTAATACTAGATGAAGCACATAAGTTAGGATCCGATATAGTAGATGTTTTAGGTTTAGATAATAATATACTTGAATTAGAAATAACACCAAATAGACCAGATTGTTTAAGTATTATAGGAATGGCTAGAGAAGCAGTTGCTACATTTAATATAGATTTAAAAGAGCCTAATATTAAAATAGAAAATGAGGTAGAAGATATATCTGAGTACCTAGATGATATAGAGGTTTTAAGTGACAATTGTAATAGGTACTATACTAGAGTAGTTAAAGATGTGAAAATCAAAGAATCGCCTTTATGGTTACAATTAAGATTAATGGAAGCAGGTATCAGACCTACAAATAATATAGTAGATATTACTAATTATGTAATGCTTGAATATGGAGAACCTCTTCATGCATTTGATTTAGAAAAGTTAGATGGAAAAAAGATAGTAGTTCGTCAAGCTAATGAAGGAGAAGTAGTAAAAACATTAGATAATGTAGATAGGAAATTAGATCCAGAAGATCTTATAATAGCAGACGAAAATAATCCTATAGCAATTGCTGGAGTAATGGGAGGTCTTGATTCTGAAATTACAGAAGATACAAAGACAGTACTTTTAGAAGGAGCTAATTTTAATAAAAAAAGTGTTAGGCTTACTTCTAAAAAATTAAATTTAAGATCAGAAGCATCTAATAGATTTGAAAAAGGTATAGATCCTAATCTATGTGATAAAACAGTAGAAAGAGTATGTCAATTAATAGAAGAAATAGATGCAGGCACTATAGTCAAATCTTCTATAGATGTATATAAAGATAAAAAAGAAGAGAAAACAATTAATTTAAGACCAGAAAGAGTCAATATGTTATTAGGCATAGATTTAAGTGTAGAAGAAATGATTAAATATTTAAATTCACTAGATCTAAAATCAGAATTTGATGGTGAAGTTATAATAACTACTATACCAACTTATAGATTAGATTTAGACATAGAGGCAGATTTAATAGAAGAAATAGGGAGACTATACGGATTTCATAATATTGAAAGTAAGCCTTTAGTAGGGAAATTAAGTCAAGCAAAAAAACCTTATAGTATGATAATAGAAGACAAGGCTAAATTCGTAATGCAAGGATTAGGATTTAATGAAGTAATGACTTATTCATTTATAAGTCCTAAAGCTTATGATAAAATGAATGTAGAAGAAGATAGTGAGTTAAGAAATTATATTCAATTAATAAATCCTTTAGGTGAAGATTATAGTATAATGAGAACTACATTAATGCCTACTATGTTAGAATTATTAAGTAGAAACTATAATAGAAATGTAAAGTCTACATTTACTTTTGAAATTGGAAATTCTTTTATACCTAAAGAACTTCCAGTAAGGGAATTGCCTATGGAAAAAAAGGTATTGTCTTTAGGATTTTATGGAGATGAAGATTTCTATTATCTAAAAGAATCAGTAGATAAATTATTAAATAGATTAGGTATAGAAGATGTAGAATATATAAGGGAAGAAAATAATCCTATATATCATCCTGGAAGAACAGCAAAATTAATAGTAGAAGGGGAAGTTTTAGGTATAATAGGTGAAGTTCATCCTGATGTTTGTGAAAACTATGATATAAATACTAGAGTATATACAGGTCAAATAGATTTTGATAAAATTATTAATCTAGCTAATTTTAATAATCAATATAAAGAATTGCCAAAATATCCTTCTATGTCAAGAGATATTGCTATTATTGTAGATGAAGATATTTTATATGGAGATATAGAAAAAGTTATAAAAAAACATGCTAGAGACTTATTAGAAGAAATAAAATTATTTGATATATATAAGGGAGATCAAATTCCTGAAGGGAAGAAGAGTCTTGCATTTTCAATAAAATATAGATCTTATGAAAGGACATTAAAGGAGAAAGAAATAAATAAAATTCAAGATTTAATTATATCAGATTTAAAAACTGATTTAGATGGAGAACTTAGAAGTTAAATAAGGAGTGGATATCTACTCCTTATTAAAATTATGTAGAATAAAAGGATATATACTATAGTGTACCATATATGAGGGGGTAGCAGGTTATGACAAGAGATAAAAAAATTGAAGTAATAATTGATGGTCGTAACTTTACAGTAGTTGGTGGGGAAAACGAAGATTATGTTAGAGATTTAGCATATTATGTAGATAAAAACATTAGGAAATTAACCTCTAAAAACGCGCATTTAAGTCAACCTATGGCGGCGATTTTGGCTGCTTTAAATATAGCAGATGAATATCATAAAACTAAAGAACAATTAAAAGTGTTAGAAGATAAAGCTAAAGACCCACTTGAAAAGTACGACTTAGTTTGTGATGAATTAGATGAAATTAAAGAGGAATTAGAAAAATTCAAGATAAAGAATAAAGAATTAGAAGAATCTCTACAAAAAGGAGATACTAAAGAAAAGAAATTATTAGAGGAAATTAAAGGTCTAAAATCAAATAGAGGGAATTTTAAAGAGGAAATACAAGATTTAAAAGAAGAAATAAATAGATTACAGGATAAAAACTTTAAAGATCAAGTTGAATTAGTAGAAGTAAAGAAAGAATTAGCAGAGTATATTAGAGTATCAGATAGTGGATCTAGTAAAGAAAATAGGGAAGGACAATAAAATATTTTGAATGATATAAAATTATTAACACTAGTAGGAAATATAGAAGCTTCATATGCTGCAGTTAAAACGGGTCAAATGCAGTATATTTAGGAGGAATATTATAGACGTATGTGAGGTGAATATATTTGAATGGTAAGACTCTAAAAGCCTTAGAATATAATAAAATAATAGATTTACTTTTAGAGAAAGCTGAGTCAGAGCTTGGTAGAGAAAAAATAAAAAGTATAGAAATTTTAACAGATATAAACAAAATCAAACCTTTGTTAGAAGAAACTGATGAAGCCTTGTCTTTATTGATTAAGAGAGGAACACCACCACTATATGGAATTTATAATTTAGAAAGTGAATTAAAAAGATTAGATATAGGCGGACATTTAACTCCAGGAAGTTTATTAAAGATATCTGATTCTTTAAGAGTAGTAAGATCCTTAAAAAACTATATAAGTGATGATGAGTCTGATAAATTTTCTAATTATCCTATAATAGAAGATTTAGTAGAAAATTTATCTTCCTTTAAATCTATTGAAGATAAGATTAATAATGCTATTGTAAGTGAAGATGAGATATCAGATAATGCTAGTAGAAATTTAAGAAATATTAGAAGACAGATAATTAGTAGAAATGATTCTATTAGGGAAAAATTAAATTCATTAATAAATTCTCAATCGTATAAGAGGTATTTACAAGATAGTATAGTAACTGTAAGAGAAGGAAGATATGTAATACCTGTAAAACAAAAAAATAGAGGAAATGTACCAGGATTAGTTCACGATATTAGTGCTAGTGGAGCTACTGCTTTCATAGAACCTATGGTAGTAGTTGAGTTAAATAATGAATTAAGAGAGCTTGAGATAAAAGAAAAAGAAGAAATAGAAGGGATTTTAAAAGAATTATCTACTATGGTAGCAGAGAAATCTGAAATTATTAAAATAAATCAAGATTTATTACAAGATTTAGATTTTATTTTTGCCAAAGGTAAGCTAGCTATAGATATGGATGCTACAAAACCTGTATTAAATGATAAGAGCTATTTAAATATTAAAAAAGCTAGACATCCTTTATTAGATAAAAAGGAAGTAGTACCAATAGATGTGTATTTAGGTAAAGAATTTACATCATTAATAATTACAGGTCCTAATACCGGTGGGAAAACTGTGTCTTTAAAAACCGTAGGGCTTTTAACTACAATGTCACAATCAGGACTTCATATACCTGCAGATTTTAATTCGGAAATAGCAGTGTTTAATAAGGTGTTTGCTGATATAGGTGATGAACAAAGTATAGAACAGAGTCTATCTACATTTTCATCTCATATGACTAATATAGTTAATATACTTAAAAATGTAGAACATAATAGTCTGCTTTTATTTGATGAATTAGGTGCAGGAACTGATCCAACAGAAGGTGCAGCATTAGCTATGTCTATATTAGACCATTTGTTAAAGAAAAATGTTAGAACTATAGCTACTACTCATTATAGTCAATTAAAGCTATATGCATTAACTACTGATAATGTTAGTAATGCGTCTGTAGAATTTGATATAGAATCCTTAAAACCTACATATAGATTATCTATTGGGGTACCAGGGAAATCTAATGCTTTTGAAATATCTAAACGCTTAGGATTAGAAGGTTATATTATAGATTATGCTAGAGAGCTAATATCTCAAGAAAATATTGAATTTGAAGATGTACTTCAAGCTATAGAAAAAGATCGTAGAGAAATGGAAAGTAGAAGATATGAAGCACAGCAGAAATCTGAAGAAATGGAAAATCTACGAAAAGAATTAAAAACAGAAAAAGAAAATACTAAAAATATGAGGGATAAGGTCTTACAAAAGGCTAGAGAAGAAGCTAGATCTATATTAAGAAATGCAAAGGAAGAATCGGATTTAGTTATTTCAGAATTAAAGGATGTTTCCCAAGATCTAGGAAAAGATAGAAATAGACGTGTCCATGAAGCAGAACGTATGTTAAAATCAAAGATAGATGAAATAGACACTTCTTTAACTGAAGATGTATTAAATATTAGATCGAATGAACCACCTAAAGATTTAAAGATAGGAGAAACTGTAGAAGTATTATCTTTAAATCAAAAAGGGGAAGTTTTAACATTACCTGATGAAGATGGAAATGTTAGTGTTCAAGTTGGAATAATGAAAGTGAATGTAGATATAAGCACTCTTAGAAGAACTACGGCAGAAGTAGAAAATAAAGCTCATTTTAATACAAGAACTATATTAAGCTCAAAATCTAAAACAATAGGTAATAAATTAGATTTACGAGGGCAAAATGTAGAAGAAGCTATACTAGAACTAGATAAATACTTAGATGATGCATATATGTCTGGTTTAAAAGAGGTATCTATAATTCATGGTAAAGGAACAGGAGTATTAAGAGCTGGATTACAAGATTATTTTAAAAAACATAAAAATGTAAAATCTTATAGATTAGGAAAACACGGAGAAGGTGGAGCAGGTGTTACGGTTGTAGAATTATAGTTAATAATGAAGATGAAGGAGGTATATGATGTTAAATTTTAGAAATAAGATAGTTGAATTAATTAAAGGAGAAGTAGATTCCTTAAGTAGAGAGGAAATAGAAGAATCAATAGAAACACCCCCTTCTTATGATATGGGAGATTATGCCTTTCCAGCTTTTAAATTAAGTAAAGTATTTAAAAAGGCACCTAATATTATAGCAGAGGAATTAGTAAGTAAATTTGATGAGAATCCATATTTTGAAAAGGTAGAAAGTGCAGGGCCTTATGTTAATTTCTTTATAAATAAATCTAAATTAATAGAAACTGTAATGGAAGAAATTAAAGAAAAAGGTAATAAATATGGTTCTTCAGATATAGGTGAAGGAAAGAAAGTAATAATGGAATATTCTTCACCAAATATAGCAAAACCATTTCATATTGGTCATATAAGGACAACTGTTATAGGAAATGCACTCCATAAAATTTATAAATTTTTAGGATTTGATACTGTAGCTATTAACCATTTAGGAGATTATGGTACACAATTTGGTATGTTAATAGCAGCATATAAAAAATGGGGAGATAGAGAAGTAATTGAAAATGATCCTATTAATGAATTATTAAAGTTATATATTAAATTTAATGAAGAAGCAGAAAAAAACGAAGCTCTTAAAGATGAAGCTAGATATTGGTTTAGAGAATTAGAAGAAAAGAATGAAGAAGCATTAGAATTGTGGAAATGGATTAGAAAAATAAGTTTAAAAGAATTTAATAAAGTATATGATATGTTAAATATAGAATTTGATACTTATGCAGGAGAAAGTTTTTATTCTGATAAAATGCCTAAGGTAATAAAAGAATTAGAAGATAAAAACTTATTAAAGGAATCTGAAGGAGCTCATCTTGTAGATTTAGAAGAATATGGAATGCCACCAGCTTTAATTAAGAAAAAAGATGGATCTTCATTATATACTACTAGAGATATAGCAGCTGCTATATATAGAAAAGATTATTATGATTTCTATAAAAATATTTATGTTGTAGCTTCACAACAAAATTTACATTTTAAACAATGGATAAAAGTAGTTGAATTAATGGGATATGAATGGGCTAAAGATTGTATTCATGTTCCATTCGGGATGGTAAGTCTTGAAGATGGAACATTGTCTACGAGAAGAGGAAAAGTAATATTTTTAGAAGATGTATTAAATAAAGCAGTAGAAAGTACCTTTAAAATTATTGAAGAAAGAAATCCAGATTTAGATAATAAAGAAGAAGTAGCTAAGCAGGTAGGTGTAGGAGCAGTAGTTTTTCAAGAGTTATTTAATCAAAGAATTAAAGATTATGTATTCTCATGGGATAGGACATTAAGTTTTGAAGGTGAAACTGGTCCATATGTTCAATATACACATGCAAGGGCAAACTCACTTTTAGAGAAAGGTAAATTTAATATAGAGGATAATGTTGATTATACTCTATTAGATTCTGATATTGAAATAGATATATCTAGATTATTATATAATTTCCCACAAGTTATAGTAGATGCTATGAAGAAAAATGAACCTTATTTTATTACTAGACAAATTGTAGAAATTGCAAAAATGTTTAATAAATTTTACAATAGCTCACCTATACTAATAGAGGATGAAGAACTAAGAAAGTCTAGACTAATGTTAACTTATGGAGTAAAAGAAGTAATAAAGACAGGATTAGGTTTATTAGGTATAGAAGCTCCAAATAGAATGTAGAGGTTTTTAAGATGATAAGAATTAATATAGAAGATATATTGCCAAATCTATTTAATTTAGGGAATAAAGAAGATGAAGATGTCGTATTAATAAGCCTATTAACTATGAAGTCTCTAGTTCCAGTAGATAAAGGTAGAGGAAATAGAATTGATTATAAGAGATTTAATGAAGAATTAAAATTATGGAAGTATTATAGAGTAGGGGATAATACTTCTATTTTAAATATATTAGATGATATAGATGAGGAAATATATTTTAATTCTAAAGATAATATTATATACAGTAGAATTTTACCTATTATTTTAGCAAATCAAAGATATGAAATTATTGAAGATGAAATAATAAAAAATATACTATTTATATCTGGGAATATAGAATCTTTATTAGAATGGATGTTAGTAGGAAAGTTCCTTCATTTAATATTAAATAATGAAGACAATATAATAGATGAACTCAAAGAATATATTATAAATATATCTCAAGTAGACTTCTTAAATAGTTATAAAGATTTTTATAGATTTAAATTAGATGAAAGATTAAAAGATTATAAGATTGAATTTGAAAGGACAAGAGTAAATCTTATCAGTATACTAAATGGAATTCCTATGAAAAAATATAAATATATAGAAGATATTTTCAGAGTTTTTAATGATAAGGATCCAGAAAGGATATTTGGTAGTATAATATATTATTCTTTATTAGGAAAAGATTTAAAAATAGAATCTAATAATTTTTATAATAATATGAATGAATATATTTTAAAACTAAGAAAAGGCAGGATAGATCCTAAGAGCTTAATAATAAAAGAATATATACTACCTGATATTTTTAAATATGAAGAAGGAGATGTATTTTTCCATTCTTTATTAAATGAAAGTAAGATAATAAAAAAAGAAGTTAAAAATGGAATTTCAACTTCTTTGGTAAAGTCTAGATCAGGTATGTACTTGTTTAGAGAAGCCCGTGTCTAATAAGACTGGGTTTCTTTTTGTAAAAAGCTTAAAAATTCATCTTCAGGAACCTCAGCTAAATAAGATAATTCTTTAATAAAACTATTTTTAAGAGTGATAAAATCCTCAATATTAGTATTTTTACCAGTATATTCTAGAGCATGTATTATTAATAGCATATCGTCTTTAGACATTTCTTGTATTGTAATTTTATCAAAGTTTTCCATTAAACGACCCCTTTCATTTAATCCTATACTTATTCTACATCTTTTAACATAAACAATCAATACTAGAAAACTAAACAAGTGTTTCTACTTATAAATATAATGATATAATATTTAAAAGGAGGATTTTTAATATGGACATAATGCTTACGACATTAAATTCAAAATTTATACATTCAAATTTAGCTATTAGATATTTAGCTAATTATATTAAAGAGATAAATGATGTAGAAGTAAGGGAATTTACCATTAATCAAAATATAGATTTTATTACATCAGAAATATTCAAAGCAGATCCAGACCTTATAGGATTTTCTGTTTATATTTGGAATTTAGAAGAAATCTTAGAGATATGTAAGATTCTAAAGATGGTCAATCCAAATATAAAGATAATGCTAGGAGGGCCAGAAGTATCTTTTGATGAAGAAAGGGTAATGGAAGATTATCCATTTATAGATTTTATAATATTTGGTGAAGGAGAAGAGACTTTTAGGGAATTGATTTTTTATATAAAAGAAGGTAATGAAGATTTATCAGATATTGAAGGATTAGTATTTAGGGAAGGAGAAAAAGTTTTTAGAAACAATCCTAGACCTTTAATTCAAGATTTAGATAAGATTCCATCTCCTTATGAGAATATAGGAAAAGAATTTGAAAACAAGATTATATACTATGAAAGCTCAAGAGGATGTCCCTTTAATTGTGAATTTTGTCTTTCTTCTACCTTAAGAGGGGTAAGATATTTTAATATAGAAAGAGTTAAAAAAGATTTAGATAATCTAATAGAAGGTAAAGTTAGACAGGTTAAATTTGTAGATAGGACATTTAATGCAAACAAAAGTTATGCAATGGAAATTATGGATTTTATTATGGATAAGGATCCAAAAAATATAAATTTTCATTTCGAAGTAACAGCTCATCTATTAGATGAAGAGATGTTAAAGTTTTTAAATAAGGCAAAAGAAGGATTATTTCAATTTGAAATAGGTGTACAGTCGACTAATCCAAAAACTATAGATGCTATAAATAGAATTACAGATTTTGAGAGATTATCTAAGGTTACCAAGCAGATTCAATCTTATAAAAATATTCATCAGCATTTAGATTTGATTGCTGGATTACCTTATGAAGATTATAATATATTTGAAAAATCCTTTAATGATGTATATAATTTAAAGCCTGAAAAGATTCAATTAGGATTTTTAAAATTATTAAAAGGCTCTGGATTAAGATTAAATGAAAAAGAATATGGATATAAATATTTAAATAAGCCTCCATATGAAGTTTTAGAAAATAAGTACATAGGATATACAGATATGATAAGATTAAAAGATATAGAAAAATTAGTAGATAATTATTATAATGAAGGTTATTTTGGACATACATTAGAATTTATAATTAAAAATAACTATTCGAGTCCATTTAAGTTTTATGAAGATTTTGCAGATTATTGGGCCAAAGAAGGTTACTATGAGTTTTCTCATAGTAGAAATAAGCTTTATAGTATATTAAAAGATTTTTCTAAATATAAGGAATATCCTAATATAGAAATTATTAAAAATTTATTAAAATATGATTATATGTTTAATAATAAAAAACCTAGCTTACCAAACAATCTAGAGATAGCAGAGTTTCAAAATAAACAAAAAACTATACATGATATATTAAAGGACGAGAGGATTTTAAATAATAAACTTCAAAAATATAGAGATATACCAACTAAACGATTAATAAATATGGTGTCTGTAGAAAAGTTTAATAGAGATATATTAAATATTGTAGAAGAAAACTATAAGTCTATAGAAGAAGAGATAGAAATATATATACTATTTGATCATACAAATGGTGAAATAATTAGAGCTGAGTCATATGATATTACAGATATAGTTAAGGAGTTGATTTAATGGATATAATCAAAGACATAATATATGTAAATAAAAAAACAGTAAAGAATAGTTTTCAAAGCTTTAAGAAAAGTTGGTATATAATATTTACTGGAATTGTATATACAATACTGAATTTACTAATATTTAATTTAGTATCCAGTATATTTAGAGGTCCACTATCTATATTGTTAGGATTTATTTTAGCCATAGTAAGTAGTAGCTTTATTTCTAATTACTTATATTTATTATTTAATATAGTTAATTATGATAGGGTAACTTTTCAAGATTTTAAAGATGGATTTACAGCTTTAATATGGAAAATATATGGAGTCTTCTTTATATCTTATATTGCTAATTTATTATTATCATTAGTAATAGAACCATTAGGAAATGAAGTAGGAAATATAAATTCTTTATTATATTTGTTAGCTTTTGTTATTCTTAATGCATTACCTGAAACTTTATATTTAAAATCATATAGACCTTGGGATAGTATAGTAAGTACTTTTGAATTTATGAAAGACAATTGGCTTAATTGGATAATACCCAATATAGTGTTCTTAGGATTATTATATATGATTACAGGGAATGTAGTGACTGATATATTAAATACACATATATCAATAAATGTTTTTAGTTTATTATCTGTTAAAGGAATAATTATGTACATTATTGGTCAAAGTATATTTTCTTTTATGATGATATATAGAGGACATATGTATAAGATATTAAGTACTAGTACTAGAAGGAAGAGGGAATTTATGAATAAATTTTAATGGTAGGTGATATAAAATGGAACTAATTGAAAAGTATTTTAGAGATAAGGTTGAGAATGTTAATTTTCTAGAATTTAAGGATGCTTTAAATATTGAAGCTAAAAATATGACTATTAAGAAGGATTTACCTTTACCTATTATCTTAGATGATTTTATAGAAGGTATTAAAGAGGGAGAAGTAGATGAGGAAATAGATCTAACCTATATAATAGACGGAATAATATATATTATAGGAGTAGATAAAGAGTTTCCTTATATAGATGAATATAAAGATATACTATTAAATTACGATGAAGATATAGTAGAATATCTATTATATGAATCGACTAAAGATATAGAAAAAGAAAATTATGATAACAGTGCTATAAAATTGCGTACATTATTAACCTTAGACCATAATAATATAAAAGGATTATTTAATTATGCAGTATCTATTGAAGGAATAGCGAAAAAATATATGTTAATGGAAAATGAAGAGAAAGGGCAAAAATTCTTAAAATATTCTACTAAAAAGTTAGAAAATATATTAGATATTGACAAGGATTTTGCACCTGCATATTATAAGCTAGGATATCATTACAAGTATATGAAGCAATATTTAAAAGCAAATTTAGTGTGGCAAAAGTTTCTGCCTCTTAGTGAAGATGAATTATTAGTGCAGGAAGTTAGAGAAGAAATAAATATTATTGAAGATGATGCAAATTTAGAAGCAGGTTTAACCTATCTAAATTATAATGATTACAAAAAGGCTTTAGATTATCTATTAAAACTTATACCAGATCATGAGAAAAGTTGGAGCGTAAACTATTTTATAGGACAAGCATATAGTGGTTTAGGACAATGGGATTTTGCTATAGAGTTTTTAAGTAATGCTTTAGAATATAATGAAGAGATAGATATTTATAATGAACTAGGAATAGCATACTTTAATATAGGTAATATTAAAAGGGCTGTAGATATATTTAATAAGGGTATTAAATATGATGAAGATGATTATAAACTATACTTTAATAGAGGATTAGCTTATTTACAATTAGAACAATATAATGAAGCTTTAAAGGATATAGATAAGGCTTATGAATTAAATCCAGGTGATGATAATATAAGATCACAAAAGGATATATTAGAAAGTTTACTGTATAATAATTGATTAATAAGCCATAGTAAAGAGGAGTAGATAGCTTAATAGATAAGAAAGTAAATTTAATTTAGGAAAAGTATTGACATTAAATAAAAAATGTTGTATTATTATAAAGGTCGCTGCGAGAGAGACAAATAATTAATTTTAGATTAATTTAAAAAGCAGTTGACAAAACCAAATGAATTTGGTAAAGTATTAAGAGTCGACAAAACATTTCAAAACTTCTAAAAAGAATTTGAAAAAAGTAGTTGACAA
>Ga0079226_10001604_pt1 | contig 17329 bp, 20 predicted proteins | sample Poulit2014_FD_76345 | JGI IMG/M metagenome (GOLD analysis project Ga0079226, IMG submission 76345) | Agricultural soil microbial communities from Georgia to study Nitrogen management - Poultry litter 2014 | ecosystem: Environmental > Terrestrial > Soil > Agricultural land | place: USA: Georgia...
ACCTTGAGCCATGCTTGATTTCGATACCGCCCAGAAACACCTGATTGCCGCTGGCCAGCCACAGCAGAAAACGGAAACCGCCAGCCTTGCCGACAGCGCCGGGTGCGTCGCAGCCGAAACCGTCATCGCCACGCTGGATCTGCCACCGGCCGACAACAGCGCCATGGACGGCTATGCCATCCGCCATGCAGACTACCACGATCATGCGCGGTTCCCTGTTCAACAGCAAAGCTTTGCCGGCGACGTCCCCGCACCACTGGAAGCCGGGCAAGCCATTCGTCTGTACACGGGCAGCGTCATGCCCGAAGGCGCCGACACGGTCATCATGCAAGAGCACGTCACCGTGCACGACGACGGCATCACCATCAACCAGCCGCCCCGACAAGGTCAGCACGTCCGCCTGAAGGGTGAAGACGTCGCCCGGGGCGCAACCATCATCGAAGCAGGCACCCGCATACAGGCCGGAGAAATTGCCCTGCTCGCCTCGCAAGGCATTGCCAGCCTTCAGGTGTACAGTCCCCTGAAAGTCGGCCTGCTTACCACGGGTGACGAACTCGTCTCTCCGGGTCAACCTCTTGCCCCGGCGCAAATCTATAATTCCAACGCGCCCATGCTGGCTACCCTGATTACTCAGCTGGGCGCCATGCCGCATCGGGTCATCCACGCTGCGGACACCCCCGAAGCCCTGCAGTCTGCCTTTGATGCCCTGCTGGCTGACTGCGATCTCGTGCTGACGGTGGGCGGGGTTTCCGTCGGTGACAAGGATCTGGTCAAGCCCACCATAGAAAAAATGGGCGGCACGCTGGACCTCTGGCGCGTACGCATGAAACCCGGCCGGCCCGTTGCCCTGGCGCACGCCCGCTCAACCCCCATCATTTGCCTGCCTGGCAACCCCGTGTCGGCTTACGTGGTGTTTGCCACCCTGGTGGCACCGGCCATTCGAGCCATGCAGGGCCGCAAGCAGACCGTGCCGCGCACACAATATGGCTGCATTCAGACACCCCGCACCCTGGGTGGCCCACGAGAAGAATTCATTCGTGTGCGTATTCATGAGCGCGCCGACGCACTTCCCGCCATCCAGCCGCATAGTGATCAAGGTTCTGCCATTATCCACTCGCTGGCATGGGCGGACGGCCTGGCGCGCATCCCTGCTGATGCCAGCGTCCAGGATGGCGAGACAATCGCTTTCTACAGTCTGTCGGACTGCCTGAGCTGACGCGCTGCTTCCCGCAGGTCGGCCGGGGTGTTGATATTGAAAAAGGCAGGTGGCCGGTCAGAAAATGACACGGCCACGCCATGCGCTTTTATCCAGGCATGCACACGCCGCCCACCGTCAGACAGATACTGCCGCAGCGCGGGCAGCAACGTGACGTGCACCAGCATGAACAACGGCTGAGACCGCACGTCGGTACGGGCATAGGCAAGCCGCGCGTGCCCGGCCCCGGCAATACCTTCGGCCAGCTGTTCAAAAAGCCTGTGCGGCACAGCGGGCACATCAACCGGCACAACCATCAGCCAGGGGGTTGAGCATATCTGCAAGACGCTAGCCACCCCTTGCAGCGGCCCTACCGATACCCCCAGTGCCGGGTCATCGGGCACCACCTGCCCATACCGGGCGTAGTCATGGTGACAACGGTTTGCACTGATATAAGTATGGCGGCGTTGCGCGGGCAGGCCTTGCAGGGCCCAAGTGATCAACGGCCTGCCGTACAGGCAGACCAGACCTTTTTCCGTGGGAGTAGGCGCTGCTGCATCCGGGTTGACGAATCTGGCTGTTTGCATACGCCGCCCCCAGCCGCCGGCCAATACCATGCCGGAAACCTGCTGGGGCGTTATGGGAAGCGTGAGCTCATCCGCCAATGTAGCTCATTTCAATTTTTTTACGGCCTTCCGTGCTGGCTTGGCCGCGCACTTCGGAATAGCGGTCGGACCGGTTGCCCCAGACCTGGGCCAGGCGCTCGAGCAGCATGTCGTCAGTGGCCCCGCTTCTGAGGAGTCCGCGGATATCGAAGCCACGCGAGGCAAACAGGCACAGGAACAGCTGCCCTTCGGGTGACAGTCGAAGACGGGTGCAGTCGCCGCAGAAAGGCTGGGAAACGCTGGTAATGACGCCAATTTCTCCTTGCCCGTCGACATACCGCCAGGCCTTGGCGACCTGACCGCGATAATCGGCATCACGAGGCTTGAGTGGATATTCGCTGGAAATCAGGTCGATGATTTCAGCGCCGGTGACCACCTCGGAAAAATCCCAGCTGTTTGAACTGCCGACGTCCATGTACTCAATGAAACGGAGTATCTGGCCGGTACCACGAAAATGCCTGGCCATGGGAAGGATCTGGTCGTCGTTCAGGCCCTTGCGCACCACCATGTTGACCTTGACGGGTGTCAGACCCACGGCGGCAGCCTGCTCGATGCTGGCGAGCACGGTCTCCACGCTGACCTTGGTATCGCTCATGGTGGAGAATATGCCGTTGTCGAGCGCATCCAGGCTGACCGTTACCCTTCGCAACCCGGCATCCTTGAGCGCCTGGGCCTTCTTGCCCAGAAGCGTGCCGTTTGTGGTAAGCGTGAGGTCGATGGCATCGCCATCGGGAGTACGCAGGGCAGCCAGCATGGCGACCAGCTTTTCGATGTCCTTGCGCAACAGCGGCTCGCCACCGGTGAGGCGTATCTTGCGTACCCCATTGGCCACTGCCAGCCGCGCGAACCGGGTGATTTCGTCGAAATTCAGCAAGGCGGCGCGGGGCAGGAAGGCATGATCGGGCCCGAATAGCTCGCGGGGCATACAGTAGGTACACCGAAAATTGCAACGATCAGTAACTGAAATGCGGAGATCGCGCAGCGGACGTTGCAGGGTATCGGTCAGGGCAATGACTTGGCTCATGGTGTGGGTTATTCGGCTTATTCGACTGGCTTGACCCGGTAGACAAGGACAGCAGTCTTTGCCAGACTGAGCACCTTGATGGTGACACTGCCAAGGAGCAGGCGCGACAAACCACTGCGCCCGTGACTGCCGATGAAGATGAGGTCGCAGCCTTCGTCTTGTGCCGCTTGCACGACACCATCAGCCACATTGAAGTTGGAAACAATTTTGCTGGTAGCAGGCACACCGGCTGTTTCTGCGCGATCCAGCACGGCCTGGACATACTGCTCGGCCTGCGCCTTGGCGGTCTTGTCATAGTCTTCGTCGGTGATGGCATAAGCGGCGGCCATGCCGTCAAAACCTACCGTGGCAGCAAAAGGCTGGGTGACATAGAGGGCAACGACTTCAGCGCCGATTTCGCGCGCCAGACACACCCCCTTGTTTGCAGCCTGCGCTGAAAGGGGTGAGCCATCAGTGGGGATGAGTATCTTCTTGAACATGATGAGTGCTTCCCATTAAAGCATTAAAAAATTACATATTGTTCAAGGTTAACCCGTCTGGAAAATAAATTCAGGCGGTATCAACCTGATTCTGCCCTCCTTTTGACAAAATGCATAGACCTTGCCGAACTGAGGCTGCTGCCAATTACCGTGTGGTGTTGGCCAGCTCGTATAACTGCAGGCACCTTGCACCGGATCTGCAATAGGCAAGGACGGGCTGCGGCAGCGTCTGCATCAGCCGGGAAAAGGCATCGACATCCGCCTGGGTCAGTGCACCACTGACCACGGGCTGGTATGCCACTTCCAGCCCGGCCTGCCGGGCAGCCTGCATGACATTGCTCGACACGGGCTGCGCAGGCCCCGCCTCGAAATCAGGCCGATTGATGATGACACTCTTGTACCCGGCTTGCGCCACGGCAGCCATGTCGGCAGCGTCGAGCTGACCGGCCACCGCAAAGGTGCCGTTGATTACTTTCAGGGTATCCGGGCTCATGGGCAAGACCTTTACTATCGAAACAGGAACTAAGGCAACTTGAAGCAATCTGAATGGTAGAGCCAACCCGGTGCAAGGCGCAACCCGTCAACAGGATGCTACTCGCAAAGGACATATCCCCAGGGCACAACCCACCAGACCCGCATCGACAAGAAAACGATAAGATGCACATATGATGAATCTTATATAATCTCCATTATCGATCTATTTGCCAGAGGTACGCAACCGTCATGACGAGCCCATTTTGCACCCATGATGAAATCACCACCATGGTGTACCGCTTCTATGACGATATCCGCAGCGACCCTGAACTGGGACCGATTTTCAATGCGCATATCGACAACTGGGACATCCACCTGGACACCATGGTGAAGTTCTGGTCTTCCCTGCTGCTGGGCACGGCAAGCTTTCGGGGCAACCCCATGCCCAAGCATGCGGCATTGCCTGATCTTGATGCCAGCCTCTTTCATCGATGGTTGCAATTGTTCGACCATACCACCCAGACGCTGGACAATCCGTTGCTGGCCGAGCGGGCCCACGACTTTTCCCGGCGGATTGCTCGCCGCCTCTGGCAGGGCTACCAGATGTACCATCGCCCCGGGCATCCACCACAAGACCTGTTTCAGGCGTACCCCACCCATTTGTCCACCACTGGAAGCCATTCGTCATGAGCACCCTTGCTGCTACTGCCTCCCGTTCGCCCAGCATGTCCGTATTTCTGAGCCTGGGCTTCCGCCCCCTCTATATTGCCGGCTGCCTGTGGGCGCTGGTTTCTGTGGCTGTCTGGATATTTCAGCCCGGCCTGATTCCCGCCCCTTTTGACGGTATCAGCTGGCATGCCCACGAAATGCTGTGGGGTTTCATTGCCACCATTGCAGCAGGCTTTCTGCTCACTGCCAGCGGCACCTGGACGGGCATCAACCCGCTCAGGGGAAATGGCCTGGCCGCAGCCGCCATATTGTGGATGATTCCCCGCATTGCCTATCTGGTGGGCGGCCAACCTGCCTTTCTGATCGGTGCAGCAGCCGAGACGGCCTTCTTTGCCGTGTGCGGGCTGGCAATATTCCGTGTCGTGTTCAAGGCATCAAACCGGCGCAACTATGGCCTGCCCCTGATGATGCTTGGCCTGGGCGGCTTCAACATCCTGTTTTTGCGTGCCGTCATGCAAGGGGACTATACGCAGGTGATCGAGCAATTCAATCTGGGCATGTTGTGCATGACGCTGATCGTGCTGCTCATCGGCCGACGGGTGATTCCTTTCTTTGCCATGCGACGCACGCCTGGCCTGGACATTCCCATGCAGATGCGAAGCGGCCACATACAGCTGGCACTGACATTACTGGCACTGGTGGCAGGCCTGGCCGGCCAGATGGAAGCCATGGCCATCCCCCTTGCCCTGACAGGTGCAATCAGCCTGATGCAGATTGTGCGCTGGAAGCCCCACGCCATCCTGCATAACCCCCTGCTGTGGATTCTCTACCTGGGCTATGCCTTGTGCGGCATTGGTCTCATCATGGCGGCCTTTCAACTTGCCGGCATATCGCAAGGGGCCTTTTCCAGAGCCGCTGCCCATGTACACATGATTGGCATGGGCGGATTTTCCGTGCTGATCATCGGCATGGTCACCCGTACGGCGCTGGGCCATCTTGGGCGGGCCCTGGCGCTGGATGCCAGCATGCTGGTGAGCTATTACTTCATGCTCGCTGCCGTGGCGTTCCGGCTGGCCGCACTGTGGCCCAACAGCTACTACCAGTCATTCCTGCATGCCGCTGCCCTGTCGTGGATAATCAGCATGGGTCTGTACTTGTGGCGTTTTGTCCCCATGCTGATCCGTCCGAGGGTGTAGATCATGCGTCTGACAACCATGACAGACTACGCCATGCGGCTGTTGATGTATCTTGGCCAGCACCCCGACCGTCTGTGCACCATCACTGAAATGACAGACAGTTACGGCGTGTCCCGGTCGCATCTCATGAAGGTCACCAACCGGCTGGCGCGGGCGGGCTGGATAGAAACCGTCAGGGGCAAGCATGGCGGCATGCGGCTTGCCCATCCACCTGAAGACATCAAGCTGGGTGCCGTCATTCGCGACATGGAAAATGACCTGGCCCTGGTGGAGTGCCTGGCTGGCAAGCAGGATTGCACGCTTATCGGCCAGTGCGGGCTGCCCGCCATACTCCAGGGTGCGCTGGCGCAATTCATGGCTTACCTGGATGCCCACACCCTGGCTGATCTGCTGACGGACTCACCGCCTTCCAGCCAACCGGCACCGCATGTGGCCGTGATCAGACCTTTATCTGCTCGCAACGCACCGTGATGGGGTTGTCGCACAACGCCTGCATGATGTCGTCGCTCACCTCGCGGTCGACGTCGGTAACGACATAGCCGATATCGCCACGGGTCTGAAGCCGCTGACTGACGATGTTGAGATGGGCTTCTGCCATGATGTTGGTCAGGGTGCCCATGGCTCCGGGCAAATTGCGATGAATATGCAGGATGCGGGCGGCGCCTTCGGATTCGCGCACGGACAGCTCGGGGAAATTGACCGAGCCCTTGGTGGCACCCAGCTTGAGGAAGCTGACCAGTTTTTCGGCCGCTTCACGGCCAATGTTTTCTTGTGATTCTTGCGTGCTGCCGCCGATATGTGGCGTAAGCAGAACATTGGGTATGCCGCGCAGCGGGCTGTCCAGAGGTTCGTTGACGCTCTTGGGCTCGGATGGGAAGACATCAATGGCCGCCCCGGACAGATGACCGGACTCGAGCGCCTGATGCAGCGCGTCAATATCAACCACCGTGCCCCTTGCCGCGTTGATGAGTATGGCACCGGGTTTCATGGCCGCAATGGCATCGGCATTCATGAGGTTGTGCGTGCCTTCACCGCCAGGCACATGCAGCGTGACCACATCGGCCTTGGCGAGGAAACGCTTGAGAGAAGCCGTTGCCTTGGCATTGCCCAGCGGCAGTTTGGCTTCAATGTCGTGAAAGATGACCTGCATGCCGGCTGCCTCGGCAAGCGTGCCCACCTGCGAACCAATGTTGCCATAGCCGATGATGCCGAGCACCTTGCCGCGGGCTTCATAGGCGCCTTCGGCGGTCTTGTCCCAGAAGCCCTCGTGTACGCGCATGTTCTTTTCGGGAATGCGGCGCAAGAGCATGATGGCTTCCGCGAGCACCAGTTCGGCAACCGAACGGGTATTGGAATACGGCGCATTGAATACCGGCACCCCGCGCCCCAGTGCAGCGTCGAGATCCACCTGATTGGTGCCAATGCAGAAACACCCCACTACCTTGAGTCCGGAGGCCGCCGCCAGCACATCGGCGCTCAGTTGGGTACGTGAACGGATGCCCAGCACGCTGGCGTCCCGGACCGCTTCAACAAGGTCCTGGCCAGCCAGCGCCCCGCCATGCGTGACGACATCGGTAAACCCCGCCGCTTCGAATACTTCGCGCGCACTGGGATGAATGTTTTCAAATAGAACGATACGGGTCATGAAACCTTCCAGACGGACAGCAGAAAAAGTCGGCGGTGATTCCGGGGCAACGCGAGTCGACAGCAGAGGCCGGCCACACTGCCGCCCCACACGCCACGAGGGCTATTATAGAATCTCAACAGACAAAACATAAAGGATGCATCATGCTGGCCTTTTTGCAGGCTCTCCGCTTTCGCCCCGCCTCATCATCTACGACCCGTCACCGGACATCTGTGGCCTGCCGCTTCAGGCGATCTGCACTGGTTTTCCTGATGATGCTTTTCATGGGCATTGGAACGCTGAACGCCACGCCGCTCAAGGTCGGCATCATCGTGCCCATGTCGGGTCCGTTTGCGGCTTATGGCAAACAGATACTGAACGGTGCCAAGCTGTATCTGAAGCAAAATGGCACCTCAGCGGCTGGGCGTGAGGTCGAGCTTATCGTGCGTGATGATACTGGCATTGCACCCGACCTCAGCAAACGTCTGGCCCGCGAACTCATCATCCGGGAAAAAGTGGATATTCTGGCAGGTTTCGGCATGACCCCCGCCGCATTTGCCGTTGCACCGCTGGCCACCCAGGCCAAGACACCCATGGTCATCATGAATGCAGCCACCTCCGCCATCACCACCAAATCGCCGTACATTGTGCGTGTATCCCAGACCCTGCCCCAGGTGACGGCTCCGGTTGCGCAGTGGGCGGCAGAAAATGGCATTGAAACCGTCTACACGGTCGTGGCGGACTACGGCCCCGGTCACGATGCCGAAAAGCAGTTCACCGAATCATTTACAGCCGGGGGCGGCACCATCATTGGCGGCGTGCGTACGCCCGTCTCCAGCCCAGACTTCTCTTCCTATCTGCAGCGTGCAAAAGATGCCGCTCCCGATGCCGTCTTTCTTTTTGTGCCATCCGGCGAACAGGGGGTAGCCTTCCTGAAAGGCTTCAAGGCGCGAGCATTGGCCAAACAGGGAATACAGCTGATTGCCACCGGCGATCTCACTGACGAAGACGTTCTGGACAGCATGGGTGAGCCGGCCGAGGGCGTCATTACTTCCTTTCACTATTCTGATGTACACGATTCTCCTGAAAACAAGGCATACGTCCAGGCTTATCAGGAGGCCTACCAGGAGCGCCCAAATTTCATGTCTGTCGCGGGCTATGACGGCATGCACCTCATTTACACTGCACTGGAAAAAACCGACGGCGACAGTGATGGCGATCGCTTCATGGAGGCGATCAAGGGCATGCGCTGGATCAGCCCCCGTGGGGAGGTCGAAATCGACGCAGACACCCGCGACATCATCCAGACCATATACATGCGTGAAGTCAAGCGTGTCGGCGACGCCCTGCACAATGTCGAGTTTGATCAGATTGACCGCTTCCGTGATCCAGGGAAAGAGTAATCCGGACGCGCCCCGGCCCATTCTGGTTCTGGATCAGGTCAGTGCCGGCTACGGCACCGGCAAGGTGCTGGACGGGCTGTCGTTGTCGGTGGCCGCCGGCAGCAGCGTGGCCATCCTGGGGCGCAACGGCATGGGAAAGACCACGCTGCTGACCACCCTGATGGGCCTGACCCGCCAGCACAGTGGCCGCATTATTCTGAATGGAAGCGACCTCAGTGGGGTCACGCCATGGCACCGCGCCAGGCTGGGGCTGGGATGGACGCCCCAAGAGCGAGCTGTCTTCAGCAGCCTGACCGTGCACGAAACGCTTGACATCGTGGCCCGCAAAGGCGAGTGGACCCGACAGCGCGTCTACGAATGCTTCCCGCGGCTGCACGAACGGCGCAATCACCATGGCAACCAGTTATCGGGAGGCGAGCAGCAAATGCTGGCCATTGCCCGAGCGCTGATGCTCAATCCCCGAGTATTGTTGCTTGACGAACCCCTGGAAGGCCTGGCGCCACAAATCGTCCAGGAACTCCTGGAAACCCTGTCCGGGCTGGTCAGCGAGACCGGCCTGACCACGTTGATTGTCGAACAGAACCCCGATCAGATCTTGCCCCTGACCTCCCACGCCATCATTCTGGAACGCGGCCAGCTGGTCTATCAGGATGATGCCCGCAGCCTGCTTCAGGATACGGCGGCACAGCAACGCTGGCTGGGGCTTTCCGACCATTGAAACCGCCCTTCAGACCAGCGCGTCGGCTCATGGATACGCGCCGGGATCAAGACTGCCTCGATGATAGCAATTAACTATTTATTCGATTAAAACAATTAATTTTTCATAATTAATAATCGAGCATAATATAGAGCATAATGAAACAGAAAATGATCACTCTTACAGGAAACGACAGAGGAAAGCGCATGTCTGATACCCCTAAAAAATGCCCGGTTCGCCATCTGACCACTGACTTTGGCGCCCCGGTTGTGAGCAACCGCGACAGCCTGACAGCCGGCCCCCGCGGCCCCTTGCTGGCTCAGGACAACTGGCTCAATGAAAAAATGGCGAATTTTGTTCGCGAAGTCATTCCCGAGCGTCGCATGCACGCCAAGGGCTCGGGTGCTTTCGGCACATTTACCGTCACCCATGACATCACCCGTTATACGCGTGCTGCCATATTCAGCGAAGTCGGCAAGCAAACCGACATGCTGGCCCGTTTCAGTACGGTTGCCGGCGAGCGCGGTGCAGCCGATGCCGAACGCGACATTCGTGGATTTGCTCTCAAGTTCTATACCGAAGAAGGGGTATGGGACATGGTCGGCAACAATACACCCGTGTTCTTCATTCGCGATGCCCGCCAGTTCCCCGACCTGAACAAGGCCGTCAAGCGCGATCCGCGCACCAACATGCGCAGCGCCGCCAACAACTGGGATTACTGGACACTGCTGCCTGAATCCCTGCACCAGGTCACCATCACCATGAGTGATCGCGGTATCCCGGCCAGCTATCGCCACATGCATGGTTTCAGCTCCCATGCCTATAGTTTCTGGAACACCGACGGCGAACGGTTCTGGATCAAGTTCCATTTCAGGACACAGCAAGGCATCAAGAACCTGACAGATCAGCAGGCTGCGGATATCGTTGGCACCGACCGGGAAAGCCACCAGCGTGATCTTTATGAGGCCATCGAGCGGGGTGATTATCCCAAGTGGACGGTTTACGTGCAGATCATGCCCGAACTCGAAGCAGACAACATGCCGTACAACCCGTTTGATCTGACCAAAGTCTGGTACCAGGGCGACTATCCGCTGATACAGGTCGGTGAGTTCGAGCTGAACAAGAACTCGGACAACTACTTCCTGGATATTGAGCAGGCGGCCTTCTCGCCCTCCAACCTGGTTCCCGGAATCGGCGTCAGCCCCGATCGCATGCTGCAAAACCGGTTGATCAACTATGCCGACGCCCAGCGCTATCGCCTGGGAACCAACCATCACCAGATCCCTGCCAATCGGGCACGCTGCCCGGTCAACAGCAACCACCGTGACGGCATGGGTCGCGTAGACGGCAACTACGGCAGCCTGCCTCACTACGAGCCAAACAGCTTTGGCCAGTGGCATGCCCAACCCGAATACGCCGAGCCGCCTCTGCGCATTACCGGCGACGCCAAACACTGGTCGTTTCATGAAGATGATTGCAACTACTTTGAGCAACCCGGTAAACTGTTCAGACTGATGACGCCCGAACAGCAAGAGATCCTGTTTGGCAATACCGCCAGAGCCATGGGAGACGCACCCGAGTTCATCAAGTTCCGTCATATCCGCAACTGTAATGCTGCAGATCCGGCTTACGGAGCAGGGATAGCCAAGGCACTGGGTCTTGATCTGGATAAAGCCCTGGCCTCCAAAAAAGACGATCCCATGTTCGGAAACCCTCTGGTTGCGTTACCCGCATAGGTATTGGGGCAACCTGCCCCAATCCGTCCATCTCGTTATCTTCAAATGGAGTGTCCGAATGAGTACCAGCAAGCCATCAAAAACTGTCAACATCGGCATTGACGCTGACAACCGCGAGGCCATTGTCAAAGGGCTGTCCCGTCTTCTGGCTGATACCTATACCTTGTATCTGACCACACACAATTTTCACTGGAACGTCACCGGGCCCATGTTCACGACCTTGCACCAGATGTTCGAAGAGCAATACACGGAAATGTGGGGTGCTGTTGATGAAATCGCTGAAAGAATCCGGGCGCTGGGTCACCAGGCACCGGGCTCTTACAAGGCATTTTCAGAACTGGCCACACTGCCCGACGTACCCAGCCCGGCCCCCAAGGCCATGGAAATGATACGGATTCTTCAGCAAGGCCATGAGTCCGTGGCACGTCTGGCACAGGAGATCATGCCCACGGCATCAGACGCCGATGACGAACCCACGGCAGACTTGCTGACTACCCGCATGACCTTCCATCAGCAGACAGCCTGGATGCTGCGTTCCATGCTTGCCGAATAAATCTCGGCCAGCTTAGTGCCTGAGTACCCGCGACAGGAAGTTGCGGGTACGCTCGTGCTGCGGGTTGTCAAAGATGTCATCCGGCGGCCCTTGCTCGATGATCTGGCCGTGATCAATATAAATAACCCGGTCGGCCACCTCGCGGGCAAAGCCCATTTCATGGGTCACCACAATCATGGTCATGCCTTCCTGAGCCAGCTCGCGCATGACGTCCAGCACCTCTCCGATCATTTCCGGGTCCAGTGCTGACGTGGGCTCGTCGAACAACATGAGCTGCGGAGACATGGCCAGTGAACGCGCGATGGCGACCCTTTGCTGTTGGCCACCTGATAGCTGGCCCGGGTATTTGTCGGCCTGGTTGCCGATGTTCACGCGGTCCAGCAAGACCTGAGCCTCTTGGCGGGCTGCCTCGCGAGCCTTGCCATGAACCTTGCGGGGAGCCAGCGTGACATTATCGATGACGCGCCGATGCGGATAGAGATTGAATTGCTGGAACACCATGCCCACTTCCTGGCGCATGGCGCGCAGCGAAGATCGGGCCCGGCCATGAGGCAGCAGATTATGCTGCAGGACCTGTAGTTCACCGCGCTGGAACTCTTCCAGACCATTGATACAACGGATCAGCGTGGACTTGCCCGAGCCGCTGGCTCCGATGACGACCACCACTTCTCCCAACGAGATGGTGAGATCGACATTCTGAAGCACATGCAAGGACCCAAAATGCTTGTTCAGGCCCTGCATGACAACGGCATGCTGGCGTGCCTGCTCGCTAGGGTTTGAGTAATCAGTTGACATACGACGGCATCCCTAGCTCCGTTGGCCCAGGAGACCGCTGTTTTCGAGCCAACGCAACAGGAAAGAGAGAGTGAGTGTCATGCACAGATATATGATGGCAACCAGGAAGTAGGTCTCGAGAGCATTGAATGTGGACGAGATATAGATTTGCCCCTGGCGCACCAGTTCTCCTACCCCAATAACCGAAAACAATGAGGTGTCCTTGAGGCTGATGATGCACTGGTTGCCCACGGGCGGTATCATGCGCCGCAGTGCCTGAGGCCAGACGATATAACGAAACGTTTGCAGCCCGGACAGCCCGGTTGAGAGCCCGGCCTCCGTCTGGCCCTTGTCGATGGAAGATACGCTGCCCCGGACAATCTCGGAAAAGTACGAGCTGGAGTTGACGGCAATGGCGATGAAGCTGGCCGTCAGCGAGTTGATGGAGTGGCCCAGTATTTGCGGCAAGCCGTAAAACACAAAGAGCACCTGCACCAACACGGGCGTACCGCGAAAGATTTCCACATAAGCGATGGCCGGCGATCGCACCCAGCGGCTGCGGGACAGGCTCATGAGGCCAAGCGGAAGGGCCAGCACAAAGCCAATACTGATGCCGACGACAGAAATAAGCAGGGTGAGCGGTACGCCCGGAAGCACCACGGGGAGTGCTTCCCAGAGGACGTACCAGTTGAAGTCGATGGTCACGTGAGAATCACCGTATGGTCAGGGGCGATCTTAGCGACCGATGTTCTTGATGATTTCTTCCGAAGGCTCGTCGCCAAACCATTTGGCGTGGATCTTGTTGTAGCTGCCATCGTCGATGATGGACTGGATGGCATCGTTGGCCTTTTCAACCCATTCACTGCCCTTGGGAAAGACAAAGCCATTATTGATGGGGTTGTAGGAAGGGCCAACCAGCTTGACCTTTTCACCCTGCTTCTGGGTAGTGAAATAGGCCATGTTGGGCTCGTCGTAGAAAGCGGCGTCAACCTCACCGGAAATGACGGCCAGATACATGTCGGCCGTTTCGGGGAAGGGGACGATATCAGCGTCGGGGAGGTTTTCCACAAGGTAGTCGTAATCACTGGAACCGATTTTGGTGGAAACCTTCTTGCCGTTGAGGTCTTCCAGCTCGTTGATGGAGTCGTTATCCTTGAGCACCATGATGCGCATGCCATGGTGGTAATAGGGAATGGAGAAATCAACGATTTCCTTGCGTTTTTCAGTGATGTCGATGGCCGCTACGGCGATGTCGATCTGGTGGGCCTGAATGCCGGGGATGATTCCCGGAAACGCCATGGCTTCGAGCTTGTAATCAAACCCGGCGCGGTCGGCGATTTCGCGCAGCATGTCCATGTCGAATCCCACGTATTCACCGGTTTTTTCATCGCGAAACTCGAATGGGGGAAAGCCGGTATCGGTGGCCGCCCGCAAGACGTCGTCAGCAGCGCCAGCCGTTGACAGCGTGATGAAAGGGGTAATGGCCAGGGCCGCAGCGGCCATGAGTCGGGTCAGATGTTTATTCATGTGGTGTGCTCCTCCGTTATGTTTTCGGGAAAAAACGTGCACTTATAGTACACGTGGCTCCCCACCCTGACAATTCGGGTTATTGACCATCAGGGCATCTAGACGTTGAACAGAAAATTCAGCACATCACCGTCCTGAACGACATAATCCTTGCCTTCGGCACGCATCTTGCCTGCTTCCCGCGCACCCTGCTCCCCCTTGCAGGAAATGAAATCGTCATACGCGATGGTTTGCGCGCGGATGAAGCCGCGCTCGAAGTCGGTGTGGATCACGCCCGCTGCCTGCGGTGCGGTATCGCCCACCCGTATGGTCCAGGCGCGGACTTCCTTGACGCCGGCCGTGAAATACGTCTGCAGGCCAAGCAGTTCGTAGCCAGCGCGAACCACACGATTCAAGCCAGGCTCTTCCATGCCCAGGTCGGCCAGAAATTCTGCCTTGTCGGCCTCGTCCAGATCGGCAATTTCAGCCTCGATGGCTGCGCAGACGGCCACCACGGGCGCCTGCTCTGCCGCAGCGTGGGTCTTGACCGCATCCAGGTGCGGGTTGTCCTGGAAGCCGTCTTCCTTGACGTTGGCCACATACAACGTGGGTTTGGCCGTAATGAAGGCATAAGACCTGAGCAGCGCGAGCTCGTCGTCATCCAGCCCCAGTGCCCGCACCGGGCGTGCCTGGTCCAGTTCGGGGACCAGCCGCTCAAGCAGCGCCACCATGCGGCGCGCGTCCTTGTCGCCGGCCCGGGCTGTCTTCCTGTTGCGTTCCAGCGCCCGCTCTGCCACGGCAAGGTCCGCCAGCGCCAGTTCGGTATTGATGACCTCAATGTCTGCCACCGGGTCTATCTTTCCGGATACGTGCACGACGTTGTCATCGGAAAAACAGCGCACAACATGAACAATAGCGTCCGTCTCGCGGATATTGGCCAGAAACTGGTTGCCCAGCCCTTCTCCCTTTGAAGCGCCAGCCACCAGCCCGGCAATGTCGACAAACTCGACCACGGCAGGCAGGACGCGTTCGGGCTGAACGATTTCGGCCAGGGCCTCCAGCCGCGGGTCGGGGACCTCCACCACACCCACATTGGGCTCGATGGTGCAGAAGGGGTAGTTTTCGGCAGCAATCCCTGCCTTGGTCAGCGCATTGAACAGGGTTGATTTTCCGACGTTGGGCAAGCCAACAATGCCACATTGCAATGACATGATTATCCTTTTGATGTTTTAAAGTAAACCGACCAGCATCCAGACCAGTATCAACGGACCGGCATTGAACAGGGCGTGCAGCCGGATGGCGGCGCCAATACCGTGACGGATGCGCAACCAGCCCAGCACCATGCCGGTCACCCACTGTGGGAGCACAAGCAAGGGCAGCAGCCACCAGGCAGTCTGTCCAAAAGTGAAGTTATGCAGGTGGATGGCCGCAAAAGCCAGACTGCTGCCATGAAACAGCCAGCCGTAGTGACGTACGGCGTGACGCCGACGCCTGAATACAGCCGCTGGCACACCCGGGCGCCCTGCCCCATCGGTCCGGACAGCCGGCCACCAACAGATCAGCAACAAGGCCATCAGGCTCAGTTGTGCGGTCAGTACCGGGCCGGAAAACATGATGACAGCCGCCGCAGGCACCAGCCACCATGCCTTGCCTGGCCGTCGCAAACCGTAGCGAAAGACCAGCTCTTCGATCAGTGGTGCCCAGACCAGTGCCTGCAACCAGGGGATGGCCTGGACGTCAAGGCGATGTTCTGCCCCGGCCGCAGTCGCTGCAGCAACCGCAATGGGTCCGAGCAGCACCAGATTGACGGCCCACAGAAAGCCCGCCCACTGCAGCAAGCGACGCCACCTGGGGGTGCACAGCCAGTCTGCAACAAAACCATTGGTGGGCACAGAAAAGCGACGGCGAACCCTGGGATTGGGAGCAGGATGCCGGATAAAACGGAGAAAGTCTCGCAGCTCGTACCGGAAGCCTTGCGATGAATCCAGGGAGTTACCGGTTGCCGGCATGCAATAACCGCGTCGCGGCTTCAAACTCGCCCGCCAGCAAGTGGGGGAGAATATCGCGCAAGCGCTGAATGGCAGAAACCATCGCGTCAAGCTCGTCAGGCCGGGGCACGTGCAAGACATAGCTGGCGACAGGCTGTTCCAGTCCGGCAACACGAGGGTGGCCAATGCCGATACGCAATCGCCAGAAGTCGGTGCTGCCCAGGGCACTCTGGATGTCTCGCAACCCATTGTGTCCGGCGTGGCCGCCTCCGCGCTTGATCTTGGCCTGGCCAGGCGCCAGATCCAGCTCATCGTGGACGACGAGGACCTGTGCAGGCGTGAATTTGTAGAACCGCATGAGGGCACCAACCGCCTGCCCGGAACGGTTCATGTAGGTGGTGGGCTTGGCAAGGATGACAACGCCCTCGTCGGACCGGGCCTTGGCAACCGACGAGAAAAAGGGCTTTTCCTCGGTAAAGGTCGTAGACAGGTCGTCAGCGTAATGATCAACCAGCCAGAAACCTGCATTATGCCGGGTAGCCTCGTATTTGGGGCCGGGATTCCCCAGCCCCACGATCAGACGAACAGGCGTGGTCATGGACTAATACACGGGATTTGCAGGATGGGATTATTCCTCTTCCTCGTCCGCGTCTTCGCCCGAATCATCCGCTGCAGTGTCCTCGTCCTCGACTTCGTCCTCGTCTTCATCGGCCGTACCGCGACGGACCAGGGCGGCAGCCAGGACGGGATCTTCTTCAGTGCCCGCATACGTGACGCCTTCGGGCAGTGCGATGTCACTGAGGTAGACGTTGCCGGCATCATCCAGTTCGCCAAGCTCGACTTCGATGGAGGTCGGGAGGTCGGCAGGCAGACAGGTGATTTCAAGCTCGGTCATGATATGCGAGACAACCTGATGGTGCACGACCACGGCAGGCGACTGTTCGGCATTCACGAAACTCAATGGAACCAGTGTGGTGATGGGGTCCGTGGCTCTGACCCGCTGAAAATCCACATGCAGTACCAGGGGTCTGTAGGGGTGCCATTGAACGGCACGCACCAGACCCTGTTCCACCTTGCTGTCCAGCTGGATATCCAGAATGGAAGCGTGAAACTCGGGCTTGAGCAGAGAGTGGTAGATTTCGTTGTGATCGAGCTCGATACTGACCGCATCTTTTCCAGCACCGTAAAGGATGGCTGGCACACGGCCCGCGCGGCGCAGGCGGCGGCTCGCACTCGTACCTTTGTAGCTACGCGATGTGGCATTGACTTTCATGGATGACTCCGGTTGATCAAATGGGCAATTGCCCGAAACATACAGCCGAGGCTGTCAGAAGCACAACAGGCCG